>Ga0102944_1000242_pt1 | contig 44584 bp, 35 predicted proteins | sample SalPonD_shore_MG_FD_78172 | JGI IMG/M metagenome (GOLD analysis project Ga0102944, IMG submission 78172) | Salt pond soil microbial communities from South San Francisco under conditions of wetland restoration - Salt Pond MetaG... | ecosystem: Environmental > Aquatic > Marine > Intertidal zone >... | reverse complement strand
CATAGAAAATGGTAATTAATACCTTGGCCCCTCCTTGCTTGCAGGAAGGACAGGGGTGGCTTAAAAAAGATGGAGCCCATAACAGTACGAGAGGCGGCCGCATCAGATGACCTTGCGTTTTTGAAGCACAGCCAAAAAGCAATAAACCGGTTTTTCCGTAAGTCTGAACCTACGGGGGCTAATACATCCTATTTAAGTGGGTTTTTACTCCAATATATTTCTTTGCTTTCAGCTGGCAAGGTTACAGTATAAACAGGCTATTACGTTCCGTTAGTATTTACGATCGCACCGGTTTGGAAAGTTGCAAATTATAATTAAATACGTTTCCCTCCTTGCTTGCAGGGAGGGAACAAGGGTGGGTCAAAACGATGCGCTTGAACTACCAAACTGTAAGAGAGTTCTACTCCCGAAACTGCCAGGCTTTAACCTACCATCTCAATAAGCTTGGAGAAATATTCGATTCTTTTATGTTTAAAAGACGAGTAGAGTTTTAAATAAATAATTCAAGTACCGACTAATCATTATGAAATCACGAAAATCCGTAAGAGAACTACTGCTGGAACAATTGGAAGGACGAAATGCTCATGTCGATTTTGGCCGAGCCGTTGCCAATCTAACACCTGAAGACGCCGGGGCAACGGTCGAAGATCTTCCACATACCATCTGGGACTTAATCGAGCATATCCGATTGGCCCAGGAAGACATTATTGACTTCAGTAAAAACCCCGATTACGAGGAGCGGGACTGGCCGGATGATTATTGGCCTGAAAAATCAAAACCGGGTAGCAAAAAAGAACTGGAAGATACCATCCAGTCAGTCAAAGACGGCATTAAAGAAATGGCCGATCTAATCCGCGACGAAAAAAACGACCTGCAAACGCCTTTTGCACACGGTAGCGGGCAAACTCTTTTTCGGGAGGTCCTGCTCATAGTGGATCACAACGCGTATCATATCGGGCAGATTGTGCAACTCCGTCGTCTTTTAGGATGCTGGAAATAACATCCCAAAAAATTAACGACCGATAAACAAATACCTGCTTCAAAAAACGGATTGATTGAAATCCTATTAAAGGTGGGCTTAAAGCCGTCTAATTTGTAAATTAAACCGTTTGCAGGATGGTCACCTGTGAGAGGCTACCATCTAAAATTGTCATTTACTGTTTATCAGGTATGAAAGAAATTCTACGCTTTTTAAAAGAGGCCCGGATTGGATATCTGCTGTTTACCTCACTCCTTATTTTGGGGTTGTTTTTTGGGATCACCGAGATCGTTAACCAAACGTTGCTTTCCGATGCATCCCCGGTAACAATGCGTTGGATGTATTTCAGCCGCGGCGTTATTGTGTCGCTGGTGCTGATGCTTTGGTCGGCCTGGACGGTCTATAATTACCGCGAGATGTATGAGGAAAGGCTGGAGACTACCGAAGGCTATTATCGCGATATTGTGACTCACTCTGCCGATGCTATCGTATCACTCGATGTGGGCGGAACCATCAGATCTTGGAACCGGGGTGCCCAAAAGATGCTGGGATGGGAACCGGAAGAAATCATCGGAGAGCCCGTGCAAAAAATCATACCCCCGGATTTGTTGGAAAAGGGAGAATTGGAATGCATCCGTTTTGGGATGTACTATAAAGGAGAGATTACCAATTATGAAACCGAACGTCTGCATAAAAACGGTAAAAAGGTGTTGGTTTCGCTCACAGAATCCCTTATTCACAACCAGGATGGAAAAACTATCGGACGATCCAAGATCCTGCGGGATTTAACCGGCATTAAGATGCAAGAAGAACAGATTCAGCAGTCCGAGCGATTGGCTACGGTGGGACATATGGCTGCCGGTGTTGCTCATGAGGTTGGCAATCCGCTGACTGCCATTTCATCGCTTGTACAGGTTTGCCAGCGTAAGACGGATGACCCGTTTATTCAGGATCAACTTAAAAAGGTGCGCGATCACATCCAGCGCATCAACAAGATCGTACGCGACCTGGTGGACTTTTCCCGACCTTCCAGTATGCAGACCGAGCAAGTTCAGGTTAATGATCTCATAGAATCGGCCGTAGGATTGCTACAACATGACGCCCGGTGCCGGAATGTGGATTTCCAGCTCCATTTGTCAAAATCATTGCCTCGTATTTCATCCGTGCCCGATCAGATCCACCAGGTGTTGGTCAACCTGCTGCTCAATGCGGTGGATGCCATGAAAGGGGTTAATGATCCCCGTATCATCATCCATACCCAAACAGAAGACGATTCTATTGAACTGTCTATCGAAGACGTGGGAAAAGGGATAAAAGAGGAACATAAATCCCGTATATTTGAGCCTTTCTTTACGACCAAGGATGTAGGCAGCGGTACCGGCTTGGGACTTTCGGTCAGCCATGGTATTATCAACAAGATGAATGGCTCCATTCAAGTGGAATCGACCTACGGCGAGGGCACTACATTTGTAATTCAATTACCGATTAATCAATCATAATCTATGAAGGGATCTATTTTAATTGCGGATGATGAGCCCGAAATCAGGGAATCATTAGGCATTGTATTGGAAGATGAAGACTATAATTGTACCGTCGTAAAGGATGGCGAACTGGCGATTAAAGCAATGGAAGAAGCCAGTTATGATATTGTTATTACCGATCTCAAAATGCCTAAGGTGGATGGGCTTGGGGTACTGGAATATGTGCTGCAGCACTCCTCGGAAACACTTACGATCATCATCACTGCGCATGCCACGGTAGAAACCGCTATCCAGGCCCTTCGAAAAGGAGCCGCCGATTATATCCTGAAACCACTGGATTTTGACGTCGTATTAATCCGCATTGAAAGCCTGCTGGAACACAAGAACCTGGTGCAGGAAAACAAATACCTGCGCGAGCAAATAGACCAGGAATACAATTTCAATCACATCATCGGTGAAAGTCCTGCGATGAAGAAGGTGTACAAAATGGTAGAGCGGGTCAGCCAGGCAACCAGCAATGTGTTGATTACCGGGGCCAGCGGTACGGGAAAGGAACTTGTAGCTCGAGCCATCCATTTTAACAGCCCGCGAAAAAATAAACCTTTTCTGGCCATCAACTGTGGGGCGATCCCGGAAAATTTGGTCGAATCGGAGTTATTCGGCCATAAAAAGGGAGCTTTTACAGGCGCCACAGCAGATAAAGAGGGGGTATTTGTAGCCGCTAACGGCGGTACGGTGTTTTTGGATGAAATAGCAGAGATCCCCCTGAATCTACAGGTTAACCTGTTACGTGTGCTTCAGGAACGAGAAGTAAAACCGGTGGGATCGAACCAGACACTGGGTTTTAATACGCGCATCATCTCTGCGACCAACAAAGACCTTGAGGAGGAAGTTGAAAAAGGTAATTTCCGGGACGATTTGTATTATCGCCTTAATGTAGTAGAATTGTCGTTGCCTCCCCTGCAGGACCGGCGTGAGGATATCCCGCTGCTGGCGCATCACTTCCTCCAAAAATACAGCAAGGAGCTAAAACGAAATCTGAAGGGTATTACCAGTGAAGCTATGAGTGTGATGATGGCCTACCAGTGGAAAGGACAGGTACGTGAACTGGAAAATGTTATTGAACGCGCCGTGCTGCTTAGCGACAATGAATACCTGTCTGTTGATGACCTGCCGGGAGCCATCCGCAATGTTACCGGGGCCGAAAATTATGAGATGGACAGCAACAAACTGGACGAAGCGGTACAGGTGTTTGAAAAGCATCACATTCAAAGCATCTTGAAACGCACCGACGGAAATAAATCGGAAGCCGCTCGTTTGTTGGGAATTGATCCTTCTACTCTTTATCGCAAAATGGAAAAACTCGGGCTTTCGGAAGGGTGAAAATTAAAAAATACTGGTAGTGAGGGATTCTTAGCTGAGAGGGAATTGTAATGCCAAACCATCCAAACGTTTCAATCTTAACAAGCAGGAACAGAACTTCTTTTAGTTTAAATCCGCATTTCTTAGAACCGGTTACTTCGCTACATCACCAAGCGTCACAGTTACATCGAAATGAACAACCAGCTCTTTATTTGCTCTGATTAATCCGAACATCGCGCTGGGCGGTTTGATGTCGAAGGTATCCATATTTAAGGATTTGCTGCCCTTCACATGAAACTGACTGTCGCCGAGCACCTTACCTTTAACGAAGATAGTCGTCGTATCGCGAACCCCGGCGATCTCCATCACGCCAAGGGTCCGGATGTCCATCCAGCGGGCCAGGGTATCTGCAGATTGATGTTTGGCCAGTTTTACATCCAGCAGTTTATAATGAATGGAAGGGAATTGCTTTGCTTTAAGGGCATTATACATATCGCTGTTCATTGCTCGCTTGCCGCAATCGAGCGAGTGCACCGGCAATGATACCGAAAGGTTGACCTTTCCATGTCCCCGCACGGTAGATTGAGGATTCTCTGTGTTTTCTATTTCGCCGGTACCGTCAATTTTCTCGGCCTCACATTTGTAGTGAATAAGCCCTGCCGAGCCTTCTATCCAAAGCTGAGACCCGTGTTCTATTCTGATATCCCCGGCAATGGTCTGCGCATTACCATAAAAAGAAATTGCCAGTGTTAAGAGTAGGGTTAGGGAGCATACCCGAAAACACTGGCAATTCTTTGCTTTAGCTAAAAAATATGTAGCTAAATGCGTCATAAATTTAATTACGATTGTTGTTGTGAAACATAAATATCAAAAGAAACAGTAACTTCATCACCGCTCTTGATCGTGCCAAAGATAGCCGACGGCGGATCTACTTTATAATCTGTCATCTTTAATTGATATTTGCCACTGAATTTATAAGATCCGTCGCTTTGAAGCTGGCCTTCAACGGGAACAGTTACTTCGCGACTAACTCCTGCGATATTAAGCATACCGGTAGCGGTAAGCTGAAAATCATTCGCCGAAAAAGTAGAGTCGTTGCTTAGTTCTGTTTTTGATAATGTAAAAGTAATATTGGGATACTTTTTCTCTTTGAGAGCCCCGTAGATTTTGTTATTCATTCCGCCCTTACCACTGTCGATTTTTTTAACAGGGATGGTAATAGAGAGTGAACTAACAGGGCTGCTTTTGGTATCTCCGCTTAATGCATTGGCATTGAAATCGATCGTTGACTGGATGCCGCTTACTTCTGCTTCCCAATCATGAATTGTGGACGTTCCCGTAATTTCCATGCTGCTCTTGTCAGAAACTACATAGTTGTTACTTGTTTGTGCCACGCTACTTAACGCGGTTAAGAAAAAGATTAGTATTGTTGTTAAAAGAGATTTCATAATGAGCCTCGGTTTTTGAATTTCGTTATCACGTTCTGTAAGTGATAATGCAACCAGCGTTCCAAATTGATTAGTTTTAAAAAATAAATTTCACTTTTATTTACCTGGTTAATTTTGAACTCGTAGAGGCGCTTTTTTAGTCCTTCCAAAGATAAACCCTTTGATGATAACGAGCTGGGGTAATCATTGTTTGCAAAGCTGCAACCGTCAACAACCGGCTTATTGCAACAATGCAACATGGGATATTTGCGAATAGTTTTCATAATCAAAAGTAAATAAAAAAAGGACGTTTATTTACTTTAAAAGGCATTTCTTATTAGCTCATTTAAAAAAATGATTGATCGAAAAATTATGGCCCCTTAATTGCATTGATATAGGTAGAGTAGAAATAATAACGCAGACTTTCAGCAATACACGCATGAAATCCCCCACCATCCTCATATTTGATTATGAAGAAGCAGTACGGGAGTCCCTTAGGCTGGTGCTGGCTGAAGAGGGATTTCAATGTTTTACGGCAACGAACGAATCGGATGCGTTGCATATATTATCGTCTTATCCGATCGGCATTGCAATTCTAGATACCCAAATACCCGGTCTCTCATTGATTCTGGAGACGATCAAAACAAAATACCCCTATTTAAAAACGATACTGCTCAGCTCCTATTCTGAGTTCGAGGTTACCCAGCAGGCACTGGCAGCCGGGGCCGATGACTACGCACTCAAACCACTTGATTTTGAGGAACTGATCGTTTTAATCAAGAATATTTTTCCTATCCCCGAATAGCAGTTACTAACACCCCTCGATTTGACCGGTGCTATTCGTTTAACATCAAAGTATTTTTTTAGTACATTGGCTTTATATAAACCTTAATAAAATAAGGGGTTATTATGAAAACAATTAAAGGTGTTAACTTTAAAAGTTACATTGCAGCAAGCCTCATTGCAGGGTACGTAATGTTCCAGGCCGATAAGTTTTTGGGAGGCACACTGGGACTCTTCGGCTTTTTCCCCGGGACCAAAGACTGGGGATGGATGCTGGCTCACCACGTAGATTCTATTATTTTTGCCTTGCCGTTTGTATGGCTTCCACTGTACAATAAACTGCCGGGAAGCGGCTGGCTGAAAGGGGTCGTCTATGGATTCCTGTTTTGGTTAGTTATGGATTTGATTGTGGGATCTATTGTCGCGGGTCTGGGTTCTACCTACTTTCAAGCTATGGGTACCCCCACTTTCGGCGTCATCATCTCCTTTATTCTGCTACATGTTATTTGGGGATTCATGCTGGGCGTCCTGTATAATCCACCGGAAGCCTCTACCGCTGGCGTCTAATCATAGAGATAAAATTTCAATTAAAAGCCCGTCATAACGGCGGGCTCTCTTATTTGTGACCTATTTCTTAATCAAGAGTAGAGACCCTGTTGCTTCTCTTTGCCAATTATAGACAACGATTTAATATTAGAGTGGAAGCCAGTTTAATTCCCTGTCATCCCGAGTGGAACTTGATGAATAATGTAAGTTCGATATAAAGATAGAAGACCAATCCACTCCTCTGTCATCTCGAATGGAGCCTGCGTAATGAGAGATCTTTGTTACAACAATCTCTCTCTGGCGGTCGAGATGACAACCCTAAATAATAAAGAAGCTATAATCAATACGGTCAATTTTTATCTCGAACTCACATCGAATAAATATATCTACTGGCGAAAAGCACAAAACTGAAAATAAATACCTTTCCCTTACGGTCGAGCGAAGCCCTTGAAAATCGAAAAGGAGTTAACCATAGTTTAGATGTATATGGAATCTACGTAAAGCTTAGAAGGTGTGAGTAAACTAATCGAAAGATGGGCTGAAATAACAAAAGCTCCATTGTCTGGAGCTTTATTTTCAAGTAGCTATTTACAATTTATGAGTATTACCCCATACGGATCAAGTATTTCTTTTTTTAGGTTTTTAATATATAAGTAATATATAATTAATAGTAATTTATCTATAATCTATACTTAATCTTTGTTATTATTCCGGTCAATTAAAACCCTAATAATAAAGCACAAAAAAGGGATTTCTGTGCGATGTGTTACTGATAATCTTCAAACAGGCTTACCAATATACCACAAACAAAAACTTTCAAGGTAGGTACAAAAAAGAAGCGATGCTGTATTTCACTACAGCATCGCTTAAGGGTATCTATGCTTAGGTGATGTTTCTTAGGATTAGAATGCTACAACAGCTTCTATCATAACGCCATTGAATTTTGCTCCTTGATAAATGGAAGGAGTGGTAGGGTCACCAATTTTGGTGGTAAAGCCGTCATAAGTTTGGCTTACATATTCAATTTTTGTTTCAACATTTTTGGTCATAAACCAGCCGCCGCCGATGTTTACGCGATCAATCGTAATATCATCGCCGTTGATCAATTTACCATCTACTACGTTATAACGACCGCCCAGATAAAAGTCGTTATTAGCACCGAAACGGTAAATCAACTCTCCGGCATACTGGTTAAAGTTTCTTCGCTTGGGCTCGGTAGAAATTTTACCGCTGATATCTTCAAACACTCCGTAGAACTCCAGCCCCTGGTATTTGATGAACGGGTTTATCATAAATGATGTAATTTCGCCGGGTGCAGAAGGTTGTCCATAGCCGGGAGTGAATGTGGGATAAAAGCGACCGGCATGAGCATTGCCTGCATCAATCACGTGATAATAACGGGTACCGGCACGGTCTCCATCATAGAGGTGAATCGCACCACTTTGCGAATTCGTATAGAGGGAACCGGTCAGACGGAAACGAAGGCCTTGCTGGGCATGATTGTCATATCCCAATTTTGCAAGAATTGAGGCATGAGTTTTGAAACCCATATCAGCTTTATCGGTTACGTTCTGGTTCATTTTCCCGTTCGTTACGCCAATCATGCCGAATACGTTTCCACCATAGACGTAGAGTTCGCCACCGGCTTGAGTCACGAAAGAATCCATGATGTAGTTACCGACGAATGGGTTATAAAGCGCCATCCCGTTATCGGTGCGTCGGAAGTGGTTGTCGCCATAGTTGATTTCCATCAATCCTACTTTGATACGAATGTGATTGCTTAATTCTGACAAAAAGCCCTCTTTGATGAAATCAAAGCTGTCCAATTGCAGATAGCCACCTTTTACATATGCTTCGGTGTGGTGTTGCGAGGACAGGTAGGTACGCAGGTGCATACGCAAGCCTCGATCCAACTGGGCATCTATATCAAGGTTGGACTCCGGAAGGTTAAAGTTCGTTTCCAGCTTGGGTATAGCGTTGGGATCGGTGGGAGCCGCATTATTTTCCTGGCTCAATCCCTGAAACTGAATGGTGTTTGCAGCGCCAATGCGGACAAAAAAGCCGTCGTATTTAACATTCGTCGTAAAAGGATCTTCAAAAACATTCAACCCATCTTGGCTGTAAGGCCTCCAATATTGAAGATCTTTATTCGTGGTAATTTGTTGGCCGAAAGCCATCATTGGCAATATGCTCAACGATAGAACTGCCAGAACCTGTTTTAATATTTTGTTAAAAGTTTTCATGATGTACACCGTTGTAGGTTTTGTTGATTCTGTTTGTTGAATTAAATGGGCTGTAAAAATTCTTTTAAGTGATTTATAGCTCCTTGTAATGTTTCAGTACCAGTTATTACAATATCCATTCCAATTAATGCCGGACCGGGAATATTTTTTAAATAAATTTTGAAATAGCCCTTTAAACTCTGTCAAAGACCTTTTATCTAAAAAATTATTCCCGGGTAATTGATTGGTTTCCAAATGGCAAGCATTGCAGTGATGCAAGACGGCCTAAGAGCAAGATTGCAATATTGCATCCATGAAATTTCGTGATGCATCGGAAGAAAAATTTAAAAACAGGAATAACATCGGGATCTGTTGAAAGGCACGTCGGAAATCCCGCCCCAAAAAAAAACGGTACTGCCAAATATGACAGCACCGTTTTTATCAGAGCTATGGTAAAGATACGAATGTATCTCTATATCTACTTAAAAACTGATGACAGCTTCCAGCATGAAGCCATGGAACCTTCCGTCAGAATAAATGCTGGTATTCTCGAATCCGTTGTACTTCTGATTTACGTATTCGGCTTTTGCCAGGATATTTTGTGTAAGGAACCAGCCGCCGCCGACGTTGATACGGGTAATATCGATGTTGTTGCCACTCTGTTCTTCACCTTTTACCATATTGTAGCGGCTGCCTACATAAAGCTGTTCCCGAGTACCAAATCGATAGAGTAACTCAGCACCGTATTGATTGAAGGTACGGGTGTTGTTTTCGCTGAGTGCCTTACCTGTAGCATTTTCGAAAACCCCGTAGAACTCAACGCCCTGATATTTCACAAAGGGGTTGATCATGAACGATGTCAGTTCGTTACGGAAGCCGGGATCATAACGACCTGATCGGAACGGGGGATGATCTGAAGTATTCGATCCGAGTTCTTCAAGAACATAATAATACCGAGATCCGGCACGGTCGCCGCCATACAGATAGGTGCTAGCTGATTGTTTGGTTGTATAGATGGAACCCGTCAAACGAAAACGCAGATCGGGATTGATTTGCGAATCAAATCCCAGTTTACCGACGATGGATGGTTTGGTATTGGGCGTACCGTTACTGGATTCAATCACACTTTGATTAAGTTTCCCATTGGTAAGGCCAAACATGGCAAGAAATCCGCTGTTATAATAATAGGCTTCTCCACCAACTTCTGTAGTAAACGAATCCATGATGTAGTTACCGACGAATGGATTGAAAATAGGCTGGCCATTATCACTTCGACGGAAATGGTTGTCGCCATAGTTGATTTCCATATGACCCACTTTCAGTCGTACGTGATCCATCACATTCGAAAGAAACCCTTCTTTGATGAAGTCCAAGCGGTCAACCTGGAAATAGCCGTCTTTAACGTAAAACTCGGTGTGGTGACGTGAGGTCAAATAAGCCCGCAAGTGCATACGCAAACCATTACCCAAAGCGGCATCGAGATCCATGTTTGAGGTGGCAAGGTTAAAGTTCGGACCAATATTTAACAACTGTACGGCTCCGCTGTTGCTGTGTTCTAGTCCCTGAAACTGTAAAGTATTGGCGCCGCCGACTTTAAATTCAACTCCATTAAACTGAACATTTGTTTGAAATGGAGCTTCAAAGACATTCAGGCCCCGCTGGTCCTGGTATCTGTAATATTGCAATTCACTCGTGAATTGAGCGAATGCACTTCCGGCTGAAAATAATCCGAGGGCCAGAATCAAAGCGATAAATTTTGTTGTACGTTTCATGATGATCTCCCTTATGGGTTTGATTGTATCGTTATATCGTATTATGTGGTGTTATGATTAAAAAACTGAGAGTCTTACCAATAGCTCTTAAGTTGTGTTATAATTAAGAATTAAGACTCTTAAATATTATTAACAATATCCGGGCCATTTTTTACCGGAAAAAGGTTTTATTTATTTAGAATTTTGAAAGTGGCTTAATCAGTGTAGAAATGAGGCTTTTAAGTTAAAATTTTTTATAAGGATCCGGCTAAATTTTAGCCTTTGGGGCATTCCTTCTTGCAAAAATGCAATACCTGCTTTGCAATCATGCATGAAAACCCGGGTTCTTGGAATGTTTCCTTCGCTCTCAATGAGCAAAATCGACTCATACAACAAGAAGATTATAAAAGGTGTAAATAAAACAGTTATTTAGCCGTTTGGTTGTCAGTAAAAGCTTAAAACTAATATCTTAATGGACATTATAATTCCACCCATATTTGATGGTTGCAGTGATAAAAAAGATAATCAGCTTGTGGATTTGGAGCTTGTGTTTGCTCTTTATATTTCACACAAACAGCCGCGGACAATCGCTTGATACCCTGACTGCAAATATTCCAAGAAAAGTTCAGGCCCTGCCTCTGAAAAATCAGAATATAAATCTTGACGGGAAGTTGAACGAAAAGGTCTGGAAGCAAGCTAATTTTACTACCGGCTTTTTACAGCGATCTCCCGACGAAGGGGACCAGGCTACGGAAAAAACAAAAGTTGCTTTTTATTACAGCAAGAAGGCCCTGTATATCGGTGCCCGCATGTACAGTTCTCATCCTTCCCAAATTCACGCCCAGTTAAGCCGACGCGATGATCTGGGAAATGCCGAACGTCTGATTATCAATCTGGATACCTATCTGGATCGCAGGACCTCGCGCAGCTTTGCTGTATCCGCCTCCGGGGTACGCGCTGATTATTTTCAACCTCGCGATGAGATGAACCGTCATTCCCGTGATAAATCCTATGATCCCGTTTGGACAGCCAAGAGCCATATTGATTCATTAGGATGGACGGCAGAGATGCGAATTCCTTTTACTCAATTACGTTTCCGAAATCGCAAAGAACAGGTTTGGGGATTAGACATCAACCGGTATTTGCCAAACAAAAATGAAGACGATTACTGGGTGATGGTTCCCAAAGATTCTACCGGCTGGGCCTCCCATTTTGGCCTGCTGACAAATATCAATAATGTTGTCCCGCATAAAAGACTGGAATTTCTGCCTTATGTTGCAAGCGACGCCTTGCTTAAGGGGAATGTTGATCCCAAGAACCCCTTTGAGAATAAATTAAATTGGACCGGTCGCCTCGGCGGTAACATCAAAGTTGGAATTGGCCCCAATATGACATTAAACGGAACAGTTAATCCCGACTTTGGACAGGTGGAAGCCGATCCGGCCCAGGTTAACTTGTCAGCCTACGAGACCTTTTTTGAAGAGAAGCGTCCTTTCTTTACCGAGGGTCAACAGATTTTTAGCGTACTTCACCATGAAAGTTATTTCTACTCGCGACGTATAGGGGCCCCGCCATCGCTCCACCCCAGTGCCGATTTTGTGGATGAGTCTTCTAATACTTCAATTATCGGTGCTTCAAAAATTACGGGGCGAACGCCCGCAGGACTCACTGTTGGCGCCCTGGCAGCACTGACAGCAAACGAAACTGCAAAGACATATAATTTAAATACCCAAAAAATGAATACCATCCGGGTTGAACCTCTAACCGGATACAGTGTTTTGCGGCTACAACAGCAATTCGGACCTAATTCCTCAACCGTGGGAGGTATCCTGACCGGCGTTTATCGCAACCTTCACAATGGGACACAATTATCTAATGTATTGAACAACTCAGCGGTAACGGGCGGAACGGATTGGAACCTGCGTTTTCAGGGAGGAAAATATCAATTCTCCGGAGATGCCGGTTTTAGTCATGTAGCAGGAACGCAGGCAGCCATCACAAATCTGCAGGAGTCAAGCGCCCGTTACTACCAGCGCCCCGACGCCTCTTATGTAACCTTGGATTCCACCCGGACTACGCTGTCAGGTTATCGCGGGAGTTTGCGATTCTCAAAAAACAGTGGCCGGCACTGGCTCTGGCATATAAGTGGCAGTACTCAATCTCCCGGTTTTGAACTGAATGATATTGGTATCCTGCATAGTACTGATGAAATCAGATCGGGAGCACAACTTACTTTTCGGGAGAATACTCCAAGTTCATGGTACCAGTCGTATCGTTTAAATGTCGGAATTGACAGCAAGTGGAATTACGGTGGAATACGTACAGGCACTCAATTTCAGCTCGAGGGCAGTATCGATTGGGAAAATTTTTGGCACACCTTTATCCATTTTGAATATGGGCCCCGCTCGTTGGATGATCATCTTACCCGTGGTGGACCGCTAATGGGTTCTGCCCGTCGATGGGGCTTTCATTCCTATATGGGAACAAATAGAAGTAACAATGTCTACACAGACCTGTCTCTTGATTATAACAAGGACGAATTTGGGAGTTGGAATTACCGAATAAACCCCTCCGTAAACGTACAGACCGGCGGCCGATGGGGTTTTTCGATCGAACCGCAGTTTAAGCGCCAAACAGAAACCCGACAATATGTAACGACCTTATCAAACGGTCCGGCCGCTACTTACGGGAAGCGTTATATCTTTTCCAATATCGACCGGACAACTTTATCGATGCAATTCCGTCTCAATTATGCCTTTTTCCCTGGCTTAACGCTCGAACTATATGCCCAGCCCTTTGTGGCAAGTGGCAATTATTATCATCCCGGAGAATTACCCCGTCCCCGCTCGTATAAACTGGATTATTTTAATGTGACAGGGAAAACCCAAGATGGCGACTTCATTGTCAAAGAAAATAATGAACAGTTTCAGATTCCCGATAATGATTTTCTGGTCAAATCTTTTCGAAGCAATCTCGTGCTTAAGTATCAGTGGCGCCGAGGAAGCACGTTCTATCTGGTATGGTCACAAAATCGATTTGCAAATACAGAAAGGAATCGTTTTGTAAAGCCGGGGGATTTGGTCAATGCTATCGGGCAAACGGGCGATAATACGATTGCAATAAAATTTACCTACTGGTTTCCCGTTGAATAAAATCAATTCTTATTTCCTGTAAAATATTTATTTGTTGTTGACTAAGTCAATAATAAACAGAATAATAAGAGAAGTATCTTCAACAAAAAAGATTAGCTTTCTTAATAAATAAAAAGGAAATAAAATGGCTTATATCGAATTAGAAAATCAGATGCCGGGTATTGTAGGCTTGTTAACCCAATTCAAAGAAACGGCCAAACCGCTGACAGAACTTGCCCAGGTTTTGCTGCGGGGTGATTCAACTATGTCGGCAGGGGAACGGGAGCTCATCGCTGCGCTCGTTTCGTCTCGTAATGAATGCCAGTTTTGTATGCGTTCTCACGGGGCCACTGCAAGTCACCTGCTGAATGGCAATAAAGAACTGGTTAAGCAGGTACAGCAGGATTTCAGATCTGCCCCGGTGAGCAACAAGATGAAGACCTTGTTGAATATCGCAGCCAACGTGCAGGTAAGTGGCAGCGCGGTATCCGAAGAAGATATCGAGGCGGCCCGAGATGAGGGAGCCACCGACCGGGAAATTCATGATACGGTTCTTATAGCCGCCGCTTTTTGCCTGTATAATCGATATGTCGATGGGCTGGGCACATTTGCTCCTGATGACGAATCGGTTTACGACGAGCACGGCAGGGAGCTGGCTAATGACGGCTACCTACAGTTTAATTAGGGGATCAAGTTAATCGTGGTATCGCTGTCATACCCCAAATCCGGGACTGCTACAAATCCTGAAACAAGTTCAGTTTTTTAGTTTTACCAAGGGCTTCCGGGCGGTTACTAATATTTCGAAAAATCGTTAGCTCTCAATCCATCACTGGAGTTTATGAGATACTGTTTGGAAATAAGAAGCCTGATAAGGGCTAAACGGTCTTCTGCCAGGTCATCTCCTCACCATTCCCAGATTTATTGTTCTTTTAATATGTCTTGAATTACCATCGCAATTGATAGGGATATTTCCTTCCGGCAAATCATGGGCAATTGTAGAATCTTCATAGACAATCTTATGATACGCGTACAAATGAATTCCCGTTGAATCACAAGTATTGTATAGTTCTGTGGACACATGAATATGATAATCACCAGTACCTGTTGTAAAGGTAGTACCGGAAAATGTTCTTTCCAGCAATTTTTCACCTCCCCAAAAATTATCTCCCCAAAGTTCTATTAAGGCTCCGTTAATGGGTGCGCCGGACTCTTTTTCATACACCATTCCGCTTATGTCAATATCCAACTTGGAATTAGCAGAGAAAAGATTACATCCAGCCAATATAATCAGACTTGTAAAAATAAGATCTCTCATAATGAATATTTCACCTTTATTTTTCAGGTATCACTCATCAAGGTTTTTAGAGTTTACCTTTCCAATTCAATGTTGAGCTATACCTCATTCCCATCTTCCTTAATGATTAATATTTTCAATTATCGTACGTAGCTTTATGGATCTTTCTTCTCCTTAAAATTCTATTGTCAGAGTCACCCCCAGCTGAATGAATGGTACAGCGCCCACTATAGGACTGTTGGTTACAAATGATAAGGCCAAACCCGTACTTGCGATTCCGTATGATACTAACAATTCTTTACCAAAATCGCCTTTTCGACCATTTCCTAAATGGACACCAAGAGGTATTCCGAAAGACTCTCCAATCAACCCTCCGATTATAAATCCTCCAATCCCACAAAACCATTCGTCTTCATCACAATTTTTGGAATCAATTAGATCTCCAAGCTCACCTCCAGCTACAAAGCCCACGATACCTCCCAGGAATCCGAACGAAGCTGCACGTTTCATATCATTATTTTCAGTAATATTCGGAATTGCAGGGTAACGACCAACGTAAATTTGACTGTACCGGAAATCTAAAGCTGAATCTCTATCATGATAAACGGAATAACTCTGCTAAGCCTTTATTAGCTGTGTACTTATAAGAAAGAGCAAAAAAACTATGAAAAAGCAACGTTTGTTCATCCTCTCCCCACACGTTATTCACCCTGGTATGTTAAATAGTTAACTAGTAAACTGATGAGAGGCAAGCACCTTGATTTATGTAGGGAGAAATTGCAGTGTAAATGAGAAAAAACAATGCCCCCTGAATCCAGGTAGAATGCGTGACGCTGAGTTAGGTCTTATCCAGTGCAACTGGAATCCAATCATTCGGGAAATATCATTTCGAACCGAAGCACAGCTTAGTAGAAATAACGGCTACCCACCAAAAAATGAATGCAGCTCTTGGTTATGCCTTGGCCGGTTCTACCGATTCACTGCTCTTGCCAAACGGGAACCAACTTTTGGCTCGTATTTTTTCCAGTGCATTCTCGGTCGTTACATAAACAACCGGTATAAATACCAGGGTAACCAGCGTTGAAGCCGTTAATCCCCCAATAACCACGCGGGCCAGGGAAGCCTGGATTTGGGCGCCGGTTCCCCATCCGAAAGAAAGCGGTAAAAGTCCGAGCACCGTAGTAAGCGTTGTCATGAGGATGGGACGGAGACGCAGTTTGCCGGACATTATAACGGCTTCCCGCACACTCATGGCGTGCTTTCTGCGCATCAGGTTGATATAATCCACCAGCACGATAGCATTGTTTACCACGATACCAATCAGCATCACCATCCCCATCAGGCTCTGCATGTTCAGCGTCGTTCCGGTAATGAGCAGGGTGGGCACAACCCCAATAATAGCCAGCGGCACCGAAAACATCACGATGAGCGGATCTATAAATCGTTCGAACTGAGCCGCCATCACCATATAAATCAGGATGAGTGCCATAATGATAGACATCTTAAAGTCGTTGGCTGCCTTCTGTTGCTCTTCGTATTCACCGCCATAGACGATCGAAAAGCCATCCGGCAGCTGCAGGGACGAGAGCTTGGCCTGTATTTTCTGTACGGCTTCACCCAGCGGTACACCGCTTTTGAGATTGGCCGATATATAAGACACACGCTGGCTGTTGACACGGTTGATATCTGTAGGACCGCGTCCCATCACTTTCTTGACGACCGCCGAAACAGGAAGTACTTGTCCGGACGGCGTTCGTATCGAAATATTTTCCAGGTCCGTAGGGCTTAACCGGTCCTTGGGCTGCAAACGAACCATAATCGGATATTCGTCGCCGCCATCCCGGAAAACACCTGCCTGGCTACCTCCCACATTCGTCTGAATCACACGTGCCACATCACTGACCGAGAGGCCCAGATCAGCAATTTTCTCCCGATCAAAAATGATATTCTGCTCGGGGCGTCCTTCGCGACGGTCGATACGAACTCCCGTCACCTCGGGGATCTCTTCCATCATCAATTTAATTTTTTGGGATATCTGGGTAGCCCGGTCGAGGTTGTACCCTCTAAGCTGTAGCTCCACCGCATCGCCATTCCCGGAACCGAAAATCCGGCGAAGAATCCATAAGCCCGACTGTGCTTCCACACGAATATCTCCCCCGGGAATACGTCCTTCAATTTTTGCCCGGATTTCATCGGCTATCTTCGATGTGCTTTGGGATCGTTTGGAAGCATCAACCATCGCTATTTCTACTTCAGCACGACCATCTCGCACGTCCGTGGTAATATGCTTCACGTCATCCATATTGAGTGAAGCCCGGACGTCTTTTTCCAATTCCTTCAGGTATTCGTTCTGGACGGCAATGTTTGTCCCTTCCGCCATCATAAAATCAATATCAATCTCATCGGCATCGGACTGCGGAGCCAGCTCCATCGGGATAATTGGCACCAGTAGGAAACAGCTGATTACCACTACTGTCGTAATGCCGAAAACCCTACTTTTATGCTTTAAGGTAAACGCAATCAGGTGCGAATATTTATCTTCCACTTTGTTAAAAAATCGCTGAAAACGCCCCTTTTTCTTTGCTCCCTCGCTATTATTCGGCTTGATTGTCAAAAAACGACTGCAAAGCATCGGTACCAGGCTTAAGGCTACAAAAAGCGAGGCGAAAAGCGCAAAGACAACGACCAATGCCAGCTGCTGAAATACAATGCCGGTAATAGTCTGCATAAACACGACAGGCAAAAATATTACCGTTGTCGTTAGGGTGGAAGCTATAATGGCTCCGGTGACCTCCTTGGTGCCGACAAGCGCGCTGGTTTTCAGGTCCTTACCCTGTTCCTCCCTGAGCCGGATAATATTCTCCAGCACCACAATGGCATTGTCAACGATCATGCCCACCCCCAGGGCCAGTCCGCCGAAACTCATCTGGTTGAGCGTCAAACCATTAAAATATAGCAAGGCAAATGTTGCAATGATGGAAATGGGAATCGCCAGCGAAATAATAAAGGTGGAAGATCCATTCCGAAGGAAAAGATAAAGAATGATGATCGCCAACAGCGCTCCCCAAATCGCCGAATTTTTCACATTATTCATGGAGCTTTGAATAAACTCGCTCTGGTCGGTGGTGACAAACAGCTTCAGGTCGTTTCGCTCTTTGTTGATCCGGTTGATCTCCGCTTTAATTTGTTGCGCCACCGCTACCGTATTGGCTCCCGACTGTTTTCGGATCCCAAAGCGCACCATCGGTTTCTTGTCAATCGTTACCAGCCGATTAACATCCTCATATCCCCAGCTTACGTCCGCTACATCTTTTACGCGGATCGGTTTGCCTTCCACCATCGTGATAATGGTATTGGCAATCTGATCAATGGATTTGTATTCGCCCAGCGTGCGGACATACAATTCCTGTACTCCGGAGTTGACATTTCCACCGGGCAAGTTCACGTTTTCGTTGGCGATAGCTTGCTGGACCTGGGCTGACGACAATCCGCTGGCAATCAATCGATCTCGTTTAAGTTGTACATGCACCTCGCGATATACTCCCCCCCAAACATCAATTGATCCAACGCCGGGAATCTGCTCAAATCGTTTGGTGACTTCCCGCTCCAGTATCTGCGTGAGCTTCTGAAGATCCATGTCCGAGTTGGCCCCGACAATCACAACCGGGAAATTGTTGGGATCAAATTTCCAGATCTGGGGCGGTTCGGCTTCAATCGGCAGATCATCCCGCAGGCGATCCAGGGCGGCACGCACGTCGTTGGCGGCAACATCCAAATCCGTACCCTGGGCAAATTCAAGCGTAACACGGCTTCGCCCTTCACTGGACGAAGAACGAACACGATCGACACCCGGCACTCCGGCAATGGCATTCTCAACCGGCTTGGTGATAATCTGCTCGATTTCTTCGGGACCGACATTTGAATAGTTGGTAGAAATGGTAAGCTGTGGAAATTCAATGGGCGGCAACAAGTCAACCGGCAGGTAGCGGAAAGAAATTACTCCCAGTACGATGATGATCAGAAAGATCATCATGGTGGCAATCGGTCGTTTAACGGCAGTTTGAGTGATAGGCATAGCTTAAGGGAATTAAAGTGACGGTTGTGATGCAGCTTTATTCTTTTGCTCGTCATCCTGTTTCTTAAGCACCCTGCGAAGCAGATCCTGTCGCTGGAGTCCCTGGAGAGCCAAAATGCGATCCCAGGTAACCGCTCGAACCCGTGCCTGACCGCGTCCTCCGGAAAGTAAATCTTGTCCCACGGTTACCACCCAGCTACCCGGATTAATGCCGCTTATGCCCAACTGCATCCGGCCGCGTGCCAGTACATTAACAGGCTGAAATTTCACTTCAATGGCATCGGTGAGCGGCGGCGGATTATCCGGATCTACGCTTTTAGCCGGCTCCACTTCCATCCCCAAGGTCGTTGCCACATAAATGCCTTCTTCACCGGTCTGGGGATTCGTATAGAGCGCACTCGTGGGAACCAAAGTGGCTTTATCGCTTTCCCCGTATAAAACATCCACCGGGACAAACATGCCGGGACGCAACAAATTATTATCGTTATTTACATCGATTTCTGCTTCGGTACTGCGCGTCGTGGTATTCAAAAAGGGAGAAATGCGAGAAAGTTTGGCAGATATCATTGTAGGATTATCCGACTGTTGGCCGGCATAAATGCGCACTGATTGACCGACTTCGATATTCTGAAGCATCTGTTCGGTAAGCACAACCTCCACACGCAGGCGATTCAAATCACCAATCGTAAAGACCCGAGTCGAAGGATTCAACTGCATGCCGACTTCGGCATTGCGCTGGCCGACCTTGCCGCTGACCGGAGCCTTAATCACAGTCTTGGAAAGTACATCCTGGCTCTCTTTCACATTGGACTGTGACTGCTGCACCTGGGCTTCCGCCAACTCCACATCGGCCTGAGCCGACTCCATCTGGGCTTCCAGCGTTTCCATCTCCAAATCACTGGACAGGTTTTGTTCGGCAAGTTTCTTTGTCCTTTTGTAGCGGGCCTGCAGCTCATTCAATTGCGCCTTGGCCTGCTTAAGCCGCGCATTATTAATACGCAAACCGGCCTCGGCCTGTCGAACCTGCTGCTGATATTGATTATCCTGAAGTCTTACAAGCGGATCGCCTTTCTTTACTTCCTGCCCGTTTTGTACTAGCACTTCATCAATCTTACCGCTGATCTCGGGATAGAGTTCTACTTGGTTTTTGGCGATAACCGTGCCACTGAGCCGCTCCGAAAGGGGCAGCGAACCATAACGGGCCTGCACTGCTTCGACAGCAGGAATGGTTGCATCCCGATTGGGTTGTTGATTCCCATTCTGGCCGGAAGATCCGCTGCAGGAAGCCAGCGATAATATCAAAAAAAATAAAGTGACTGCTGGAAAAGCGATATCGATCAGGAAAGATTTCCGCCTTCTCATATTGTTTGTCGGGATAGTATTCTTAGGGGAAATGACCATAATTCTAATCTCAAATTGATGCCGATGGCTTTATGATTCCTTCTATTCGAAAGCGGGCTCCAAATATTTGTTTAAGCCTTTGATCGGAATTAGAAATTTACGACTAATCATCCGATTATCCTCGCAAAAAGTTACTTATAAAGACCTTTTTTGATTCCACATACAGATAAGTAAAAAGCAATCGTGAAAGGACAAAATTAACTATACCAATCGTATTATTATATCGATGAACAACGTTCCAGACCCGATAAACGGTTGGTCGATGCTAGACGGTTGTTCGTAGATGGATGCGGGTTATAAGTAGGAAAAAGTTGATTGATATTATTGAATAGGTTTATTTCCAACAGAAATGTAAACTAATTCGTATGGCATTTCGTAAAAAAATAAAATCTTTTTTCGGTGTTGAGTACCGGATCCTGCTGCTGCTCTGGTTCATCTACCTGATCATCCCGTACCTGGTAATCCCGGAGCGATACGGCTACAGCATGGCCCCCTCCGATCTGGCTATTAAGGTTTATTACCTGCTCCTGGTGGTACTGAATAACTTTGTGCTCATCCCGCGGTTTCTTAATAACAATAAGTATTGGAAGTTTACGATTGCAATTTTGTCGCTGATCGTGATCGGTGCTTTTTTTGAAGAAATGGTCCTTGAGAACATCTTTTATCCGAACACCCGGGGCGGATCACTGACTGTTCGCAGCGTACAGTGGTCGATCTATAAAATTGGCTTTGTCATCGCCTTATTCAGCAGCTTTAAATTGATTTGGGATAACCAAAAGCGACAAAAAAGACTCAGTGAGCTGGAGCGGGAAAAAATGGAAAGCGAGCTTAAATTCCTGAAATCGCAAATCAATCCCCATGTCCTTTTTAACAACCTTAACAACATTTACTCATATGCCCTGGAAAAGTCGGAGAAAGTACCCGAGATGCTCCTTAAACTTTCCGATATCATGCGCTATATGCTCAAAGACGGTAATGACCGCTTCGTTTCGCTGGATAAAGAGCTGAACTATTTGAAGGATTTTATCGACTTGCAAAAACTGCGGTTGGAAGGTCGCGGAGAAGTCAAATTTGAAGTGGAGGGATATGCAACACCGTATCGCATCGCACCGCTGCTGTTGGTAGCCTTTGTGGAGAACAGCTTTAAGCACAGCATGCGCTCCGAAGTCGACAATATTCTGATCAAGATTAACATCCGGATTGCAAATGATACCCTGCACCTGTATGTTGAAAATACATACTGGGATAACGGCAACGATTCCTATAAAAATTCGCAAAATGCTGAAACCGGAATCGGGCTAAAGAATGTCCGTAAACGGCTTGAGCTGATGTATCCGGATAAACATAATCTTGAGATTGAACGCGAAAATGGACGGTTTGTGGTTCAACTCTCGCTAAATCTGATCGTCGATGAACTTGAAGTGCATAATTATTGAGGATGAACTGCCCGCACAGCGAGTATTGAAGAAGTATATTGCCGACATTCCCTATCTCGATTTAGTCAATACGTTCAAGAGTCCTGTTGAAGCTATGGAGACGCTTCAATCGAAATCTGTAGACGTCCTGTTTTTGGATATCAATTTGCCGAAGATTTCGGGACTTAATTTCCTGCGTTCTTTGCGAAATCCCCCACAGGTGATCATCACAACCGCCTATCCCGATTATGCCCACGAAGGGTTTGAGCTTAACGTAGTGGATTACCTGCTGAAACCGTTTTCATTCGATCGCTTTCTTAAGGCTCTCTCAAAAATTCAGACGACTAAAAACAATAGTTCCGGCCATCCTTCTTCCGGCAATCGTTTCGTCTTCGTTAAGGTTGACAAAGTTTTGCACAAGGTAGACTTCGAAGATATCCTGTATATCGAATCAGACAAAGATTATGTGAATATCGTAAAAACCGATGGTTCACTGATGTTACTGCAAACATTAAAATACTGGCAGGATTTATTACCCGATCGGGATTTCGCCCGAGTACACAAATCTTTCATCGTCAATATTTCCAAGATCAAAAAAATTGCCGGTAATCAAATTGAAATTGCGGACCGGTTCATACCTGTCGGCCGGGCATTCAAGCAGGATTTTTTGGAGAAAATCAAGACGATTTCATAGACGCTTTCTTGTCCAAAACTGGACTTAATTAAACATATGCCTGAGGCAAGAATAAAAATCGGAACTAATACCTTTGTCATCTCGAATGAAGCCTGCGGAATGAGCGATTTTTGTTGAGAGGAGACAAATCCTGAAAAAGAAGATCTCTCCCTGGTGGTCGAGCTTCTGTAGTGACCCTCTTTTGATTTCTCCCTACGCGCAGGGAGAAAAACTCTTAATTACAAATCGGTGTCATGCTGAACTCGTTTCGGCATCAATTACAAGAGATCCTTTATGAACTTCTGATTTCGCTAGCTGGTTATAGATTTTATTATTTTATTTCTATTGACTCAATTTCAATTATTGCCAATCAATAGTCATATTATGACTCATTTAAAAAAGTCTCCCTCCTTGCTTTGCAGGGAGGGAACAAGGGTGGGTCAAATCTCCTAATAATTATTGATCAATCTATTACAAGCAATGATTTTGGGAGTTACTAGTTGCCATTCCAATAACTGTGAGGGAGTTTTACTCCCGAACTATATGCAGATTCGCTTGTGTTGACTGCATTCTCAGATGAAAGTGACCCTATCTTATTCTTCCCCTACCTGGCAGGGGAAGAGATGCCTTGATTAGCAATTGGATTGGATACTACATTTTTCTTTGCAACAGTTCAGAATAATTTCAGACTGGCGCCGGAGTCTCAGGGCTTTCATCAAAAAGGCGACTTAAAAATCCCCTGCCCATTCATGTGCCCTATATATTTGCCAAGAATGCGTACTTCTTCCGATTCGCCGGGCTCAATCACGATATCATCAAAATCGGGATTGGCCGGTTCCAGCCGGAGTTTATCTTTTTCTTTATAAACCCGCTTTAGCGTAGTTTCATCCTCATATAACACCGCTCCCACATCGCCGTTGCGAAGCTCTGTTTTTGATAGCAGCACAAAGTCACCGTCCGTGATGTCCAGCTCTTTCATACTCATTCCCTTTACACGCAGGGCAAAAATATTATCGGTCTTTGGGAAAAGTTGTTCAAATGTAAGCTCCCCGAGATCGGCTTCTACCGCTTCCTGCATGGCACCGGCGGTAATTTCTCCAAGAATCGGAATCGAGGAGCCGGACTTATCACTCCCGGGCCATACATCAATGGGCGACCGAAAGGTATAGTTTTCAGATCCGTCTTTTTGAAGATATCCCTTTTCAACCAGGGTCTGGTGATATTGCACCGAGCTGTTGGCCGATTTAAATCCATTGAGTTGGGCAGCTTCGCGATGACTGGGCAGTCGCAGGTGTTTTTGAAAAAAGCTGACCAAGCTATTGTAAAATTTTTGTTGCTTTGGAGTAAGCCCTTCCATGAATAAATATTGTACGTTTGTACATAAAATAGTGATTAATGGGTTTTTAAAAAAACGTGATTTTCGAATGCTATTTATCAATTTTCATGATTGCAAATTGCTGCAGCTTCCTTTAGTACCGAATCTATTTTAGAGGTATTTATCCCGGCTTCTCTCAGGAATGACTTGTTTTCAACTAAATCTTTACAAAAAACGGCGCCTAAATTTGTCAGCCGGTGTTTGTCTTTTTTGGATAGGGATGAAAGGCAGGTAAGCGGATGCAAGTTGACCCGGTCGATCAGCTCTTTTAACCCATTACCCTGGGGATAGTCCCAGCTTAGCATTTTGATGCCCATGCATTCTCCATATTGCAGAGCATCGGAAGTGAATTTTGTATTTGTGACCAGCCATGCCTGGGGATGCAGGTTGTCGGGGTCAGATTGGGCTTCTAGTTTCTTTTCTATGTCCAGAAAGCGCGATTGGATGTACAGCGGCACCTGCACATTGCATTTGATACCCTTTCGGTTATGAAATTTACATTCGATCATAAAATATTCGTCATCTTTGCCGGCAATTACATCGATCTCGTGGGATACGCATTCCCCATCAACTGTAACACCCACTTGCGTGGAATATCCCAGGTGATTCAACAGACCTCCGATAAATTTTTCAAAGGGAAATCCGGTGGGGCCCAATTCCATAATTGCATTCTTGAGCTTGTAGCGACCGGCTGAGCGCTGGGAACGCATTTGTAATTTTTGGAAGGCTTTCTGGTAAATTTCCTGGGTGGTGATACCATCGTAAAGCACTTGTCGGATCGCCTTCGTAATCCGATCTGCCGTTTTATGTTCCGCTCCTGCCCTCGCAAGAGAATTTCGAAGCTTAGACTCATCGTATGGCTCTTGTTCTCCTGAAGCTTTGGTAACAATTATCCTATTCATAATGCAGGATTTGATGAAGTTTCATTACATATCTAATGATAAAATCCTGATTGGTTCAATGCTATAATTTTTCAGATTTCTTTGCCGACTCTTCCATTTTTTTGTTCTGTAAGTCGTTGCTCTACAGAGCAGGAATAGATTCGATTACAGTTTCTGCCAAGGATGCTTTCCCTTCATTAAATATAAATATGCAGAAGTTGTCGATATGCTGAATAAAAGCTGATAATTAAACAAAAATGAGGAATTTTCATGAAAAAGTTATTAATGAGTTTAGGATTGGTCGTGCTGTTTGGACCAATGATATCAATTGCCTGGGCCCAGCAAGGAGCCGGAAAGGGCATGAAGAACCAGTATTCCCGACAGTACGATACAAATGCCGTCGAAACGATCGAGGGAGATGTGGTAGAAGTCACCAACAATCCGAGTCGAAAAAATGCAGCTATGGAAGGAGTGCATATGTTGGTAAAGACCGGCTCCGGAAATATACCCGTTCACCTGGGACCGGTTTGGTATATGAATCAGCAGGAAGCGTTTCACAAGGGAGACCATGTTGTGATTACCGGTTCACGTATTTCATTTAGCGGAAAATTTGTGATTGTGGCTGCCACAGTACAGCGAAATAAGATGGTATTGCATTTACGTGATCGCAATGGGTTCCCCGCCTGGAGAGGATGGCGCATGGGACAACGAGTTAACCGTTAACAAATCTGCCTGAAAATTATGAAAACATTAGAAGAGCGAGAAGAGAGGGTAATCACCGATGGTCAGCAAATGCAGTTTCCGACCCTAAACCGGGAAGCACCTTATTTTGAGGCAAAAACCACCCAGGGCATTAAGAAACTTTCTGATTACGAAGGGAAATACCTGGTCCTGTTTTCGCATCCCGCCGATTTTACCCCCGTCTGTACTACCGAATTTGTCGCTTTTGCGAAGCATTATGATAATTTCAAAGCACTGAATTGCGAATTGCTGGGGCTTTCGATCGACAGCACCTATTCACATTTGGCCTGGATTCGGAATATGAATGAACATTTCGATATAAAAATTCCCTTTCCCATCATCGATGACTTGTCCATGAAGGTAGCCCATGCTTATGGGATGATTCATCCCGGGGCCGGTGATACTTCAACGGTGCGTGCTGTCTTTGTGATTGACGATAAAAGTGTCCTCCGGGCGATGATCTACTATCCGAAGGACAACGGGCGCTCCGTTCCGGAAATTCTTCGGCTGGTTAAAGCGCTTCAGACGACTGATAAGCACAAGGTAGCTACACCCGAAGGCTGGCAGCCGGGAGAAAAGGTGATCGTTCCGCCGCCGACTACTGCCGATGCCATGGAAAAACGTCTCGGGGAAGGGTATGAATGCGTCGATTGGTACCTTTGTAAAAAAGAGCTGGAGTCAGCCTGATTCAAGGACGGGTAGACCATCTTAACAGCAGGCTGAAATCTGAACTGGGAAAAAGCCCTGCTCAATTCATATCGAACAGGGCTTTTTTCTACAGATCTGAGCATTGACCGAGGCTGCCAATACTAACTACGTGAAGATAATCTGTGCCTTTTCAGAAAGTTCATAAAACTGTCCCACCGAGATGATATCGGCTACCTGTGGGCAAAAGTCCTCTTTGGTGAGCCTGAACATATCCACTGACGCTTTACAGGCATAGATATCGGCTCCCGAATCGTGTATCATTTCGATAAACTCGCGTACCGGAGGGATATCCAGTTCTTCCATCTGCTGTTTCATTTTCCGTGTGGCAAAAGCGGACATTCCCGGAAGGCCTCCCACCAGGGTCGGAATATGCATTGCAGGATTGCCTACAGTGGCTACTTTCAGATTGTCCATTTTGTTATTCGTGATTGCTTCGAGTCCGAAGAAGGTAAAAAATAGGGTGGCTTCAATGCCTTCCATGCGGGCGCCGTTTGCCATAATCAGTCCGGGATAGACGCCTTCCAGCGATCCACGGGATATGATGATCGAAACCTTCTCAATCGGCTGTGATTTTATCTGTGGGATTCCATTCGGCAGTGTTTGCGTGTCTGTATTATTCATGGTTGAATCTCCTTTTCTCTAAATACATCCTGTGGGTTTAGGGATACCGGCGATTTTAGCGGCCTTTTTAGCCGGACCTTTGGGAAAAAGCTGGTACAGCTCTTTAATTGGAACGCCACTTTCTTTCGTGAGCCGGCGAATCGAGGGGCCGTCTCCTTTCTCATCATACTCTTTACGCATCAGACGGATGATTTTCCAGTGGCGATCGGTGAGTTCATCGATGCCCTCCAGCTTTGCCAGCTCGCGGGCAATGTCCTCATTCCACTGGGTATGATCTTTCATAAATCCTTCCTGATCTACTTCAATGGTTTTTTGTGCAATCGTTGCAGTTGACATTTTTGAGCCTCGTTTTGATTAATTTTTTAAAATGTTACTACTTCGTTCTTTTCTTTTGGGATTTTCTTGCCGGCCATCGACATTTCAGAGCTAACAAACGGCAGTTCCCGACCTTTGATAATGGCATTCCAGTAGAGCCATTTGAACATCAGCTTACCCCAGTGATTGATGGCTGTCTCTTCGAGCAGCGAAAAGGGACCCAGCCCCGGGATGGGAAATTTGCCCGTCAGCGGTTCGGTATCGTAATTAAAATCGATGAGCATGCCCTTGCCGTCGCCCGATTCGATAAAGCAGTTGGAATGACCGTCGAAGCTTGCCGAGGGCATGCGTCCCGAAATCATGTCCATAAAATTCTGCAGCACAATATCTCCTTCAAAGTGAGCTACTGATCCGGCCTTGGAGGTAGGCAGGTCGGTGGCATCCCCAATCACAAAAATATTCTCCCACGATTTCGACTGCAGCGTATGCTTGTCAGTAGGGATAAAATTGAGTTCATCCCCCATTCCGCTCCGCTGTATAGCACGGGATCCCATATTTGTAGGAACCGCTACCAGCACATCAAACGGAACCTCCCGATCATCCCACGAAACGATCTTCCTCTGCTCATTGTCCACGTGTCCGATGGCAAATTCTGATTCCACTTTGATTTTCCTTTTTTTTAGCGTCCCTCCGAGCACTTCGGAGCATACCGGCTTGGTAAATGCCCCGGGTAGCGGCGTCACAAATGTAAGATCTACTTTCTCGCGCATGCCGCGTTTTTTGAAGTAATCGTCAGCCAGGAAAGCAAACTCCATAGGAGCGACGGGACATTTGATGGGCATCTCGGCAATGTTGACGACCAGTCTCCCCCCTTTCCAGGTGCTAAAGAAATCGGCCAGGGCCAGAGCTCCGTCAAGCGTATAAAAATCAAAGATGGATTTTCTCCACAGCTTGCCGGTCATGCCATCAATTTGATCGGGACGTGTTTCGCTGCCTGTAGCAATGATCAGGTAATCGTAGTTAAGCATTCCCATGTCGCTTAGCAATACGTGGTTTTTCTCGGGTTCAATCTTATCAATTTCAGCAAACAGCACCTCAATATTTTTGGGATAAAATTTCTTTTTGGGCTTTATGATATCTTCTTTCTTGTAGAGGCCGAAGGGGATAAACAAAAGGCCCGGTTGGTAATAGTGATTAGGTTCTTTATCCACGAGGGTAATTTTCCAATCATCTGCGGGTAGCGCCTTTCTAAGTTTGTTGGCCATCAGGGTTCCCCCTGTTCCGCCGCCGAGTATTACAAGCTTTTTCATAGAGTTGGGACTCGTTTAGTATGTTTCTATTCCAAAGTACGAGGCTTACTGCCATACAATCGTAGGTGCTTATCCCGACAGTCTGTAGGCAATTGCCCGCCAATCGCATAAGGATTTGGCGATATTTCCGGGAGGTAATTTTTGAAGACTAAGGATGGGTGACTTTTTGTTGGAAAGTTGAAAGGGAGTGTTAAATGAAATAATTGGCAAAAGTTATCGTAATAAATCTTTGTTAATTAAAAAGATAGTTTATTATTTAAATGTACTTTTCATTTTATACTTAAGTTTTTGGAGGTATTTATGCGTACTCATATCAATCTTGTACTCGTCTTGTTAGCTCTTTTATCCTCACCTGCTTTGGCCCAGGAGAATAGCAAGCTGCCGGCGGGATGGGAAATGCGATTTGATCATCCATCGGCCAGTCTAAGTAATGTGAAGTTTACAATAAATGACAAGCAGTATCATTTTGAGGCGGGATCGCGGGAAGCAGCGATTTATTATAAACCGGCCATGACAACGTCCGGATCATACACCCTTCAGGGCACTTTTACCCAGTTGCAGAAAACCGGACATCCTGAGGCCTATGGATTATTTGTAGGAGGCAAAAATTTACAGGGAGCTAAACAGGAATATCTCTATTTTCTTATCCGCCAGGACGGTAAATACCTGATCAAACGGCGAACCGGATCCGATACCCAAACGATTAATAACTGGATGTCGAGTGATGCCGTGAAAGCGCTGGGAGATGATGGTCAGTCAACAAATGCCTTGGAGATTTCCTGCGGAAAAGATGCTGTAAAATTCATTGCCAACGGGCAAGTGTTAAAATCCATCCCCCGCGCGCAGTTGAATTATGTAGAAGGAATTGCCGGACTGCGAATTAATCACCACTTGCATTTGAATATCGATAATTTCGATTTAAATTCGATGGAATAGATTAAATCGATGATCTAATTATTTACCAGCCGAGATTTTTATAAAACCTAAGGGGGATATGGTTAGAATCGTACCTGCACGACACTGACTATACCTCCTATAGGTAGAGGAGTAATCCCAAAATGGATTTCTGCCATTCCTTTTTGTTGTAAGATATCTCCTTTTGACCGTCGGTAGGTTTCATAACGTATTTCTTCCTCAGATTTGACAAACAGGCTTGTTACCCCGGTAAGCACAGGGGTAAAAGCATAAAGTTTGTTTTCGGCAGGTCCTTTAACCAAGATAGCTGCTACGCCGCCGGTAATAATAGAAGATATGCCAAAAACGATGCGTTCTTTTTTTCTTTTTTGGGCTAACTCCTCAAATCGACGGTCCCAATAATAAAACTTGGCATGTATTTGATTAGGTGTATTATCAGGCGCTTTGTTAAACTCGGCAAACAGTTTCTCCGACTCACTTCTGATACTAAAGGGAATCAGGCTCAAACCGCTCAACACGGCTCCTCCGCCCAAGAGTGAATATCCCACAATGCGGGCATCATCACCCTCTCCAAAAGCGAGTGTTGCAGCACCGCCGAGGCCGGAGCCTATGCCAAGTCCCAGCAATACATATCCGCCAATTAAGCGACCTTCTCGATCTTTATCGGCAAGTGACTGGAGGCTTTTGTGAAGTACATCAATAAGAACGGTTCCCTGTTCGGTAGAAATAGTATCCCGTACACTAACTGAAGCCATTTTTGTTTGGCCAAGCCCATGCTGCGGTTGAGCCAGGATCACAAAAAACAAAAGCCCTATAAAAATGACAGCTGATAAGTCAATTTGAGTAAAATGTTCAAGTGCTTTCATAAGCTCTCCTGATTTACCTGGAATACCTGTTTCTATTTACTACTCTATTGCCATCAAGTTAGTAGGCGACCTGTATCCTTTCTTGTAATAGATGGGAAATCGCTTAAATAAGAATATTCCTTACAAGAACCGTGAATAAGGGTTGATCCCTAGACCGGAAAGGGAACGTTCCTGAACGAATACACTATTATAGAAAGTAGATATCAGATTCTCAGATTGATCGTAATTAATTCATAAATCCAACTAATATAATTTTATGCGTTTTCCCATAAGCCTGATTTTTTTATTATCTCTTTTAACCTCCCCCGTCTTAGCACAACAACATAAAACCGGAGAACTGCCATCCGGATGGAAAATGCGATTTGATCGTTCGTCTGCCAGTCTTAGCAATGTGATGTTCAATGCAGAGGGCGACCACAATTATCATTTTGAAGTTGGTCCGGAGGAAGCAGCGATCTACTATAAGCCTGATGCCAAAACTTCGGGTTCGTACAGCCTGCAAGCCACTTTTACACAGTTGAAAAAAACCGGTCACCCGGAAGCTTACGGTTTATTTGTCGGGGGCAAGAATTTGCAGAAATCCGGCCAGGAATACCTGTACTTTCTTATCCGTCAGGATGGCAAATATCTTATAAAACGGCGAACGGGATCTAATATACAAGTAATAGTAGATTGGACGTCCAGTGATGCATTAAAAGCGCTGGGAGCCAATGAGGAGTCAACAAACAAGCTTGAAATTGCCTGCGGCCACGCTCGGGTAAAGTTTGCAGCCAATGGCAAGGTTATCGCCACAATCTCACGTTCCAAATTGAAAGATATAGAAGGCATTACGGGCCTGCGTATCAATCATCACCTTCATCTGAATGTTAATAATTTTACTTTGGATCCTATGAACCAGGATTACCGGATCTTCGTGTTTTAAATATAGGTGACGAAGGAAGTAGTCTGCAACGATATTACGGCAACAAAAGTGAATTCAGAACTAAGCTTTCCCGGGACTAAAATTATGCCCATTTCGAATGTTATGGGAGAACGGACTTATTTGACAGCTAAGGGTGCTCAAAGAAACTACCTATAATTTCTTAGCACTCGCCTTGCACGGGTGTGCTTGAAGAATTTCTAAAATACAATGTAAACCATTGTAAGAAATCATTAAGAGAATGGGCAAGTGAAAGGGCTGGATACATACCTTATTTCCCCGCATTGTTTTCAATGCTGTTGGTTTGCTGATACTGTGGGCAGCTGTTAAAAAGCAAAGGGTGGCAATAGTATGTTTGTCTTACTGTTTGGCTGGGCCTGCCGGATTAACATTACTTAGAAACGAGTGCAAATTTATCAGTGATCAAACACTGTTTAAGCATATATTCAGACAAAGGCCGAAGTATTATATCAGGGTTATTCAGTAGAGGGATTTTATTGGGCTTGAAAAATTATAGCTACATAAATTTTTATTATAGGAAACAAAAGTATTTTAAAATTACTAATTTGTTTGTCTTGAGTGATACTTAAAAATTAGTGAACTATCATCCTACTTTGGCGTCCTGAAGAAAAATGGATCAGCAGCTTCAACAATGGATCAGAAAAATAAGGCAGGGAGATAAGGGCGCCTTTGAGAAACTTTTTCTGAGGTTGTACGAGCCGTTATGCAATTTTGCATGGCGGTATGTAAAGTCTTCTCATATATCTGAAGAACTGGTTCAGGATGCCTTCCTGGCTGTTTGGGAGTCTCGGGAATCATTGGATAAAGAAAAAAATATTAAGACCTATTTATTTCAGACGGTACGCAATAAGGCACTAAATCATCTAAAACATCAAGAGGTTGCAGAAGAACACAATAAACATATTGAGTGGCTAAATTCCGTTTCCATTTCGCAGATTCATGATTTTGAGGAGGACTCGGAATTCATAAAAGCTGCACAAGAAGCAATTGAAGATTTGCCGGAGAGAGCTTGCCTGATATATAAGTTAAACCGCAAAGAGGGACTTACCTATAAGGAAATTGCTGAAATATTGGATATCTCCCCAAGAACTGTTGAGTCTCAAATGAGCCGGGCTTTAAAAAAATTGAAACAAAGCCTTTCTAAATTTATTACCGGGGATAATTCGCTCCATTTGAATGAATGAGTGGTTATTTGCACGGTTTTGGCAAAAAATCCCAAAAAATTTGAAAAAAATTTACGGGTACCTCCTTTCTCGATTGTATAACTAAGTAGAACACTCAAAAATACTTCTAATGTATATGAACTGGCATTTACTCCAGAAATACTTATCAAAGGAATGTAGTCCCAAGGAACGGAAGAAGGTTGAAGTCTGGATAAAAGCGGATGAGCAAAACCGTGAGTTTATGAAATCCCTGCAAAAAATTTGGGAGGTTGAGCCCCAGGATGAGATCAAGGTGGATGCCCAGGCAGCCTGGAATTCTTTTCGGCATAAGCTGACGATAGAAGATCGGCAAAACAGAAATAAGAATCAGAAATTGCACAATTCTATTTATTTTAATCGCAAATTCAGCTGGGGTAAAGCGGCCGTTGTAGGAGCTGCAGCTGCTATTCTTATTGCTTTCCTATATGTATATGTGCCCCATTCGAGCACTCACAATCAGCTGGCTGACAACGGGCAAGAGATGGAACGCATCACCACCCAAAGAGGACAACGGACGGTAGTGCGGCTGAGTGATGGCACTAAAGTTCATCTGAATGCAGCCAGCATGATTAAAATTCCGTCTGATTACGGGGATTCTACTCGTGATGTCTACCTGGAGGGAGAAGCTTTTTTCGAGGTGACTCATAATCCTCAAAAACCATTTTTGGTGCATACTCCAAATGCCTACACCAAAGTATTGGGGACCAAATTTGATGTTAAGGCCTATCCGGGTGATGATCCTGTGCAGGTGGTAGTTAAGGAAGGGCTGGTTGCATTAAACTCGTCAATAAATCCCAATACCACCCATAACAAAATTGCGAGAAATCATATGGGTACCCTCGATAGAAAGGGAAATATGAAAATTTCGGAAGTGCAGATTGACAGCTATTTAGGTTGGAAAGATGGTCGCCTGATTTTTAAATCCACCCCCTTGAAAAATATGGTTCCACAACTGGAACGGTGGTACGATATAAATATCAACGTGGCGGACTCTTCACTTTACAGCCAGCGGATGACCGCATCATTCAAGGATGAACCTACATCCGAGGTTTTAAAAATAATCGCTCTTTCTCTCAATGCAAGTTATGAGAGGAAGGGTCGCACTGTAACATTCCATGCAAACTAACAGCAAAACCAAATATAAAGTCCTAAGGAGAAATGGAGTTCTTTATGAGCAGAAAAAGATACAAAAAGGAAAGGGATATGGACGGTTGGCATTGGACGAAAATGATTTTCATTTTGTCTCTCGCTTCATCGCTTTTCATGATCCCCGGCAAGTCAATTGCTACTCAGATTAACGGCGGACATAAGTTCTTTTCGGCCGTTTCATCGATATTTGAAAATATCAGCCAGCGTAATACAGTTCCTCCTTCTTTAAAGAAGGTGATATCGGTTGATTATACAAATACATCACTTAAGAAAGCCCTGAATGATATCGCCAAAAAGGGCGATTTTCGTCTGTCATACGGCGATAATCGAGTTCCCCTGCAGAAAAAGATTAATCTGCATCTGGATGATGTAACCATTAATGATGTTCTTTGGAAAGTGCTGGATGGCACCGGATTGCGTTTTGCGGTTTCTCCCAATAGGCATTTGGTGCTGATGGAGCGCAAAGATCAAAAGGCGGAATCTAAGCGAACTTTAAAAGAAACAGTCAGCGGTACTGTTAAAGATGCAGAATCCGGTGATACGTTGCCGGGGGTGAATGTTATTGTAAAAGGCACCACTACCGGTACTTCCACCGACAGTGATGGTCATTTTCAATTGAATGTTCCTTCTTTGCAGGATACACTCGTATTTTCATTTATTGGATATCAGCGACAGATAATCCCCATTGATGGTCGCACTACCATTAACATTTCTCTCAAAATTCAAACCATTTCCGGTGAAGAGATGGTTGTTGTGGGGTATGGCTCTCAAAAGAAAAAGAACCTGACGGGTTCCATTTCTTCGGTAAGTTCCGACCAGCTGCAGAACACGCCTGTAACTCGTCTTGATGCGGCGCTGGAAGGACGAACTTCAGGTGTTCGTGTAACGTCCAGCTCAGGTGCTCCCGGCGCCGCCTCTACGGTGCGCGTGAGAGGTACCACATCGATCAACAATAGTAATCCATTATATATTGTTGATGGGGTTCCCATTGATAATGGTGGAATCAGCTACCTGAATCCCGAAGATATAGAATCAATTCAGGTATTAAAGGATGCTGCATCTGCAGCTATTTATGGTACGCGGGCAGCCAATGGTGTTGTTTTAGTTACCACAAAGAGTGGGTCTGAAGGCCATATCCAAGTGCATTATAGTACGTATGGCGGCATTCAGGAACCTGCTAAAAAACTCGATCTGCTAAATGCCACACAATATGCAACATTGCGAAATGAGTCATCCGTTGCTGCCGGTAATGGCATAATCTTTAATAACCCTCAACAGCTTGGTAAGGGAACCGACTGGCAAAGTAAAATTTTCGACAATCGTGCTGCCATCTTAAGTCAAAACTTAAGCTTCAGCGGCGGTAGCGACAAATCTACTTATTTCGCTTCCTTGGGATATTATGATCAGGAAGGTATTGTGGCATCCCCCATTTCGCACGATAAAAAATTAACCTTCCGGTTGAATTCAACCTTGCAGGCTACTAGCTGGCTGACGTTCGGAGAAAAACTCGGGTACACGTATGAAAGAACCCGCGGAAGTCTGAATACGAACAGTGAATTCGGGGGCCCGCTTAGCTCAGCCATAAATTTGGATCCCATCACACCGGCTGTGATTACCGATCCTAATGTGGCCAGTAGTAATCCATACAGTAATAATCCGGTTATCCGAAATGGTCAAGGTCAGCCGTATGGTATCTCGCAATATGTGGGACAAGAAATGACCAATCCACTGGCCTATATTCAAACCCAGGAAGGTAATTATGGATATTCACATAATATTGTCGGCAATCTTTATGCTGATATTAATCCTATTCCCGGGTTGGAAATCAGAACAGATATTGGGGTAAAGCCGGCCTTTTGGGGTAATGAAAGCTTTACACCTATTTATTATTTGAGTGCCACAGTAAATAACCTTACAAACAACAGTTTTAACCGTGGAGCAAACCAGGGATTGATTTGGAACTGGGATAATACCATACAGTATGCTACCGATTATGGTTCGCATCACTTTAAGGTTTTGTTGGGTACCAGTACGCAATCAACAAGTGCTTCCGGGGTAAACGGAACCTACCAAGCCATACCGGCAAATAATTTTAGCGACGCTTCGATGAACTTTTCGGTACCGACGGATCAGCGAATCGCCGGTGGCTATGAAAATCAGCCTTACGGACTCAACTCGTATTTCGGTCGTGTCAATTATAATTACAAAGATAAATATTTGTTGACGGGTGTTATGCGCGTTGATGGTTCTTCCCGTTTTGGGAGTGACAATCGCTATGGTTCGTTTCCGTCGCTCTCAGTGGGATGGGTACCCTCACTCGAAGACTTCTGGCCGAATAATGATGTGCTTCGTTATTTGAAAATCCGCGCTTCCTATGGAATTAACGGGAATGACAAATCGCTCGGTGATTTCCAATATGAATCGACAGTTAGCGGTGGACGTAATTACGTGTTCGGTCCCGGTACCATTTATACCGGTGCCAGCCCAAATGCTCCGGCAAACCCCGATTTAAAATGGGAGAAGACCAGTCAGCTGGATCTCGGATTTGATGCCCGGCTGCTTTCGAGTTTGACAGTTACTTTTGATTATTATTACAAGAAGACCACCGGAATGTTGCTGCAGGTGCAGATCCCCGGTTATGTTGGTGCTTCAAGCAATCCTTTTGGAAATGTTGCCAGCTTGAAAGATCAAGGCGCGGAACTGGAAGTAGGTTATCAACAGCAGTTGGGAGCATTCAATTTAAATGTGGATGCCAATGCCTCGTATAATCAAAATACCATTACCGATATTGGAGAGAATGACTATCTAACCGGTGCCACCTTCCAGAACAGTGCTTACGAGATAAGCCGAACGCAGGTCGGTCATCCGATTGGAGCATTCTACGGATTTAAAACCGAAGGAATCTTCCAAACTCAGCAAGAGGTTAACAATTACGTAGATAAGAATGGGAATATGATACAGCCCAATGCGCAGCCCGGTGATTTTAAATGGGCCGATCTGAATGGGGATGGTCAGATTACCAGTGATGACCGTACCTTTATCGGTAATCCTACGCCCCCCTGGACCTTTGGTCTGAACGCCTCTGTTGCTTGGCGAAACTTTGATCTTAGCGTATTTGGCCAAGGCGTTTACGGGAATAAAATTTTCCAGGGATTACGTCGACTGGATATCACATCTGCCAATTACACCACGGATGCTTTAGGTCGATGGACCGGTCAGGGTACATCTAATACATTCCCGAGACTTAGCGATAATGATCCCAATCATAATTTCACTTATCCCTCATCATTCTATCTATCCGATGGATCATATTTCAGGATCAAAACCATTCAACTGGGATACAGCTTGCCGGTAACTCTTACCAATAACCTGGGGATACAAAAAGCCCGGTTTTACGTGATGAGTCATAATCTGCTCACGTTTACAAAGTATTCGGGCTATGACCCGGAAATTGGTGGAAGCAGCTATAGTATAGATCGCGGCGTATACCCGCAGGCTCGTTCCTTTATGCTTGGCGTAGATCTTAAATTCTAAACTTTTTTAATCTTAATGATTGATAACTGGAGAAGATGATGAAACGTTTTATAACATATTTGATGTGTCTTGCAGGTATTGCTTTGTTGATTTCTTGCAATAGTGTTACAGATGTTACCCCTAAAGGGCAGGAGCTGGAATCAAATTATTACCAGACCCCGGATCAGGCGAAAGCTGCTTTGGTGGCCGCCTATAATCCCATTGCATGGCAAACAGGAGGTACGGACAATACGTATATTCCTATATTAGGGCCATTGAATAGCGCCGCAGACGAATGTTTTGCCGGCGGGGGTGGACCCAGCGATATGCGTCCATGGCATGCGTGGAACGACTATGATATGAGTTCGGCCGTGGGTCCCCAGGCCGGTTACTGGGATCGAAGCTATACCGGCATAAACCGGGTTAATTTGCTGCTCGAGAAAATTGATGGAGTAAAAGGAATGTCGGACTCGGTAAAAAAACGCTATATAGCAGAAGCAAAGTTCCTTCGCGGGTATTACTACTTCTGGCTGGTGCGTTTGTTTAAAAATATCCCGCTTATAACTAAGCCCCTGGATACCAGCGAGATCTATCAGCAGGAGCAAGCATCTCCCGATTCGGTTTATGCGCAGATAGAAAGTGATTTTAATGCTGCCATCCCTGATTTGCCATCGGCTCCTCTCCCCTCGGATGAGCAGGGACGTGCTACAAAAGAAGCCGCTCAGGCCTTCCTGGCAAAAACAATCATGTGGGAAGTGGGAACCGGTAATGATCAGGCGAAGCTGCAGCAAGCTGCTGATTTGCTTGAGAAAGTAAATACTGCGCCAGCATACCATTTACTGAATAATTATCCGGATATCTTTAGTCCCGATAACAAATACAATGCAGAGTCTATATTTGAAATTGGTCACAGCAGTGCTCAGCAAGCAGGTTGGGATCTTTGGAATAACTTCCGGGGCAATTTGTATGTGCAGATGGTTGGTCCGAGAAGTTACAGCGGCCCGGATTATACCTCCGGCTGGAGCTTTAATCCTGTCACCCCCGCCTACGTCGATTCTTTGAAAGGCGATCCGCGGTATCAATATACCGTAGCTAATATCGACAGTATTGTAAATGCAGCACCGGGACGTAGTTATGTCGAAGGATATCATAATACCGGTTACTTCATTAAGAAATTTGCTCCTTTAGCCAAATATGTTGGGGCAAACGGAGATCCTGCTTTGAACTTCCCCAATGATTATATCGAAGTTCGGCTGGCCGACACCTATCTGTTAGAGGCTGAAGCGCAGTATCGATTGGGAAACATGCCTCAAGCGGACAAATACTTGAATGCCGTACGTGACCGTGTTGGGCTTTCTCCGGTAACGCCCACGCTTCCCAAAATATATCATGAGATGTTCATGGAACTGGGTACCGAGGGGCACCGCTGGTTTAACTTGGTGCGCACCGGTCGGGCTGCTGATGTTTTGAGTCGGTTTGGATTTAAAGAAGGCGTAAATGAAGTGTTACCGATTCCGCTTGAGTCGCTGAACAATACCAAACTCAAACAAAATCCGGGATATAATTGATCAATCCTGGCTAAATGGCTAACGATATTCATCTCGAAACATGGCAACTTTATCCCCTGTTGCCGGTTCGGGATGATGTTCGTAGCCATCATTCGTTAAAACGAATTTCTTACAAAAAAGTTAATTAGTAATCTATTTGACAATGAAAGATGCAGATAAAATAAAATTCACATGGTATCAAATTATGGTCGTTGCTATAATTGCAGGTTTGTTTACGGCCTGCAGTGATAGTACTACCGGGACGCATGAATTGGGTTCACAGCCCAAAGCTAAATTTACGGTTAATGCCGTATCCGGTAAGACCAATACCTATTTATTAAAAAGCACTACTGAAAGTGCATTCTTATGGCAATGGGATATCGGTGACGGAACCGGTTGGACCAAAGGCGGTGAAACAGATACCGCTTATTATCCCAAAAAAGGTGAATATACCGTAAAATTGAGAGTTTTTGCTCAAGGTGGTACTGACACCACTAATCAAACTATTAATGTATCTCAGGATGATCCCAACGGCTGTTATGGGAATAAAAAAGCTCTTACAGCCTGTGATAGTAATGGTAGTAAAACATGGGTGCTAAACCCCGATGCCGGAGCTTTATGGATTGGACCGCCTGATTTTAGTCAGACATGGTGGAGTAATTCTGCCGGGGACGTTCAGACGCGTAGCTGCCAGTTTAATGATGAATATACATTCAGCAAAGACGGTACGTTGGAACGCAATCTGAATGGTGACACATGGGTTGATAATGACAATGGGACGGATCCGTATCCTTCGGATATCATAGTTAACAATGACGGTTCCATGACAGCCGGTTGCTATGATTGGAGTGTGATCGATCCAAAATATTCAGCCTGGGGATCAGGTACGTTTGATTTCCAAATAACCGGGGATCAATTAACGGTTTCCGGGAATGGTGCCTATCTGGCATTGTACAAAGCTGGAGACACCAACACAACGCCTGTTCCAGAAGCATCAATCACGTATAAGATTATGTCTTTATCCAAAGATAAGATGGTAGTCGCCAAGATTTATGATTGGGGGGCCTGGCAATTCACGTTTGTACCTAAAAATTAAGTCATGTTATTTTCCGATAGCCGGACTGTAATAGTTCGGCTGTTGGATTAATTTGAAGTGCTCCACATCATTTCTCTGTACTAAGGTAACGGTTTTACATAGGACAAAGGAATTAAACCAACCATGGAATTAAAAAATGTCGACCCGCAAAGCAATGCCCATTTTATTATGTCTAGCTGTACTTTTGAGTTCCTGCTCAAAAGGTGACAATGGTGTAAATAATCCGCCTTCGAACCTGCCTGCGATATCTGTGCAGAATGCAACGGTGAAGCGAGAAAATGAAGCTGCTACCGCCCGTTTTTATGTGGATCTAAGTGCCAAGTCCGATCAACAAGTAAGCGTAAAATATGCTACCGAATCAGGTACGGCTAAGTCGGATGAGGATTTTCAATCAACCTCCGGGACCTTAACCTTTAAACCGGGTGAGAAAGAACTGTCAGTTGATGTCGCCATCCCAATAGATAGCCTGAGGCAGTCATCCCAGACATTTTATATGACATTGAGTGATCCGCAAAATGCCAAAATAGAGACAGGTAAAGCTACGGGTACGATTATTAATAACGGAACCTATTTACCTACGGATACAGCCGGTTATGATACTCCCAAAAGTTATCCCGGATATAATCTGGTATGGAACGATGAATTTAACGATTCGCAGTTAAATAAAAACGACTGGAACTACGAGACCGGCGGAGGCGGATGGGGAAACAACGAACTGGAAAATTACACCTCTCGACCACAAAATTCATTTCTTTCGTCCGGCAATTTGATTATCGAGGCTCGTAAGGAAGATTATGAGGGGAATCATTACACCTCTGCCAGAATTACTACGAAGGGGAAGCAAGAATTTACATACGGGCGCATTGATATACGCGCCAAACTGCCGGTGGATAAAGGAATGTGGCCGGCGCTGTGGATGCTGGGCGATAATATATCTTCGGTCGGTTGGCCCCAATGCGGCGAAATAGACATCATGGAGTTAGTAGGGCAGAATCCGCAACAAGTGGTTGGTTCCTTACACTGGAAAAAAGCCAATGGTTCAGAAGGGACGTTTAACAATGCCCATAGCTTGTCATCGGGGGACTTTTCACAAAAGTTTCATGTATTCAGCCTAATCTGGAGCCGGGATTCTTTGAAAGTTGCAGTTGATGATATCCCGTATACCAAAGCCTCGCGGCAGGATTTAAGCGACGGAACCTACCCCTTTGATAATCCTTTCTTTCTGATATTCAATGTAGCTGTTGGCGGTAATTGGCCTGGTCCGCCGGATGCTAATACTTCTTTTCCCCAGCGAATGTTTGTTGATTATGTTCGTGTATTTCAGAAAAAATAGCGGCAGGGTTTTATATGGAAGGCCGATTTAAAATTATCGCAATATGTTTGGCCCTTTTGCCGGTATTTATAAGTGCCGCTTGTGGCAATAATCCTGCCTCATCAAGAGAGACGTCTAAGAGCGAAGAGCATCAGGATACCACATCAACAACCGACGGGCCGGCTAATACAGATGTTCAACTCTGGCTCACCAAGCCGGATCAAAGTGCTCTGTTTAGCAGGCAAAATGTGCGTCTGTTGTTTTCTGAAGCTACCGGCAGTAACCCTACCATAACTGTGGATTTGTCAACGACTTACCAGTCGGTTGACGGATTCGGTTTTGCGCTCACCGGCGGAAGTGCATATCTCATTTATAAGTTACCGGCAGCAAAGCGTAAAGATCTTTTGCACGAGCTTTTTTCTACCGACAGTACCTCCATAGGCGTAAGCTATCTACGGGTGAGTATCGGGGCATCCGATCTAAGCCGGCGGGTTTTTTCCTATGATGACCTGGCATCGGGGCAGACGGATACCACACTTCAGCAATTTGATATGGGGCCGGATAGATACAACTTGATTCCGTTACTTAATGAAATCCTGGATATTAATCCCCATATAAAAATATTGGGCTCCCCATGGTCTCCTCCGGTATGGATGAAAACTAATGACAGTTCTATTGGAGGCAGCCTGCAGCATCAATATTATGATGAATATGCGCAATACTTTGTGAAATATCTCAAAGCAATGAAATCCAATGGTATCCATATCGATGCGATTACGCCCCAGAATGAACCGCTTTACGGGGGTAATAACCCCAGTATGGTGATGAAGCCTGGGGAGGAGCAGGATTTCGTTAAAAATTTTCTGGGTCCGGCATTTGAAGATGCGGGGCTGGAGACCAAAATCATCATTTACGATCATAATGCTGATAATCCGGACTATCCGTTGACGGTGCTTGCCGATTCCGTATCGCGTAAATATATAGCCGGTTCTGCATTTCATCTGTATGGCGGAGATATCAGCGCCCTTTCTCGGGTGCATGATGCTTATCCCGATAAAAATATCTATTTCACCGAGCAATATACTAGCAGCGAAAGCAGCTTTAGCAGTGATCTGCGATGGCATATGAAAAATTTGATCATCGGAGCGATGCGCAATTGGAGCAAAAATGTTCTGGAATGGAATTTAGCCTCTGACCCGAATTATGAACCGCACACGCCCGGTGGATGCAGTACATGCAAGGGGGCCCTGACGATTGGATCGAATGTCACCCGAAATGTATCTTATTATATTGTCGCATCAGCTTCAAAATTTGTACGTCCCGGATCTGAACGAATTGCCAGCAATTTTGTGAGTAATCTACAAAATGTAGCTTTTAAAACACCGGAAGGTAAAAAAGTATTGATTGTGTTAAATGCAGGTGATAAAAAGCAAACTTTTGACATCAGATTTAAAGGCGAAGTCGTAACAACTGTGCTTTCAAAAGGAGCTGTTGGGACTTACGTTTGGTAAGCGGATTAATTTTAGCTAAAATCGTTAGAATAACCGAAGCCGGTTAAATTATAAGGCAAACACCAGTTTTTATATCTAAGAATCAAAAATTCAAAATGATGAAACCCAATATATTTACGTACGGGAAGCGATTTCTTTCAATCAACAAGTGGATGTTTTTATGTATACTTATGACTATGAGTTCTGTTGAAGCATATTCTCAAACTGCCCCACAACTGGGCAAAGAGTCTATTAAAGATGTCGTTGGAGCGATGACCCTTCAGGAAAAAGTCCAGATTGTTGTTGGTTCGGGCTGGGGTGTTGATAAAGTTCCCGGAGCTGCAGGTCAAACGCATGCTATCCCGCGCTTGGGCATCCCATCAATAATATTTTCTGATGGCCCCGCGGGGGTGCGTATCCAACCTATTCGGGACAACGACAGCAGCAAAACCTATTATGCCACGGCTTTTCCGGTGGCACGGCTGCTGGCTTCCACGTGGGATCCGTCCGTAGTGGAAGCGGTCGGCAAAGCTTACGGCGAAGAAGCCCATGAATACGGGGTGGATATCTCGTTGACGCCGGCCCTGAACATCCACCGTAATCCGTTGAACGGGCGTAACTTCGAATATTATTCGGAAGACCCCCTGATTGCCGGCGATATGGCGGCGGCTATGGTCGAGGGGATTCAGTCCCAGGGTGTGGGCACTTCCATCAAACACTTTGTGGCCAACAACCAGGAGGCCAATCGCCATAGTGTTAATACGATTGTCAGCGAGCGGGCCCTGCGGGAAATCTACCTCAGGGGATTCGAGATTGCCGTGAAGAAGGCCCATCCGTGGACGGTGATGTCGTCATATAATAAAGTCAATGGCACCTATACCTCCCAGCGCTATGACCTGCTGACGACGGTGTTGCGAGATGAATGGGGATTCAAAGGGTTTGTGATGAGTGACTGGACCGGGGGCGATGATCCGGTGGCCCAAATGAAAGCCGGCAATGATTTGATTGAGCCGGGGAATGAAAAGAAAATTAACAGTATCATCAATGCGGTTAAATCCGGGAACCTGGACGAGCAGGTGTTGGACCGGAATGTGGAACGCATCCTGAATATTATCCTGAAGTCTCCGGTTTACAAAGGCTATGATTATTCGAATAATCCGGATCTGAAGGCTCATGCCCAAGTTTCCCGCGATGCGGCGACACAGGGGATGATTTTGCTGAAAAACGATAATCAAACCTTGCCTGCCAATACGGGAGATAAAGTTGCGGTCTTTGGCAATACCTCCTATGATATCTATATTGGCGGATGGGGCAGTGGTGAAGTAAATGAAGCTTATAAGGTACAGGTGGATCAAGGATTGGCAGACGCCGGTTATAATGTGGATAAAGATTTACAAGACAGCTATCGCCAACATATCAAGGAAGTCAAGGCCTCGCGCGGTAAGCAAGAAAGGAATCACCGTCGTCGTCCGAAACCCGTTCCTGAAATGCAGGTAGATAACGCTTTGGCTCAAAAAGCAGCAAAAGCTAATGATGTGGCGATAATTACTATCGGAAAAAATGCTGGCGAAGGATCCGACCGTCCGGTAAGCGACTTCCAACTTAGTGATAGTCGAAAAGCCTTGATCAAGACGGTTTCGGATGCTTTCCACAAGCAGGGGAAAAAGGTAATTGTGGTGTTGAACATCGCCGGGGCTACGGAAATGGCAAGCTGGCAGGACGAGGCGGATGCTATTTTGTTGGCATGGCTGCCTGGGCAGGAAGCCGGTCACGCCATTGCTGATATATTAAGCGGTAAAGTAAATCCATCCGGCCGCCTGGCAACGACTCTTCCCGTTAAGTACTCGGATGTACCGTCCTCGAAATATTTCCCGGGCGCCCCGGAAAACGATCCTAAGCATGTTGTTTATACCGAAGGCATTTATAACGGCTATCGCTACTACGATACCTTCGGTGTGAAACCAGATTACGAATTCGGATATGGTCTGTCTTATACAACCTTTTCGTTTGATAACACGAAGTTAAGCTCTGCCAATTTTGACGGTAAGCTTACGGTTACCACT
>Ga0102944_1000241_pt1 | contig 44802 bp, 53 predicted proteins | sample SalPonD_shore_MG_FD_78172 | JGI IMG/M metagenome (GOLD analysis project Ga0102944, IMG submission 78172) | Salt pond soil microbial communities from South San Francisco under conditions of wetland restoration - Salt Pond MetaG... | ecosystem: Environmental > Aquatic > Marine > Intertidal zone >... | reverse complement strand
TTGAGAAGGGGACGTGGTGAAGTACGAGCTGACGATACCATTCGATGAGGCCTATTTGGAGCAGTGCTACTCGGACCGTATGGCGCTTAAAGGGTCGTGGGGCAAGGCGAATCTGGGGCTTGGCATCGTGCTGATTGTCGTTGGGCTGGCGATTGCGGTCTTCCGGCCCGAGCAGTTGAGCTTCGCCGGCGGCTTGGCAGGCCTGGGAGTATTTGAGCTGGTTCTCATCTACCTGAGAAAGGGAAGGTGGATCAGGCGCCAGAAATCCAGCAAGGCATTTGGTTCCGACATGACGCTGGCGATGACGGATTCCGTCCTGCAAATCTCCACCCCTTACAGTGAAACGAGTTACAGCTGGACGGCATTTACACGGATCAAGGAAAGCGAAAACGGGGTTTTTCTGTGGCCGCGGGAAGGCATGCATATCTATATTCCCAAGCCGGATTTGTCCGACGACGCGCTCAGCTTCGTGCTCGCGCATAGTGGCTGATGGCCGGAGGATTTTGACCCGTAGAATCGGAGCCGGATGGTTGGATATGTCGTTAGCCGGAACAGCAATCCAGAGGGAACAGCGCGCGGCGCGCTGCGCCCTGTTCGTCGTGTTAGTCTGGTGTTGTCTGACGCCTTTGTTTTGGGGTTATACAAATTTTCAGGCGCTCGGCATCCCGGTCGCGGCGTTCGCGGCCATCGTGATCCCCAACGCCCTGGAGGCCGCGCTGAGCATGGTGGGTCTTGTTTTACTCTTTTTGAGGCCAACCAATCTGTCCTGGTATCTAGTTGGGGCCGGAATTCTTATCGGGGCGGCCGTCTTGGCATTAGGCAGCGCCACTGCCGATGGGGTCTTTGTGAATGCGTGTCTGTTGAGCGCCGTGGGCGTTTGGGGCGCAGTCAGGCGACAGTAGCCATTGAGGGGAGCCTTGAGCAACGAGGCTACAATTCCTTGCGTGTAGACGTTGGAGCGCTGACAAGGAGCCAATCCGTATGGATCGCCCGCAAGTATACGAATTCGTCATTGCGGCCATTTTCTGGGTAGCTTTTGCCGTTGGGCTTACCGCGCTGGAAACGAACTGGTTTCGTTATGGCGCGAGCCTCGAAGGTACTGCGTTCTTCCTCACATTGAGCGGGATTACGGTGCTAGTGGCAGGGATGTTCGCCGGCCTTTGGGTGAAGCGCGCGCCCGGCGCCGTGTCAGCGATCACGGTGTCAGCGGTGGTTCTCGTCCTTCTCGCTCACAGGAATATCTTCGGCACTTGGTTGCCGGCCTTCGCCTTTCACGACGTGGATCGCGGCCCGATTCAGGACGTCCAGGCCTGGGGCCACACGTACCGGTACCATCTGGAACTGGTCGACCCGTTCTCGCGCGATCACCGGGAACGCCTGGTGATCGAGCAACCCGGCAAGCGATCGGTAATTGAGATTCCCTTGTTTGCGCACAAAGTCGCGGGCTACTCGGGACCTGGAAATGGCGGGGACTGGATTTCGTTGGAGCCCTTGCCGCAGCCCGGTCGCTTTGTCCTTACGACGACGGATTATCTGAAAGCGGCTCAATTCGACGTTGACGTGACTGCGGGTACAGCTGTACAGATGAACGGCCGTCAACGCCCGTGAGAGGTCCGGTAGTGGATCCTGACCGCGCACAATTGAAGACGAACTATGAGGAAACTCCAACAGAGGCCCTCGTGGCGTCGTACGACAGTAAGGGGCTCACCGACGTCGCCTACGATGCCTTGGAGGAGGTCCTGAGCGGGCGCGGCGTCAGATTGGACCTGCGGCGTAACGGCACTGCCGCAAAGGGCCTATTCGACCGCTTCGATGAGTTCATGGGCGCGCACTGGCGGGGGGGAGCGGTCCCTGGCGAGCGCGTTTTGGCTGGTGGGAGTGGTTGGCGTCGGCGTGGTCGTGGGAGTCACCGTTGCCGCGGATCTTTTCGCCGTGACCGTCCTGCCCACCGCATTGGTCTTGAGGATAGTCCTGGTCGCGGGGATGTTCGGCGCGCACTTGACGGCCTATCTGGTGTTCGCGTGGGTAGCGATCTGGCGCTGCGCCTGGAATACGGACTGGAAAGGCTTCGGATACGTGGCGCGGTTTCTCGTCGTTACCCATGTGCTGCGGTTCGCGGCCGGAGTCTGGGCGGGGGTTCGGGCTTTCGGTCAGTGGTAGCGGTACGGTGAAATGAATCGGTCCCGCCGGTTGGCAATCCTGATGATTGGTCTCTTATCCGGGTGGCCGGCAACCGCATGGTCGACGTCCACGCTGGTTTGTTCGGGTACGACGTTCGACGTCATGTTTCATGTGGGCTCGGACGAGCGGGGCCGGGACGAAATTGCGGACGCGAGTCTGTTCGATGCAAGGGGACTCGTCGCCTCGGTGGGCGCCAAGGGGTTCATTTCGACTCGGATCGATTGGCCGGCGATTGAGCCACCTTTTGAGGAAAATGAACTTTCGGTTCGCTTTGAGGCACCCTCGATCGGGATGGTTGTAGTGCAGTCGAAGGGGGTCGGCGGAACGATACGCGTTGCCGACTACCGCGAACCCGTTCGCTGCGATTGGTCGCGGTAATGCGCGGGCCAGCACGGCGAATCAGGTAACAGGGAGGTGTCAGTGACTTCGTTATGGAATTTCATAAGCATGCATCTCGATGCATTTTTGCTGCTCAATGAAATTTATCTCGTTCCCGTTCTCGTGCTAATCCTGGGGGTATTGGGGGCGGCGTGGCTCTGGAAGCGGATGACCGTGCGTTGGTTTGAGTGCATTGCCTGGCTGCTTCCCGGTATTACCTATTGGTATTTGTGGGACGTCCAGCGCTGGGAGTTCGCGTTTCCGGGCAAGACAATGGCCAACCTGGTTGAGCCGTTCTATCTGGCTGTGGTCGTCGCCGTATTGTTTGTCGGCCGGCTGGTGCTGGCGCGGTGGTTCCCGCGTCCGAGCCCGGTTCCCTTCGTATTGTTCCTAGTACTGTCCAATATTTCGGCCGTGCTGGTTCAGGTGCTGACGCCGGGGCTGCCCGCGAGCTGACAACAAGGAAAAGGGGGCGGAATTGAGATCGATCGAGAACGGCTCTTGGACGACTATCGTCGGATGCCTACCGAGGAGTTACTTGATTTGCACGCCCGGGGGACGCTCACTGAAGCGGCATACGAAGTGTTGGAGGGGCTCCTGGGGGAACGTGGTACCGAGGTCCCGCCACGCCCCGAGCTCCCGGAAGTGAAGCCCGAGCGGGCTTCTGTTATCGAGTTCATGGATCAACATTGGCGCGGCGAGCGTTCCCTGGGTAGTGCCTACCGGCTCATTGGGATCATCGGGTCGTTCGCCGTGGTCCTATTGTCGGGACTGATGCGCGTCGTCGGCCTGGCGGCGGTGACGAGTGCCTTTTCGGTTCAGCCGGATCTACGGATATATTATCTCTGGGGGCTTTTCGGATCTCCGGTGACGGTCTATTTCATCTTCGCGTGGGTAGCGATCTGGCGCTGCGCCTGGAATACCCCGTGGCCGGCGTTTGGATATATTGCACGGTTCATCGTCATCATCTCCGTGCTGCGCTACGTCTCCCTGTTGGCAATACAACTCCGGGTCTTGTGACGGCGGCAACGGTCCTATCCGGTGAATCGAAGGCCACCGAATGCATGGCAAAACGTCTCACATCGGGTTAGCCTGGACTCAAGTCAAACCCTCTTAACCCGCGCATGTTCCAACTCCACGACATCGCCAAAACCTATGCCGGCACAACGGTGCTGGAGCTCGGATCGCTGTCGGTAACTCCGGGAAAGACGCTGGCCGTCATCGGGCCCAGCGGCTGCGGCAAGACGACCCTGGTGCGGCTGATGATCGGCCTCATCCGCCCGGACCGCGGCACGGTCTCGTTCGACGGCACCACGCTCACCGCCGACAACGTGCTGGAGCTGCGCCACCGCATGGGCTACGTGATTCAGGAGGGCGGGCTGTTTCCGCACCTCACGGCGCGGCGCAACGTCACGCTGATGGCGCAGTACCTCGGCTGGAATGCCGGCGACATCGACAGCCGCGTTGCCGAGCTGGCGGAGCTGGTGCGCCTGCCGATGGAGATGCTGGAGCGCTACCCGGTCAAGCTCTCGGGCGGCCAGCGTCAGCGCGTCGCCTTGATGCGTGCCCTGATGTTGGACCCCGATCTGCTCCTGCTCGATGAGCCGCTGGGCGCGCTGGACCCCATGATCCGTTTCGAGCTGCAGAACGAGCTCAAGGCGGTGTTCGAGGCCCTGGGCAAGACGGTGGTGCTGGTCACCCACGATATGAGCGAGGCGGCCTTCTTCGGCGACACTATATTGCTGCTGCGCGACGGGCGGGTGGTGCAGCAGGGCACGGCCGAGGAGCTGGCCGAGCGGCCGTCCGACCCCTTCGTGATCAGATTCATGCAGGCACAGCGGGTCGGTGTCTCGGGCACCGCCGGGGACGCCACCTGATGCGCCGGCCCTGTAAACGCGCTCTGGCCGCGCTGATGCTTGCGGCGCTGGCTCTGCCGGTTTGGGCCGCTAAACCGGTCGAGGTCGGCTCGAAGAAATTCACCGAGTCGGTAATCCTCGGGGAAATCACGACCGAGCTGCTCAAGGCCGAGGGTGTGGCGGCGAATCACCGCGAGCAGCTCGGCGGCACCCGCGTGCTGTGGAGCGCGCTGCTCAAGGGCGACATCGACGTCTATCCCGAATACACGGGCACGCTGCGCAATGAAATCTTCGCCGGTCGGAAGCTCCCGACGCTGGCGGCGCTGCGCACTGCACTGGCCGAGCACGGCGTGAAGATGACGGCGCCGCTGGGCTTCAACAACACCTACGCACTCGGCATGAAACAGACGCTCGCGCGCCACCTGCATGTCCGCACCATCTCCGATCTCAAGGCACACCCGAATCTCACCTTCGGTTTCAGCAACGAGTTCATGGATCGGGCCGACGGCTGGCCCGGGCTGAAGCGCTTCTACGGCCTGCCGCAAACGGACGTGCGCGGGCTGGATCACGACCTGGCCTACCGGGGGCTGGAAGCCGGGACCATCCAGGTGACCGACCTGTACAGCACCGACGCCGAGATCGCCTATTACCATCTGCGTACGCTCAAGGACGACCGCGGTTATTTTCCGGATTATCAGGCGGTGCTGCTGTACCGCTCCGACCTGTCCACCGACGCCGCGGCGGTGCTCGAGCGCCTGCAGGGCACCATCGACGAGGCGACGATGCGCCGGATGAACGCACAGGCCAAGATTCAGCGCGAGTCCGAGCAGCGGGTCGCGGCCGGTTTTCTGCGCAAGCATTTCGATCTCACGACGTCCGCCCGGGCCGCCGGTTTTTGGCGGCGCCTGTGGCAGCGCACGCTGGAGCACCTGACCCTCGTGGCCATCTCCCTGTCGGCGGCCATCGTCTTCGCCGTTCCGCTGGGCGTGCTCGCCTGGCTGCGTCCGCGCAGCGGGCAGGTGATCCTGAGCGCTGTGGGCATCGTCCAGACCATCCCCGCGCTGGCGCTGCTGGTGTTCATGATCCCGTTACTGGGTATCGGCGGCCCGCCGGCCATTGTGGCGCTGTTCCTGTACAGCCTGCTGCCCATCGTTCGCAACACCTACACGGGACTGCACGATATTCCGACGCCCGTTCTGGAGTCTGCCCGCGCCCTGGGCCTGCCGCCGGGTGCGCGCCTGCGCCTGGTGCAGCTGCCGCTGGCCGCGCGCAGCATCCTGGCCGGCATCAAGACCTCGGCAGCGATCAATATCGGCACCGCGACCCTGGGCGCCCTCATCGGTGCGGGCGGCTACGGCCAGCCGATCCTCACGGGCATTCGGCTGGACGATACCGGTCTGATCCTCCAGGGTGCGGTGCCCGCGGCCCTGCTGGCCCTGGCCGTGCAGGGCCTGTTCGAGCTGGCCGAGCGCGTGGTGGTGCCCAAGGGTTTGCGCCCGTCTCAGTAACGGCGCCCGCGCCCGTCGCGGTAACGAACACCGCAGCGCGGTGTCGCTTGCGCCCCGGCACGGGCTAGACTAGGGGCGGAATGCGTGTGCGCGGATTGGGAAGCGGGAGCGAAATGGACGATACGCCCGTCGAGCGTTTCGAGCTGCGAATACCGGTCGATGCCGAAGACATCGACATGCTCGGTCACGTCAACAACGTGGTCTATCTGCGCTGGGTGCAGGACGCGGCCGTGGCGCATTGGCGGGCGAGGGCCGGCGCCGAGGATCAGGCGAGCCTGATCTGGGTGGTGGTGCGCCACGAGATCGACTACAAGCGCCCCGCCTATCTCGGCGACGAGATCGTGGCGCGGACGTGGGTCGGCAAGGCGTCGCGGCGTTCGTTCGAGCGCCATACCGAATTGCGGCGCGCCGCGGACGGGCAACTGCTCGCCCGGGCGCGTACCGTGTGGTGTCCGATCGACCGTGCCAGCGGTAAGCTCACGGACGTCAGCGATGCGGTCCGCGCGCGGTTTTCGATTTCGGCCGGTGAATAGGCGGCGGTCGGCGATGAACGCTCTCCGGGCCAAGGACGACGCTATCCTCGACTTTCTCTCCGTTCGCATCGAGGGAGTGCGCGTGACGCTCACGCCGATCGCACAGGACGCGGCCGAAGACGTTCTGCGCGAGTTCACCGCCGAGGTAACCCGCTACATGCTGCCCAAGCCGGTGGAGGACATGGTCCAGGTGCGCGGGTTCATCGACGCCAGCCGCGCCAATATGGCCGCCGGCGATGAATTGGTGCTGACCATCCGGCGCCGCGCGACCGGCGAGTTCCTCGGTGTCTGCGGTCTGCACAACCGCGCGCAGGGGGACACGCCGGAGCTGGGAATCTGGCTCAAGGTCGACGCCCACGGCGCGCGCCTGGGCCGCGAGGCGATCGAGCTGCTGGTCGCCTGGGCCAAGGCCAGGCTGGCGTTTGCCTATTTGATCTATCCCGTCGACAGGGCGAACGTTGCGAGCCGGCGCATCGCCGAGTCGCTGGGCGGCGTGGTCATCCGCAAGACCCGGCGCGAGTCGATGTCGGGCTACATGCTCAATGAGTGGGTGTACCGTATCGACCCCTGAGGCGCTCCGGGCGGCGACGGCGCGCTGCGCTCACGGCTCCCGATAGCCGATGGCGCGAAGGAACAGTTCGATGAGGCGCGCCACCAGAGTATCGAGGTCGTAGTCGCGGTAATACTCCGATTGGTAGATGCACTTGGCATACAGCGCCTCGCGAACGATGCCCTGGAACATCAGGGCGGCGCTGAGCGGGTGGACGTGGGCGGCGAGACCCTCCCGGGCGAGCTCCTTGAGGCTGAATTCGACGTAATCGGTGAGCGACTTCCAGCGGTGTTCGAAAAAACGGGTCGTGGCCGGGCTGTGCTCCAGCGCTGCCTGCATCTCCATGCGCAGATAGTCGGGGTCGGCGGCAATGCTGTCGACGAACACGGCCGTCATGCGCGAGAGCACCGCGCCGAAATCGTCCGGCCCGTCGAGAACGGCGTCGATATAGCTCTCGCGCGTACCGGCGATTTGATCGAGCACCGCCTCGTACAGCGCCTCCTTGGAGGGGAAATGCCGGTAGAGGACGGCGGGGCTGACGCCCAGGCGGCGGGCGATGTCATCGACCGACACCCCGTGGAAGCCGCGGTCGGCGAACAGGACCTTGGCAACCGCGAGGATCGACGCACGCCGCTCCGCCGCCTTCAGACGCTTGGTCATGGGCCGGGATGCGGCTCAGTGCTTGCGGATGAGAAAGACGAACTCATTGTCCGCCGCGGTGCTCTCCAGGAGCTCGTGGCCGGACTGGCGGCAAAAGGCCTCGAAGTCCTTCACCGCGCCGGGGTCGGTAGCGGCGACGCGCAGGACCTGGCCGTCATCCAGCTCGGCGATGCTCTTCTTGGCCCTGAGGATCGGCATCGGGCAATTCAGCCCACGAGTATCCAGTTCACGATCAAAGGCTTGCATGTTGGTGACTCCTTACGTTCGGATGGGTTTCCGTGCACTCGGACCGCGGTATCTAAGTGAACGTTTATTAACTTAGTGGATGCCGACGGCCGGGTCAAGGCCGACGGCGGTGGAGGGTGGTCACAAGATTGTCTGCAGCCCTTGGCCGGGACCCGGCCATGCGGATACGATGCGTCGGTGATTGGGAGCGACAGGCTTTTGAAAGGAAACGAAATGGTTATCAGACAGGGTGCGGTCCGATGACGGGCATGGTCGTGGCACCGCACGCCCTGGCGGCCGAGGCGGGCGCGGACGTGCTCCGCGAGGGCGGCAATGCCGCGGAGGCGACCGTGGCCATTGCCGCGGCGCTTGCCGTGGTCTATCCCCACATGACCGGGCTGGGCGGCGACGCCTTCTGGCTGCTGGCCGCCCCCGACGACCCGGTACTGGCGGTCGACGGGGCCGGGCGAACGCCGGCGGGATTGACGCGCGAGCGCTACGCCGGCCTGGAGGCGATTCCGCACCGCGGGCCGCTGGCCGCCAATACCGTGGCGGGCGCGGTCTCGGCCTGGCAGGGGGCACTGGAAATCGGTCACGGCCGCTGGGGCGGACGCCTGCCGCTGGCGCGTCTGCTGGAGGCGGCCATTCATCACGCCGAGGCGGGATTTGCCACGAGCGCGAGCCAGTCGCGCACGACGGACGCGAAGCTTGCCGAGCTCGCCGAGCAGCCGGGTTTTGCCGAGGTTTATCTGAACGGCGGGCGGGCGCCCGCGGCCGATGCACGGTTCGCGCAGCCGGCTCTGGGGGCGACCTTGAGACGGCTGGCCGAGGCGGGACCGGACGATTTCTATCGCGGGGAGCTGGCCGAGTCCATCGCCGCGGATCTGGCGGGCATCGGCAGCCCCGTAACGCGTGCCGACCTGGCAGTCCATCATGTGCAGATCGCCGAGCCCTTGGCGCTTCGCCTCGGCGGGCTGTTGCCGCCGGGCACGATGTTTACCACCGGTCCGCCGACGCAGGGGTTGGCGACCCTGATGCTGCTCGGCCAGTACGCCTACCGCGACGGTACGGTGGCCCTGGACCAGGAGGTGGATTACGTGCATTTCCTGGTCGAGGCGACCAAGGAGGCCTTCGCGCTTCGCGACGAGCTGATCCGCGACCCGGAGGATATGGGCGATATCGATCTGGAGCCCTTACTGGCGCCCCACGCCCTGAACCGCCAGGCGGGGGTCATCGACATGGACCGCGCGGTGCCGTGGTTCGGTGGGAGTGCGGCGGATACGACCTGGTTCGGCGCCATCGACGCCGAGGGGCGGGCCGCCAGCGCCATCCAGAGTCTGTACCACGAGTTCGGCAGCGGGGTTGTGCTGCCGGGCACCGGTCTGTGCTGGCAGAACCGCGGCGCGAGTTTCGTCCTGGCGCCGGGCCACACACGGTCGCTGCGCGGGGGACGCAAGCCCTTCCATACGCTGTGCCCTTCGCTGCTGCGTCTGAGCGACGGGCGCACCCTGGTTTGCGGGACCATGGGCGGCGAGGGCCAGCCCCAGACCCAGGCGGCGGTGCTGACCCGCCACCTGACGCGCGGCTACGACCTCGAGGCGGCCATCGACGCGCCGCGCTGGCTGCTCGGACGTACCTGGGGAGCGAACTCGGATACGCTTAAGCTGGAGTCGCGCTTCGATGCGGGGCTGGTGGAGGCGCTGCGCGAGCGGGGACACCCGGTGGAGGTGTTCGGCGACTACGAGGAAATGATGGGTCATGCCGGGGCGATCGCGCGCGGCCCCGACGGCGAGATCAGCGGCGCGGCCGATCCGCGCGGCGACGGTGCGGCACTGACCGGTTAGCCCGCCCGGGGCGCCTCGCCCGGGTCAGCCTGTCTCGCGCATGGCTGCGACGCGCGCCTTCAGGCCGAGCGGGTCGTCGCGGTCGATGTGGTCCTGGAAGGGCAGCTTGCGGTCGTTGTTCGTGAGCTGGTAGATCTTGCCGACCCAGTTGTTGATCACCGCCTCGGCGGTATCGTGCCACGTGTTGTCCACGTGCGTGGCCAGCAGTGACTCGGGCAGGTCCGGCACGGGACGGCCTCCCTCCAGGGCGTCGATCACCCGTTCCTTGTGTTCCTCCAGCACGGCCTGCGCCGTGAGGCTGAAGTAATTCTCGGGCACCGGCGGATAGTCCTCGCGCTCGCCGCGCGCGAAGCGCACCACCTCGCGCTTGTATTCCTTGAGCAGGCTGATGAGGTCGTACTCGGGGTGTCCCTGGAAGAAGACGAGGCGGAACAGGTCCTCGCTGACGGCCAGGTGCACATCCGCCTGTTCGCTTTCGACCAGCACATGCACACCCGCCTCGTCGAACTGCTCGCGGTCGATCTGGTTGAAGCGCGAGTGCGGTACGTCGAACCGCGTGTTCACGCCGCTGACCAACGGGTGCTTGCGATCGACGACCCGGTGCGAATATACGCCCCAGCGCTTGAAGCCCAGCGGCCGGCGTCTCTGCCCGTAGCGAAACTCCATCACCGCGTGGGTGGCCAGGCACGAGCACAGCGTCGAGGTGACGTTCTCGTAGGCCCAGTCGATGACCTCGATGAGCGGCTCCCAGAACGGCTCGCTCGCCAGCTCCGGTCCGGTGACGTTGGCGCCGGTGATGATCAGCGCGTCGAGTCCCTCGGACTGCAACTGCTCGAAGGTCTCGTAGTGGCGCGCCACGTGCTCGGCCCCTTCGCGCCCGCGCTTGAGCTGCTTGAGCGTGAACGGATGCATGTAGAACTGGGCGATCTGGTTGGATTCGCCGACCAGGCGGAAGAACTGACGCTCGGTCGCCGAGAGGGCCGCATCGGGCATCATGTTCAGCAGACCGATGTGCAGCTCGCGGATATCCTGGTGCACGGCGATCTCGCCGGGCACGACCGTCTCCCCTTCGATGCGCAGGCGCTCGAAAGCGGGCAGGTTGGAATTGGCGACCAGTGGCATGGCGGTCTCTTCGTCGGTATCGAGCTATTTAGTCTGCCGCATTACGACCGATTCCACCAGGACCAGGAAGTCGTCCTCGCTCTGCACGGCCGACAGCTCGTCGGTGGTGACGGTATAGCCATACTGCGAGGCGATGGCCTCGTAGCGCGGAATGCGCGAATAGAACAGGCGCGGGAACATCCAGCGCACGAAGTCGTCGGGATCGATCAGCGCGACATAGGGCAGGTCCTGCTCGCGCATGTAGATCTCGAGCTGCTGGTCGAGGAAGGCCTCGCGATAGTACAGCGGCTTCGGGTCGGCCTCGGCGCGGCGGATAAGCGCCTGCTCGTCGGCCTCGGTCGCCTGGATGTAGAGGATGAGGGTGTGCTCGTCGAGCACGCGCAGCACCTCGGGGTCGTCGAGCTCGCAGACGCTGCCGCCGGCGTCGTTGACGAAGTGGCGGTAGCCGTAGATCGAGTGTGCCTTGTCGATGAACTCGGGTATGTCCATCATCGTCGCTACCTCGGCGAGGCGATGCAGCTCCTGGCGGCGTTTGAACTCCTTCAGCCCCAGCCCGTCGAGCTCGGGACAGCCGAGCTTGCCCAGGAAGGTCGAGACCGGTTTCAAGTGGTCGACCGTGATGTTGTTGCAGATGTAGATGGAATCGGACTGCAGCAAATCGCGCAGGAACGGCACCTGCATGGCCTGCTGCTTGATGTTGTCCAGGATCGCCTCGTCCAGGTAGCGCGTGCCGATGCGATAGTCCCCGGAGTAGTGGAACCAGTCGTGCTTGCGCAGCATGTTGGCCAGGCGCGTCTTGCCCACGCCGGACATGCCGAGCAGGGTAATGGACTTGTGCTCCCAGGCGCGGAATTCGTCGACGGTCAGTTTCACGGAGCCCCCCAATCGGTTGCCCGGCTATTCTACGTTACCCGGGCAGGCTTGCGGAGCCCCGCGACGCGGATCGCGGCGAAGGCGGCGGTGCGGCGGGAGGCCGCCGCGGCCGTCGGTGAAGGAACAAGGGAGCGGGGTGTTGAAAACGTCGCGAGTGCGAATCGATTCCGGGGCAGCCGCTAGACGCCGCAGGTGCCCGTGTCCCAGCGGAAGAAGCGCGCATGCGCCCACTTGTGCAGGACGACGCCGAACAGGATCCCGAGCAGGGTGGCGAGCGCGGGCAGTCGCCCCTGGCCGAGCTGGACGAAGACGATGCTGGGACAGGCGCCGCAGATGGCCCAGCCGGCCCCGAACAGTATGCTGCCCGGCACCGTGCCCGGCTGCAGGGTCTTGTTGTGGTAGGGCAGGTGCCCGCGCAATACGGCGAACACCGCACCGGCGAACACGACGGCGCCGCCGAAGGTGAACAGCAGGCGCATGTCGGCGAAGATGAACATGCGGTGGACCTGGTCATAGTCGGCAAAGCCGATGCGCGCCAGCGTGCCGCCCATGAGCAGACCGAACAGTCCGTAGAGGACGTGAAACTTAAAGGAACCGGTCTTCATCGGGCCAACACCTCCACGAAAAAGGACACGGCCACGGCCGTGCCGAAAAAGCTCATGGTCGCGATGAGGCTGGCCGTGGCCAGACGCGAGCAGCCGCTCAGTCCGTGCCCGGACGTGCAGCCCCCGGCCATCTGCGTGCCGAAGCCGACCATCATGCCGCCGAACAGCAGTGCAGCCCAGCTCTGCCATTGGCCGCCCGCGAAGCGGGTATGCAGGGCGCTGAGCTCGAAGTGCAACTGAAAGTTGCCGGCGAGGTAGGTGGCCAGGAAGCCGCCGAGGAACATGCAGAACAGAAACACCAGGTGGGCGGTCCACGGAATGGTTTGCGCCCCGGCAGCGTTGTGGGCGGCGCCGGAGGGCGCCTTGGTGGCGGTCTCGCCGGCATCGTCGACGTCCGCCAGGCCCATTTCGCCGAACTCGGCCAGGGTGGCCGCGAGGAAGGCATCGTGGGCCGCTTCGGAACCGGGTTGAATCGCCGCGGCGTTCTTGGCGAGTTTTCGCTCCTCGCGCCAGCCGATGACCTTGGACCAGCTTCCCGATACGCCCAGGGGACGTCCGATCAGCAGTGTGAAGCCGATGGTGACGCCGCCCAAGGCGAGGGCTCCGATCCACCAAGGCCAATATCCGGTTACGAGTTCCACGTCAACGCTACCTCTCGATGACTTGTGTGTTGCGCGGTGCCGCACACGCGGTGCGCCGCGGACAGCGCTATGTATCGACTACCGCGCCAGGGGGTTGAGCTTGCGCAGGAATCCCAGGACCTCCGACATGCCGCCGGCACTCTCCGGGACCTTTTCCCCGGTCGTCTGGGCCGGCGCGGCAGCCACGGGCGCGGCGCTCGGGGCCGGCGTCTTGGCCAGGTACTCGCGCAGCAGATCGGCGCACTCCGTGTGGCCGGCCGCCTCGGCGATGTCCAGGGCCGACTGTCCGGCCTGGTTGCGCGGATGCGGACAGCAACCCCCTTCGAGCAATATCTGCAGGATCTCCAGATGCCCGACGCTGGCGGCGGTCATCACGGGCGTGGTGCCGTCGCTGCTGGTGATATGCGTGGTGGAGCTGCGCGATTTGACGAAGGACTTCACCATACCCACCCGGCCCTTGAGGACCGCGTTGAACAGGGCCGTGGCATTCACCTCGTCCTGCGAGCGGGCCGCCGCCTGCAGTTCCTTGCCGTTGGGCAGGAGGCCGAGCGGCACGGGACGGCCCGACAGGGCGACCTGGAAACGGGCGCAGCGTTCGAATTCGCCTTCGCAGAAGTGCTGCTTCCACAGCTTGAGCGACGGCTCCATGGCAAACTGGACATAAAGGTCACAGCTTTCGGAGTGTGAGCAAGTCACGGTACATCCTCTCATCTGGTGGCGTCTGCAGCGGCCGCCAGGGCCGCCCGCCGTATCGTTCTTTCCGTGCTGTTCTCACGTCCTGCCTGTGAAAACTATTCCATCGATCTCCAATTTTTGTGATCTATAGCACAATCATCGGCGTTTTTGAGACAAAGCTTTAGGCGTTTGCCGGCCAGAATTTCCCAGTGACACGGTCGGATAAACCTCAAGCTTTCGTCAATTCGATGGGTCGAGCGGTGGCCGATTCCCGCCCGGGTGGACGTTCGGCGGTCGTGGGCCGGTGTTTAACGTACTGATCAGGAGGAAATTATGTTCTCAATTGCGCGAAACGCCCGGACCTGGCTGCTGCTGGGCGCTGCGGTGCTGCCGCTCGGCGGCGCTCAGGCGGCCGATCTCATCACCGTCCAGCGTCTGTCCGTGGAACTTGCGCGCGATATTGCCGACGCCGCCTTGCACGCCTGCCGCCGACGCGGCTATCAGGTCAGCGCCGTGGTGGTCGACCGAACGGCCGTTCCGCAGGTGGTGATGCGAGACAATCTCGCGCCGCGTTTTACGTTGAAGATCGCCGAGGACAAGGCGAACGCGGTGATCCTCTCAGGCGTCGATTCCGGCACGTTTCGCGCCAATCGTAAGGATATTCGACAGGAGATGAATCAGGTCGATGGCATCCTCCTGCTCGATGGAGGCGTGGCCATTCGTGCGGCCGGCTCGCTGGTGGGGGCGCTCGGCGTGAGCGGTGCGCCGGGTGGAGACAAGGATGCCGCCTGTGCCCGCGCTGGCATCGCGGCCGTTCAGGATCGCCTCGACTTCGCGCAGTAATTACCCCCGGGCGTGCCGCCCGCTCAGGCGGCGACCCGGTCGCGTCCGCCTTTTTTGGCCCGGTACATGGCGGCGTCGGCGGCGGCCAGCAGGGCCTCGGCATCCTGGCCCTCTTCGAGGCTGGCCAGGCCGATGGAGATCGTGACCCCGGGCAAGGGCTTGCCGTCGGTATCGACGACGGGCTCGCGGCGCACGGCATCGCACAGGCGTTCGGCGACGCGGCGTGCGTCGTTTGCGCTGGTGTCGGGCATGATGACCACGAATTCCTCGCCGCCGTAGCGCGCCGCCGCGTCGCTGGCGCGCAGGTTGGCGCGGATGACCTGCGCAATGGCCTGCAGCGCCCGGTCGCCGGCCAGGTGGCCGTGGGTGTCGTTGTAGGCCTTGAAATGGTCGACGTCGAGCATGATCAGGCTGAGCGGCGTAGCGCCGAACCGGCAGCGCTCGGACAGGCGCGCCAGCATCTCGTCGAGCCAGCGCCGGTTGTGCAGCCCGGTGAGCGCGTCCATCTGCGCATTCTGTTCGAAGATGCGCCGCTGGGCCTGGCTTTCGACAATGAGCATGTTGTCGCGGCGCACGCGCTGGGACAGCGTGTACAGCAGATTGCGCGCCACGGCGTGGGAACGGTTGATGAGCGACCACAGCGCCTCGCCTTCGATGACCAGCAGCTCGCAAGGGGTGTCTGTGATGACCGTGGCCGACGGCGGCGCGCCTTCGATGATCGACATCTCCCCCAGGCAGGCGCCGACCCCAAGGTAAGTGTGGCGGCTGGAGGTCGGCTCGCTCAGGAAGATCTCAACCCGACCGGCGAGGATTATATAGAGACGGTCGTTGTGCCGTTCCGGCGTGAGCAGGACCTGGCCGGCGGCGACGGACTCCACCCGGCAGAAATCGACCAGCCACTCCAGGGCGTCCGGGCTCTCCCCGCGGAACAGGGGCAGCTCCGCGAGCTGGCGCGTTGTGATGTCTTGGTCTCGCTTGTCCATGGAAAGGCTCCGCGACGCCCGGGTTACGTCCGAATTCGGCCAGGTTGGGCCCCGGCCGCTGCGTGCGAGGCGTTGGCCGTCGCCACATGATTTGACACCAAGCACGCGGTCCGTTCTGCTGCCTTCGCCACAAAACGGGCCGTTGGTTCGGGCGTCGCGGTCCGGCTGAGCGCCCCTAAACCAGGGGGCTCAGCCGGTCATGGGGGGTGGTTACTGATCCACGCGATCGCGGTCGCGGAGCCGGTCGCGGTCCTGATCGCCCTCTTCATCCTTGAGGCGATCGCGGTCCCGATCCCGGTCCTGATCCGGGTCGCGCAGGCGGTCGCGATCCCGATCGCGATCCTTGTCGCCCGAGCCGCGGCTGTCGCCCCGCTGCTTCTGCTTGGACTTCTGCCGGTTGCGCTCGGCGTCCTTGTCGCGATAGCGCTCCATATCGCGATCCATCTGCATGCCCGCGTCGGGTCCGCCGCCCATGCCGCCACCCCGTGCCGCTACCGCGGCGCCGGTCACCGCGGCCAGCAGGCCGCCGGCAATCATGGTGAGTGCGTCTCTGCGTTTCATGGCCAAACTCCTTTCAGGGCGCTGCCCTGAGACAATCTGCCAACAAGGCGTTTGAACCTATACTCCCACTGTTGGCTTAATCCGACATTAACGCGGATCAAGATTTCGGCCGTTCCTTGTGGGTGGCGTTGTCCAGGCTGGCACCGCAGTGCCAGCAGGTCTGGAAGTTGGCGGGGTTGTCTTCGCCGCAGTTGGGGCAGGTGATTTGGCCCTCGACCTCGGGGCGACGCTCGAAGCTGTAGATCACCATGCGGGCGCGGGCGAGGTCGCGCTCGTCGAGCAGCCAGATTTCCGGGTACGCGTTGGGGAAGGGGATGTCGCCCAGGCCGCCCTGGGCGTACTGATTGAACAGCCGTGCCTCGATGCCCTCGGCGCTCAGTTGGTGCAGCAGCAGGTGCGCCTCCTGGAGATCGGCGGCCTGATAGAGTCGTAACATGGTGTTGAGTCCCGTGAGGGCGTCGCGTTCGATGTTCGTGCCCGTTCGGCCGTCGGTTGCGGCGCTGTTGCGCCCGGCGCGGCGATCGGACGCAGCCGTGCGGAACGCAGTGCGGGCATCCGCGTCGGTGGGCCGGGAGGGTTCGCCCCCGTGGCCCGGTTTCTCAGTCGTCCAGGCGGAATCCGACCTTTAGCTTGACCTGGAAGTGGCCGACCTGGCCGTCGACGACGTGGCCGCGGGTCTCGACGACTTCGAACCAGTCCAGGTTGTGCAGGGTCTTGTTGGCACGAGTGATCGCATTGCGGATCGCGGCATCGGTTCCTTCGGTCGAGGAGCCGACCAGCTCGACGACCTTGTAGACATTGTCACTCATGGAGTTCCCCTTTGCGTTTGTCGTGAATGCCTGACTCAAGGATAGCAGAGCGGTCCGTGTCGGCCGCTCGCCTATACTGATCACTATGGCCGTGCCACGCCAAGACCAAGGGCCCGACCGCCGGGCGGACTCCGTCGCCGACGGGGGGCTCTACCTGGCCATCGACCAGGGCGGGCACGCCAGCCGCGCCATGGTGTACGACGCCCGCGGCACGCTGATCGCCGAGGCGGTGCGCGCGATCGGGGTCAGTCGCCCGCGCCCCGACTGGGTCGAGCACGACGGCGAAGCGATCGTCGCCTCCATTCAGGGCGCGGTGCACGACGTCGCGCGGCGCCTGGGGCCGGGGGCGGCACGGCGCGTGGTCGCCGCAGGGCTGGCCACGCAGCGATCCAATACCGCCTGTTGGGACCGACACAGCGGCGGTGCACTCGCCCCGGTCATCAGTTGGCAGGACCGGCGCGCGCATGCCTGGCTGCGGCGGTTCGCCGGCCACGAACTGGCGGTGCATCGGACCACGGGCCTGTTCCTGTCGGCGCATTACGGCATCAGCAAGCTGCAGTGGTGTCGCGAGCATGTGCCGGCGGTGCAGGCGGCGGCGGGCGCGGGGCGCCTGGCGTGGGGGCCGATGGCCTCTTTCCTGCTGTTTCGCCTGTTGAACGAACGCCCGCTGCTCGTCGATCCCGCCAACGCATCCCGTACCCTGTTGCTGAATCTCGAGACCCTGGACTGGGATCCCGGTTTGCTCGCCCTGTTCGGGATGTCCGCCGAGGCGCTGCCGGTCTGCGTGCCGAGCTGCCACGACTTCGGCACGCTGCCGTTCGGGGAAAGCGAGGTGCCCCTGCGGGTGACGAACGGCGATCAGTCGGCCGCGCTCTATGCCTACGGTGCGCCGCGTGCCGATACCGCCTATGTCAATCTGGGGACGGGCGCCTTTATCCAGTTTGGCACCGGGTCGCGGCCGCTGGCGGCGCCCTGTCTTTTGAGCGGGATCGTCCTGCACGACGGAAAAGTGCCGAGCTACGTGCTGGAGGGGACCGTCAACGGCGCGGCCGGCGCCCTGGTCCGCTACGAGCAGCGCTTCGGTATGAGCGAGGCCGAGGCCGAGGACCACTACGACGAATGGCTCGCCGCCGACGAGGAGCCCCCGCTGTTTCTCAACGGCGTCTCGGGGCTGGGTGCACCGTACTGGATAGCGGATTTTCGTTCGCGCTTTGTGGGCGAGGGCGAGGACTGGCAGAAACTGGTGGCCATCGGCGAGAGCATCGTGTTCCTGCTGCAGGTGAACCTCGAGGCCATCGGGGACGCCGCGCCGGAGCCGCCGCGGCGCCTGGTGGTCACCGGCGGGCTGGCCGCGGTGGCGGGGCTTTGCCAGCGCCTGGCGGATCTCAGCGGCCTGCCGGTCTACCGCCCCGTCGACTGCGAGGCCACCGCGCGCGGCACGGCCTACCTGGCGGCGGGCTGCCCGGCCGATTGGCGCGAGCCCGAAGCGGGTCGGGGGTGCGCGGCTGACGCAATACCGGGGCGTCGGTTCGAGCCGCGGCCGGCGGGCGAACTGCACGCGCGCTTCGCTCGTTGGCGCCGTGAGATGGACGCGGCCGTGGCGGCGTGTTCATAATGACGTCACTACCCGACCTTACATGCAACGACCTGCCCGCGCGGAGGGGCGAACCGCTCATGGACGACGCTTTGTGAATGTACCTCGCCTTATCGCCCACCGCGGTTATCCGCGGCACTATCCCGAGAACACCCTGCCGGCCATCGAAGCGGCGCTGAACCTGGGCGCCGCTTACGTCGAATTCGACGTGCAGTTGAGCGCCGACGGCGTGCCGTTCGTCATCCACGACGATACGCTGGAGCGTACGACCAGCGGGCGGGGTGCGGTCGGCGAACGGCCATCCGCCGCACTGGCCGCGCTGGATGCCGGCGAGCCGATGCGTTTCGGCGCGCGGTTTCGGGGAACGGCGCTGCCGACGCTCGCGGCGATGGTGGATCTTCTCACCGCCTGGCCCGGGGTGGGCGTGTTCGTCGAGCTCAAGCGAGCTAGCCTGGAGCGATTCGGCGTGGAGCGGGTCCTGACCTCGGTGCAGGCGGTGCTCGCGCCCATCGCGGCGCAGTGCGTGATCATTTCCTTCGATGCCGCCGCGGTGGCCGCGGCGCGCGCGGCGGGTTTGCGCGGCGGTTGGGTGTTCGAGGACTGGTCCGACGCCAGCCGCCGCCGGGCCGATGCCCTGGCGCCGGAGTTCCTGTTCACCGACCACGAGTGCGTGCCGGCAAAGTCGGCCCATCGCGGCAGCGGTCTGTGGTCCGGACCCTGGCAGTGGGCGCTGTACGATATCAGCGATCCGGACCTGGCCCTGCAGTGGGCCGCGCGCGGGGTCGGGCTGATCGAAACCTGGTCGATCGGGGAGATGCTGGCCCATCCACTGCTCGGCCGCGGGAGGCGTCATGCAGCACGAGTATGACGTTGTCGTCATCGGCGGCGGCATCCACGGGGCCGGCGTGGCACAGGCCGCAGCCGCGGGCGGCCACCGGGTCCTGGCGGTGGAGCAGGCGGCGAGCCTGGCCGCCGGTACCTCCAGTCGTTCCTCGAAGCTGATTCACGGCGGTCTGCGTTATCTGGAGACGGCCCAGCTCCATCTGGTGGCGAGGTCGCTGCGCGAACGGGCGCTGTTGCTGCGCCTGGCCCCCGAGCTGGTCAAGCTGCGTCCCTTTTACGTGCCCGTGTATCGCTCGAGCCGGCGCCCCGCCTGGGAGATCGGCGTGGGGCTGAGCCTGTACGCCCTGCTCGGCGGCCTGGGCCGGGTCAACCGCTTTCACCGCGTACCGCGCCGCGACTGGGACGGCCTCGACGGCCTGCGCACCGAGGGGTTGGAGGCCGTGTTTCGCTACCAGGACGCGCAGACCGACGATGCGGCCCTGACCCGTGCCGTCATGCGCTCGGCGCAGTCGCTCGGTGCCGAGCTGCAACTGGAGACCCGGTTCGTCGGCGCCGAGATCGGCCCGCAGGGGGTGGTCGTGCGCCTGGCCGGCGGCGCAGGGGAGCGTGAGTACACCGCGGCGGCGCTGGTCAACGCGGCCGGCCCCTGGGTGGAGCAGGTGTTGGGCGGTATCGAGCCGGCGCCGCCGCGCCTGCCGATAGAGCTGGTCCAGGGCTCGCACCTGGTGTTGGACGCCACGCTCGGCGCGGGGATCTATTACCTCGAGGCGCCGGCCGACGGGCGCGCGGTGCTCGCCATGCCATGGCAGGGTCGGCTGTTGCTCGGAACCACCGAGGTCCCGTACGCCGGCGATCCGGCGCAGGTTCATCCCACCGGCGAGGAGCGACGCTATCTATTGGATGTGCTGGGTCATTACTTCCCGGACTGGTACAACCCGCCGCCGCCCCTGCTCGAGGCCTTCGCGGGGCTGCGCGTGCTGCCCGCCGGCAGCGGACGTCCCTTCTCGCGCCCGCGCGAGACGCGCTTCGTGACCGACCATTCGCCGCGCGTGCGGCTGGTGAGCATCTACGGCGGCAAGCTGACCACTTACCGTTGGGCGGCCGCCGCGGCCCTGCGCCGGGTGGCGGGGGCACTGCCGGAGCGCCGCGCCGTGGCCGACACCGCCCGACTGCCGCTCGAGCCCGATTGAGTGGCGAGTCCCGATTTCGGTCGGTGTCCCCGGCTGGTATAGTGGCGCACCTGATCCCGCGTATAGCAGAGGCGTATCGACCTTGCCCGGAGCCATCCCACGGCTCGGGCCCGGCCGGCTGTCGGGGATCGCCCATGGGTGTCGCCGCGCGCCCCGCTTAGATTTGGATCGCCTCGCATGTCGTCCACGCTGTTCAGCCTGCTGTTACTCCTCGGCGCTATCGCGGTCGTGCTCCTCGCCTATTGGCGCCGGCGCCGCGGCGGCGCGCCGCCGGGCGCGGCACTGGCAGCACTGGGTGTCATCGCGGGGCTGGTTCTGCTGGCCGGCGCCGCGTGGTTTGCCCTGCGCGGGGACACGGACTCGGGGCGCCCGAAGACGGCCGCACCGAGCCATGAGTCGAGCGCCGTCCCGGCCGGCGCCTCGCCGTCGGCATCAACGCCCGCGCGTTCCCCGGGGCCACTCGATGCGCCAGAGCCTGTCGAGGCGGCGCCGCGGGCGCAGAGCGCTTCCGGTGCCTCCGGTACGGGCGATTCCGAGCAGTTTCCGCCCAATCGCGCTCTCATGCTGCAGCACCTGAAGACGCTGCAAGAGGAAATCGAGCGGGCGCGTGCCATGGCCCATCAGGAACGGCAAAAGAGCGACGAGCTGACACGCCGCCTGAACGCGCTGGAATCGCGGGTCAAGGCGCTGATGCAGGAGATCGACGAGCAGGACCGGCGGGCACGGCAGCTGCGTGAGCGCCTCGATGACCGGGATCGGGAGGGGAGTGGAACGTCGCGCCCCTGAGGCGGGGCGCGCGATGCAAACCTCGCTCGTCAGTTGAAGCGAGCGAGGTCGGGGTCGTTGTTCGCCTGATGGGGCAGGCCGGTCATGGCCGGGATTTCGCTCAACTTCGGCATGCCGCGCTTGATGCTGATCTTGCCTTTTGCGTCGCGCCAGACGATCCCGGGCGTGCCGTTGATTCCGAACTCGGACATCAGATCGACGTTTTCGTTGAGGACTTTTTTGTATTTGGTCCGCTCGGCCGGTGTAATCTTCGTGGCCGGTGCCACCCGCTGGCCGAAGTGCTCCATGTCGCGGCGAAAGGCCGCCTCGCGGTCTTTGGCCGCGAGTATGGCAACCGCCTTGTCCACGCTGCTCGGGCGCAGTACCGCCACCGGTACCCAACGCACCTGCAGGCCCTTTTCCTGATAGGGCCGCAGCGCCTTCCAGGCCGCGTGGCAATAGGGACAGTTGGCATCGGTGAAGACGTACAGCACGCTTTTGGGATCGTGTTGGGTGCCCTCAGTCACGTAGGTGGTGTTCTCCAGCTTTTTGAAGGCCGCCTTGTAGTCGGGCTTGGGGACGTACTTGTTGATGTACTCGGCGGTGAGGTTGCGGCCCTGGGCATCGACTACGGTGCCGTTGATCAGGGTGTTGCCGTCGGCGGTGGTGAACACCAAGGCGTAGCCTCCCTGATGCTTGACCACCCATCCCGTCAATCCGGAGGCCGCAGGAAAGCGCTTTTCCACTTTCACTCCGCTGCCGTTGATCAGCGCCTGGATGGCCCTGGGGTAGTCGGCCGCGCTCGAAGCGCTGGCAAGAAGGGCCGTACCGGCGAGCAGCGCCAAGGCGGCGCCCAGGCGCCGGCCAGACCTCACAAATGCTCTCATGAATCGTACTCCGAGAATGAACACGCGCGTTACGCGCAGAATGCCCTGGCGGGAAGGTTCGTGCGAGGGAGCGGTTCTCAAACCGGGCCGCACCCGGGGCGCGGAACCCGCAGCCTTGCCGGCAGTCTACTGAGCGGGTGCCCCTCATGCAACCGCCCGGACGGTCCCTTATACTGGCACCCGTACAACCCAGAATAAGTCCTTACAGCCGCCGCGGCCCGAATCGCTCGCGCGGGCGCCCCAGCCGGGAGAACCGTCACCGATGAGTCAACTGTTCAGTCCCCTGTCCCTGCGTTCTCTGACCCTGAAGAATCGCATCGTGGTCTCGCCCATGTGCCAATACTCGGCGACCGACGGTGTACCCGGGCCCTGGCACCTCGTGCACCTGGGCAGCCGTGCGGTGGGCGGTGCCGCGCTGGTGATCACCGAGGCAGCCGCCGTCAGCCCCGAGGGGCGCATCTCCCCCGACGACGCCGGGATCTGGACCGACGCGCAGGCCGATGCCTTTGCCCCCATCGTCAAGTTCATCCAGGACCAGGGGGCGATCGCCGGTATTCAGCTTGCGCACGCCGGTCGCAAGGCCTCAACCGATGCACCGTGGCGGGGCGGCACACCGCTCGCCGAGAGCGAAGGCGGCTGGCGGCCGGTGGCGCCGAGCGCGGTTGGCTTTTCCCCAAAGCATCCCGAGCCGCACGCCCTCAGCACCGAGGAGATCGACACCATCGTTACCGAGTTCACCGCGGCTGCCAGGCGAAGCATCGACGCCGGCTTCCAGGTGGCCGAGCTGCATATGGCCCACGGTTACCTGCTGCACCAGTTTCTCTCGCCCCTGTCCAATCGGCGCGATGACGATTACGGCGGCAGCCTGGAGAACCGAATGCGCTTTCCACTGCGCGTGACCGAGGCCGTGCGCGAGGTCTGGCCGGAACAGTGGCCGCTGTTCGTACGCATCTCCGCGTCGGACTGGGTCAAGGGCGGATGGGATCTCGAGCAGTCGTTGGTGTTGGCCGAGCGTCTGCGCGAGGCGGGTGTGGATTTGATCGACTGCTCCAGCGGCGGGATGGTGCCCGATGCGGTTATTCCGGCCGGGCCGGGATTCCAGACGCCGTTCGCCACCGCGATCCGCGAGCGCACCGGCGTGGCGACCGGTGCGGTCGGTTTCATTACCGAGCCGGTGCAGGCCGAGCAGATCGTCGCTACCGGTCTGGCCGATGTCGTGCTGCTGGCGCGCGAGCTGCTGCGCGACCCCTATTGGCCGCTGCACGCGGCGCAGGCGCTCGGCGTCACGCTGCCCTGGCCGCCGCAGTACGAGCGGGCCATGCCGCGGCTGCGCAACTGATACACCAGCCGGCTTGAGTGCAAGTTCCCGCATCCAACCGACGGAGATAGATACCGCATGAGTTACCGAACCCTGTTTCAAGCCGCCGCCCTGAGCGCCCTGCTCGGACTGTCCGCGGTGGCCTGCACCAGCACACCGACGCAGGAGAGCACCGGCCAGTACATCGACAGCAGCGTCATTACCAGCAAGGTCAAGACCAAGCTGTTCGAAGACTCGGCGACCACCGGCTTCGACATCTCGGTCAAGACGTACAAGGGGGTAGTGCAGCTGAGCGGATTCGTCGACAATGCCTCTCAGAAACGCCGGGCCGAGGCGCTTGCGCGCAGCGTGGCCGGGGTCAGGGACGTGAAGAACGACCTTGTCATCAAACCGGATTGAAGCCCGGCCACTGCCGCAACTGAGGGGGGAACATGGCCGCTCGTAACGAGACCCAGAACCTGGCGCTGTTCTGCGACTTCGAGAACATCGCGCTGGGCGTGCGCGACGCCAAATACGCCGACTTCGACATCAGCAAGGTGCTCGAGCGTCTGCTGCTCAAGGGCAATATTGTCGTCAAGAAGGCCTATTGCGACTGGGCCCGCTACAAGGAGTTCAAGGCGCCGATGCACGAGGCCTCGTTCGAGATGATCGAGATCCCCCACGTGCGCCAATCGGGAAAAAATTCGGCCGACATCCGCATGGTCGTCGACGCACTGGACCTGTGTTACACCAAGTCCCACGTCGACACCTTCGTCATCATCAGCGGCGACTCGGACTTCTCGCCGCTGGTGAGCAAGCTGCGCGAGAACAACAAGATCGTCATCGGAGTCGGGGTGAAAAACTCGACCTCGGACCTGCTGATCGCCAATTGCGACGAGTTCATCTTCTACGACGATCTGGTGCGCGAGACCGAGGGCAAGCGTCGTCGTCGGCGCAAGCCCGCGGCGAAAAAGGGCGCAGCCAAACCCAAGGACGAGGAGGATCATTCCCAGGAGGCCATCGACCAGGTGATCGAGACCGTCGAGGCCCTGTTCAACGAACGCGGCGAGGAGGAGACCATCTGGGGCTCGATGGTCAAGCAGGCCCTCAAGCGGCGCAAGCCCGGTTTCAGCGAGGGCTACTACGGCTTCAGTTCCTTCAGCAAGCTGCTCGAGGAGGCGCAGGCGCGCCACCTGCTCGAGCTTCAGCGCGACGAGAAGTCCGGCGGCTACATCATCAAGGGCTACGCCCAGGAGGACTGAGCGCCGCGTCCTTTACTGCTTCTGCGCCCAGTTGCCCTTGGCGTCCTGATACCACCAACCCTTCGGCGCGTTGGCCACCCAGCGCCGCGCGAAGGTGCCGCGAATCTGCTGTTCCCATTCCGGATGACCGTTGGCCCGCGCGATCTCGCGGTACAGGGCGTTGCGATCCTGGTTTTCCTGCTCGATGAGCTTGCGCAGGCGATTGCGCTCCTTGAGCGGAACGGCGCCGGGTTTGCGCAGCGCGACGAGACCGTCGTTGGTCAGCCCGATCGCGCCGTTGGCGAAATAGGGCTGGAGCGACTTTTGCCGCGCCGCCATGGAGGCCGTGAGGCTGCGAATGGCCGGCGAGCTGATGGACAGGTCCGCGGCGGCGTGGGCGGGGGGAACCAGCGCGAAGGCCAGGCGCACGAGCAGGTTGGGTCCGTGCTGCCCGTCGTGCGGAATCAGCCGTGAGCTCTGATCCGGGGAGGTCTGGCCGTCGGGTTTGCTCTCGGGTGTCTTGGCGGGTGCCTGCCCCGGCTTCTTGCCATAGACGTCGAGGATGATCCGGTCGGCCGCCTTCTCCGCGGCGGCGGCCGGGAAATAGACGTTGATGGTAACGCAGGCGATGAGCAGCAGCGGCAAGGCCAGCAGGCCCGCAGGCCACCAACGTGAAGTGCGAGTGCGCGACATATCGTTCCCCTTTGTCCGTTCGGCCATTACCACTGTGGCCTACTTTACCACCGGTCCCTCGTGAGCGGTAACACTCGCCAGGCGCGCGAGCAGCTCGTTCCAGTCGACCTCGTGCGCGTAACCGATGATATCGATACGCGGCAGACCGCCGCCTTTGACAATATAGTAACCGTGGGGCGCGGGCGCCACTCCGTCCATGTCGCATATCCCGTCGTGCAGGCGGCAGGAGATGCCGAGACGATCGTAGGAAAACTCCTTGAAGATACCGAGCAGACTGCGCGACAGCGCACCGGTGATTCCCCCGCCGCCCAGGTTGGTCAGGTTGTCCACGGCCTTTTGACTGATGCGATGGCGTGAGTCGTCGTTGGATGGCGTGGCCAGCCGGGCGGCAAATGCGACGGGTTTCCAGTTCACCAGGTGCAGACCGCGCACGTGTCCGTCGAGTCGGCCCTGGATGTTGCCGAACGAGAAGGTGCGGGTCAGGCTGGTCAGGTCCAGGCCGCGCAGATCGACGTCGGCGTAGAGCTGCGGCACCGCGCCGAACAACTGTTCCAGGCGCAGGCCTCGCACGGTGATGCTGCCGTCGAAGGCGCGCACCAGCAGGACGCCGCCGACCTGCAGCTCGCCGCCCTTGTATGTTACCGACGGAATCACGCCCGAGAGCTTACCCGACATGATGGGCCAGCCCAGTGCGTGGGTGAGGGCCTCCATCGATACCGGTGTCAGCACGGCATCGAAGCTCGAGCGCAGCGCCGGGGTGCCAACCCCCTCGAGGCTGAAGTGGTCGATTTGGAGACCGCCGTCGAGAATAGCAACGCTCGCCGGACGGGCCAGTCGCAGATCGCCGCCCCGTGATTCGAAGGCGAGGTCGGCAGCCCCGAGCCGCACGCGGTACAGGTGCCCGCCGCGCCAGCGCAGGTGCGACTCGCGCAGGCTGTCGCCGCCGCTCCAGTGGATACGACCGCTGGCACCGTAGATCCCGAAGCGCTGCGCGCGGTCGTCGAGATAGACGTCGTCGACAAACAGGTTGACCTGCTGCACGCCGCCGGCACGGTAGTCGACATTGCCGCTGATCCGCCCGGCCGTGTCGAGGCTGTCGATCGGCGTGCCGATCAGCAGGGGCTGCAGCCAGGTGCCGTACACGGCCTTCAGCCGGGACGGCGCCAGCTCCAGTTGTGCGGCCACCAGGCGCGGCTGACCGTCCAGGCGCAGGCGCACGTTGGCGGTGGCCTGCAGCGCTTGCCCCTGGGTAAGTTGAATCGGGTGCAGGTCGAGCGAGCCGGAGGTCGGGTCGAACCGGGCCTCGAGCCGCGCCGTGGTGTCCGTGTCGGGCAGCGTCCAGCAGGGGCCGATGCAGACGGTGCCGCCCCGTGTCGTTACCCGGCCCGTCGCTTGCCAGCTCCGACCACGCCGTTCGACGCGTGCGTCGATGTCGGCGTCGATGTCCTCGCCCGCGTTCCGCCCGTCGGCGCTGGAGAACGCGAGCTTGGACACGCTTCCCTTGATTTGCGCCGACCGCAAGGTTGCCTGGCCTCGCGCGGCATCGCCGGACAGTGTCGCGTGAAGGTCGAGTTTGCCGTCCAGGCTCGAGCCGGCCGGCCAGCCGGGTACCGAGGCGAGCAGCTCGGCCAGCCGGGCGCCGTCGACCTGTCGTGTTGCGATCCGCACTGTCCAGGCGCCGCGGTCATACTCGCCGCTCGCGTCGACCTGACCGCCGGCCAGTGCCAGGGCGCTGACGTGTAGTTCCAGTTTTTTATCGGTGGTGCGATAGCGAAAGCGCAGGCCGGCTTGCCGTTGACCGAGCCGCGGGGTGTGCAGCGCGAGCGTGCCCTGCGGGCAGGCGATCACGGTATCGCTGAGCCGTGCCCTGGGACAGGTGATGCGCGTGTTGCGTATCACGCCGATGGGCGGTGGCAGCGTCAGTCGCCGGACGGTCGCCGAGAGCTCGGCTCCGTCGCCTTCTCGCAGTCGCAGCGCGACGGTCACGCCCTCGGCGCGCCAGGTCGGTCCTTGCAGACTGCCGAGATCCAGGGTCATTGACGGCGCCGCCAACGTGGCGGCCCGCAGGGTCAATGCCGCGGCGGACAGGCTCGCAGCCAGTGCGGTGCGCAGTAGGAGGCGGGCAGTGCGTGGGACGCTCAAGCTGAGCCGGCGGGACGCCGGGCGGTGGTGAAGAGGGTGGCGATGTCCAGCCACAGGCCCTGCTCCGTGGCCCGCTCAGCGACGCGCGCCAGGTGCATGCGTCGAAACGCCGCCAGCTGCTCGGGCGCCAGCGCGTTGAGATAGCCGCGAAAGCCGCTGTTCCATAGGAGCTCCCACCAGCCACTGGTGTCCGCGAGGTAATGGCCGTGCTGTTCCTCGGCGGTCTCGATCGCCTCGAAGCCGGCCGCCTCGAGCAGTTGGCGCACGACCGTGGGATCGCTGAGCCGGTACCAGCCGGGTGCCGGCGGCGTGAGCCCGAAGGCCTCGAGGTCTTCGATGAACATCTCGGCGAGCGGGCGAAAGGCGCGATCGGCGAAACTGGTGAACGCCAGCGTGCCGCCCGGTTTGAGGACTCGGAGCCATTGGCGCAGGGCCTCGCCCATGTCGGGAATGAAGAACAGACCGAAGGCGCATGACACATGGTCGAAGTGGGCGCTGTCGAAGTCAAGGCGCTCGGCGTCCATGATGTGCAGGTCGATGTTGGGCAGCGACAGCGCCTGGATATTCGTCGCCGCGCGGTCGAGCATTGCCGGGGACAGATCGATGGCCTGAACGCGTCCCTCCGCGCCGACGGCCCCGGCGAGGGCGATCGCCGCGACGCCCGTGCCGGTGGCGATGTCCAGGACCTCGCTGCCGCGCGTCGGGCGCAGACACTCGACCAGTCGATCGGCGCAGCGGCCGAAAAAGCGCTGCGAGGGGTTATCGTAGCCCTCGGCGATCAGATCGAACAGGCTGGTCACTTGTTGTTTGTGCGTATCCGGGTCCGGCGGCATGTGGGCGTAGTCGGTTGTCATGGTTTGGTGGTGAACGGCGCGGCGCACGGGCTTTTCTCCGCGGCTCAGTATAGCGCCGGGAAGCGGTCCTGTTCAGCCCGTACGGCGCGGCCGTGGGGCTGGCGTTCGTCCTTGTTGCGGGCGCCCGCGGGCAGTAGGATGGGGGCGGCGCCCGCGCGGTCCGTCCGGGTTCGTATCAGGGACATACCTATTATTAAGGCCCCGCGTTCGAGTGGCTTCAGTGCGGCGGCGGATCGACGGGGCATGGCAGGAGGCGATGCATGGCGGCACATGAGCTGCAGGCGTTTTTGCTTACCTCATTGGAGGTGATGGCCGCGCTGTTTGTCAGTGCGGTTGGGATCGCGGTTCTGGCCTTCGCGGTGACCTTCGTCATCGACGTTACCCAAACCCGCCACGCGATCCGACGCAACTATCCGGTCATCGGCCGGTTCCGCTATCTGTTCGAGCGGCTGGGCGAATTCTTCCGCCAGTATTTCTTCGCCATGGATCGCGAAGAGCTGCCCTTCAACCGTGCCCAGCGCGCGTGGGTCTACCGCGCGGGCAAGAATCTCGACAACACGACCGCTTTTGGCTCGACCCGCGATCTGCGTCGCGCGGGCACGGTGCTGTTCGTCAATTGTCCCTTCCCGACGCTGGACGAGGACGCCGTTCCGCCGCAGCACCTGACTATCGGCCCGTACAGCCGCGAACCCTATGTCACCGAGTCACTGTTCAATATATCGGCGATGAGCTACGGCGCCATCTCCCGGCCCGCGGTCCAGGCCCTGTCGCGCGGGGCCCGCCTGGCGGGCTGCTGGTTGAACACCGGCGAGGGCGGCCTCACGCCGTATCATCTGGAAGGCGGCTGCGATCTGGTATTTCAGATCGGCACCGCAAAGTACGGTGTGCGCGATATGCTCGGTCAGCTCGACGATGAGCGTCTGCGCCGGGTCGCTTCCTACGAGCAGGTCCGCATGTTCGAGCTCAAGCTCAGTCAGGGCGCCAAGCCCGGCAAGGGTGGCATCCTGCCGGGCGTGAAGGTCACCGAGGAGATCGCAGCCATCCGAGGCATCCCAGCCGGTCAGGCCTCGATCAGCCCGAATCGCCATTTGGACATCGATTCGGTTGGCGAGCTGCTCGACATGATCGGGCACGTGCGCCAGGTGACGGGAAAGCCGTGCGGCTTCAAGGCGGTCATTGGGAGTTACGGTTGGCTGGACGAGCTGTGCCAGGAGATCGTAAATCGCGGGCCCGAACATGCGCCGGACTTCATTACCGTCGACAGCGCAGACGGCGGCACGGGCGCGGCCCCGATGTCGTTGATGGACGACGTCGGGCTGCCGTTGCGCGAGAGCCTGCCGATGGTCGTGGATGTGCTCGAACGATACGGTCTGCGCGACCGGGTCCGGGTCATTGCCTCGGGTAAACTGATCACGCCCACCGACGTCGCTTGGGCGCTGTGCGTGGGCGCGGACTTCATCAACTCGGCCCGTGGGTTCATGTTCGCGTTGGGCTGTATTCAGGCCCTGCGCTGCAACAAAAACACCTGCCCGACCGGGGTGACCACGCACGATCCCAAGCTGCAGCGCGGCCTGGTTCCGGCCGACAAGGCACAGCGGGTCATGCACTACGCGAATAACGTCGTGCGCGAGGTGGGGATCATCGCCCACTCCTGCGGCGTGAACGAACCGCGTCAGCTGCGCCGGTTCCACGCGCGCGTCGTCCAGGCCGACGGCGGGTCGATTGCATTGAACGAACTCTACCGGATGCCCGAGCCCCGCCAACAGATTCGGCCCATCAACGACGTCTCCGCTTCGCGTTAGCTGCGTGAGGGCCCTGATCGCGCTACCGCGGCGTATCGGCTTGCCGTATCCTGTGCGGCCATGACCCGCATGCATCGAACCGTCTGGCTGCTTGCCGTCTGCCAGGCGCTGCTCATGACCGGCAACACCCTGATGATCACCACCTCGGCGCTGGTCGGACAGTCGCTGGCGCCGCGGCCCGGTCTGGCGACCTTGCCGTTGGCGCTGCAGTTCTTCGCCACCATGCTGACCACGCTGCCGGCGTCCTGGTCGATGAAGCGCGCCGGCCGCCAGGCCGGATTCATGGTGGGGGCGGTGTTCGGCATCGCCGGTGCGCTGGCCGCCGCGCATGCGGTGCAGGCCGGCGCGTTCGCTTGGTTTTGCGCCGGTTCGGCCCTGATCGGTATGGCCAACGGCTTTGGTGTCTTCTACCGTTTCGCGGCGATCGACGTGGCCACCGCCGATTATCGAAGCCGGGCGGTGTCCTACGTGCTGGCCGGCGGGATCGTCGCCGCGTTCGCCGGCCCGAACCTGGCGAACTGGACGCGCGACATCGTGGCTGCGGAGCCGTTCTATGCGAGCTACACCGGGCTGGCCCTGGTCCATGCACTGGCCATCGGGGTGCTGCTGTTCGTGAAAGTGCCCCGGCCTTCGGCTGCGGTGGTCCATCAAAGCGGTCGCCCGCTGATGCAGATCATGCGCCAACCGGTCTTCATCGTCGCGCTGCTCGGGGCGATGCTGGGCTACGGGATCATGTCCCTGGTGATGACTGCCACGCCTCTGGCGATGCAGCGCCATGCACATGCCTTCAGTGACGCGGCCTTCGTGATCGAGTGGCACGTGCTGGGGATGTTCGCCCCCTCGTTCGTGACGGGACACCTGATTCGCCGCTTCGGAGTCCTGCGGATCATGATGTGGGGCGCGCTGTGCATGGTCGGCTGCGTGGGCGCGAATCTGTCCGGCACCTCGGTGAGCCACTTCTGGTTGGCGCTCGTGCTGCTCGGCGTCGGCTGGAATTTCCTGTTCGTCGGTGGGACCACTTTGCTGGCCGAGGCCTATGCGCCGGCCGAGGAGGCGAAGGTCCAGGCCATCAACGACTTCATCGTGTTCGGAACGGTGACCGGCGCCTCGTTGTCCTCCGGCGCACTGCTGCAGCTGTTGGGCTGGCAGGCGGTCAATGTCGGAGTCACGCCTTTGATCGCGGTGATCCTGGCGGCCGTGCTCTGGCTGAGGTGGCTCCGGGCGCGCGGGGTGCCCGCCTGAGCGGGATCCGATACGTAGTGTCCCGGTTGGCCGGGACGGCGGTTCAGGTCAACAACAGGGCCAATCCAAGCAGCACGAGCAATCCAAACGCAAAGCGGCGCATGTTCACGTCGGAGAACGGCGGGGGGTATCGTCGGCCGAGCAGCGTCATGACGACCACGACTGGCAGGCTGAGAAGGCTCAGGTGCAGCATGTCGCCGGTGATTTCGCCCTGGAACCCCACGTACGCGATGCGCGCCGTGGTCGCTATGGAAAACACCGCCAGTAGCGTCGATCGTACCGTCGCGATGGCATAGGGCTGGCGGTACATGTAATACACCATCGGCGGACCTGCGGTGCTGAACATCCCGCCGAACAACCCGCCGACGGCGCCGATGACGAAGGTGACCCAGGGCCGCGAGGGACGTGTGTGCGGGTGGGGTTTTAGCATCAGCAGGGTGCCGCCGATCAGGATGAACGCGGCCAGCAGCATGTGCAGCGTCTGAACCGAGCCGGTACTCAAGGCGTCCAGGGTGAGGACGCCGGCGACGATCGCGGGCAGCATACCGGCCGAGACCAGCGCGACGACTCGCCATTGGATGTGATGCTGGCGCCGATACAGCGTCAGCAGCGTATTGAACAGCGAGATGATGCTGATGACCACCGCGGTGAAGGCGACGGGCACCAGGTGAAAGATCGTCACCGATCCCATGACAATGAGCCCCAGCGCGAAACCGGCCACGGTCTGGATGTAGGCGCCGACTGCGACGGCGGCGAGAAAGGCGATCAGGACGAGGGGTTCCATGGTTCCAGTGTCGTGTGCGTGGGGCCGACCCGGGTGAGCGCGGCGCGGGCGCGTATTGTATCAGGGACCAATGACGACGTATCGGGCAGGCGGGCGAGCCGCCGCGTTGACGCCGGCCGGTGGCTCAGCGCGCAGTCGCGTAGTGGCGGGCCAGCACCCGCGCGGTGAACCGGGTTCGCAGGTAGAAGCCGCGCGGCAGCCCGAGCGCCAGGTCGCCGTTGGCGTCGGTGCTGGCACACAGGGCGCGTGAATCGGCGGCCTTGGGCCGGATCTGCAGCCAGGTCCCATGGCGGGCGCTGAGGCGTTCGAGTTCGCCCAGGCATACCATGTCCATCAATTCCTCCCAGTCGCGCCGCAGCCCTTGCTCTTCCTCGGTGTCCGGGCTCCAGAGCAGGGCCGTGCCGATGCGCCGTTCGCTCAAGGGCAATTCGGGTTCGGCCTCGACCGGCAGCCACAGCACGCGATTGAGCTTGCGCCGTACCAGCGAGTCTTCCCAGGTCAGGCCGACATTGTCGGTCAGGGGTACCGTGCAGACGTAAGTCGATTCCTTGGGGCGCCCCTGGCGATTGATGGGCAGTGTCTTGAGCTCAACGCCGATCAGTTGAAAATCGGGCTCGGGCAGAGAGCTTGCGCTTGCACCGAGCGCGGTTTCGACGAGCTGGCCGAACCACCCCTTGGCGTGCACCGGATCGCGGGGAACGCGCCGGCCGAGCCGTGCGGCCAATGCACCGAGCGACAGGCCCGCGATCGCGCCGGCCCGATCCAGCAGCTCGGTCTCGGTCGTCGGCGGCGGGACCCGTGCGGCGAGCGGCGCCATGGCTAGATATCGTGTGCGCGGCGATCAGCGCAGCGCATCGTTCAGGGGCTCACGGTATTGCGCCACGAGGGGATGCGCGGGACCCAGGACGTGGAAGATCGCCAACATGCCACGGCGCCCCGCCCCGTCGTCGAATTCGCGATCGCGGCGCACCAGCTCGAGCAGTTGGTCCAGCGCGCCGGCGTAGTCGTCGCGAAACAGCAGCTGGGCCGCAAGCCGATGGCGCGCGCGCGAGTCCTCGGGCGCCTGCTCCAGATGGGCGGCCAGGGCCTCGGGCGACGGCGCGCCGTCGGCGACCCGCAGGAAACCGACGTGCGCGCGCAGTACCCCGATATCGCCCTCGTCCTGTGCGGCCGCGGGCAGGGCCTGCAGGGCGGTCTCGGCCTCGTCGAGGCGGCCCAACTGCAACAGCAGTTTGGCGCGGTCGATCGCTATGCGCATGTCCTCGGGTTGGGATTCAGACGCCCGCCCCAACAGGGCAAGGGCCTCTTCGTGCTCGGCGCGGCTCACTGCCTCGATGGCCGCCTCGTGTTCGGAACAGCGGGGCACCGCGTCGGAAAGATGCGAACGGGAGGACATCGCTCTACGATACCCGATGTCTCGGCGCAGCGACAAGGCGAGCCGGCCGCGGCGGAAGGCCGGCGGCGTTTTTGAGCCTATTTGCCCGCGGCCTTGACGAAGGCCAAGTCGAGAAACTTGTCCTTGCGACAGTCGATGTGCTTGGTGTCCTTGAGCTTGCACACGAGCGTGTGCTCGGCCTCGTGTTGACCGGCCAGGCGCTTGGCGGCACTTTCGGCGGCCTTGTCGTCCTTCTTCGTCGATTCGACCTTGATGATCTCGTTGGTGTAGGCCACCGAGAAGTCGCCCGAGGATTTGAAGCCGGACAACTGCGCGCGCGTGCGGTAGGTGATGACGTTGGTGCCAATGGTTCGCGTCTGGTGGTTGGAAACGCATTCCACCGCGCCGCCGTCCTGCGGCGTGCAGACCGTCGCCGAGGAGGGGAGATAGGCCACGGCCTTTTTGTTGTAGGTCCAGGCGCCGGCGAGTACTGCCTTTTGCGTCTTGTCGCCGGCGTTCTGGTCCTTGTGAACGGCAGTCGGCTTCGGTTTCGGGGCCTCATGGCTGGCCAGCTCGCTGCGCACGGCGTTGACCTTGGCACGGGCCGGGTAATAGCCGTTCGTGGCCGCTTGACGGTACCACTTCAAGGCCACGTTGAGATTTTGCCGTGTCCCCTTGCCTTCTTCGTAGATGCGTCCGAGGTAGAACTGGGCACTCGGCACATTGGCCGCCGCCGCCGTGCTGAGCAGCACGAAGGCCTTGTCGTAGTCGGGCTGGACGCCATTGCCCTCGAAGTAGATGATGCCCAACTCCGCCTTTGCGGTGGGCTGGCCCTGGGCGGCCGATCTCGCCAGCCACTGCACTGCCTTTTGCATATTCTGGTCGACGCCCCGGCCCTTTTCGTACATCCGGCCGATTTCCAGCTGTGCCTGCTTATCGCCCCGTTGGGCGGCCGTGAGTTGGGATTTGAATCGCTGCTCGAGGACCCAGTCTTTGTTACTTGCAGCGTGCGCCGCGGGGATGGAGATCAGGAGAGTCAATACCAGTGTACGCCACATGACATGCCACCTATCGTTGTTGTGCCAACGACTACGAACGTCCGCAGTTGGCTTATAGGAATGCATGCCCTCGGGAAACGCCATCCAATGGTCATTGGCCCAAAGGCCGCCATTTACAGGGAAGTTGTCGGCCGTTGGCGGGCGGGCTTCAGTGTGAATTTTGTGGCCCTAATCACGATAGCCGCACGCCCACAACGGATGATGTCAAAATACGCGCTTGTCAGCGTTTGGTTCAAGGGCATCGCGGTGTAAACTCCAATGACAAATATATCGGAATATTCGAACCTGATATTGACTTTCCGGTCGGCTTGCCCCTAATCCCTTGTCCTGCGATGTACAAACGTCACGCCCGAATTCTGTTTCTCGAGGCCGCACCGGCGATTCGCGCTCGTATGGCCGAGGCGGCGGGGAGCCGGCTCGGAACGGGATGGCTGGAGGCTCGCGCGGCGAGCCTGGCGGTGCGCGAGGGCGCCGGGTCGGTCGATGCGCAGTGCGCCCCGCTGACCGAGGCGCTGTTGGCGTGGGCGGATCTCGTCGTTACGCTCGACGCGGGGTCCGAACGACACTGCCCGCCGCTGCCTCCGGGTACCCGGCGCAAGCACTGGACCCTGGTCGGTACGAAAGCGCAAGCCGCCGGCGAGATTGAGGCGCAGGTCCGCTCGATGGTAGCCGGTCTGCGCATGCTGGCGCGCAGTGATGCCGCCGGCGATCCCGGGAATCATGATGCAGAGGACTGAGGCTCGACCGGCTCGTGGTAGTCCATGGGTTGCAGGACATGTTCGTCGCGTTCGGGCTGCAGGGTGACATGGTCGATGTCATAGTCGTGGGCGAGCAGCTCGCGCAGATTGTGCAGCACGGTGTCCCAGTGGCCCATGTCCTTGATCACGACGTGGGCGGAGAGGGCAACCTGGCCGGAGGATAGGGTCCAGATGTGCAGGTCGTGAACCGATTGGACGTGCTCGACCCCGGCCATGCGCAGCCCAATGGTCGGCAGGTCGAGATGGCGCGGTACACCTTCCATGACGACATGCAGGCTCTCGCGCAGCAGGTGCAGCGTCGAATACAGAATCAGGAACGAGACCAGCAGGGCGAGGATCGGGTCGATGAGGTTCCAGCCGGTGAAATAGATCACCGCGCCGGCGGTAATGGCGGCCACCGAGCCGAGCAGATCGCCCAGCACGTGCAGCAGCGCCGCGCGCACGTTCAGGTTGGATTCGCCGCGCATCAGGATCCAGGCGACCAGCCCGTTGATGAACAGGCCCAGCGCCGCGACCAGCAGAACCGCACCGCCGCGCACGCTGGTCGGTTGAGCCAGGCGCTCGACGGCCTCCACTGCGATGCCCACGACCACGGCCAGCATCAACAGGGCGTTGACCATGGCCGCCACCACCTCGACACGACCCAGGCCGTAGGAGTGGCGCTCGCTCGGCGGGCGCTGCGACAGCCAGGCGGCCGCCGCGGCCAGACCCAGCGCCACCGAATCGGTCGCCATGTGACCGGCGTCGCCGAGCAGGGTCAGCGAGCCGGACCAAAAACCGACCGCCACTTCCACGCCGGCGAAGCTCAGTGTCAGTCCCAGCGCGGCGAGCAGCTTCTTGCCGGACGAGGCATGGTGATGATGGTGGGCATGGGAGTGCCCGTGGTCGTGATGGTCGTGGTTATGGCTCATTACGATCCTTGCCTCGACGGTCCCCGTAGGCGCGGCGGTCCACCGCCCACGGGGCCGGCCTCATTCGTCGCGCTTCCAGGTCCCCGATTTGCCGCCGGACTTTTCGAGCAGGCGGATCGCTTCGATGGTCATGCCGCGATCGACGGCCTTGCACATGTCGTAGACCGTGAGCAATGCGATCTGCACCGCGGTCAATGCCTCCATTTCCACCCCGGTCTGACCCCGCGTCTCTACCGTGGCGCGGCATTCCACACTGGAGCTCGACGGCTGGGCCCGCAGGTCGACCTCGACACGGGTCAGCATGAGTGGGTGGCACAGGGGTACCAGATCGGCGGTCCGTTTTGCCGCCATGATACCGGCCACACGCGCGATGCCCAGAACGTCGCCTTTCTTGTGCCCGCCCGCCTCGATCAGGCGCAGCGTGTCGGGCTGCATAGTGATGTGCCCGGCGGCGACGGCGATGCGAGCGGTCGCGTCCTTATTACCCACGTCGACCATATGGGCATCGCCCTCGCTGTTGAAATGGGTCAGTTTGCTCATAATATTTAGGCTACGCTAAAAATGGAGGGCCGCGAGCGCCGCCCCGCGTCCCCTCAGGGATACCGGACGGGTGGGCCCTGTCGGGGCCTCTTTTGGGGGCCAGCGGGGATTCATGATAGGCTTCGGCCCCCCTGGAGTGCAAATGCCCGAGGCGCAATGCCATGTCGATTCAGGTGAAATTTTTTGCCAGTCTGCGCGAACGTATGGACCGCGCCGGCGATGAAGTGGCCGCCGAGGCGGGCCTGACCGCCTCGGACGTGTGGGCCGCCGTCGCCGACGGCGTGCCGCTTCCGGCCAACGTGCTGGTCGCGGTGAATCAGGAGTACGTCAACCCCGATCACGCGGTCGACGACGGCGACGAAGTCGCCTTCTTCCCGCCGGTCACGGGAGGCTGAGATGCGGGTCGAGGTCCGTTCCCAGTCCTTCGACCCCTGGGCCGAGCTTGCCCGTTACCAGGACGAGGCGAGCGAGCTGCACGGGCGCTTCGGCGCCACCGCGGTTTTCGTCGGTACCATGCGCGATTTCAACGAGGGTGACGTGGTGCACGGCATGACGCTGGAACACTACCCGGGAATGACCGAGCGCTATCTCGGGGACATCAGCCGTACCGCGGCCGAGCGTTGGGAGCTGCTCGACAGCTTCATCGTGCACCGTGTCGGCGAGTTGAACCCCAACGACCCCATCGTGCTGGTGGCAGTGTGGTCGGCGCACCGTGCCGATGCCTTCGATGCCAGTCGCTACCTGATGGAAGAGCTCAAATCACGCGCCCCCTTCTGGAAGAAGGAACGCCTCGAACAGGGCAGCCGCTGGGTCGAACACAATACGCCCGGTTGAGCCCCGCCCGAATAAGCATTGGGTCCAAATTTTTTAGGAGAACGACGGATGACTGGCCTGACCGATGAACAAGTCGCCGAGTTACAGCGCACGCTGCGCGCCGAACGTGTGCAGCTGCTGGAGGTGATCCGCGCCGAATTACTGCGCAGTGACGAGGAGAGTTACACCGAACTTGCCGGGCGGGTGCACGACATCGGCGACGAGTCGGCCGCGGATCTGCTGGCCGACCTCGATCTGGCCGCCGTCGACCGCGAGCTCGGCGAGCTGCGCGAAGTCGAGGCCGCACTGGCGCGCATGGCGCAGGGCGGTTACGGACGCTGCGAGGACTGCGGTACCGAGATCGGCTACGAGCGCCTGCAGGCCTATCCGACGGCGCGCCGCTGTGTCAGCGACCAACGCCGCCACGAGCAGCAATTCGCCCATCCCCAGACGCCCACGCTGTAGCTTTCTCGCGATTGCCGCGCGCCCGGCGCGGCGGCCCGTTCAGTGGTGAGGCGTGACCGAGGGCATGTTGCACACCAGCGCCGGGTCGGCCGGCACTTCGTTGACCGCGAATTCCATGGCGGCGAGGTCCCCCATCACATACGTCGGTTTGGCGCCGACGCCCCCGACGGTGCCCGGATTGAGGTAGAGGGTCTTGCCGCCCCTGATGTTGTCGATCTCGGTGACCTCGGCCTTGTGGTCGTGGCCGCAGCAAACGATGTCCCAATCGCCCGTCGTCGCCATCGCCCGTGCGTAGTGGGGATAGTGGACCATGAAGATGCGCCGCCCGCCCAGATCGATGCCCGCGTCCTGACCGTGGTAACGCAGCACCCCGTCGACCTCCTTTTCCAGCAAATGCATGTTGTACAGGTCGCCGGTGTTGTTGCCGTGGATAACGTGCAGCGGCAGGTCGTACTTGAGGACGCTACGCAGCGTCGTCGGCGCAACCACGTCGCCGCAGTGCAGGATGGCTTCGGCGCCGCGGGCCTTGGCGTCTTCGACGGCGAGCGCGAGCAGGCGGCGGTTGTCGTGGCTGTCCGAGACGATACAGATCTTCATGTTCACTGGGGTCCGATTGGGGGCGGCTTCGCCCGATACACGTGGCTTATATGGGGGCGATTGCGGCGATTGCAACGTTCCCGCGGCCGGTACCCGTCGCTTCGTCAGAAGAACGGCTTCTCCGGCGCCTCCTTGTAGCGCTTGACCGCATCGACGATCTCGGCCTTGGCCGCGTCCGAGCCGGCCCAACCCTCGAGCTTGACCCACTTGCCGTCCTCCAGGTCCTTGTAGTGCTCGAAGAAGTGTGCGATCTGGGCAAGCAGCATCGGGTGCAGGTCCTCGGCCTCTTTGACCTCTCGATACAACTTGCACAGCTTGTCGACCGGGACGGCGACCAGTTTGGCGTCGGGGCCGGCCTCGTCGGTCATATTGAGCATGCCCACCGGCCGGCATCGGATGACCGAACCACTGATCAGCGGTAAGGGCGTGACCACGAGCACGTCGACCGGATCGCCGTCTTCGGACAGCGTGTGCGGGATATAGCCGTAGTTGCACGGATAGTGCATGGCCGTGTTCATGAACCGGTCCACGAACATGGCCCCCGTCTCATGGTCGACTTCGTACTTGATTGGGTCGCTGTGAGCCGGGATTTCGATGATGACGTTGATGTCGTGGGGGACGTCGCGGCCGGAATTGACTCTGTCCAGGTTCATCGGGGGTATTCCTCGGGCTCTGCCATGAAAAAAGGCCGGTATTATACCGGCCTCGTGCTGGAAATTGCGAATGTCCGCGTCGTCGACGCGGCCTCTCCGTGGCAGGCCAGCCCCGCCCCCGGACGGGGGCGGGGAGGCGGCGCTCAGAGCAGGGGCACGATGAGCAGTGCCACGACGTTGATGATCTTGATCAGCGGGTTGATGGCCGGCCCGGCGGTGTCCTTGTAGGGATCGCCGACGGTGTCGCCGGTTACCGCGGCCTTGTGGGCGTCCGAGCCCTTGCCGCCGTGGTGGCCGTCCTCGATGTACTTCTTGGCGTTGTCCCAGGCCCCGCCGCCGGTGGTCATGGAGATGGCGACGAACAGACCCGTGACGATGGAGCCGAGCAGTACCCCGCCCAGGGCCTGCGGCCCGAGCAAGAGTCCCACGATGATTGGCACCAGTACCGGCAGCAGCGAGGGGATGACCATTTCCTTGATAGCCGCTCGGGTGAGCAGATCCACGGCCCGCGAGTAGTCGGGTTTGGCCGTATGGTCCATGATTCCGACGATCTCCTTGAACTGGCGCCGCACCTCCATCACCACGGCACCGGCGGCGCGGCCCACGGCCTCCATGGCCAGCGCGCCGAACAGGTAGGGCACCAGACCGCCGATGAACAGGCCGACGATCACCAGATGATTGGAAAGATCGAACGAGAGCTTGTGGCCGTGAACCGCGAGCTCATGGTGGTAGTCGGCGAACAGCACGAGGGCCGCCAGTCCGGCCGAACCGATGGCGTAGCCCTTGGTCACTGCCTTGGTGGTGTTGCCTACCGCATCCAAGGCGTCGGTGATCTTGCGCACCTCGTCGGGCAGTTCGGCCATTTCCGCGATGCCGCCGGCGTTGTCGGTGATCGGTCCGAATGCGTCCAGGGCGACGATGATGCCGGCCATGGACAGCATGGCAGTGGCGGCCACCGCGATCCCATACAAGCCGGCCAGGGCGTAAGAGCCGAGGATCGCGGCGCACACCACCAGGACAGGCGCGGCGGTGGATTTCATGGACACGCCCAGACCCGCGATGATGTTCGTGGCATGGCCGGTCTCGGAGGCCGAGGCGATGTTACGCACCGGTTTGTATTCGGTGGCGGTGTAATACTCGGTGATGACCACCATCAGCGCGGTCAGGACCAGGCCAATCAGGGCCGAGCCGAACAGCTGCATGGTGCTCAGGCTCCCGCCGCCATCCTTGAGCGTGTTGCCCTGCATCAGCCAGTCGGTGACGAAGTAGAAGGCGATCGCGGCGAGCACACCCGAGACGATCAATCCGCGATACAGCGCGGACATGATCTTGCCGCCCTCTTTGGCACGAATGAAAAAGCTGCCGATGATCGAGGCGACGATGGACACGGCGCCCAGGACCAGCGGGTAGAGGAAGGCGTGTTGGGAATCCGTGAAGGTCAGGCCGCCGAGCAGCATGGTGGCCACGATGGTGATCGCGTAGGTCTCGAACAGGTCCGCCGCCATGCCCGCGCAGTCGCCGACGTTGTCGCCCACGTTGTCGGCGATGACTGCCGGATTGCGGGGGTCGTCCTCGGGGATGCCCGCCTCGATCTTACCAACGAGGTCCGCGCCGACGTCGGCACCCTTGGTGAAGATGCCGCCGCCCAGACGGGCGAAGATCGAGATGAGCGAGCCGCCGAAGCTCAAGCCGACCAGGGGAGAGATGTCGACCATGGTGCCGGTGGCGGTCATGCCCTGAAGCACGGCGTAGTAGCCGGCCACGCCCAGCAGACCCAGGCCGACGACCAACAGGCCGGTGATGGTACCGCCGCGTGCGGCGACCTGCAGGGCGGGGTTGAGACCACTGCGGGCCGCCTCGGCGGTACGCACGTTGGCGCGCACGGAAATGTGCATGCCGATGTAGCCGGCCGCCGCCGAGCACACCGCGCCGATGGCAAATCCGATCGCCGTGAGCACGCCCATGACCGGCGTGAACAGCATGATCAGGAACAGGGCGATGCCGACCAGACTGATCGTCGTGTACTGGCGGTTGAGGTAGGCCGAGGCGCCTTCCTGAATCGCGGCCCCGATTTCCTGCATGCGTTCCGAGCCCGGCGCCTTCGCCAGGATCCAACTGACCGACAAGCCTCCGTAGGCCAGCGCCGCCAGGGCGCAAATCAATGCAAACAGCAGACCATAAGACATGGTGTTTTCCTCCAAATCCCCTTGCCGGGGTCGTTGTCATTGTTGGTCGCCTTGGGGCCCGCGGTCGGCCGCGGACTGCTGCCCGGGCGGCTACTGCAGGCTCGCGCCCGGCGTGAAGCCAAAGACTTCTTCCAGCTCGAACTCCTTTGTCAGCCGATAGACGGCCTTGCCACCGTGGTCGCACCCGACGGGGGTCGGGACCGGGCCGGCGGCATTGTGATTGAAGTCGCCGCGAAGATCGGCTGAAATCGCGATCGACTCTCTTGCCTTGTTCAGGCTCATTCGAAATTCCCGCCCACAAACGCGCGAGGGCCCTTGCAGGCCCTCACGATATTGTTGAATTGTCACAGCTTGAACGGCTTGTTGAGCTTCTTCTTGACCGCCGCGTTCTTCAGCCGGACATACTTTGGCAGTCCGTTCTTATAGGGAGGATAGTCCTCACCCTTGATGAGCGGCTCCATGTAGTCGCGGCATTTCTGGGTGATGCCGAAGCCGTCCTTGGTGATGAAGTTCTTGGGCATCATCTTCTCGACATTGGCTACCTTGTTCAGAGGGGCCATGCCGACTTTCCATTTGAAGGGTTTGTTGGAGACCCGGTCCACCGTGGGCATGACCGAATTGTGGCCCTTTAGCGCGAATTGGACGGCGGCCTTGCCCATGGCATAGGCCATGTCGACATCGGTCTTGGAGGCGATGTGACGCGCGGCGCGCTGCAGATAGTCGGCCACCGCCCAGTGGTTCTTCAGCTTGAGCTCGGATTGGATCATGCCGGCGATGACGGTGGCCGCACCGCCGAGCTGGGCGTGGCCGAAGGCGTCCTTGAGGCCGGTGTCGGCCAGGAAACGCCCGTCGGGCCAGCGTACGCCCTCCGAGACGACCACCGAGCAGTAGCCGTGTTTTTTGACCATCTGGCTGACCTTGTCCAGGAATTTCTTCTGGTCGAACTCCACCTCGGGGAACAGTATGACGGTCGGGATGGGCGTGTCCTCGGTGGAGGCCAGGCCGCCGGCGGCGGCGATCCAGCCGGCATGACGGCCCATGACTTCGACGATAAAGACTTTGGTCGAGGTCTTGGCCATGGAGGCCACGTCGAAACTCGCCTCACGGGTGGAGACCGCGATGTATTTGGCCACCGAGCCGAAGCCCGGGCAGTTGTCCGTGATCGGCAGGTCGTTATCCACGGTCTTGGGCACGTGAATCGCCTGGATGGGATAGCCCAGCGTCTCGGAGAGCTGGGAGACCTTCAGGCAGGTATCGGCCGAGTCGCCGCCGCCGTTGTAGAAGAAGTAGCCGATGTTGTGGGCCTCGAACACCTCGATGAGGCGTTCGTACTCACGGCGGTTTTCCTCCAGGCTCTTGAGCTTGTAGCGGCACGAGCCAAACGCACCCGAAGGTGTGTAACGCAGCGCCTGGATGGCCGAGGCGGACTCTTTACTGGTATCGATCAGATCCTCGGTGAGCGCACCGATAATGCCGTTGCGCCCGGCGTAGACCTTGCCGATTTTGTTCTTGTGCTTGCGTGCCGTTTCGATAACGCCGCAGGCCGACGCGTTGATGACCGCGGTCACCCCGCCCGACTGGGCATAGAAGGCATTCTTTGTCGCCATTTGGTGCTCCCTGGTGTTGCCGTTTCTATAAGAATATTTTTATGAATTTATCTGGCATCGGACCCGCCGGTGCCGTGTGTTGCGGCGAATGGCACGTGCGCTTCGCTAGCGCGCGGGCCCCTGCTCATTGTCCTGCGGCGCGCCGCGCATCGGTCTCGGTGCCCCGGGCCTTTGTAGCCAGCCTGGACCCGCAGGGCGTTCACCACAATGCCTCGACGGAACTGCTCATGTCGAAAGGAGAAGAACCGGCTGGCGCAGCGGCCCCTCCCGTCTTGAAGATCACGAGGTTGGCGCCGTGTTCGCTCGAGAACGGAACCGCTAAGTCGGTCAGGTCGCGGCTCGCGGAGCCGAGACGTAACTCGTCGTCGGTCTGCCCGACGGCGATGTTCCCACCGTCGCGCTTCTCGATTGCATCGCGCACCCGCGACAGGTCGGTATCGGAAAAATCAGGTATGCCGGACATCGTGATTCAAAATTGTTCAGACGCGATCGTCTCTTGTGCGATGGCTAGCAAGGATACTGCAAAAAGCGCGGTATTTCATGAAAACTTCATTGACTTGGCGAATATTCTACGCTTAGCTTAACGCATCTTTGATAAGGCCGGCCACGCGCGAACGGCGCTGCGGCCATGTAAATTATTTAAGGCCTTGAAAGAAAAATTAATAACGACGTATGCCAACGGAGTGAATTCAACATGAGAATCGTACTACTGGGCGCGCCCGGATCGGGAAAGGGCACCCAAGCGAAGCTACTCGTTAATAAATATGGAATACCCCAGATTTCCACCGGCGACCTGCTGCGCGAGGCCGTCGCCAATGACACCCCGCTGGGACGCCAGGCCAAGGCCGCGATGGACGCCGGCCAGCTGGTCTCCGACGAGATAGTCATGGGCATCATTCGCGAGCGCCTGGGCCAGCCGGACACCGACAAGGGGTTCATCCTGGACGGTTTCCCGCGCAACATCCCGCAGGCCGAGGCCCTGGATACCATGCTGTCCAACCTGGGCAAGCCCCTGCAGGTGGCCCTGTTGATCGACGTTGACTTCGACGTCCTGATGCAGCGCCTCACGGGCCGGCGCACCTGCGAGTCCTGCGGGCAGATGTACAACGTCTATACCTCGCCGCCCAAAGTCGACGGCGTGTGCGACAAGTGCGGCGGTGCGCTGCGCCATCGTGCCGACGACAACGAGGCGACGATCGGTAACCGGCTGCGCGTGTACGAGGCCCAGACCGCTCCCCTGGTCGAGTACTACCGCAAGCAGGGCAAGGTCCGCACCGTCCAGGGCGTGGGCGAGATATCGGAGATCTTCGCCGCTATTCAACGTGTGTTGGACAGTCTGCCCAGCGGTGAGGCGCCTGCGGCGGCCGGCGGCGAGCGTTCCGAAGAGATCCAGCGCAAGGTGGCCGACACGGCGCGACGTGTCGCCGAGGCCGCTCGCGGCGAGGCGAAAGCGGCCGGCGAGGCGGTCTCCGAGGCCCAGGAACGCCTGGCCAAACGGGTGCGTGAAGCCGAAGAACGTGCCGCCGAGACCGTACGCGAGGTGAAGACCGAGGTCGCGAAGCAAAAGGCGGGCAAGAAGAAGTCCGCGGCCAAGAAGAAGACTGCAGCCAAGAAGAAGACTGCAGCCAAGAAGAAGACTGCAGCCAAGAAGAAGCCTG
>Ga0102944_1000239_pt1 | contig 45387 bp, 34 predicted proteins | sample SalPonD_shore_MG_FD_78172 | JGI IMG/M metagenome (GOLD analysis project Ga0102944, IMG submission 78172) | Salt pond soil microbial communities from South San Francisco under conditions of wetland restoration - Salt Pond MetaG... | ecosystem: Environmental > Aquatic > Marine > Intertidal zone >... | reverse complement strand
GGGCGAGCTCGTCGATCATGCACTCGACGGCCATGCCGTTGAAGCTGTTGTTCACCGAGCGCCAGAACCACACGGGCACGCCCACCTTCGCGTCGTGGTAGTCCACGTGCACGTTGGGGATGGAGTAGGGCATGCCCACCGCGCCCTCGACGGCCTCCGTGTCGAGACCGTTCTCGAGGGGCTGGCCCGTGAAGAGGCGCATGATCGAGGGGGCCACGACGCGGTGGCTCCAGGCCACCGGGTTCCCGCTCCCGTCCAGCGCCGCGCGCACGACGTGGTGATTGGCGGGCCGGAAGCCGTCGTGGCGGACGTCGTCCTCGCGGGACCAGACGCACTTGACCGGAGCGCCCGCGGCCTTCGAGAGGGAGACCGCGTCCTCGACGAAGTCCGTCATGGCCCTGCGGCCGAAGCCTCCGCCCAGGTAGGTCGTGTGGACCTCGACTCTGGAGGGGTCGAGGCCGGTGATCTTCGCGGCCGTACCCTGCGTCGAGGTCTGGAACTGGGTGGGCGCCCACACCTCGCACCCGTCCTTTCGGACGTGTGCGGTGGCGTTCATGGGCTCCATGGTGGCGTGCGCCAGGTACGGCATGTCGAACGCGACCTCGTGCACGCGCGACCCGGCCGTGCCGAGCGCGGCCTCCGCGTCCCCGTCGTCACGCGCCACGGCGCCCGGCTTCGAGGCCAGATCCCGGAACGTGGCGGCGATCTTCTCGCTGGACTGGTCGGCCCACTGCCCGTAGTCCCACTCGATCTTCAGCGCCTTGCGGCCCTGGAGCGCGGCCCAGTAGTGGTCGCCGATCACGCCGACGCGGTCGCCCAGGTTCACGACCTTGCGGACGCCCGGGACCTTCATGGCGTCCGAGTCGTCCACGCTCTTCACCTTCCCCCCGTAGACGGGGCAGCGGGCCACGTTGCCGATGAGGACCCCCTCGGGGCGCACGTCGATCCCGAAGGTGGCGGTCCCGTCGGTCTTGACCGGGGTGTCGAGCCGCGGATGGGGCTTCCCGAGGATCCGGAAGTCCTTCCGGTCCTTGAGGGGCGGGTTCTCCGGGGCCGTCTCCTTCGCGGCGGCCTCCGCCAGCTCCCCGTACGTGGCGCTGTTCCCGCTCCCGTCGGTGACCTTCCCGCCCGAGGCGGTGCAGGTGGAGGGGTCGACGCCCCACTCCTTCGCGGCGGCGGCGACCAGCATCATCCGCGCGGCCGCGCCGGCCTTGCGCAGGGGCTCCCACGCCGCCCGAACGCTGGTCGAGCCGCCGGTCCCCTGGGCCCCGAACATCGGGTTGAAGTACTTCTTCTCGGCCGGGGCGAACTCGTAGTGTATGTCGTCGACGTCCACCTCGAGCTCCTCGGCCAGGAGCATGGGGAGGGCGGTGGTCACGCCCTGGCCCATCTCCGAGCGGTCGATCATGAAGGTCACCCGCCCGTCGCTCCCGATCCGGATCCAGGCGTTGGGCTTGAACGCGGCGTTCTCGGGCGAGGAGCCGCCTCCCGCCGCGCGGTCCTTCGGGCCGCAGCCCGGGATGGAGACGGCGAGGACCAGCCCGGCGCCCGCGGCCCCCGCCACCTTCACGAACTGTCGGCGGCTGACGCCGGCCTTAGCCGCCGGCTCCCCGCCGTCCGGTCCGGATCCGACCGCCCGCGCTCCCAGGGCCTCCCACACGCTCCCGATCCCGTCCTCGGTCCAGGCGCTCATCTCAGCCCTCCTTTCCGGCCAGGTCGGCGGCCGTGTGCACGGCCGCCCGGATGCGCTGGTAGGTGCCGCAGCGGCAGATGTTGCCCTTCATGGCGGCGTCGACGTCCTCGTCGGTCGGGCTCGCGTTGCCGTCCAGGAGCGCGGCCGCGCTCATGATCTGGCCCGACTGGCAGTAGCCGCACTGAGGAACGTCCTCCTCGATCCAGGCCCGCTGGACCGGGTGGCTCCGGTCCTCGGAGAGCCCCTCGATCGTGGTGACCTTCGCGCTCCCGACCGAGGAGACGGGCGTCTGGCAGGAGCGCACCGCTTGGCCGTCCAGGTGCACGGTGCAGGCGCCGCATTCGCCGATCCCGCAGCCGAACTTGGTGCCGGTGAGGCCGATGACGTCCCTGAGCACCCAGAGGAGGGGCATGTCGTCCGGAACGTCGACCTGGTGGGAGGTGCCGTTCACGCCGAGGGTGATCGCCATCGATGAGCCTCCGCCTTCCGGGTCATGGAGCCCGCGCCGGGCGCGGGAGCGTCGTGTCCGCAAGGTGTCCAGAACCGGGCGGTGCCGTCAACGGGCGGGGGATGCCCACCGGGGGACCGGGCCGCCCGGGGCCACGCCGCCGGCCGTCAGGACCTGCACCCCGTGGCACGCCCCCACGGCGGGGGCGCTCGCGGCGGAGCCCGGGACCCCCGAGCTTGGGGGCCATGAAGCCGATCAAGCGCTCGGTCGCGGTGGTGATCCCGGAGACCGCCCCACGTCGGGGCGAGGCGCCCGGAGGCCCGGTCCTCGTGGTCCGCCGCCCCCCCGACGACGAGGACCTCCCGGGCGCGTGGGGACTCCCCGCCGGCTCGCTCCATCCGGACGAGTCGTGGGAGGAGGCGGTGCGTCGGGCCGGGCGGGAGAAGCTGGGCGTGGAGCTGCGGCCCGGCGCGCTCGTGCGCGAGGGAGAGCTGGAGCGGGAGGCGTACCTTCTCCGGATGCGCCTCTACGCCGCGGAGATCGAGGAGGGAGAGCCCTCCGTGCCGCAGCCGGGTCCGGGCGTCACGCAGTACACGGCGTGGGCCTGGGCCCCGGTGGCGCGCCTCGAGCCGGCGGCCCGGGCCGGCTCGCTGTGCTCGCGCCTGTTCCTGGCGTGGGCCGGGAGGGGGGAGGGGCGCCGGGGCTGATCCCTCCCCGATGCGCGCCAGCCCGGCCGACCCCGAAGGACCGGCCGGGCTCGTTCGGCGCGGCGAGCCGGCCTAGTCGACCGTCGCCGTGCCGCCCTCGACCTTCTCGGCCGCGGGCTTCCTGCCGTTGTCGCGGACCTCGAAGCGCTCCTCGAGTCCGGCCAGCGCCTCCCGGAAGGAGCTGTACTCGAGCTCCTGCATGGGGAGCATGGCCGGTCCCACGAAGCCCTGCGACCGGATCTCCTCGGCCTTGCGCTGCGCCTTCCGGCGCGTCTCGTTCCAGGCCACGTTCCCGAACAGGTCGACCCGCTCGGAGAGACGGCCCTTCCGGTTCACCGAGTAGGCCACGCAGGCCACGACGGGCAGGCAGTAGGTCCCCGCGATCGCGGTGTCGATGGCCACCGGCATGAGGGGCATGTGGTGGCTGCCCCGGGCATCCCCCGCCACGTAGTGGGCGGTGGTGTAGGGGCTCACGATCTCCTCGGGGGCCGGGAAGATGTTCTGGGAGCGGACGAGGGCCACCGGATCGTCCTTGCCCTTGTACTCGCCGGCGATCGTGTGCAGCCGGTCGGTCGAGACCGACACCACCTGCTGGTCGGGGTACTCGCGGCTGTGGATGGCCTGCACCCCGAAGCGGTTCTCATCGCGGAGGAGCGTGGCCAGCTCGATGTGCTCCTCCGGGACGTCCAGCTGGAGGACCCGGTCCGCGCCCGCGTGCTCCATGTCGATCACGGTGAAGCGGAAGCCCGAGCGCATCTTGGGCAGCATGAGGCCGGCGCAGTAGAGCGGGCTCGTGAACACGGTCCACAGGGGGAAGTTGAACGCCCCCGGTCCGCACTTGTCGGCCGTGAACACCAGGAACGGCTCGGCCGAGCGCTCCTCGGCCGTCTCGTCGAAGGTGATCTCGGCCGCGCCGGGTCCGGCGCCGCGCACGTTGCCGGACGGGGCGTCTACGAGCAGGTCCTGGCCCGCCCCGTAGAGGCCCTCCTCCTGGGCCACCTGGGTGGCGCGCTCGAACACGCTCCACGCCAGCTCGTGGATCGCCTCCGCGTCGCTCCCCTCGCGGTGGGTCATGAGGAGGCAGATGTCGTCGCCGGTGTGGGTGACGTCGAAGTCCACGAGGAGCCCGTCCGAGCGAGCGTCGTCGAGCGCCTCGCGGGCCACGTCGAGCATCCCCTCGGAGGGCTTGGTGTGCCCGCCGACGCCCCCCACATCGGCCTTGATCGCGCTGAGCGTGAGCATCGTCTCCTCCTGATCGGTGCCGGGGTGTTCCCGCTCGAGGTCGGGAGCCGCCCGGTGGGTCGCCGCATGGGACCCGGGACGGCGTCGCGTGTGTCCCGATTCGGGCAAGATCCAAGCCGACGGAGGGCGGGCCCGGCCCTCGGGTCCGGCCCGGCGGGCGCGCGCCTTCCGGCAGCCGGAGGGGGCGTCTATGTTGGGACATCATGATTCGGCTCGCCCGTTCCCGGGTTTAGCGCGGTGTGGCTCGAGCTGCTCCGGTCCCTCTCGCGGCGGTTCCGCTGGGCCCTCGTGGGAGGTCTCGTCGCGGCCGCCGTCCTGGTGGTCGGGCTGGGTCGAGTGTCGGCCGTGCGCCACGTCGGTGTGGTCGCCGCGGGGGGAGCGGCCCTCCTCGGGGCCTGGATCCTCCTGGTCCCCCGCCTCCACGATCTCCTTCGGGCGCTCGAGCTCCTCCCGCCCGAGCCGCCGGTCCCGACCGGGCCGCGCGCGGGCGGGGCGGAGGCGCCGGACGCGGGCGGGGTCGCGGGCGCCGCCCCCCAGTCCTTCGGCACCCCGGACGCCGGCGTCGCGCCCGAGGCGGGACGGGATGCCCGCGCCGCTTCGGAACCGGGGCCCGCCGCGGATCGGGGCTCCCTCTCCGCCTTCCTGGCGCAGGACCGTGCGCCGCCCGAGGTGGACGACACGGAGCTCCGGATCGGCATCGTCCTGGCGGGCGGCGGGGCCCGCGGCGTCTACCAGGCCGGGGCGCTGGCCGCGCTCTGGGAGTTCCTGGAGCGGGAAGGGGCCCTCCCGTACGTCCGGGCCGTGGCCGGCACCTCGATCGGCGCGTGGAACGCCATGTTCTGGCTCACCGGGCAGGTGTCCGACGGCGAGCTCGCCCGCTGGTGGCGGGAGGCCGAGCCCGCGCGGCTCGTCGAGCCGGCCCGCTGGTTCCCGTGGCTGCGGAACTACCTCCTTCGCGACCGCCCGTGGCGCGAGGCCTTCGGGCCGCTGTTCTCCGACCGGGCGGAAAGCCTCCTCGGGGGCGGGCCGCCGTGGCTCTACTTCACCCGCACGGCCGTGGACCGGGCCCGGGTGGAGGTGGGGACGAACCGTGGTCCGGACTACCGCTACTACCGCGCTGCGCCCTCCGGGAGCGGCTACGAGCCCGTCGCGCCGGTCGTGGACGAGACGCTCGGCCGCTTCGCCATCCGCACCTTCGAGGAGCTGCGCGAAGCGGTGTTCACGTCCATGGACATCCCGCCGGTGTTCCCCCGCTTCCACGACCGGCGCGGCCTGGCCTACGAGGATGGCGGCGTCATCGACAACCTGCCGATCCGCTACGCCACCCGTTTCGAGGGATGCAACCTCCTGTTCATCTTTCCCCTGCACGCCTCGTTCGAGCAGCGGCACTCGGAGCGGTCGATCCTCAGGCGGCTGGGGAGGGTCATGGAGGTCCGGCAGGGGGCGCTGGAGCGCGACGCGCTCCGGGACATCAGCCTCTACAACGAGCTCATCGGGCTCGGCGCGCCCTCGCGGCGGGCCGACATCCACGTGAAGCCGGTGACGAGCTTCATCCTGGCGCCCTCGCGCGAGCTGCCGATCGGCACGTTCGACTTCTGGAAGCTGCCGGGCGGGGGCTCGGAGGCGCTGGCCTGCTCGCGGGCGGCGACGCGGGCCGCCCTGGAGGCGTTCGAGTTCGACACCGCGGACCGCTCGGTGCGCATGCAGGTGTTCGGCCCGGAGGGGCGGCCCTCGGAGACGCACGACTTCACGCTCCGGTGAGGCGAGACGCTGGCGCACGGTCGCGTCGGCCCGGCCCGGCGCGGCGGCGGCGATCGGGCGCGGCGGCGATCGGGTGGCCGCGAAAGGCGCGGGGGCGCAGGTGAGCCGGAGCGCCGGACGGCCGTCCCTCCGGGTCGAGCGGGCGCCCGAGCGGCCGCTGTTCGTGTGGGACGGCGACTGCGGCTTCTGCCGCTACTGGGTGCTCCGCTGGCGGGCGGCGGCCGGGGAGGCGGCGGACTTCGCCCCCTTCCAGGAGGTGGCCGCGCGCTTCCCGGAGATCCCCGAGGACGCCTTCCGCCGATCCGCCAAACTCGTGCTCCCCGACGGCCGCGTGCACGAGGCCGCGGCCAGCGTCTTCCGCCTCCTGGCCCTGGGCGGACCGGCGTGGCCGTGGCGGGCGTACCGCTCGGTCCCGCTGGTGGCGACCCTCACGGAGGCGGTCTACGCGTGGGTGGCCCGCCACCGCACCGGGATGGGCCGCCTCACCCGCCTCCTGTGGGGACCCGACCCGCGTCCGCCCGAGCGGGCGGTGTCGGGCTGGGTCTTCGGCCGCCTCCTGGGCGTGGTCTATCTGGCGGCCTTCCTCTCCCTCCTCGTGCAGGTGGACGGGCTCCTGGGCCCCGGGGGCATCCTGCCGGTCGGGGACTACCTGTCGGCGATCCGGGGAGCCTTCGGCGCCGGGGCCTACGGGATGGCGCCCACGCTCCTGTGGCTGGGCCAGGGGACGGGCTGGCTGGTGGGACTGGCCGCCGGCGGGGCCCTGGCCGCCGCGCTCCTCGTCCTGGACATCGTCCCCCTGGCGTCGGGCGCGGCCGCGTGGGCGGCCTACCTGTCGCTCACCGTCGGCGGACAGGTCTTCCTGGGCTACCAGTGGGACGTCCTCGTGGTCGAGGCGGGCTTCCTGGCCCTCTTCCTCCTGCCGGCCCGGGGCGGCGCGCTCCGGGCCTCCGGCGGGAGGGGGCTCGCCCGCCCCCCGTTCGTGGCCGTGGGGCTGTGCTGGTGGCTCCTCTTCCGCCTGGTGCTCGAGTCGGGCCTGGTGAAGCTGACGAGCGGAGACCCGACCTGGCGCCGCCTCACGGCGCTGCGCTACCACTTCCATACCCAGCCGCTCCCCAACCCGGTGGCCTTCTGGGCGGATGCCCTCCCGGCCTGGCTCGCGGGCGCCGCGACGGCGGGCACGCTCCTCGTCGAGCTCGGCGCCCCGCTCCTCCTCCTGCTTCCGCGTCGGGCCCGCCACCTGGGGGCGTGGGTGATCATCGTCTTCCAGCTCCTCATCGCGGCCACGGGGAACTACGGCTTCTTCAACCTCCTCACGATCGTGCTGGCCCTGCTGGCGTTCGACGACGCGGCGTGGCGGGGGGCGCTGGCCCGGCTGGGCCCCGGCCGCCGGCTCCTCGAGCGGCTGGGGACCCCGGTCCGCGACGCCTCCGGCCGCGGACGCCGGGTGGCGGCGGGGGTCTTCGCGGTCGTGGCCGTGACGGTGGGGGCCGGGCAGGTGGCGCGGACGGCCGGGGCGGACGTGACGCCGGCGCCGGTGCGGGCCGTCGAGGGGGCCCTCTCCCCCTTCGACGTCGTGAACGGCTACGGCCTGTTCGCCGTGATGACCACGCGCCGCCCCGAGATCGTGCTCGAGGGGCGGGACTCAGCGGGCGACTGGAAGCCCTACGACTTCCGCGACAAGCCCGACCGCACCGACGAGGCGCCCCCGCAGGTCGAGCCGCACATGCCCCGGCTCGACTGGCAGATGTGGTTCGCGGCGCTCACGGCGGAGCGTTCCATGGCGCGCGGAGGGGGGCGCGGCGCCTACGACCCGTGGTTCCTCCGGTTCGTGGGTCGGCTGCTGCGGGGAGCTCCGGCGGTGACCGGCCTGCTGGCTCCCGACACCCCCTTCCGGGACGAGCCGCCCGACGCCATCCGGGCGCGGCTCTTCGACTACCGGTTCACCACCCCGTCCACGCGGCGGGCGACGGGACGGTGGTGGAGCCGGCGCGAGATGGGGACCTACCTGCCGCCCGTGCGGCTCGGAGGCGGGGGGCTGGTGCCGGCGGCACCCGGGGACTCCGACCGCGGCCGTTGATGGGCGAGCCGGGTCGGCGCTAGGTTGGGCGGGAGGAATCCCTCTCCCGGAGGTGTCGATGCGAGAGGCGCCGGATCGTCGGGCGGGCTGGTGGCCGGCCCTGGCCGCGGGACTCCTGGTCTCCGTGGCGGTCCACGCGGTCCTGCTCGGGGCCGTGCGCTTCGGCGGCCCCGACGCGGCCGACGCGGCCCGGCAGCACTGGTACTACCTGGAGATCCCCGCCCGCGTCCCGCTCCCGCCGGCTCCGCCGCCCATCCCGAGGCCCCCGCCGCCGGAGGTCCCCGCCGCCATCGAGGCCCGGGCTCCGGACGCCCGCATCGAGCCCGATTCGCCCGATACGGTGGTGCTGCCCGAGCCACCGCGCGTCCTGTCGACCCCCGAGGACCGGCCGAGCTTCGTGTACACCGACGTCCCGCCGCTCCTGGAGCGGTCCCGCGAGGTGCAGGCGGCCCTGGGCCGCTACTATCCGGACGCGCTGCGCCGCGAGGGCGTGGAGGGGCGGGTCGGGCTGGAGCTCCTGATCGGCGAGAACGGGCGGGTCCGCGAGGTCCGGGTCATGAGCTCGAGCGGCAACTCCCGCCTGGACCGGGCCGGGGTGACCGTCGCTCATCACATCAACTACCTGCCCGCCCTCAACCGGGACCGTACCGTGGCCGTGTGGGTGCGGCAGGTCATCTGCTTCGTGGTCCTCCGCCGCCGGGAGCGGAAGGCCCCCGACTGTCCCGTGCGGGTCCCCGGCGACGACCGGCGGGCGCTGCGCACCGGCGGCTCCTGAGCCGGCGAGCCCTGGCCCGCGGGACGGGTCGGCGGTCGGGTCGGCGTCAGCCTCCCAGCAGGTTCCTGAGGACGAAGAGGACGTTGGCGGGCCGCTCGGCCAGCCGGCGCATGTACCAGGCGAACCACTCGGCCCCGTAGCTGATCAGGGTCCGGACCCGGTGGCCCTCGGACGCCAGCCGGCGCTGGGCCTCGGCCTGGATTCCGTAGAGCATCTGGATCTCGTAGGCGTCGGCCGGGACGCCGCCGGCCGAGGCCGCCTCGCGGACGCGCCCGAGGAGCGCCAGGTCGTGGGTGGCGATGGCCTGGCGGCCGCCCCGGTCCCGGACGTCCTCCAGGAGCCGGGCCGAGAGGGACGCGAAGTTCTCGTCCACCTCGCGCTTGTCGGGGAAGGCCAGGTCGGCCGGCTCGTCGTACGCGCCCTTCACCAGCCGCACCGAGCCGCCCCGGTCGAGCACGCCCTCCAGGTCGCGGGCCGTGCGGCGCAGGTAGGCCTGCAGGCAGATGCCGACGTCGCCGTGCTCGTCCAGCACGCTCCGGTAGACCTCGAGCGTCCGGTCCACGTACTCGCTCGACTCCATGTCCACCCACACGGTGCGCCCGGAGCCGGCGGCCGCCGCGCACAGGCGGGAGAGGTTCTCGCGGGCCCGGTCGGTGGACTGCTCGAGCCCCATCTGGGTGAGCTTCACCGAGATCTCCGTGTCGCCCGGGCGCCCGGCGACCCGGCCCAGCACCTCCAGGTAGTGCTCGGTGACCTCGGCCGCCGCCTCCGCGGTGTGGACGTGCTCGCCCAGGCGGGTGAGGACCACCGAGATCCCGGCCTCTTTCACCCGGTCACCCGCCGCCAGCGCCTCGTCCAGGCTCTCTCCGGGCACGAGCCGTTTCACCGACCTGCGCACGAAGGGGAGGTCGGGCAGCGTGCCCGCCAGCCAGTCGCTCTCGGAGCACCACAGGAAGAATCGGCGCAGCATGCTCAGCAGCCTCCGTCGCGGGGAGTTTCCGCACCGCGGGTGCGAGGATGTTCGGGATCTTTCGCGCGAGGATCGTACGGGGCGCGAGGGGGCGCGGAAAGGGCTCGGGAGGGCGGGGAGGGGGACCCGCCGTGGCACCCCGACATCATCGACCGCCGGCGGGCACGATCCGCTGCGGCGAGCCGTGTGCCGGGTCCTCCGTCCCGGCCAGCCGGAAGGCCGGGCCGTGCGTGCCGGCGCGCTCGCGCCGCCACCAGCGCCCCGTGGCGCGCCTCTCCTCGGGGCCGGCGAACCGGTACTCGTAGCGGACGGTCCGGACGAAGCGGGGCGGCTCCTCGCCGAAGGGGGAGGAGGCCAGGAGCCGGCGGACGGGCTCCGAGCCCTCGAGGAGCCGCGAGAGGAAGGCGGGGAACCAGCCGCTCCCCCCGAATCCCCCCAGCGCCTCGAACCACATCTGCCAGTCGAGGCGCGGCTGGTGGGGCGCCACCCAGCCGGGCCTGCGGACCGGGTCCCCGGGCTTGTGGCGGAACGCGAAGGCTCGCCAGGTGGTCCCGTCGCGGCTCCCCTCCACGACCAGCTCGGGCCGCCGCGTGGTCATGACCCGGAAGAGCCCGTAGCTGTTGATCGTCCTCCAGGGCGCGACGCGCGAGACCAGGCGGGCCAGCGGCCGGGGAAGGGCGGCGCGCGGCCGGAGGGTCCGCCACAGGTGGGCCCCGCCCACCACGAGCTCGGCGGCGCCCACGACGCCTGCGGCGACCTGGCGGGCCGCACCGCCCGCCGCCGCCGGGACGGCCGCTCCGCCGCCGGCCACGAGCGAGCCGGGGAGCACCGCGGCCCAGGTCCCGTCGTCCAGGAGGAGGAGGGCCAGCGCCACGGTGAGCAGGTTGAAGAAGCCGTAGTTCCCTGTCAGGGCGATGAGGAGCTGGAGGAGCACGATCCCCGCGAAGCCGAGGAGCCGCCACTCGCCCGGGGCGAAGACGAGGAAGGGGACCGGAATCTCGAGGAAGAGCGCCGCGGCGGCCATGGCGCGCTGGGCCCCGTCCGGGAGGCGGGCGGCGTACCACGCCGGCCAGGCGGGGAGGGGCTGGGTCCACCAGTGGTAGGAGAGCGCCGTGAGGTCGCGCCAGGCCCGGTCCCCGCCGGTCAGCTTCCCGACCCCGGACTGGAGGACGAGGCGGCAGAGGAGCCACCACAGGAGGAGGAGGGCCAGGGGCGGCACGGCCTCGGCGGCGGGCCGGAGGGCCAGCCAGCGCCACGGGACGAGGAAGAGGGCCAGGAACCCCGCCTCGAGGAGGAGGACATCCCACTGGAAGGAGAGGAAGTCCCGGCCCACGACGCACAGCGACAGGTACAGGGCCCACAGGAGGAGGAGGTCGGCGGCCGGAGCGATCCCGAGCACGAGGAGGAGGGAGAGGACGATCCCGGCCGAGCACGCGGCCCGCAGCGCCCCGTCACCGGCGCCGAGCCAGAACAGGGTCGGGAGCCGGGCCAGCCTCTCCGCCCATGCCCGGACCCCGACCCCTCCACGCTCCCGGACCCGGTCCAGGTAGACCCCGGCCGGGAGGATTCCCCGCCGGCCCAGGAGGCCCGCGACCTGCGCCCCCAGCGAGGCGAAGGCCACCAGGTAGGTGGCGCCCAGGACGCGGAGGAAGATCCAGCGAGAGAGGACGTAGTCCGCGCCGTGAGGGATCAGCCCGCCTCCGCGAGCCCTTCCGAAGCGGCCGCCAGGCCGGCCGCCGTGTCGGGGGAGCCCCCCTCGGCCTCGATGACCGCCGCCAGCCCTGCGACCAGGGCCATCACGTTGGACGCGCGGGCGGAATGGCCCATGCACCCGACCCGCCACACGCGGCCCGCCAGGTCCCCGAGGCCGCCGGCGATCTCGATGCCGTGCTCGGCGAGGAGGCGCCGCGCCACGCGGCCGCCGTCCACCCCGTCGGGGATGCGGACCGTGGTCAGGCTGGGGAGCCAGAAGGCCTCCTCCGCGTGCGGCTCGAGGCCCAGGGCGGCCAGGCCGGAGCGGAGGGCGCCGGCCACGCGCAGGTGGCGGGCCCAGCGCGGCTCGATGCCCTCCTCGGCCACCAGCCGCAGGGCCTCCCGGAGGGCGTAGACGTTCGTGATCGGGGCCGTGTGGTGGTAGGAGCGCTCGTCGCCCCAGTAGTGGGAGAGGAGCGAGAGGTCCAGGTACCAGCTCCGCACGGGCTCGGTCCGTCCCAGGATCTTCTCCATGGCGCGGTCGCCCAGGGTCAGGGGGCTGGCCCCCGGGGGGCAGGAGAGGCACTTCTGGCCGCCCGAGTAGACCGCGTCCAGGCCCCACTCGTCCACGCGGAGCTCGACCCCGCCCAGCGAGGTCACGGCGTCGGCGATGACGAGCGCCCCGTGCTCGTGCGCGATCTCGGCGAGGTCGGGGACGTGGGGCTGCAGCACCCCGGTGCTGGTCTCGGCGTGGACGAAGGCGAAGATGGCCGGGCTGTGCCGCTCGACGGCCTCCCGCACGTCGTCGGGATCGAGCGGCCGGCCCCACGGCGCCTCCACGCGGGCGGGCTCGCCGCCGGCCCGCTCGACCATGGCCTCCATGCGGAGGCCGAAGTAGCCGTTGCCCGGCACGAGCACGCGGTCGCCCGGCTCGACGAGGTTGGCGATCGCGGCCTCCATGGCGGCCGAGCCCGTGCCGCTCACCGGTATGGTCCAGCGGTTCTCGGTGCGCAGGGCGTAGCGGAGGAGCTCCTGGACCTGGTCCATGATCCGGAGGAAGGCCGGGTCCAGGTGTCCGATGAGGGGCGTGGACATGGCCCGGAGGACCCGCGGGTGGACGTCGCTGGGTCCGGGCCCCATGAGGATCCGGTCGGGGGGCGTGAGCTCTCCGTATCGTGGAGCTTCGGTCATGGCTTCCTTCCGGTCGGGTCGTGCACTCGGGCCCCGGCCCGCGCCGGCCGCCGGAGCCTTCCCACGGGGAGAACATGTCGGCCGCCAGGCGGACGCGCGAGGTCCGGGCCGCGCGCCGCTCCAGGGCCGCCGATTCGTTGCGAGCGCCGGGGACCGCGCCGATCTTTGGAGTCAAGTGGTCGAGACCCGGAGGATCGGCACATGGACATCGGATCGCTCATAGGGCTGGCGGTGGCGGGAGCCGGCGCCGTCGTGGCCGCACGGAAGAAGCGCGAGGCCGGCGGGAGCCGGAAGCGCTCCCGCGACGCCGCGGGCCGCTGGAAGGCGCTCCTGGGCTCGGCGGTCGTGTCCGGTTCGCTGGAGGACCTCCTGTCGGGTCGCTCGCTCCTGGCGTCGGGCCGGGGATCGGGCGGCAGCGGGCGCGGCCGCTCGGGGGGCGGCCGGGGCGGCGGCGGATCGGGCGGCTCCCGGCGCTCCCCGGGCCGGAGGGGGCCCGGGGCGGTGGGGACCCGGTCGGGAGGCGGGACGCGCCCCCCCTTCCGGGCCCGGCGGCGTCCCGGCGTCCGCGAGATGGAGCACGAGGGCGTCCCGCACCCCCTCATCGTCCGCCGCCGCCGCGACCGCAGGAAGGAGCTCCTCCGCGAGGTGGCCAACGTGGGCATGGGCTCGGCCGCGATCGGCGTCTCGACGGCGGCGCTGATGTTCGACGGGGGCGTCGACCCCCGCTGGTCGCTCACGGTCGGGGGCCTGGGCGCGGCGGTCTTCGGATGGATCCTGGGCCGCGAGGTCCTCGCCGACCTCTTCCACGTGGGGTCGTAGCGGCCGGGGGCGCGGCGCCGCCGCGACCCCGGGGACAGGCCGCCTCGCCGCCCGGCGGGCGTTCCGGGCCGCGGGCCCGCGCGGCGGCGCCGGCCCTCCTCCTCAGCCGAACAGGCCGAGCTGCTCCCCGGCCCGCGCGCCCTCGCTCCCCGGCGGGGGCTCCGGCCGGCGGAAGGCCGCCGTGGACAGGGTCTCGCGCGGGCCGTCCAGCCCCGCCTTCCGGAGGCTCACGTGGAAGAGTCGCGAGATGTGGTCGGCCAGGGGCCCGCGGCCCCGCATGCGGCTCCCGAAGCGCGGGTCGTTCAGGCGTCCCCCCCGCACCTCGCGGATCCTCCCCAGCACCTTCTCCCTCCGGTCGGGGAAGTGGGTCTCGAGCCACGCCTCGAACATCTCCGAGACGCCGTGGGGAAGGCGGAGCATGATCCACGCGGCGTGCGTGGCCCCCGCCTCCGCCGCCGCCTCGAGGATGGACGGGATCTCGTGCTCGGTGAGCCCGGGGATGACCGGCGCGATCATCACGCCCGCGGGGATACCGGCCTCGGAGAGCGTCCGGACCGCGTCCAGCCGGCGTGACGGCGTCGCCGCCCTCGGCTCGAGGACGCGGCGGAGGTCCTCATCCAGGGTCGTCACCGAGAGGGCCACCCGAGCGGCCCCGTGGGAGGCCAGCTCGGCCAGGTGGTCGGCGTCCCGCGTGACCAGGTGGCTCTTGGTGATGACCGCCACCGGGTTCCTGGCCTCCGCCAGCACCTCCAGGCAGCCCCGCGTGATCTGCAGCGTCCGCTCGGCCGGCTGGTACGGGTCGGTCACCCCGCTCATGGCCAGGACCGTGGGCTCCCAGTCCGGGGAGGCCAGCTCCTCCCGGAGGAGCCGCGGCGCGTCCTCCTTGGCCAGGATCCTCGACTCGAAGTCCAGCCCCGCCGAGAAGCCCAGGTACTCGTGGGTGGGGCGGGCGTAGCAGTTGTGGCTCACCACGCCGTTCGCGATAAAGTCTCCCGTCTCCGTAGTGAGGTCGAATAGCTCCCGCTCGCCTTGCAGCGGCTCGATGTCGATCACCCGGAGGTCGGCGGCGGACCTCAGAGCGGCGCCGCGGATGTCTCGCTTGCGGAGGATCGACGGGTCGGTGAGCTGAACGAACCTGAGGCTCTGGCGGATGCCACCTCGAAGCCTGATGGAGCGAAGGCCCGTCGTTCGTCTGCCCTGGAGGCGGTCGTCCACGTAGCGGAAACTGAAGTGGTCGAGCGCCCTCTGGAGATGTTCGAGAATGGTCGCATCGGAGTTCACGATTCGGATCAGGCCGGCGCACTGGCTCCCCTCCGCATCGAACAGCCCCGCCAGGAAGCCGCGAAACCACTCCCCGGGCGGGTCGGCCGGGAAGGCCACGAGCCGACGGATAGCTTCTACGTTCCCTCGGGCGTGCGTGCGGGAGGCCTTCATTTCGGCGCGGGAGGCCGTCGCTTTCTGGAACAGAAAACGATGCGTCGGGACGCCGGCTTCCGCGAGATACGTCCGAGTCCGCTCCAGCGGCTCTCCGTCCTTCATCGCGAGTCGGAACTGCCGCTGCCTCCCGTGGGAGCGCCCCGGCCGATCGCAGTCGTAGGCGGCCAGGAGTCCGTCCCCGCGGATCACTCCACATAGATAGCCCCGCCGATAGTCCTCCGTCGCGGCAGGCGTCGCCAGCGTCGCTCCGAGGCCCATGAGCTTGTTGTTGCGCGTCAGATGCGGACGCCTCCCGCGCCCCTGGTCCGCACCGGTCACGTGCTTCCACCCTCGATCGGTCAGGAAGCGGTGGTCCCCGCTGGCGACGAGGCTCGTCCCGTCGGTCAGCCTGACGCGCCATGCCGGCTTGCGCGTACGCCAGTGGTCCAGGACCGTCGTCACGACCAGGCGGCGGTACCACCCCCGGCGCCGCGTGCCGTAGATGCGGTCCCCCGGCCGCAGGTCCTCGAGCGGCCGCGTCCCGCCGTTCGACATGAGGATCGGCGTGCTGCCCTCCAGGCAGTAGACACAACCATGCTCGCAGCCCCGGTAGGGGTTCACGCTGGCGTCGAAGCCGACGTCGGGGCTCCGGTTGCGCGTGATGATGGAGCGGCTGCGGTCACGCAGGAGGCGCGTCTCGGGGCCGGGGTCCTCCGCGGTCCAGCCCTCCCGCTCCAGCTCGAGGCCCTCGAAGCGGTTGGCGGGGTTGCCCGGCGCGCCGCGGCCGCGGACGGGGAGCGGCCTCACGGTCCGCGGGGGCGGGGAAGTGGCCTGTTCATGGCCCCGACGCTAACCTTTCGGTTTTTCTTCGGCAAGGGAGGAGGGGACGTGGAAGGGGGCGGCAGGCCGGCGTGGCGGGAAGGGGCGGCAGGCAGGCGTGGCGGGAGCGGCGCGGAAGTCAGAGGCGCGGTGCGCGGGACCGCTGCCGCCTCAGAGATCCAGGAAGTAGCTGGCCTTGACGATGAAGGTGTTGGTGGGCGGGGCGGTGACGAGGCCGTCAAGCTCCCGGCCCAGGTCGAAGGCACCGATCGAGCCGTCGCCGCGGCGGCTCTGCTGCCACACGAAGTAGAGGATCGACCCCGGCCGGAACTCCCAGCGGAGGACCGCGTTGCCGCGCAGGGACCGGACGTTGAAGTCCTGGTTCTCGAACGAGAAGTCGGGCGTCCCGTCCCCGTCGTAGTCCAGGTAGATCTCGCCGTCGGCGCGGCACAGGCTCCCGCCCGTGCACCTGACGTCGCTCCCCGAGCCGGCGGCCGTCCCCTCGGGGAAGACCACGAAGTCGTACGACCCGGCGTCGGCCAGCTGTCGGTACGCGCTGTAGTGGCCCGAGGCGATCAGGGGCTGGACGAAGAGCTGCAGGCTCAGGGTCGGGGAGAAGGCCACGTTGAGGCGGGTTTCCATGGAGAGCTGCTTCTGGTGGAGGACCCCGAAGAGGTACCGCTCGCCGAACGTCGGGGCGAAGCCGCCGGTCTCGTCGGTGGTCACGTACTGGCTCCCGTCCCGGCTCACCTCCCACGAGGGTCGGAGCTGGATCTCCACGCTGGGCGTCGGACGGATGGAGACCCGGGCGCTCGCCTGGAAGCTGTGGCCATCGCCGAGCGTCCGCTTGCCGTACTCGACGTGGGGCCGCACGCTCACGACGCTCCGCGGGTCCGTCCCGATCGAGACGCTGGCGCCCATCGACCCGGGATCGACCATGAGCGGCCCGCCCCGCGTCTTCGTGTCGCTCATCGTCTGCGGGCCGTAGTCGAGGCTCGCGTGCACGTCCCAGTTGTCGAGGAGCTGCCCATCCGCGTCGAAGGAGAAGAACCCGTTCGAGTACTCCCGCGTGAGGTTGTCCGTCGACAGCGTCTCGTGGAAGAGCTGGTGGCGGAAGCTGTGGTGCGTGAACATTCCCAGCCTCCAGCTTCGGAAGATCGGCCCGGGGTCGATGTTCTGGTAGTCGATGTTCGCGCCGATCTCGTAATGCTCGCCGTCATGGTTAAAGCCCAGGTCGTTGGCGGCGAATCCGGGCGTGACCTCCCCGATCCACGTCGACCACGTCCAGTGCTCGGCGCTCTGGCGCTCGAGCTGGATCTGCCAGTTCATCCCGGTCATGCTCGTGGCCGTGGAATCGACGGAGAGGTCGGGAGCGTCCGGCCTCTGGAAGTAGTGCTGCGAGTTCTCCTGGATGTCGGTGATCGCCTGCGTGGACCCGCGCACGTAGGTGCCCGCCAGGTGGCCGTGGACGGACCAGTCGCGGTCGCGCGGGCCGCCCCAGTCGTGCTTGAAGTCCAGGCCGCCCGAGAACGCGCTCGACGTGAGCCCGTCCAGGACTCCGCTGGAAGGGAGGTCGCGGTGCATGCCGGTGAGGATGCCGCCGATGCGGCTCGCGCCGCCCCGGAAGTCCTGCCGGAGGCGCCCCACGCCGTACTCGGCCCGGGGCTGGGCCACGAAGCTCCGGGTCGAGTCCCCCGCGGCGAAGTAGGCGGCTCCGGTCTCCCGCTGGGTCACCGCGCCCAGCGCGCCCACGGCCAGCCCTCCGGCCGTCCGGCCGGTCAGCTTGGTTGCGCCCAGGATGGTGGTCTGGTCCGGCCTGGAGATGAAGTCGGCCTCCTCGGGCCCGTCCCCCCGCGGAGCCCGTCCGATCCTCCGGCTGAAGAACAGCCGGCTCCGCCGCCCGCCGAGCCCGAAGTCGAAGATCCGGGCGTCCTGCACGAAGAAGGGCCGTTTCTCCGGGAAGAAGGTCTCGAACGCCGAGAGGTTGATGACCGCCGGGTCCACCTCCACCTGTCCGAAATCCGGATTCACGGTGGCGTCCAGACTGAAGGCGGAGCCGATGCCGTAGCTGACGTTGACACCCGCGCGGGGGCTCACGTCCGTGCCGTCGAACAGGGGGTTGGACGGATCGGAGGGCGCCCGCAGCAGCTGGGTCGCCACGTACGGCTCGAGCTCCAGGCGCCGTCCCGCCTGGCCCAGCCGGAGCCCGGTGAGACGCCCGAACTGGCTCACCCGTCCCTCGGTCGTGCGGGAGATGAGGGCGAAGTAGCTCCGGGAGTTCGACGCCTGCCGCTCCCGGGCGAAGTCGATCCCCCAGGTCTGCAGGCCGCTCCCGGCCTCGTAGCGGATCTGGGAGAACGGGATCCTCATCTCGACGCTCCACCCGGTCGAGTCCCGGCTCACCGCCGAGCCCCACACCGCGTCCCAGCTCGTATCGTCCTCGGAGTCCTGGAACAGGTACTGGTCCGTCTGGACGCCGGCCGCGCTCACCCGGAACAGGTAGCCGGTCTGGCGGTCGAGGTTCGGATCGAGGTCCACCTCGAAGTAGTCGAAGTGCCCGCGCTGGTCCCGGCGCACGAGCCGCTTGACGATCTCCGACGTGTCGGACTCGGTCATGTGGGCGCCGACGTAGAGCGCTTCGTCGTCGTACAGGATGCGGACCTCGGTGGGCTCGGCGGGGGCCGCTCCCTCCTCGGGCTCGCCCTGGACGAAGTGGGTGGCGGGACGGGCCCGCGCCCACGCGGCCTCGGTGAGCTTCCCGTCGATCGTGATCGGACCCCTCAGCCTGGCGGCCGTCAGGGTCGGGATGCCGACGGTGTCGGCGGCCGCCGTCCCCACGCTGTCGCCCTGCTGGCGCGCGCGGGCCGGGAGCGCGCTCGAGACGATGAGGATGGCGGCGACGAGGAGCGCCCCGAACGGGCGCCCTCCCCCTGTCGGCCCCCGGCGGAGGCCGGCTCCTGGACGTCGCTGTGCGTGGCCGATGGTCGGTGCCCGTCGTCGTCGGTGCGCGGCTCTCGCCCGGCGGCGCGCGTCCCCCCGCGGCACGTCCGGGTCCCCTCGATCGATCGCGGAGGATGTGCCCTCCCCGTCGTCGTCACAAGAAACACGCCACCCTCGGCCCGCGTTCACCCACCGCGCGCGGCGCCCTCCGTCGCGGAGCCCGGAGCCGCCCCGCAACGGCCTTGTGGGCCCCGCCAGGGTCAGAAGCGTCCGATCCGGAAGGGAGAGAGGTCGAAGGCGGGCTCGGAGCCGGCGGCCAGGCCGGCCACGATCGAGCCCAGGGCCGGCGCGAACTTGAAGCCGTGCCCGGAGAAGCCGCCGGCCACGATCACGCGGGGGGAGCGGGGGTGGCGGTCCACCACGAAGTGCCGGTCCGGCGTCAGCGTGTACATGCACGCCGCGGAGCGCACGGGCCGCCACGCCGACCCCGGGAAGTAGCGCTCCATGACGTGGGCGACCGCCCGGGCCTCGGCCCGCCGCACCCCGCGCTCCAGGCGGTCGGGAGCGCAGGGGACGCCGCCGTGGTGGAAGGCGGCCTTCACGCCTCCGCCCAGGTCGGGGAAGCCGTAGGCGATCCTCCCGGGATCGAGCTCGAGCAGGAAGACCGGGAGCTCCCGGGGGTCGAGGGTCCCGCCCGAGGGCCGGAACCAGTGCTGGGTCATGCGCACCGGGAGGAGCGGGAGGGAGGGGAGGCCGCACAGCGAGGGCGTCCACGCCCCGGCCGCGAGGACGAGGGTCCCGCACGCCAGGTCGCCCGACGAGCTCCGCACGAGCAGGCCCGAAGTCCCGTCCTCGTCCCACCCCTCGACCGTCTCCCCGGTGCGGAGCTCCGCCCCGGCGTCCCGCGCCGCGTCCAGGAGCGCCTCGACGCACGGCTCGGCCAGGAGGTAGCCCGCGCGGGCCTCCCGGAGGAGCGCGTGGGCGGACGGGAGCCGCAGGCCGGGGTAGGCCAGGAGGGCGTCCTCCTGGTCCAGGCGCTCGACCTCGATGCCGTGGCGGCCGGCGCTGGCCAGCGCGCCGCCCACCAGCTCGCCCGCGGGCGCCCCGGCCAGGATCCCTCCGGTCTCGAACAGCAGCCGCCGGCCGCTCCGCTCCTCGAGCGCGCGCCAGCCGTCGTAGGCCCGGCGCACGAGCGGCACGTAGAGCGGGTGCTCGAAGTACGCCTCCCGGATCATCCTGGTCTCGCCGTGCGAGGAGCCCAGGTCGTGCGGGGGCGAGCCCCGGTCGAGCCCCGCCACGGAGAGGCCGCGGCGCGCGAGCTCGGAGGCGGCCGCGCTCCCCACGACCCCGAGGCCGGCGACGACGACGTCGAAGCGGCCGCTCACGGCGCGCGCACCACCAGGTCGGGGCCGAGCTCGTCCGGCCGCTCGCAGCCGCACAGCGCGAGGGAGGTGTCGAGCTCCCCGCGCAGGAGGTCGAGGACGCGGCGGACCCCCGCCCCGCCGTCCACGGCGAGCCCCCACAGCACGGGCCGGCCGACGGCGACCGCGTCCGCGCCCAGGGCCAGTGCCTTCACCACGTCGGTGCCGCGCCGGACGCCGCCGTCCACGAGGACGGGAATCCGTCCGTCCACCGCCTCGACCACCTCCGGGAGGGCGTCGATCGCGGCCACGGAGGTGTCCAGCTGTCGGCCGCCGTGGTTCGAGACCCAGACGCCGTCGGCGCCGTGCTCGACCGCGAGCCGGGCGTCCGCCGGGTGGACGACCCCCTTCACCAGGACGGGCACCGACGTGAGCCCGCGCAGCCACGCCACGTCGTCCCAGTCGAGGGAGGGGTCCAGGAGCTCGGCCACGTAGGAGGCCAGCCCCGAGTCGGCGGCCGCCTCCGGCACGCCCCGCATTCCCTCCGCCGTGAGGTTCTCCAGGGCCAGCCCGGCGGGGAGGTGGAAGCGGTTCCTGACGTCGCGCTCGCGCACGCCGAGGACCGGCGCGTCGACCGTGAGGACGAGGGCCTCGCACCCCGCGGCCTCGGCGCGGCGGACGAGGTCGGCGGTCGTGTCGCGGTCCCGGTAGACGTAGAGCTGGAACCAGACCGGGCCCTCCCCGGCCGCCGCCACGTCCTCGATGCGGCTCGTGGACAGGGTGCTCAGCGTCATGACGGTCCCCGCCGCCGAGCAGGCCCGGGCGGTGGCCAGCTCGCCGTCCGGGTGGGCCAGCCCCTGGAAGGCCGTCGGGGCGGCCAGGATGGGCGAGGCGAGCCGGCGCCCGAGGAGCTCGACCGACGTGTCGCGCGCGCCGATCCCGCGGAGGACCCGGTAGCGGAGCCGCAGCCGGTCGAAGGCGGCGCGGTTGTCGGCGAGGGTGAGCTCGTCGCGGGCGCCGCCGTCGTAGTAGTCGCGCGTCATGGGGTCCAGGCGCTCACGCGCCGCGCGCTGGAAATCGAAGACGCTGACCGGCTCCACGGCACTCCTCCTCGGATGGGGACCTCTCCGACCCGGAAAGCTAAGAAGGCTCCGGCCGATCCGGTACGGGACGCTGGCGACCGGGCCTCTCCGGCGGCTAGGTTTCCTCCTCGCAGAGACACCGCTCCCTCGATCCCGAGGCCGGATCCTCATGCCACTTCTCGAGCGGGGGAAGCGTCTCTCCCGGGATCTCACGCTGGCGGACGTCTTTGCCATCAGCACCGGGGCGATGTTCAGCTCCGGCTTCTTCCTCCTGCCCGGCCTGGCGGCGGCCAAGGCCGGCCCCGCGGTCGTCCTGGCCTACCTCCTGGCCGGGCTCCTGGTCGTGCCCGCGGTCCTCAGCAAGGCGGAGCTGTGCACGGCCATGCCCCGGGCCGGCGGGACCTACTACTTCCTGGACCGGAGCATGGGGCCCATGGTGGGCACCGTGGGCGGCCTGGGGACCTGGATCGCCCTCGTCCTCAAGAGCTCCTTCGCGCTCATCGGCATGGGGGCGTACCTGGGGATCTTCGCCGGCGTGCCGATCCGGCCGCTGGCCGTGGGGCTCACCGTCGTGTTCGTGGGGCTCAACCTCCTGGGTGCCCGCGAGACGAGCACGCTGCAGCGGGCGCTCGTGGTGGTCCTCCTGGCGGTCCTCGTCCTCTTCGTGGTGGAGGGGCTCGTGGAGGTGGGGTCGATCGGGCCGCGGCGGGTGCTCGCCGAGCAGTTCAGCCCCTTCCTCCCGTTCGGCACGGACGGGCTCCTGGCCACCGTCGGCCTCGTGTTCGTCTCCTTCGTCGGGATCACCAAGGTGGCGAGCATCCCGGAGGAGGTGCAGGACCCCGACCGCAACATCCCCCTGGGCATGGGGCTCTCGCTCCTCACGGCCGTCACCTTCTACGTCCTGGGCGTCGGGATCATGGTGGCGGTCCTCTCTCCCGAGGAGCTCCACCACGACCTGACCCCGGTGGCCACCGCGGGGCGGGAGGTCCTGAGCTTCCTGCCCGAGCCGCTCGGCCTGGTGCTCGTGGTGGGCGCGGCGATGGCGGCCTTCGCGGCCATGGCCAACGCGGGCGTGATGACGGCTTCCCGCTACCCGCTGGCGCTGGCCCGCGACCGGATGCTCCCGGCGAGCCTCCAGGAGCTCAACCGGTTCGACACGCCCGGCCGCTCCATCGTCGTCACCGGGGCGCTCATGGTGCTCTGCCTGCTGACGCTGGACGTGATGACGGTGGCCAAGCTGGCCAGCGCCCTCCAGCTCCTCATCTTCGGCATGGTCAACCTGGCCGTGATCGTGATGCGGGAGAGCCGGCTGGAGGCGTACGATCCCGGGTTCCGCTCGCCCGCCTACCCCTGGGTCCAGATCGTCGGGTTCCTGGCCCCCATGTGGCTCATCGTGGAGATCGGGCCGGGCTCGGCGCTGTTCACCGCCGGGGTCATCGTGGCGGCCGTGGCCTGGTACCGGGGCTACGCCCGCTCCCGCGTGGAGCGCGAGGGCGCCATGTACCACGTGTTCGCGCGCCTGGGCCGGCGGCAGTTCGAGGGGCTGGACCCGGAGCTCCGGCAGATCCTCAAGGAGAAGGGCCTCCGGGAGGCGGACCCGTTCGAGCGCGTGGTGGCCGGCGCGGACGTGCTGGAGCTGGGGGAGGAGCCCGCCAGCTTCGAGGAGGTGGCCGACGCGGCGGCCCGCCGGCTGGCGCGCGAGGTCCCAGCCTCCGCCGACGCCCTCCGGAGCGCGTTCCTGGACGGGACGCGGCTCGGGGTCACGCCGGTCTCGCACGGGGCGGCGCTTCCGCACGCGAGGCTGCGGGGGCTCGACGAGCCGCGGCTCGTCCTGGTCCGGGCCCCCGGCGGCGTCGAGATGGGGCTCGAGGAGCCGCCGGCCGAGCCGATCCGGGCGCTCTTCTTCCTGGCCAGCCCGCGCGACGACGCGAGCCTCCACCTGCGGATCCTGGCCGAGATCGCGGGCCGCGTGGACGACGAGGGCTTCGGGGAGACGTGGCTCTCGGCGGGGCACGAGGCCGAGCTCAAGGAGGTCCTCCTGCGCGACGACCGCTTCCTGACCCTCGTCGTCGATCCGGCCGGGCCGGCCGCCCGCCTCGCGGGCCGCCGTCTGGCGGAGGCCGGGCTCCCGGACGGCGCGCTGGTGGCCCTCGTGCGCCGGGAGGGCCGCACGCTGGTGGCCCGGCCCGACACCGTGCTCGAGGCCGGCGACCGGCTCACGATCCTGGGCGAGCCCGACGCCGTGTCGACCCTGCGCGAGCGCTACGTTCCCTGAAACCGCCCGCCGGCCCCTCCCGTACGGCTGGCCGAGAGTCGAGGAGAGATTCCGGCCGAAGAGGTGAAGGGGAGTGGCAGGCGGTTCGCACGAGGGTGACGGTGCGGAGACGGCGGCGGCGCGGCGTCCCCGGGGGCGGTGCCTCGTGGCGGGAGGGGCGCTCGCCGCGGCCCTCCTGCTCGGGACCGGGAGCGGCCTGAGGGCGCTCGGCCCGAGATGGGCGGGCGGCGCTCCCGCGATCCGGGCGGTCCGGCCGGGGCCGGCCGCCGCGGCGGACACGTCGGAGCAGGGGTCGGGACCGGCCGCCCGAACCGGGGCGGACGCTTCGGAGGCGGCGGCTCCCGCCAGGATCCGGGTGGAGCGGGCGGCGAGCGCCATCGACGTCGACGGCGTCCTGGACGAGTCGGCCTGGCGCTCGGCCCGGACGATCCGGATGCCCTGGGAGTTCTCCCCGGGTGACGGCACGCCCGCCCCCGTGAAGACGGAGTGCAGGGTCACCTACGACGGGTCCCGGCTCTACATCGGCTGCCACGCCTTCGACCCCCATCCGGGCCGCATCCGGGCGCACCTGGCCGACCGGGACCGGGCCTTCGACGACGACCGGATCAACATCATCCTGGATCCGTTCGGGGACCACCGCCGGGGCTACGAGTTCCTGGTCAACCCGCTGGGCGTCCCGATGGACGGGCTGCGGAGCCCCGCCGGCGAGGACTTCTCCTGGGACGCGATCTGGGACTCGAAGGGGAGGGTCACCGCGGACGGCTACGTGGTCGAGGTGGCCATCCCGTTCAAGGCACTGGACTTCCCGGAAAACGGAGACCGCAGCTCGTGGGGGATCATCCTGGCCAGGCACTGGCCCCGGAGCGTGAGCCACGAGCTGGCCTCCATCCGGGTGGACCCGGGGAACAGCTGCCTCATGTGTCAGGCCCAGCACCTGGAGGGGCTCCACGGCCTGCAGTCCGGCCACGACGTGGAGCTGGACCCCACCGTGACCTCCAAGCGGGCCGACGCCCGGGACAGCCTGGCCGCGCCCGCCATCGGCACGGGGGCCGTGCACGTCCATCCGGGGATCACGGGCCACTGGGGCATGACCTCCAACCTCAACCTGGACCTCACGGTGAACCCGGACTTCTCCCAGGTGGAGGCCGACGTCGCGCAGCTGCAGACCAACCGCCAGTTCGCGGTCTTCTACCCGGAGAAGCGGCCCTTCTTCCAGCAGGGCTCGGACATCTTCGACGTGCCGGGCCACCTGGTGAACACGCGCACGGTCGTCGATCCGACCGCGGGCGTGAAGCTGGCCGGGAAGGTGGGGCCCTGGGCGGTCGGGGCGTTCTACGCGCACGATCGGGAGAACCGCATCCTCGTTCCGGGGAACCAGTCCTCCCAGACCGCCCTCCTCCCCGAGGACGTGGACGGGGGCGTCTTCCGCGTGCGGCGCGACCTGGGCCAGGCGTCGTACCTGGGCCTCACGATCACCGACCGCGAGGCGGGGGACTACCACAACCGGCTGGCCTTCCTGGACGGGCTGGCGCGCGTGGACGACGCCACCACGGTGGCTTACGGCTACGTGCACACGGACACCCGCTATCCGAGCTCGCTGGCCGCGGCCGCCGGCCAGCCGGCCGGCTCCTTCGGCGGGAACGCGGGCTACGTCTCGGTCAACCGCAGCACGCGCGACTGGCACTTCCACCTGGAGGGCGACGACTTCGGTCCGGAGTTCAGGGCGGACGCCGGCTTCTTCCCGCAGGTGGACCTCAGGGGCGGCAGCGCCAACGCGGCCCGATACCTGTGGGGCGGCCCGGACGACGTGTTCAGCCGGATCTCCCTCGGAGTCAGCTCCAACTACATGGAGAACCACGATGGACGGGTCTTCGACCGGAGCGTGGAGCTCCATCCGTGGGTACAGGGGCCGCTCCAGTCCGAGCTCGGCTTCCACGTGAGCTGGTCCGACCAGCGCTTCGGGGACCGGCTCTTCCCGCTCTCCGAGCAGGGGGTCTCGTTCTCGATGCAGCCGTCGGGCGCCTTCTCCTTCGGCGTGGACGCCTCGCGCGGGACCACGATCGACTACGCGGGCTCCCGGCGGGCGGACGACCTCACGCTGAGCCCCGAGCTCACGTGGCGGTCCGGCAGGCACGCGGAGCTCCAGGCCAGCCACGACCTCGAGCGCCTGACGGTGGGCGGGGAGGCGCTCTCGACCGAGAACCTCTCCCAGCTCGAGCTCCGCTACCACTTCAGCCTGCGGGCCTTCCTGCGGGCGATCCTCCAGTACCGCCACTCGAGCCGGAACCCCGACCTCTACCCGCGCCCGGTCGCGAGCACGAGCCGGCACCTGTTCACCCAGCTCCTGTTCTCCTACAAGCTCAACCCCCGCACCGTGCTCTTCGCCGGGTACTCCGGCGACCGGCAGGGGGTGCGGGCCGACGGGCGGGCCATCGGCCTCACCCAGACCGGCCGGACGTTCTTCGTGAAGCTGGGGTACGCCTTCCGGCCGTAGGGCTCGACGCCGCGGGACGCCCCCGACGTTGAACTCCGCGCCCGCCGGCGCTATCCTATCGGGCTCGACCCCCTCCGGGACCGGCGGGGGCCGGCCGCCGGGCCGCGCGGCGCCCCGGGCGGGACCGACGCCCCGCGCAACCGCGAGGCGGCCGGCGGGTAACAGGAGCCGCCGACAGACCCGAGACCCGAGACGACGAGACCGATGAAGACCGACATCCATCCCGAGTACGTGGACGCCCGCATCGTGTGCGCCTGCGGCCGCGTGACCGAGACCCGGGCCACCGAGCCCGAGATCCACGTGGAGATCTGCTCGCATTGCCACCCGTTCTTCACCGGGAAGCAGAAGCTGGTCGACACGGCCGGTCGCGTCGAGCGCTTCCTCTCCAAGTACGGCCGGCAGGACGAGGCCGACGAGATCGCCGAGCAGACGGCCGAGCGCGCGGCGGTCTCCGAGAAGCAGGAGTTCGACCAGCCGGGCGCCGAGGAGGAGGGCGAAGAGGCCGGAGAGGAGGCCGCCGAGGCGGAGGCCGAGGACGCCGGCCCCGAGGCCGAGGCTTCGGAGGAAGAGGCGGGCGCACGCGCCGAGTGAGGCGCCGGCCCGCCCTCGCGGGCCCCCGCGCCGCCCGGCCCGGGGCCCGCCCCCTGTCCCCTTCCGCTCCCCCATTATGACCGAGACCGACACCCGGGACATCCTGGAGCGGCGCACGAGGGAGGTCCTCGATCGCCACGAGGAGCTGGCCCGGGCCATGGCCGACCCCGAGGTGCTCGGGAACTCCGACCGTCTGGCGTCCCTGGCCCGGGAGCACTCGGACCTCGGTCCCGCCGTGGAGGCGGGCGAGCGCTATCTCACGCTCCTGGACCAGCTGGAGCAGGCCGAGGAGCTGGCCGCGGGCGACGACGACCTGGCCGACCTGGCCGCGTCGGAGGTGGACGAGCTCCGCGACCACATCGAGGCCCTCGAGCGGCGCCTGCGCTGGCTCCTCGTCCCGAAGGACCCCCTGGACGACCGTCCGGCGGTCCTGGAGATCCGGGCCGGGACGGGCGGCGACGAGGCGGCCCTGTTCGCCGGGGACCTCCACCGCATGTACACGCGCTACGCCTCCGGCCGGGGGTGGGCCGTCGAGCCCGTGTCCTTCAGCGAGGGCGGGGCCGGCGGCTTCAAGGAGGTCATCTTCGTCGTCCGCGGGAAGAACGCCTACGGCCGGCTGCGCTACGAGTCGGGCGTGCACCGCGTGCAGCGCGTCCCGGAGACCGAGAGCAGCGGGCGCATCCACACCTCCGCCGCCACGGTCGCCGTCCTCCCCGAGGCGGAGGAGGTCGACGTCGAGATCGAGCCCGGGGACCTCAAGATCGACGTGTTCCGCTCCTCCGGGCCCGGCGGACAGTCGGTGAACACGACCGACTCGGCCGTCCGCATCACCCATCTCCCCACGGGCCTCGTGGTCACCTGCCAGGACGAGAAGTCCCAGCACAAGAACAAGGCGAGGGCTCTCAAGGTGCTGCGGAGCCGTCTCCTGGACCGGAAGATCGCCGAGCGGGAGGCGGGGCGGGCCCGCGAGCGCCGAGCCCAGGTGGGCACGGGGGACCGCTCGGCCAAGATCCGAACCTACAACTTCCCCCAGAGCCGGGTCACCGACCACCGGATCGGCTACACGACGCACGACCTCCAGGGCGTGCTGGACGGGGACCTGGACGAGCTGGTCGAGGCGCTGCGCGTGGCGGGCCTCGAGGAGCGGCTGGAGGCGAGCGCCGGCTGACGGACCCGCGGTCCGTGGCGGCCCCGGGCGCCGGGCGCGGGCGGCCCTCCCGTGCGACCGGGCCGGACCCCGGCTCAGCCGCCGGGGACGGGCCGCGCCAGGAGGCCCGTCGTCGACACGCGGATCTCCCAGGTGGCCGGCCGATCGGCCGGCACGAACGTGGCCGAGCCGTAGCGCGCGTCGACGAGGGGCGACAGGAAGGGGAGGCGGCGACGGAGCTCGAACAGGTCCACGGTGCGCTCCCGTCCGAGCGAGTAGAGGGTCCTCTTTCCGTTCCGCTCGTTCTCGAGGGCCCGGTAGCGGCCCCCCACGCGGTCCAGCTCGTACGCCGTGTGCATGCCGATCAGGTTGGCCGCGTACTTCCACTTGAGGATGCGGGCGTCCACGTAGACCTGGTCGCCGGCGAGCTCGTACGTGGCGCGGCGACCGTCGGGGAAGCGGAAGCGCGCGGTGAACGCCCGGGGACCGGTCGGGACGACGCGGACGGTGGCCGCCAGCTCCTCGTGCGTGAGGGCCCGGTAGCCGCGGATCCCGAGGGAGACCGCCCCCGAGAGGGCGGCCAGGGCCAGGGCGAGGAGGGCGACGAGCCCGGCCACCGAGGCGCCCAGCCGGCGCCGCCGGCGGGCGGCCACGACCGCGCCCGCCGTGCACAGCACGGCCAGGACGGCGAACAGGACGATGAGGATCTGCAGCGGTGAAGGCATGACCGGGATGAAGCTAGCCCGCCCCCCCGCGGTCCGACAGGCGGGCCCGCGCGCGGCGGGGGCGGCGGCGTGAGCGGTCCGCGCGACGTCGGCCCCAAGGGCCCCGGCGGCGGCCGCCGTCCCCCCGCGCCCACCCGGCGCGAGACGGTGAAGGGCCTCGCCCGCGAGCTGTCCGGGGCGGGCCGCGACGCGGCCGTCGACGACCCGGGGCTCGAGGCCGAGCGCCTCGTGGCCCACGTGCTCGGGATCGGCAGGACGGAGCTGGCCCGCACCGGGAGCGAGCCGATCGAGCCCGGCCAGGCCATGCGCCTGGCCCGGGCCGTCCGGCGGCGGCTGGCCGGGGAGCCGCTCCAGCACATCGAGGGGACCGTCCACTTCCGCGAGCTCGTGCTGGCCGCCGATCCGAGGGCGCTCGTCCCCCGGCCGGAGACCGAGCAGCTCGTGGACCGCATCGCCGCGTGGGCCGGGGCCCGGGCGGACCGTACGGGGCCGGGGCCGGCCGCGGGCGACGGCGAGCGGTCCGGCGGCTCCCGCGTGGTCCGTGCCGGCGGTCGCGGCCGGCGGCGGGGCCCGCCGCCCCTGGAGAGCGCGCTCGACATCGGCACCGGCTCGGGCGCCATCGCGCTCTCCCTCGTGGCCGAGGGCATCGCCCGCCGCGCGGTCGGGATCGACGTCTCGGAGGCGGCGCTCGAGCAGGCCCGCGAGAACCGGGAGGCGGCCGGCCTCGGGCCCGAGCAGGTCGAGCTCCGCGCGGTGGAGGGCGCCCCGTGGGACGCCCTCGGCGAGGACGAGCGCTTCGACCTCGTGGTCTCCAACCCTCCCTACGTGCGGGACGAGGAGGTCGAGGGCCTGCCCGCCCAGGTTCGGGAGCACGAGCCGCGGGAGGCGCTGGCGGGCGGGGAGGACGGCCTCCGGGTGATCCGGGAGATCGTGGCCGGCGCGGCGGCGCGCCTCCGCCCCGACGGGGCGCTCTTCCTCGAGATCGGCCAGGGGCAGGGCGACGCGGTGCTGGAGCTGCTCGAGCGGGCCGGGACGTGGCGGGAGGTCGAGGTGACGGCGGACCTCTCGGGCCGGGAACGCTTCGTGCAGGCCCGGGCCCCGGCCGGTGCCTGAGGGCGGCGCGGACGCCTGTTCGCGTGCATCCTGCAGGCTGGTTATACTGACCCGTTCCCGACGATCCCTGCGGGCCCGCGCGTGCGGGCCCGCCGAAAATCGTGCCTCGCACACCACGACATGGACATGCTCGAGCAGCCCGAGAAAGACCCGGACACGCGCGAGCGCATCACGGAGAAGGCCCAGGAGCTCGGCCGCCTGATCAGCCAGACGGCCGAGTATCGCTACCTCCAGGCCGCCAACCGGGAGATGTCCGACGACCGGGAGGCCACCGAGCTCATCAACCGGGCCCGGGAGCTCCAGGAGCGCGCTCTCTCCCACCTGGAGAAGGGCGAGCAGCCGTCCGAGGATCTCCGCGACGAGCTGGACGAGGTGCGCGGGGAGATCCAGGGCAAGAGCCGTTACCAGTCCCTCATCGCCGCCCAGTCCAACTTCGACAAGCTCATGGAGAAGGTGAACAGGGCGATCGGGCAGGGGATGAAGAAGGGCGAGGAGAGTCGGATCGTCTTGCCTTCATGAAGGCCATCCGCGAGGCCATCGAGCGGGGGCTCCGCGCCATCGTGGAGCCCGTGGTGGCCGCCCTCACGCGCTGGCGGGTCCATCCCAACATTCTGAGCACGGCCGGCTTCCTCGTCACCTGCTCGTCGGGGTTCTTCTTCCACGAGCACCACGTGCGGACGGCCGGCGCGCTCATCCTCCTGGGCGGCGTCTTCGACCTGTTCGACGGCACGGTGGCCCGCCGCACCGGCCTGGCCTCCGCCTTCGGCGCGTTCTACGATTCCACGCTCGACCGCCTGTCGGAGATCATCGTGTACCTGGGGCTGCTGTCCCTGTACAACGACTACCGGCTGGCGCTCGGGGACGTGGGCATGATCTACGCGGTCATGCTCGCGATGGCCGGCTCCGTGATGATCAGCTACACGAGAGCCCGCGCGGAGGGGCTGGGCATCCCGTGCTCGGTCGGACTCATGCAGCGGGCCGAGCGGGTGATCCTGATCGGGACGGCCGCCCTGGCGTTCGGCGAGCGGGGGCAGGGCGTGGTCCTGAAGGGGGTCATCATCCTCCTGGCGGTCCTCACGAACTTCACCTCCCTGCAGCGCATCGTGTGGGTGTGGCGGTACACGCGCGACCACGAGGTGCAGGCCGGAGAGCGGGGAGCATCGAACTGAGAGCGCGGTGCCGCAGGGCGGCGCCGGCTGCGATTTTCTGAAGCGCGCGTCGCGGGCCCGCGGGCCCGCCGGGGCGCCCTGGAGCGGATGACGAGGACATGGAAGATACGGCACGCAAGCGAGAGCGACGGGCGAGGGACGTGGAGCCGGCGAAGGGCAAGCTCGGCGTCCTCCTGGTGGGGCTGGGAGCGGTCTCCACGACCTTCATCGCGGGGGTGGAGGCGGTGCGGCGCGGGAAGAGCCGTCCGATCGGCTCCCTGACGCAGATGAACACGATCCGGCTGGGGAAGCGCACCGAGGAGCGCGCGCCCCTCATCCGGGACTTCGTCCCCCTCGCCGACCTCGACGACATCGTGTTCGGGGCGTGGGACCCGATCCCCGACGACGCGTACGACTCGGCAAAGGTGGCGGGCGTGCTCGACCACGAGGACCTCGAGGTGGTGGGGGACTTCCTCCGCACCATCCGCCCGATGCCGGCCGTGTTCGACAAGCGCTACGTGAAGCGGCTGGACGGGGAGAACGTCAAGCAGGGCGCCGACAAGATGGAGCTGGCCGAGCAGCTCCGGCAGGACATCCGGGACTTCAAGAAGGAGCACGGGTGCGACCGGCTCGTGATGATCTGGTGCGCCTCGACGGAGGTCTACCTGCGTCCGCACCAGGTCCACGCCACGCTGGAGAGCTTCGAGCAGGCGATGAGCGAGAACGACGACGCGATCGCGCCGTCGATGATCTACGCGTACGCGGCGCTCCAGGAGGGCGTGCCCTTCGCCAACGGGGCCCCGAACCTCACGGTGGACGTCCCGGCGCTGACCGCGCTGGCGGCCGACCGGGGGCTGCCGATCGCGGGGAAGGACTTCAAGACCGGCCAGACCCTCATGAAGACGATCATCGCGCCCGGGCTCAAGGCGCGCATGCTGGGCCTGCGGGGGTGGTTCTCGACCAACATCCTCGGGAACCGGGACGGGGCGGTCCTGGACGACCCGGAGAGCTTCAAGACCAAGGAGGAGTCCAAGCTCGGGGTGCTGGACTACATCCTCCAGCCCGACATGTACGGTGAGCTGTACGGGGACTTCTACCACAAGGTCAGGATCAACTACTACCCTCCGCGGGGCGACGACAAGGAGGGCTGGGACAACATCGACATCTTCGGGTGGATGGGCTACCCGATGCAGATCAAGGTCGACTTCCTGTGCAAGGACTCGATCCTGGCGGCGCCCATCGTCCTGGACCTGGCCCTCTTCCTGGACCTGGCCGTCCGGGCGGGCCTGACCGGGATCCAGGAGTGGCTCTCCTTCTACTTCAAGAGCCCCCAGGTGGCCGAGGGTCTCTACCCCGAGCACGACCTCTTCATCCAGCACTGGAAGCTCAAGAACACGCTCCGCTGGCTCATGGGGGAGGAGCAGCTCACCCACCTGGGCATGGAGTACTACGGCGAGGAGGAGTGACCGCGTGCCCGCGTGCCCGGCGGCCGGGCCCGCGGGCACCGGGCCCGGCCGCCCGACGGCGTTGGGGAGCCCGTGAGCCCGGAGTCCCCGGGCCTGCTCATCGTCTTCGAGGGGGTCGAGGGCGCGGGTAAGACCACCCAGCAGCGGCGGCTGGCGGCGCGCCTCGAGGCGGCCGGCGCGAGCGTCCGCAGGGTCCGCGAGCCGGGCGGGAGCCCGGTCGGCGAGGCCATCCGTGGCCTCGTCCTCGACCCCGACCTCGACCCCACGCCCGAGGCCGAGCTCCTCCTCATGCTGGCGGCGCGCGCGGAGTTCGTGCGCCGCGTGGTCGAGCCGGCCCTCGAGGCCGGGGAGGTCGTCCTGGCCGACCGCTACGAGCTCTCCACCTTCGCCTACCAGGGAGTGGCCCGCGGGCTGGGCCTCGAGCGCGTGCGGGAGCTGAACGCCTGGGCCACCGGGGGACGCCGGCCCGACGCGACGCTCCTCCTGCTCGTGGACGGGGAGGAGGCGGTCCGCCGGAGGGCCGACGGGCCGACGGACCGGATGGAGCGCGAGGACGCCTCCTTCCACGCCGAGGTCGACCGTGCCTACCGCCGGCTGGCGCGCGAGGAGCCCGGCGTTCTGGCGATCGATGGAGGGGGCGCCCCGGAAGAGGTGGCCGACCGCATCTGGGCCGCCCTGGCGGAGCGCTGGCCGCGGCGCTTCCCGGGGGGAGGCGCGTGAGAGGGGAAACATTCGGACTCGGACCGGGTGTCATTGGAAAGACCGAACCCGGCACGTCGGACCCAGTGGAGGACGCATGAAGCTCAAGCGATCGTGGATCCCCGCCCTCGTGGTCGGCCTCGTGGCGCTCACGAGCGGCGGCTGGCTCCTGCAGGCGGGCATGTCCGGGCAGGACGACGTGTTCTTCAAGGCCAAGATGCTCGAGCAGGTGCACCGCATCGTGGCGGAGCGCTACGTCGACAAGATCGACCCCGGCAAGCTCTACCAGATGGCCATCGACGGCATGCTGGAGGAGCTCCACGACCCCTACAGCGTCTTCCTCGACTCGGCGGACTGGAAGGACCTGGAGCTGAGCACCACCGGGAACTACGGGGGGCTCGGGATCCGGATCGACAAGCAGGGGGACTGGATCACGGTGGTCAACGTGATCTCCAACTCTCCCGCGGAGTCCGAGGGGCTCCAGGCCGGGGACCGCATCGTGGGCGTCGAGGGCGAGTCGGCCCGTGGCTGGAGCACCAACGACGCCGTCGACCACCTGCGCGGTCCGCAGGGGAGCGAGGTGACGATCACGATCGCCCGGGTGGGCGTCGACAAGCCCCTCCAGTTCACGATCGAGCGCCGGAAGATCCACGTGGTCGCGGTCAAGGCGTTCATGCTCGACAAGGACGTCGGCTACGTGCGGCTCGAGCAGTTCAGCCGGCAGGCCCGGAGCGAGCTCCAGACCGCGATCGACAGCCTGCGTGGCGTCGGGGCCTCGCGGCTGGTGTTCGACCTGCGGGGCAACCCGGGTGGCCTCCTCGAGGAGGGGGTGTCCGTGGCGGACCTGTGGCTGCCAAAGGACGCGGCCGTGGTGAGCACCCGCTCCCGGGTGGACTCGGAGAACGAGACCTACAGGGCCAGCGAGCCCGACGAGTATCCGGGCCTCCCGGTGGTCGTGCTCGTGGACGGCTTCACGGCCAGCGCGGCCGAGATCGTCTCGGGCGCCCTCCAGGACCACGACCGTGCGCTCATCGTCGGGACGACGACCTTCGGGAAGGGGCTCGTGCAGTCCCTGTTCAACCTCCCGGGGGACAACCACCTCAAGCTCACCACCGGGCGCTGGTACACGCCCGTGGGCCGCTCCATCCAGAGGCCCCACGGGGATCAGGCCGCCCTCGACCAGCTCGAGGCGAGCGCGGTCTCGATGACGGGCGAGCCGGTCCGGGTCGCGCCCGACACCGCCGATCGGGAGACCTACCACACCGACGACGGACGGGTGGTCTACGGCGGCGGCGGGATCACGCCCGACCTCATCATCGCGCCAGACACGCTGACCACGCGGGAGCAGCTCCTGCGCACGACCCTGGCCAAGCAGGGCGTGTCGCTGGCGGACGCCGCGTTCCGATTCGGCGTGGAGTGGTCCAACGGCCACCCGAAGCTCTCGCGCGCCTTCCAGGTCGATGGGGCGATGCGGGACGCGTTCTACAAGGAGCTCGCCGACAAGGCCGGCGGGCCGGTCGACCGGACGCTGTTCGACGACTCGCGTCCCTACGTCGACTACCTTCTGGGCGTGCAGGTGGCCAACGCCGCCTTCGGCGAGGTAGCGCGTCTCCAGCGCCGCCTGAGCATGGAGGACCAGGTCCAGCGCTCGGTCGCGCTCCTGACGCGGGCGAGCTCGCCGCAGGAGCTGTTCGCCCTGGTCGGGGCGGAGGGGACGAAGAGCGGGGCCGGGACCGCCTCCAGGACGAGCGGGCACTGACGCCGCCGGCGCCGTCCGCCGCGGACCGGCGGCGGAGGGCGCGGCGTTCCGGGCCCCCGGGTCCACACCACCAGCGCGGAGGACGCCCATGCACCGACGACTCGCCGGAGCCGTGGCCCTGGCCGCCGTGTGGCTGGCGGCCTGCGCCAGCGGAGCGGGCCGCACCGGTGGCGGCTCGGTCCAGGGAAGCGTGATCACCGCGGACGATCTCCGGGGGACCACGTTCAGCACGGCCTACGAGGTCCTGACCCACAACCACCTGGTCGACGTGGGGAGCCAGGACGTGGTGCTGAGCGCGGCGCGGGGGGAGACCTCGCTCGGGTCGGCGGGCGGCGGCCGGGCCATGCTCCTGGTCCTGAACGGGGCCCGGACCAGCTCCGGCGTCGTCGACGTCCTCCGCTCCATCGAGGTCCAGAACATCCGGCGCATCCAGATCCTCCGTCCCTCCGAGGCCGCCTCACGGTTCGGGACCGGCGCCCAGAACGGGGTGCTGGTCATCCAGACGAAGTCCGGAGGCTGACCCCGGCCCCGACGTCCGGCCCGGGAGCGTGCGGCGGGCCGGACCGGCTCCTCCTCTTCGCGCGCCTGCCCGAGCCGGGCCGGGCCAAGACGCGGCTCGCCCCCCGCCTGGGCGAGGACGGCGCCGCCGAGCTCTACCGTGCCTTCCTCGACGACGTGTGCGCCACGGCCCGCGCCCTGGAGGGGATGGAGCGCGAGATGTGGGTCCCGCGCCGGCCGGGTGCGGCGGACTACTTCCGCGCGCGCCATCCCGATTTCCGTCTGCGATGGCAGGAGGGAGCCGACCTCGGCGACCGGCTGCTCGGGGCCTTCGGGACCGCATTCGAAGAGGGGGCCGGGCGCGCCCTGGCGGTGGGGAGCGATCACCCGACCCTTCCGGCGGGCCACCTGCGCGCGGCGTTCTCGGGCGGCCCGGAGCCCGAGGTCCGGCTGGGGCCCACCCCGGACGGCGGCTACTGGGGGATCGGCCTGACCCGGGCGGCGTGGCCACGCGCCGCCGGGCTGTTCCGGGGCCTGCCTTGGTCGACTCCCCGCCTGCTCGCGGCCACGCGCCGCCGGGCCGCGGCGCTCGACCTGCCGGTGCGGGAGCTCCCCTCCTGGTACGACGTGGACGACCCCGCCGGGCTGGACCGCCTGGGCGACGACGCGCTCCCGGGGAGCGCGTCGGCGAGGGCGCTGGCGCGTCTGGAGGGCGGCGGAGAAAGCGCGAGGAGCGGCGAGGATCCGTGAGGACGCCCGAGGCGGGACGAGGCCGGGCGGCGCGGGGACGGAGCCGGTGAGCGACGCCGGGGCCGACCGCGGCGGAGTGCTGCGGGCGAGCCCGGCCCTGGCGCTCGGGCTGTTCGGCGTGTCGTGGTCGGCCGTGCTCGTGCGCCTGGCCGGCGCGCCGGCGCCCGTGTCGGCCTGGTGGCGCGTCCTCTTCTCGCTGGGGCTGGCCGTCCCCCTGGCGCTGCGCTCCGGGTCCCGCCGGTCCCTCGCGCGCCTCTCGCTCCGCGACTGGCGGGACCTGGCGGCCTCGGGCGTGTGCCTGGGCCTCCACCTGGTCCTGTGGTTCGCGGCGGTCCGCTCCACGAGCGTGGCCAGCGCCACCGTCCTCGTCTCGGCGACGCCGGTGTTCGTGGCCGTGCTCTCGGCCCTGTGGCTCGGCGAGAGGCCGGCGGCGGGCGAGTGGGCCGGGATCGTGGTCGCCGCGGCGGGCTCCGCGATGGTCGGCTGGTCGGACACGGGGGCGGCCGTGGGCGCGCTGCGTGGGGACCTCCTGGCGCTCGTCGCGGCGGTCGCGGCGGCCCTCTACTTCGTCCTCGGCCGGAGGCTCCGCTCCCGCCTCGGCCTGTGGGCGTACGTCGCGCCCGTGTACGTGGCGGCGGCCGTCGTCGCGCTGGCCGGCGCGGGGGTCTCGAACGCGGCCCTCACGGGGTATTCGGCCGCGGCCTGGCTGTGCTTCGTGGGGATGGCCGCCGGCCCCATGCTCCTGGGGCACACGAGCTTCAACTGGGCGCTGGGGCACGTCAGGGCCTATGTTGTGAGCCTCGTGATGCTGCTCGAACCCCTCACCGCGACGCTCATCGCCGTCCTGGTCCTCGGGCCGGACGAGGTGCCGCCGGCCGGCTCCGCGCTCGGGGCCGTGGCGCTCCTGGCCGGCGTGTCGCTCGTCCTGCGCGGCCGCGCCCGCCAGGCCCGGAGCGCGGCGTGAGCGGGCGGGCCGGCCGGGTCCGCGTCCTCCGGGCGGGCGAGGCCGAGTCGGAGCACCGGGTCCACGCCGTCATCGTGGGGCATTCGCCGGGCGAGGAGATCCAGTTCGGCGACGCGTCGCGCCTGGCCTTCTGGCGCTCGAGCTTCAAGCCGTTCCAGGCGCTCCCGCTGGTCGAGGACGGCGTCGACGAGGCCCTCGGGCTCGGGCCCCGGGAGCTGGCGCTGTGCGCCGCCTCGCACGCCGGGACCCCCGAGCACGTGCGGCTGGCGGCGTCGATCCTGGAGCGGGCCGGCCTGGACGCCTCGGACCTCGAGTGCGGGACGCACGCCCCGTACGACGCCGGGGCGGCGCGGGACGTAGTGCGCCGCGGGGAGAGCTACGGGCCGCTCCACAACAACTGCTCGGGGAAGCACGCGGGGATGCTGGCCCTGGCCGTGCACCACGGCTGGGCCACCGGCGGCTACATCGAGCGCGACCATCCCGTCCAGGTCCGGATCCGGGAGGGCCTGGCGCCTTGGCTGGACGTGGATCCGGAGGGGGTGGCGTGGGGGCGGGACGGGTGCGGCGTGCCGACCGCCTACCTGTCGCTGCGGCAGATGGCCAGGGCCTATGCGCGACTCGGGCGGGCGGCCGCCGCGGGCGAGCCGGCGCCCGCCGGGATTGTCGGGGCGATGACGGCTCACCCGACCCTCGTGTCGGGCTCCGGCCGGCCCACGACCCTGATCATGGAGGCGACCGGGGGGCGCGTGCTGGCCAAGGAGGGCGCCGAGGGCGTGTTCTGCGCGGCCGCCCCGCGGGAGGGATGGGGCGTGGCCCTCAAGGTGGTCGACGGCTCGGGCCGGGCGGCCCCGCCCGCGCTGGTGGCGGCCCTCGATGCGGCCGAGCTCCTGGAGCCCGGGGAGCTCGAGCGGCTCGGGGAGCTCAGGAGCCCGCCGGTCCTCAACGTGGCCGGGACGGAGGTGGGCCGCCTCCTTCCCGAGATGGAGCCGACCCCCCAGGCCGTCGCGGGAGGTCCGTGATCGGGGACGGAACCGGGGAGGCGGGAGGCCCCGGGGACGCGGGCGGTACCGGGAAGGCGGGCGGTCCAGGGGAGCGCGAGGCCCACGGCGCGGGCCTGTCCGTCGGGCGGGAGCTCCTGTGCGAGCTGTCGGCCGCCGTCGGGGGCGGAGGAGACGCCGACCTCCGGCGGTGCGTGGAGCGGGCGGCTCGCTCGGCCGAGGAAGGTGAGCTGGAGGCCCGCGCGGTCGAGGAGGCGCTCCTCCAGACGTACCTGTTCGTGGGGTTCCCGGCGGCCCTGACGGCCATGTCCGCATGGCGGGAGAGGACCGGCGAGCCCCCGGCGGACGGGGCGCCCGACCCGGTGGCCGCGGTCGGACGCGCCCGGGAGCGGGGCGAAGAGGTGTGCCGGGTCGTGTACGGCCCCCTGTACGAGCGGCTGCGCCAGAACGTCCGGAGGCTCCACCCCGACCTGGACCGCTGGATGATCCGAGAGGGCTACGGGAAGGTCCTGGGCCGGCCGGGGCTGGAGCTGGCCGGGCGTGAGCTGTGCATCGTGGCCCTGCTCGCCGCGGCGGGGCGGGGCCCGCAGCTCCACTCGCACCTGCGGGGCGCCCTTCGGGCCGGAGCCCGCGAGGCGGACGTCGGCGTCGCCCTTGCGATCGGTCTGGGGCGGGTCGCCGACCCGGGCCTGCGCGAGGAGCTCGAGGCCGTGTGGGAGCGGGTCCGGCGCTCGGCGGCGCGCGAGGCGAGGCGCGAGGGCGCCGGGTAGCGGGATCAGAGGGCGCCGAGCAGCGAGACGCGAGGACGCCGCACGGCGAGCGACGAGGAAGCGCGAGATACTCCGGCTGCAGCGGGAGCTCCATGTTCGTCGATCGGGCCGAGATCGAGGTCGAGGGGGGCGCGGGCGGAAACGGCGCCCTGGCGTTCCGGCGAGAGAAGGGCGTCCCGCGGGGCGGGCCCTCGGGCGGCGACGGCGGGAACGGCGGGGACGTGGTCCTCGTGGCCGACCCGAACATGGACACCCTGCTCGACTTCCGCTATCGGAGCACCTACCGGGCCGAGCGGGGCGGGCACGGCGGCGGCTCCGACAAGACCGGGGCGGACGGGGACGACCTGGTGCTCCCCGTCCCGCCCGGAACGGTCGTCCTGGACGCCGACGGCGGGCGGCTGGGGGAGCTCCTCGACTCCGGCGACCGCCTGGTCGTGGCCCGGGGCGGAAAGGGCGGCCGCGGGAACGCTGCGTTCGCCACCTCCACGCGGCAGGCGCCCCGCGAGCGGGAGCCGGGGGAGCCCGGCGAGCACCGGCGGATGGTCCTCGAGCTCAAGCTCATCGCGGACGTGGGGCTCGTCGGCGAGCCGAACGCGGGCAAGTCGACGCTCCTCTCGCGCCTCTCGGCGGCGCGGCCCAAGGTGGCGGCCTACCCCTTCACCACGCTGGAGCCCGGCCTGGGCGTGGTGCAGCTCTCCGGGACGCGGTCGTTCGTGGTGGCGGACATCCCGGGCCTCATCGAGGGCGCGCACGAGGGGAAGGGGCTCGGCACCCGGTTCCTGCGCCACATCGAGCGGACGCGGACCCTGGCGGTGCTCGTCCCGGTCGACGCGCCGGATCCGGGCCACGCGTACGCGATGCTCCGGAAGGAGCTGGAGGGGCACCAGCCCGCCCTGGCGCGGATCCCCCACTGCCTCGTCCTCACCAAGGCCGACCTCCTGGCCGGGGACGAGGAGCCGCCAGAGGTCCAGGCTTCCGCGGCGTGGGGGACCTTCACGATCTCCTCGGTGAGCGGACGGGGCCTGGACGAGCTGGCCGAGGCGCTGTGGAGCCGCGTGCGCGAGGAGAAGGAGAGGTCCGGCGAAGCGGGGGAGGGCGGACAGCCGTTCCCGGAGCTCGAGGAGTGGACGCCCTAGACGGCCCGCCGGGTCCGGCGTCGGCGCGGGCGGCCGCGGCGTCCCGGGAGGCCCGGGGGCCGGCACCCCGGGGCCCCGCCGCCGGCTCCGAGCGGGCCGAGCTGCGGGCGGCGCTCGCCCTGGCCGGGGTCGAGGGCCTGGGGCCGGCCCGCGGCCGCGCCCTCCTGGACAGGTTTGGCTCCCCGCTGGCCCTCCTGGAGGCGCTCGGGCGCTCGGGCGGGGCCGGCCTGCGCGGGCTCGGCCTCACGCGGCCCGTGGCGGACGGGCTGGCGGGGCTCCGGCCGGTCCCCGGGACCCGGCTCTCCGGGCTGGAGGCGGCCGGCGTGCGGGTCGTCCGCTACGGCGGGCCCGGCTATCCCGAGCGCCTCGGCCACCTCCACCACCCACCCCTCGTCCTCTACCTGACCGGTCCGCTGGGCCTCCCGGAGGCGCGGGCCGTGGCCATCGTCGGAACCCGGCGCTCGACCCAGTACGGCCGCCGCGTGACCCGGGACCTGGCCGGAGCGCTCGCCGCGGCCGGATGGTGGGTGGTGAGCGGCATGGCCCGGGGGATCGACGGCGCCGCCCATCGCGCCGCGCTCGAGGCGGGGGGCTCGACGGTCGGGGTCGTGGCGGGCGGCGTCGACGTCGAGTACCCGTCCGTCCACCGCGCCCTGTTCCGCGACCTCCGGGAGCGGGGCGTCCTCGTGAGCGAGTTCCCGCCGGGGACGCGGCCCGAAGCGGGCCTCTTCCCGCGGCGGAACCGCATCATCGCGGCGCTGGCCGACCTCGTGGTCGTGGTGCAGGCGGGGCCGAAGAGCGGGGCCCTCCTCACGGTGGAGCACGCCCTGGACCTGAACCGGGAGGTGGGGGCGGTGCCCGGCCCGGTGGGTCCGGCGGTCAGCGAGGGCGTGCACGACCTCCTCCGGGATGGGGCGGCGCCGATCACCTCGGCCGACGACGTGCTCGAGCTCCTCGGGGAGGGAGCGCCCGGAGCCTCCGGGGACCCCGGCCCGGACGGGGAGCCTGGACCGGGCCGCCTCCCGTGCGCGGCGCTCCCCTTCCTGGCCGGGGTGGAGGAGCCCGCGCTCCGAGTGTGGGCCGAGGCGGAGGCCGAGGCGCGCGCCGGGGACGACCTGGCCGAGGCCTCGGGCCTCGGCTTCGAGGAGGGGCGCACGCTGCTGGACCGCATGGAGCTGGCGGGCCTCCTGGATCGTCTGCCGGGCGACCGGTACGAGCGTCGGCACGGGAGGTGCTCGCGTTGAGACGGCGCCGGGCGCCCCCCTGGAACGTGCGCCCTCGGAGCGCGTATCGTCAGGGGACGCCGAGGTTGGCCGCGACCGACGTCGTCCCGGAGGGGACGGGGAAGGCGCGGCCTCGCTGCGCGGAGGGTCCACGGAGCGCATGAGCGACGTGAAGCTCACGGACAGGGAACGCGACGTCCTGATGGCCGTCATCCAGTCCTACATCCGGACCGCACGGCCCACGGGCTCCCGGGTGGTGGCGCGCGACTACGGCCTCGAGGTCTCCCCGGCCACCGTGCGGAACACCATGGCCGAGCTCGAGGCCAAGGGGCTCCTCACGCAGCCCCACCCCTCGGCCGGCCGGCTCCCGACCGACCTGGCCTACCGGTTCTACGTGGACGCGCTCATGGCCCGGCGCGCCGTCACGCCCAGCCAGCGCGAGCAGATCCGCAAGGAGCTCCAGGACGGGGAAATCGGCGCGATCGAGGACCTGGTGGGGCGCGCCGCCAGGGTGCTCAGCCTGCTGACCGGCGAGCTCGGGCTGGCGGTCGGCCCGGCGCTGGCCGCGGCCGCCCTGCAGCGGGTGGAGTTCGTCCCGGTGGACTCGGAGAAGGCGCTCCTGGTGCTGACGCTCGAGTCGGGCGTGGTCCGCACGGTGTACGTGGACCTCCCCACGGAGCTGCCGCCTTCCAGCCTCTCCGCGGTGGCCGAGGCGCTGAACGAGCGGCTGGCGGGGAGCACGCTGGCCGAGATCCAGGCCACCCTGTCGGAGCGGCTGCGCGACCTCCCGCTGGAGGACCCGGCGGCCCGGGAGTTCGCCAACATCTTCGTGGGCTCCGGCCCCGACATTTTCGAGTGGGTCGTGGGCGGGCGGGACATCCACCTGGGGAGCGCCTCGGCCCTGGCCGAGCAGCCCGAGTTCACGAGTGGCGAGCGCCTGCGCTCCCTCATCCAGCTCACCGAGAAGCGGGAGCTCCTGGCGTCCGTGCTAGGGGAGCGGCTGGCCGCGGCCGAGCCCCAGGTCACGATCGGGGCCGAGCACCGGACCCCGCAGCTCTCCGAGCTCACGATCGTGACAGCCGCGTACAGCGTGGGGGCCCTGCACGGGGTCGTGGGCGTGATCGGACCGACCCGCATGGCGTACGACAAGGTCGTCTCCCTGGTGGACACGACCTCCTCGCTCGTCTCCAGCCTCGCGAGGCGCTGACGATATGGCCAGCGACTATTACGACATCCTGGGCGTGACCCGGGACGCCGATCAGGACCAGATCAAGAAGGCGTACCGGAAGCTCGCCATGAAGTATCACCCGGACCGCAACGACGATCCGGACGCCGGGGAGCGCTTCAAGGAGGTCACCGAGGCCTACGAGGTCCTCCGGGACGAGGAGAAGCGCGCCCGGTACGACCGGTTCGGAGAGGCGGGCCTGGGCGGGGCGGGCGCCCGGGCCGGCCGGGGGGCGGGCTTCGGCGGCGCCTTCGACCTCAGCGACGCCTTCGAGATGTTCATGCGCGAGTTCGGCGGCATGGGAGGAGGCGGGCTCGGCGACATGTTCGGCGGCGGCCGCCGGGGCGGCAACCGGTCCGGGCCGCGCCGCGGGAGCGACCTCAAGGTCCGCCTGTCCGTGGAGCTCACCCAGGCGGCGAGCGGGGTGGAGAAGACGCTCCGCGTGAAGGCCCTGGATCCGTGCGAGCGCTGCGACGGGAGCGGCGCCGAGCCCGGCACCTCCCCCGAGACCTGCTCGACGTGCGGGGGCGCGGGCGAGGTGCGGCAGGTGCAGCGCTCGATGCTGGGTCAGCTGGTGAGCGTGCGTCCGTGCCCGGACTGCGGCGGGGAGGGGCAGAAGATCCGGAACCGGTGCGAGGCGTGCCGGGGCGAGGGCCGCGTGCGGCACGAGCGGCAGGTGCGGGTCGAGGTGCCGGCGGGCGTGTCGACCGACGACGTCCTGAAGCTGAGCGGCCGCGGGAACGCGGGACCGCGGGGCGGCCGCCGCGGGGACCTGCTGGTCGTGATCGAGGTCGAGGACGACCCGCGGTTCGAGCGCCGGGGGGACGACCTCATCCTGGACCTCCCGGTGACCTTCAGCCAGGCCGCGCTCGGCGCCGAGGTCGAGGTGCCGACCATCGACGGCACCGCCACGCTCTCCGTCCCCGCCGGGATCCAGAGCGGACAGGCGCTCAGGATGCGGGGGAGCGGCATGCCGCGGCTGCGCGCTTCGGGCCGCGGGGACGAGATCGTGCGCATCCGGGTCTGGACGCCCAGCGACCTCACCTCCGAGCAGCGCGAGGCCCTGGAGCGGCTGGCCGAGACCGAGGGGATGCCGCCGGACCCGGAACGGAAGGAGCCCGGCTTCTGGGAGAGGGTGAAGCAGGCCTTCACCGCCTGAGGCGGGCTTGCCCCCTTCGGCGCCCGAGGCGGACTCCGCCGCCCGAGGCAGGAGGCCGGGCCGTCGGCGACCGGGGAGCGCTCACGGCCTGACCAGAGCCTCCACCAGCTAGAGCAGCCCCTTCCGCACCAGCGCCTCGGCGGGCATGCGCCAGTCCTCGGGCTCGCCGGCGGCGGTCCAGCCCTCCGGGAGGAGGGAGCGGCGCGACGACCACAGGCGTCCCGTGCGCAGGGTCCGCTGGGCGGCGCTCCACAGGGTCCTGAGCCCGGGGGTCGGTCCCACCATGTGGCTCGCGCGATCGGCGTCCACGCCCGCCAGCGAGTCCGCGCCCTCACGCCCGTGCAGCTCCAGGTGGGTCGCCGCGCGTACGAGGGCCAGGTGGGTGAAGGCCTGCGGGAAGTTCCCCAGGAGCTCGCCGGAGTCGGGGTCGATCTCCTCGGAGTAGAGGCCGACGTCGTTGGAGTGCTCCAGGAGCCGCTCGAACAGCTCGCGGGCCTCGTCGGCGCGTCCGGTGAACAGGAGGGCGTCGACCAGCCAGAAGCTGCAGATGAGGAACGCGCCTTCGTCCCCCTCCAGGCCGTCCTCGGCCACGTACCGGCGCACGAAGTCCCCCTCCCGCAGGCGCTCCTCCACCCAGCGCACCGTGGCGTCCAGCGTCTCCTCGTCGGCCGGGAAGCCCAGGCCCGGCGCCATGAGGAGGGCCGCGTCCGGGACGTCGTCCTCGTAGGACTGCCGGAGCCCTCCGGTCTCGCCGCTCACGCCCCGCTCGAGGACCTGGTCGCGGATCCGGTCGCGGAGGTCCGCGGCCGGGCCGTCGCCGAACATGCGGTGGATGCGGTCGGCCGCCACCCAGCTCATGATCTTTCCGTAGACGTGGTGGCGGGGCTCCGAGCGCATCTCCCAGATGCCCTGGTCGGGCTCCTCCCAGTGCTCGGCCACGTGGTCGAGGAGGGAGTGGAGGAACTCCTCGCCCTGCTCGGAGAAGCGCCCTCCGAGCCGCTCGTACAGGTGGGCCCAGTCGAGGACCTCGCCGTAGATGTCGAGCTGCTCCTGCGAGTAGGCGCCGTTCCCGCGGCGCACGGGCCGGCTCCCCCGCCAGCCGGCCAGGTGGTCCAGCTCCTCCTCCTCCAGGTCGGTCTCCCCGAGGACCCCGTACATGATCTGGAGCCGGGGCAGCGTTCCCCGGCAGGCGCGGAGGAGGAAGGTCGAGAAGTCGCGGGCGGCGCCGGAGAAGCCGATGGCCGAGAGCGCCTCGAGGGTGAAGGCGGAGTCGCGGAGCCAGCAGTAGCGGTAATCCCAGTTCCGCTCCCCTCCCGGCCATTCGGGCAGGGAGGTCGTGGGCGCGGCCACGATCGCCCCGCTCGGCGCGTAGGTGAGGAGCTTGAGCGCCAGCGCGCTCCGGAGCACCTCGTCCCGCCAGGGACCCTCGTAGGTGCAGTAGCCCGACCACTCCTCCCAGAACGAGCGGGTGATCTCGAGCATGAGGTCCGTCCGGCGGGCCGCGTCCTCGGCCTCGATCGGCTCTGCGGAGAGCACGATCCGGCGCCGCTCGCCCGCGTCGATCGTGAAGCGCGCCTCCACGAGGTCGGGCCCGTCGGGCGCTTCCCACAATGCCTCGGCCCACAGCTCGGGGCCGCCCGGGCACCGCACGCGGCGGCCGTCCACCGCCAGCTCGGGCCGCTCCCGCCCGAAGTCCACGGAGGGCCGGTAGCGGACCCGGACCGGGACCGAGCCCTCCAGCCCGTTCACGACGCGCACCAGCCAGAAGGGGGCCCGCAGCGTGGTGTAGTCGTGCACGCCCGAGCCGGGCGCCCGTCCCACCGGCATGAAGTCGGTCACCGAGAAGGCGCCCTCCGCGGTTCGGAAGACGGTGTGCAGGACGTTCGTCTCCGGCAAGTAGTCGCGGGCGGTCCCGTACTCCCCCCCGGGCCGGACCTCGAGGAAGCCGCCCCGCTCCCAGTCCAGCAGCCGGCAGAGGGCCGGGTCGGCGTCGAAGCGGCCCAGGCAGCACCATTCCACGCTTCCCGCCCGGGAGACCAGGGCCGAGCCGTGGCAGTCCCCGATCACCGCGTAGTCGCGGAGCGGGGGGTAGGGGCCCTCCTCGGGGCGCCGGAAGGGGACGGTGCGCCCCTCCTCCGTCGAGGCCGGATGCAGCTCGGCCGCGGGGCGGGGCTCCCGGTCCGTCAAGACGACGCGCTCCCCCGGCTCGCGGACGGTCCGCCGGCCGTGGCGGGATCCCCCCCACCGGCGTCGG
>Ga0102944_1000237_pt1 | contig 45599 bp, 29 predicted proteins | sample SalPonD_shore_MG_FD_78172 | JGI IMG/M metagenome (GOLD analysis project Ga0102944, IMG submission 78172) | Salt pond soil microbial communities from South San Francisco under conditions of wetland restoration - Salt Pond MetaG... | ecosystem: Environmental > Aquatic > Marine > Intertidal zone >... | reverse complement strand
AGCGGTATAAAGGTATAGGGGTATAAGGGCTGGAGATTCAGTGAGAAGACGTGAAATGTGATCCGCCGTGGCGGAGTGCGACGGAAAACTCCGGGGTCTTACTCCTAATCTTAATCATAATCTTAATCCGGGGAAGCAAGGCAATATGGAAATAAGGTATAGGGGTTAAAACTTCAGTGAACAATTATCAGTGAATAGATATGTGTTCCGGCGCCGCGAAGTGAATATTAAAAAGGAAGAAAGGAAAAAGGGAGAACGGAGACGGAAAAAGCATGTGGTTCGTGAAATGTCATTGAATTGAGGATAAGGAATTCTGGAGTACGCTAACCGTGTTAGCGCAAGCAGCAACGTGAGACGTGATCCGCCGTGGCGGAGTTAAAAGACAAAAGTGTGAATATCTCCGAATAAGATCAGTTCAAAGCCAACGTATCACGCATTACGTATTACGCATCACGAATTAACACTTCTGTTGAGTATTCAGTAATATGCCACTAATTCTGTAGTAAATTCTAAAAAATCTGTATATTATCGCAACACAACAACACTCCAATCCTGAAACACGGTTTTTATGAAAAACTACAAGAAACAATCAAATCCGGTAACGATTCCAACCGAAGATAACAAGTTAATCGAAGAACATTTTGGTCGCGCCAGCACGGGACATGAACGCTACAGTGTGGCACATATGACTGCGCCGCCGGGCTGGAGCGAACCGCCGCAGCAACCGGAATTTGACGAGATCACCATCGTTATCTCCGGAAAAAAACACATCGTGGTTGACGGTGATGAAATTGTTTTAACAGCCGGCGAATCTCTGCTGGTAAAAGCAGGCGCTACTGTACAGTACTCCAATCCGTACGACGAGCCGGTGGATTACTGGTCGGTATGCATTCCGGCGTTTTCTCCGGATACGGTGCATCGCCAGCAGTAATTTCTCCACTTTGAAATTTTACTAACACTCTTGGTTTTTCTCTTCCATCAAAAACACAAATCCAACTATTTGTGCATTGCGTTGTATGTTATAGAGTATTACATTTTTACAAATTAGTATTACTATTTCTCGCATTCATTCTCTGGAGGGGCGTATGAAATTTAGAAATGTAATCTTCCCGGTCTTGCTTGTAATCATATTCTCCAGCTTTGCATCTGCGCACCATGCCATGGAATATATTGAAACCGAGAGTTATTCTACGGCGCTGCAGGGTGAGAACATCTTTCACCTGCATTATGATTATTTTGTCGAAAACAAGCAAAATCCACAGTCCGATCACTGGGAGTTTACTCCCGGGATTTCACACGGCATTACTGATGCCTTAATGCTGGATATTCACACGCATTTTGCCAAATTTGGCAACGCCCTGATCGTTCCAGAACAACAGACAACTTATATGCCAGGTGGGCCATCACCGTTTTTAGAGGCCGCCGCCTTTACGCTGCAATACCGGCTTCCTGCAAATCAAATTCTGAATGTTGCACTTGTCGGCAATTACGAATATCCATTTCAACGATCGCGAGATTTACTCGCTGGCCAACAGGTAGGTGAACTGGGATTAATTGTAAGCAAAGATTTCGAAGGACATCGTAATATCTGTCTGAATCTGAGAGCCGGAAAAGACGGCAATGAAACCGTGAGTATGTATTCATTCGCTGCGAAAACGCCCCTCTCTGCCGATATTCATGGAATCGCCGGGGGAATTGAATTATTAGGCTCTTTCCAGGATTTTCAAAACAGTTGGTCTCTCTTGCCCGGGATATATATGCCAATAGGCTCTCCCAATACTATTTTCAAGACCGGGCTTGAATTCGGACGTAACATGGATTATATGCGGGCAAATGCGACTTTAATGGTTCGGTTCTAACTCTTAACGGGGCAAAGAAAATGAAGAAAGGTTTTTTGATCATCTTGATGGCATTTTTCGGTTCAAGTCTCTTCGCGCATGAAGACTGGATCGATGTCAATAATTACTATCCTGCCGTAGGCGACACGATTACCATTTATCTCTCCGGAGGACATCACTATCCTGAGAGCGAAACTTTACTTGCTGAGCGCCTGATCTACCAGCCAGAGATTGTTACTCCAGCAGGCAGGACTGAATCATTGAAGTTCACTGCGGAGAAAAATCGCTGGAAAACCTCTTATGTGATAAAAAAGGCTGGAGTGTATGTGGCGAAGTTTGCGCTGAAAAAACCCCAAATGGACTCGCCGTTGTTCTATGGAAAAGCATTGATCATCGCTGGAAATAAAGATCAGACAGCAAGTTATACTGCAAATTTGCCCATGGAAATATCTCCGATTATCAGTTTATCCTCGATAAAACCAGATGAGACTTTGAAATTTCATCTCCAAAAGAACGGAGAACCGAAAGCCGGTACCGTTATTCTGATGCCATCGGGTGGTAAAAACAATTATCTCTCAACAACCGAAAACCAACCGGCACAATTCACGGGAGTCCAGCCCGGGAAATATTTAGTGTATACCGAACAATCCGGCACGAATTGTTCGGTAACATTTGCCATTCAGAAATAGAGGATTGTGATGACTCGTTATGTCAAATCTATCCTGATAGCGTTGATTGCACTCGGTCTGCATTCGCAAATACAGGCCCACGGCGTTTCTTATAAGGTGATTCAGGGCGGCATCGGCATTCAGGCGCAATACGATGATGGCCAGCCAATCTCATACAGCGATTGCAAAATTTTTGCCCCAGGGGATATGAAAACTCCGTATCAGCAGGGACTCACAGATAAATATGGTCGTTTTGTTTTCGTGCCGGATACATCCGGAATCTGGAAAATCGAGGTCGATGATGGCATGGGACACGGACTAATCGAAAAAGTTGATATTTCAAATGATATGACACTGACCAAGGGATTGGAGCAGAAACATTTTAACCGCTATCAGGATATTTTGATGGGAGTGAGCGTAATTTTCGGAATCACTGGAATCGCGTTCTATTTCGCGGCAAAGAAAAACCCCAGGCAATCATAGACTTTTTGCCAAAACGGCCGTAAACAGTTTTTGTTGTTTCGAATGGTTTAGCGGCTTATAGCGAATCTGAACTAAATAGATATCAATCGGTGCAATCCGGTCTTTGTTATCGCGTCCATCCCACAGCCACGTATATTGTGTCGGCGCTGGCTTATCCCGGACCAGCGATTTGATGAGTCGTCCCGTGGAATCGTATATTTTTATCGTCACATATTCCAGCGCACTCTGGCCATTATAAATAATTTTCAAAATATCATTGCTGCCATCTTCATCCGGGCTAAAAGCAGACGGAGACACGGTCCAGCCACTGGCAACAGAATCGGGATTGACGTAGAAACTATTCTGCTGCCCCGGTGTGGCGCCATCTCTGGCGACAGAAGCGCGCCAGTTTGCGGCACTGTTTATTTCTTTTTTTAGATGAATCCGCTCAAGGGAATGGCCTGCTTCTGTATCATAATAGTGCAGCGAATCCATTTTATAGCCAAATGGATCGAAAACTTCGATTGTTGCGTCAGCGTTTGGCAGCGCACTCCAGTGATCCGGAACAATCTGATTGATACTGTATGCTGGAGTGTTCAGACTGTCTTCTGACAGCACTATGTATTCCCGAGGTTGAATATTAGCAGAATCCTGCAAAGAAATTGACCTGTCGTTTACATGAAGCGTCCAGCCCGACAACTCCATCGGATGATTTGTAATATTGACCAGTTCTACAAATTCGGATGGAAAAACCAGCGATGGATCAGGAAAAACTTCACTGAGCAAAATTGATTGTCGTGGATACGGAATCCACACTTTCCGCCAGGCTACTAACATTGTGTCGCCATATTTCACTTCTGCAACACAACGACTAACTCCAGGAGTCATCGGCGCGATCAGTTCAAATTGAATTCGTTGCGAATCCAGTGGCGCCAGAGATGGTACATCCTGAGTGCTTTGCACTTCGTCACCCTTAAGCAGGGAATCTCCATCCGCATCAAATCCGCTAAGAATTTGAATATCAGTCACGGAATCCAGCCCTGCGTTTCGAAGCAAGAATTCACCGCTCATATTTGCCGCCGGTTTGACTGCCCGGGCGAGACTATCAATTGAAAGGGCAAGCACCTGAGATTCGATGACTGCCTGAGAATTCAGCCATCCCGGTGTAGCGCCTTTTTCTGCTCCACTGTTCAGCCAATTTTCAGGCTCCCACGTTTCGATTTCGACCGTCGAATTGAGATACCAGCGCCGTTCTTTGGAAACACCGGAGGAAATATCCCAGTCCGTAGTGTAACTCAAAGAGTCGATTATTTTACCAGTTGGATCTTCCAGCACAATCGCATCACCGCTGTTGTTCAAACTGCGCCATTTGGAAATCACACAATATTGCGCATTGTCCGGCGGTGAAAACTCCTGATTAATTGAACTGTCCGGCGCCAAAACAGCGTATTGCTCCGGCAGCAAATCCAAAGGCAAAATTGTAATTTTTGCTGACGCTGAATTATCCGTCAGAGCCCAGTTTTCCAAAGATATGGTATCCGAGGTCGGATTATAGATTTCTACAAATTCCGACCAACCTTCACCCGGAATCGGGGCGAACTCTGTAATGAGTAATGTCTGCTCCGGAAACGAAACACTCACCGTGAAATCAGCAATATTATCTGTTGGACGCATTTCATTTGGCATTGAAACGAACAACCGAAGAGGATGTACGCCCCTGTTTAATCCCGGGACAACGAGGTTTATTTCTGCCGAATCATTTGTGGTTAGGTTGATATTGTGTGAGTCCTGGAAATACAATTCACCCGATTCAAATTCGTGATCCGCATTCCTGTCCTCATATAAAAAAATATCAAGATTTGATACCGGATTCAGTCCCGCGTTTTTTACCTGAAACGATAAATTCCAGTTTTCGTTTGGTTTGGGAAATTTGGGTTCAACTGTAACAGAAATTGGATCAACAACCACGTCATTATCCAGGATGGCTATGCTGTTTATATTTCCGGGAGTGGCTCCTAATTCCGAGACAGAAGAGCCCCAGTTATTGGCTTCAGTTGTGGTTGCGGCCAAATTGATGCGCTCCAAACTGATTCCAACATCGCCGCCCATTTCAGAAGAATACTCAAAGTCATCTTGTAAATTGGTGGTGGCGTCGAAAATCCTGACGGAATCAGTTCCGTTATTCAGCGTGGGAAAATGATCAACGGTAATCACCGGAAAATCCAGATCCGGATAAGATTGCAGGACAGATTGGTCTTCCGCAAGAATAACAAACTCACCTTGTTGGTACAGATGTTTTGTCCCACTGATTGCCTCTCCCTTATGTCCCGCGTCTTTGAGTATCCAGTGCCTGAAATCAACTGAATCCTGCGCAACATAGAGTTCAACCCATTCCGGCTCGCCGGTTTCCGGATGATACATAATTTCATTGATCCGGATTGTGCTGTCTGGATAGCCAAAATAGTAATTTATGGCCGTTGTATTATTCTCCGGATTCTGATCAGCAGCAAGCTGGATTTCCGCTACAAATTGATGGTAACCGTGTAATGGTTCAGAAAGCGTAATTTCCATTATGGTGGAATCACCGGGATTGAGCATATTTCCTGATCTCTGTTCAAATAATTCATTCTGTGGGGTGATTTGATCTTCGTTCACATCGTGATACAGATTCAGCATCCAGTTCGCTTGAGTTGTCCGACCAATATTGGCAATGACTGCTTTCACTGCCGGAGTTTCATCCCCGGAAAATTCTGCTCGCTGTAGTTTCAGATCCACATCTGCAGCGGCGATACTGTTTGTTCTACCCGGAGTCGCACCGGATTCTGCTTCACTGGAAACCCAATTTTCAGGTTGGTTGCTTTCTGCATCAGGATTTTTGCGCTCCAGAGATTTTCCATTATCGCCGCCCCAGGTCGAAAAGTAAAAAACCGAATCTTGCACTTCTCCAGCCGGTGATCGCAAAACAACTGCATCACTGCTGTTGTTTAACGTCGGAAGTTCGTCTACAAAAGCGATAAGATCTGGGTTGAGTTCTGTATAATAATTTTCCAAAGATGGATCAGCCGTAATCACGGCAAAACTATCCGGTTGAATTGTTATTGAATTTGTTTCGATCGTTCCGGTGTTTTCGCTGGCGTCAGTAATCGTCCACCGGCTCAAGTCGATGACCTCCGTAGAACGATTATAAATTTCGATCCACTCCGGGCCGTCTTCTGGTGCGTACATAATCTCATTTATCACGACACTCGCTGGCTCAAACTGCACGGAGATATCCCAAACCATACTATTATTACTCGTATCATCATCTGCCGGATAATCTACATTTGCCACAAACTGATTGACGCCGCTCGGCAGGGAAATCTCAAAAGCCAGATTTGTAGAATCGCCTGCATTGAGTGAGGGCACAGGTACAGTTTCGAGTATTTCATCTGATTGTAATGCCGAATCTGAATTTGCATCTCTGCCGATTGAGAGTGAAGCGTTTTCGGCAATGAATAACCCAACATTTTTCACAGTGATATTCACATGAAGTGCTGAGTCAGGAAACGGTGGATCAGGGAACCATACGGCAGGTGAGATGAGAGCGAGGTCATAATCTCTGGGAGAAACTGAATTTCGTTTGCCCGGGGTACCATTGAGTGCTAAACTGTTCGCCCAATTTTCTGCGGTGTTTATTCCTGTCAGATCAATTTTCTCGTCAGTATAGCCTTCCTGATTATCCGGGGAATACTGATATTCTGAAACAACTGTTCCGGAGGTGTCCATAAGTTGAAGTACCCGCCCACTGCTGTTGGACAACCCATATTGACCAAACCTGGAATCGCCAATGAGAAACCGGGGAGTAGAATCCGGAATTATTTCTTCGAACGGTTGTGCGCCATCCGGATAATCGCTGTCGTGGATCAGGGCAAATTCTTTTGGCTGGAGAAACCAGTCTACCTCATTACTACTGTCGGAGGCAAAGATTCTCAGGGAATCGACACTCCCGTCAACTCGAAGCGTCCAGTTTTCCAGAGAAATTACACTATCCGCGTTATTGTATAATTCAATCCACTCATCACTGTTTTCATCGCCGGTTGGATCAAACATTATTTCAGAAAATGTAATCTGAGCAGATAACGGAATCCCGTAGACTATGAACAAAAACCACAATAGTTGTTTCATTTCATTGCCAACAATTTGATAGTTAAACTAACTAATCAGCGTGAACAGAATTATAAACTTTTCAAAGTATAAAACTTAATAATGTTACTTGCAAGAAAAGCGGCGACATCCGGGTTTGAACTCTGTATATATTGGATGCCTTCCTGAGAAGACTATTTGCTCAATACAAAAAATTAATACTGCGGTTGTCCAAGGTTAATGTCAACATCTGTGGACAATTTATACCGGACGATTCTGTGATTTCCCGTATCAGCGATATACACCACGCCATCAGAAACCGCCACGGATTTTGGTGTGTTTAAAACGTCCGCTATATGCCGGACAACGGACGTGTCAACCCGAGTGATATTCTGACTGCCGTTCACATAGGTAGTATCATACCAAGTAGTATCAACAACTAGTTCTGAAGTGGCGACATAGCGCAGAAATTTACCATCCGGATTAAATTCTTCAATGACATTGTTTGCGGTGTTCGTAACAAACATATGCCCTGCATCGTCTGCGGTAATATCCTGCACATCTTGCAGACGACCTAGCTGCATCATATCAGCGCTTTGGGCAAGATCAAAATCGCCCGTTGATAAAGATATTTTATGGGCTTCAAAGTTTTCACCGGTTTGACTGAAATACAGTTTCGGATCCTGTTCGAAATATCCAAAGGCTACAGATGTGGGATCGTTGACAGTCCCGGCGCCAAGCCCACTGACGGCGACAATTGATCGAAATCTTCCCCGATAAAGCCAAAACGTATTGCCGGTACCCAGTTTTACTAAACGGTATTTGCGGTAATCTACCCGAATAATCCGACTGTAAAAACTGGCATCAGTCAAATAGATTGATCCGTCCCGAGCCGGTGCGAGTATATTCTGCGGTTCGTAAGAAGCCACTGCATTAAAGCGACTTACTTCCGGTGCGCTTCCGTAATTATCGCGTAACATCTCCGGTAACTGGGTTGTGAAGAACATTCGAGGCTTCATAACTGATTCGATACTGTCAGAATTAGCAGACCAAATAGGTTGCTGAATGACGTAATTACTGTATCCGGATCTCCAATAGTCATCCGCTGAAACGGTAATAGTTTGTCCATTATTGGATGTATCGGCGAGAATAAATCCCGTCGCCACGGAATCGACGCCAACATTGTTAATGTATTGATTCCAGACATAGACTGTATTGGAACTATCCACGATGAACAAATTCATCCGGGCATCTATTGCAACACCGATCGGTTGCACAATGCCATTATGATCTGGATAGGTCTGGATATTTGCTAATTCATTGAAATTTTTATTCCCAAAAGCATCTTCAAATTCGATGACTTTACCAGATTTATTGAAGACCGTAACCTGGTTTGCACCTGCTTCTGCTACGAATATGTATCCATCCCGGTTGATCGTGATATCTCTGGGATTCTGTAACATCCGGTTGTCTTCCGGCCAGTCCGGTTTAATTCGGGTATATACCGTATCTCCGGTAGACAGGGTCGAACCCACATCTCTTGGGCCCGTTGGCATTGGACGTTTCTCGCCGCATTGCACCAGCAGGAACATTCCAATGAGGCTGAATACGAGAGTGAAAATCTGTTTCTTCATACTATAAATCTATTCCAATTGCAAAGCGGTGAATGGATGAGAGACGTCCGAAATCTGTATAAGCATAATCAAAATGCAGTTTCCGGATCCCAATCATCGGGATATTCAGGCCAGCTCCAAACGTGAGTCCGCCTTCGTCCATATTCATTTTATAACCTGTGCGTAACGAGAGCAAATTCATAAAAGTATATTCGCCACCCAGCGCCATATTTTCGGCATTATCCACGGGATGATTCAACTGTACACTGGCGGTAAGTGTATGTGCGCCTGCTTCGAGAACATTCATCGCACTCCCGATGCGAAACACTGTCGGCGGGGAAAAACTGGAATATTTAAATGTTCCGGTGCCGCCGTCAATCGTCGGTTTGGTATAAGAACCATTCGGAGCGACTTCGGGACCAAAATTGGTGAGCGCAACACTGAACCGGAGCGATTTAAAGCCAGTCCAGTAAAACGTTCCCAGGTCGAGCATCGTGCCGCCCATTGTCAGGCCCGCTAAATTTTCCTGCGCATATTTCACGGTGATGCCAAAACTAAACCGGTCGGTCATACGCATGGCAAATGTCCCGCCCAACACCATATCGCTGTAATTAAAATATTCACCCGTTCCGTGCGGATTATATTCGGTTGTGATTTCCATGGGATCCATATAAAGGAAACCTGCACTCACCCCTAGAAAGATATTGTGGGAAAACTTTTGCACATAGCCCATATATTCATAATTGATATTGGCCGGCCAGGAGGTATGAGTCAATAGGGCTGTACTTCCACCTGTTTGGGCAATCCCCGCCGGGTTCCAATACAAGGCTGATGCATCATCAGAAATACCCACAAATGCCTCGCCCATTCCGGCAGCCCTTGCGCCCACGCCTATTTTTAAAAAGGTAAAGGCAGAGGTTCCGGCCCGCTGTCCTCCTAATATCGGGATTAAGCTGTTCTGTGCCTGCGATGCAACCGGGGCAAGTCCGATAAGCAAGATCGATAATACTGCAATATATCGTTTTATATTCTGCATCATCAGAATTTCACCTTAATGCCGAGCTTTGCCGTTCGGGGCTCCTGATAGCGCGAGGGATCATAGTTGGGATTGGGTGCATTGGCCAGTGAATACGGCAGCGGTTGACCCGGATTGTACGGTTCGCCGGTAAACGGATTGATTCTACGTGGAATCTGATAGTCAAACAGGTTTTGAATTTCCAGAACTAAATCCGCTCGGAAGGCGCCGTCAAACAATTGTTTCTGCATCTTTAGGTCAGTAATCCACCAGGAGGGTGAAAGCGCGGAATATGGATTGTCATCCCGGCGATCACCGTCAAGATATTGTTGATTATTCTGATAAATAGTATCCACATTAGCGTACGGTGTGTAGCGTTTGCCGGAATTATACTCAATCCTGAGACTGACTCTCCAATGGTTTGGCATCGGTAAACCGAATAAGTGAGGTCGTTGCTTTTGATCATACGTAAAATGTAAATTGGTAAAAAAGGAGAGCGGGCGATCCCACGCGAGAAAGTTTTCACCCAAAGGTTTCTCAGAAATGCGACCGGCTGTGACCAATAAATTATCGTACGGCGTAGAACTTTTACCCGTCACCTGGGAATAGCTGAAATTTGCGTCGCCGGTAAAGAATTGGCCGAAGCGTTTCCGAAAGATTATCTCAATGCCACGCGCCCGGGCATAATCCATATTCAGGTACATCAGAAAACTCTGGTTTCCTTTCGCCGGATCAAAGAGTGTAACGGTTGTGGACGTTTCGTAATCAAACATATCCTTATAGTATGAGCGAAATTCCAGAACGGTATTTTCATCAAATTTGTGTTTTATGCCCAGCTCGTATGCCACAGTCGTTTTCGGGCTTAAATTCGGGTTTCCAAAGAGGGAATAGCTGTTTTCATCTCTGGTGAATAGATTAGCGTAGACATATTGATAGGTGGGCAGCTGAGAAAAATGGCCATAATTGAAATACAGCACATCCATATCCGACACCGGGTGTGAAATCCCAAGCCGGGGACTAAAATGCGATTTCATTCGACGGCCAAAGATATTGGAGGTTTCGTCCCGATAAACCTGTTTGGCGTGTGCATTAATAGTCGGAGAGAGTGATTGCTGGTCGGTGGTCATCAACCGGTCAATTTTCTTTCCGGGAAACCAAAAATCGTAGCGCATCCCTACATTCACAATCATGCCGTCAAAAACAATTTTGTCCTGGGCGTACAGAGCGCCATCGGTGGGATACACGCGGTAAATGTCAAAAGCTCGCCCAAATTGATTTGTCCCCCACCACGGCGTATTGATGTGCACGAGCTGCATTGAGGTCGAACGCACATCGAATCCCGTTTTAAAGGTATGTCGTCCACCGTTACTATGCGTGAAATCCAGCTTCGCGCTCAGGTTTTCGCTCCAGTAATCAAACCAGTCTGGCGGCATGCCCTGATCCCAGAACTCGTCACCAAACTCAATCACCACATTCCCGCTGGCCGCTGCGTTGTATCGAATCGGTTCAAGATCCTGTTGTTCGACATATTGCGTGTAATTCAATCCACGCGCTGCAGAATGGAAGTTGGTAAAATAGCGCCCCAGGGTCACTTCATAAAAAGTTTTGGCGCTCAGGGTGTGAGTCCAACTCAAATTAGTGATAATATTCTGTCGGGTGATTGTATTGTAATTATTCAGGATTTTTTCGTAGTAGTACGGATAATAGGTGTTCGTATATGTTTTATTGATAAAGAAGCCCTGATTGACATTCAGAGAGCGATCATAGGAAAATGACAACGATTTCTGCGAACTCATCTTCCAGGTTAGTTTTCCTAAAATATGGTAATCGTTTTCTTCACGCGGCGCTAAATTTTTCTGCCAACTCTGCTGTGGAAATAACTGATCCGCGTGCGGCAAATAGGTATTACTCAGCCGCATATATCCGTTGGTGAAAAAATACCAATTTCCGGGCAAATTCAACCCGCTGTCTCCAAAGATGAAACCGGTGAGCGGTTCCGGTCCACCCAGATTAAATTCCAGCCGATCAGTGTTAAAATTACGCAGGAGATCGCCAGCCCATTTATCAGTGGTATAGGTGAAACCGCCGTGATAATTTTTGCCACCCGATTTTAATTTCACATCGATGACACCAGACATCGCCTGGCCGTATTCCGCATTGAAACCGCCGGTAATGACCTCCAGCTCATCGACAGCATCCGCAGTCAGAAATACATTGGATGCGTTACCGGACAGTGGATCCTTAATAGACATCCCATCGATGACATAAAGATTTTCATCTACGCGCCCACCTCGGATATGAATCTCGTTGTCAGCAGAGGAGACCCCAACTTGTTGCGAAATAGCGTCATCAACGGTATTCACAATCGAATTATCAATATCGTCGCTGTTCATCCGCATGGAAGCTGATGTTTGATCAACTTCAACGAGCGGTCGTTCCCCAATCACTTCGATTTCCTGTCCGATAGCCAAGGAAGTTTGCTCCAACTCAAAATTGACTTCCTGTGTTTCCGAGGCCGCCACTTTGACGCCGGTTTTCAAGATGGTCGTGTATCCGATCATACTCACTTGTAAATCGTATGTCCCGGGCGTCATCCCGGTAATACGATACCGCCCGTCCACATCTGTGGCCGCGCCGTAGTAGGTCCCTTTCACGATGATGTTGACACCCGGCATTGGATCGCCGGACTTTTTATCGATAACATGACCGGTAATCTTGCCGGTTTTTTGCGCCATCGTGGAGACTGGTATTATCAGCCCGCCAATCATCAGTATAAATAATATGTAGAGATATTTTCGCATCATTTACGGTGATTCAAATTCAGTATTTAAGTAATAGTCCAGGACGTTATCAACATTATCCAGACCGTTCAGTTGGTGCAGTGGCACTGACAGGAATAATAATTTACCATTCCCAACGTCATCAAGATATCCTACCGGGGGAGTCCCTTCCCAGGAGGGATTGCCGTTTTGATTGAGATGAAACTGAATCGATGCAGATGTCCTGGGATAAATCGCCTTGAGGCGTTTCCCAATCACAAATGGATTCGTCATTGTCAACGAAGTATCAACAGTCGATTCAATTTCTTCGCCGGCAAAAAATCGTCCCTGCGGATTAAATGTGTACATGGAATCCACCCGGATGAACCGCGCACTCGTATCGATTTCCACGGCAGTGAGAATCATATTGCCGCCGTTTGCCAGGTATTTACCAATCCCAACGTCAGCCTGCACATAATGCGGTTGCCCGGAATATTGATACCAGATAATTTTATCGAAATAATTCAACGTGGCTTCAATATCTTCGGGAGCATACGGTAAACTGTTTTCAGGATGCCAAAGTGAAGAGCCGATGCGCCAGACCGTATAATTATCAGTACCGACCACAGAATCGAGCCATCCTCGATACATTAATTCAACGTCGTTATCTCCCTGATCGCCAACGCCACCCAATGGATAATCGTTAACCAAACACACGTCCCCAACCGGCTCTTTCACAACCCAGGTATGTGGCTCCGTTTCAGACGTGGGATCGGGAAACATAATTGTTTCACTGTACGCGCCGGCAATATCTTTGGTGCGTACAAAAAATGTATGTTCACCCGGTGTCAATCCCTCGAGCGTTATCCGATCTGCGTCGCCGCCTAATTGGTTCCAGGAGAGCGTATCCGGTAGTGTCGTATCAGTTACCGTTCCATTAATAAGCGCATATTCCACAGAGACAATTGTCTCATTCCCGTCAGGATCCCGGGCCGTCCAGATAAATGTTCGCGTGGGAAAAGTTGTCGATGTTGAATTTGTGGGTCCGCTGGGATTGCTGTTAAAAACAAAATCAATTATCGGAGGCGAGTTGAATACTGGAAAGACTAATTTCGCCGGCGTAGGGTCAGCCATTCCGCTATCATCAACGGCCCGCACCTCAAAGGTGAATTCATCGTAAGCCGTTCGAATGGGTAAATAGAATGTATCCGACTCTGCGGTCGTGGAGTCCCAGGCAGACTGAAAATTCCACTTATAATAATATTTTGTCACTTCACCGTCCGGGTCATCGCCCCACCAGGAAATGATTTTTTTACTCTCGGTAGTATCAGGAATAAATTGCTCCCGGTTGCCAAGAATAGCCATCTGGATATACGAACTATCGATCCGCATTTCACCGCCAGTAAAAATAGTATCAACTACTAATACCGAACTGTCACTCACCGCCTGAATACTATCAGGGAGAAAGATATGAGTCTCTGGTGGCAAATTACCGATCGTTTGGTTATCCAAAGGTTGTTCGAATGGATTTTTGAGTTCACAGCCTGCAAAAACAAACAGGAGAACAACCAGGAAAAACGAAAGTCTTTGAAAAGTGCTTTTCTGCATTCGGTCAATATAAAGAGAGGAAAGGCTGCTCCAAAACGGAGCAGCCGCAATCCTCAATTTTTCCTTATTATCTAATCAGCGTCATCTTTCGGGCTTTAATGAAATTACCCGCTTTAATACGATAAATGTACACACCAGAACCAACCTGTTCACCACCGGCATTTTGGCCGTTCCAGTAAATCACGTGGTAACCAGATTGCATCACATTGTCGCGCATCAACGTCTTCACCAATTGACCGCGGACGTTGTAAATTGCTACAGTTACCGGGCCTGTTTCTGCCAGTGAAAACTTAATGTTCGTAGATGGATTGAACGGGTTTGGATAATTCTGTTCTAATGCATAGGTGACCGGCTGTGTAACTACATCCTCATTGATACCGGTAATCTCACCATGATCATTATCATCCCGCAATTCGATCTTGAATGTGCCATAACTGTACGTCCAAATACCCCGGATATCGCCCACCTGGGATCCGACCTGAAGGTCATCAAACCAGGACAGGAGACTGGCATCATCATCGATCAGAATATGGCCACCGGAGTCATCGGTAATCGTCCAGTCATATTGGTTGACAGCACTCACTTCAACATTATTGACACGTACCAACATACCCTCATACATTTCCGGGTTTGTTTCAAGATCGCTGGTGGTCATAACGAGCGCATCTGGTACGGTACCATCGCCATCCACTGTCACGTTGCTTGCCACGATAGTCGTATTGCCATCCCATTGATACCCGTAAGCATCTGAGAAATTGGCGATATAATCACCAACGGCACCCGTAACTGTTACCTCCTGGCCTTTTAAAAGTGCCTGAGTGACACCATAAACATAGATACCGCCCCATTCAGTCGCATCAGGCTCCTGAATGACGTATCCGCCTTCGTTGTCGTTAAACGCTGTATCAGCTGTCACTACACCAGAGACCGTAACCTGAACACCTTCATAAGGCGTGTTACCGCTCGGCCAGGGAGTGTATTGCAAGTCAGTGATCGACAAATTACTGGCAACCCGATACGAATACTGTGACATTGAAGTATCGGCCGGCATGATTGTGGTAGTGCTGTTGTCATCGGTTGCTTTGATAAAGTAATCAACCCAATCGCCCTCAGACTGTGCCGCGATTTCACCGCTCCAGGCAATTCCACTTACCAAGCTCATATCTGCGGACTGATATGCTCCGCCGTTCACCCGGTACATAATCTGTGCGGAAACCACTTGCGAATTATCAGTGAGATTCGCGGAGACCGTCACATTATCGCTAGGCGTTGGTGCCCCGGGATTCCGTGCAACATTGGTGATCGAGGGTGGACCCTCGCCAATGACGATGTCATCTTTGTACAGCGGCTCCACTTTATAGGTCGATGAGTCAGAATAAAATCCAAAGTGATGATAAACCCAACCCTGGATACTATCGACGTGTGTCCCCATCGGCGGCCTGATGAAAGTAGCCAGACTATCGGAATCATCGTCAATCCGGACTTCACCGGTTCCGTCGTCGACACCCCACTCAGCATAGAGATAATCGTTGGCAACCACTGTTACATCTTTGACCCGAACGGTGACCGTTCCCCACTGCTCGGCAGTGGTTGGCCAGCGCAGATCGCCTGTGCTTACAACTGAAACGGGGGGTACATCATTACCTACTGTGCCTAACTGTACTTCACCGGAAATCCAGAATTCAGTCATATTGGAAGGTGAAGTGGTGTATTCACCAACATAGCCGGCAACCGAAACTTCATCGCCCTCGTAAAGGACAGGGAAAGCGGTTGAATCAGGGCTATACAAGAGAACGCTGCTCCACGGACCGCCATGAACATCCGTTATAATAAATTTAATACCAGCCCCGGCATAACTCAGTCCGGTCGGCATTGTCACAATACCGTGAATAGTGATTGGTTCAGCACCTGGTAGTGGAGCGCTGGCGTCTGAGTTGTAACTCAACATCGGTGAAAAATCGAGGGAATCGTTATCAACTTCGGTGCCAATCCTCGCAAGATTGCCCCCATTGACCTGCTGAAATGCCTGAATACGTGTATAATCTCCACCGCCCAGCACATCTTTGGCAAGACGGGGTTCAATTTTCGTATCACCAAACGAATAGTAGAGAGGGCCTACGACAGATTTGACGCTGTCATATTCTGACGGCCAAAAATAATATTCGGCGTTATCATCAACCCGAACGTCTCCCGAGCCATCATTAATGCTCCATTCACCAAATCCAAGATCAGGATCGGTGATTTCCGCATTTTCAATTTTGATCAGAACGCTTTCGTAGGCCTCTGCCATCGAACCACCCGTACCAATATCACCACTGCTTACTACGATAGGTTCAATCTCGCCCGCCCACATTGAATCAACAATAACACTGGTTGGTTTAATCTCTGTCAAACCATAATTCTCAGAAACCGGGCCGGTAACGGTAACAAGATCGCCTTGCGCCACATCTACGGGATCTGACATATCCCCGGTATATACAAGAATACCACTCCAAGCCCCAACAGAATCTTGGACAAAGAATTCATCACCGTAAGCATAGCTTTCACCAGTCACTATCCCCTGGATAGTCACTGTCGAATCAACAAGTGGTGAATCCCCACTCGAATCGGTAGTGTACTGGATGTCGTAAATTCGCGTAACTTGCCCGAACGCTACGCTGGCTACAAGCATCATCACTACCGAGAGAATTGCGCTCAATTTCTTCATCTGTTCCTCCTCAGTTAATCACTCTCGGTTCTGTACTATTTTACGACCAGGAATTTACCAATTTGAGTAGAGCCATCGGCTTTGTTCTCAACAGTGAATAGGTAGAGCCCGGATGCAATTGCCTGGTCATTTTTACTTATAAGATCCCACGCGTGCTCGCCACCGGCAAACTTACTATCCTGACCGGTTTTGATACCCTGTACATCAGCACCGTGGTATGAACTTGCGTCGTGCTCAATTCTATCGATCAGATCACCAGAAAGAGTATAAATTCTTATTGTGCAGCGCTCCGGTAAATTATTAAACCAGAGAAGTCTTTCGCGTTCACCAAAACCATCCCACGCTGCCCGTGCACGATATGGATTCGGATACACGCCTACTTTTCGCTGACCATCTTTGACTGGTGGAGTACCGGGAATCGCATAGACCCGGTTTTCATTAATGCTGCTTTCTAAACTTGGAAGGTTCAGTTGTTTATCGCCACGGTCAAACGAGGTGACCGCGTACAAATTTTTATCGGTCCAGCCATTTTTTAAATTTGAGTTGGTCCAACGAAATTGATAGCGTACACCATTAATTGTGGTGTCCGATGGCGATCCATTCTCATCATAGATTCGTATATCTTCCAAACCCGTATCATATCCAATGCCATCGGTCAGGTCGTATTCGCTCAACAGAGAATAATTGCCAACACCATCCTGTGTTTTTTTGGCGCCGTAAATCCTGAAGCCCTCAAAATCCTGTTCCCGGCTGACCGGATCTAAAGCGGTGAGCGGTACATTATTCCAGTACAGCGTCACCTCTCCATCGCCTGGAACTACAGCAAGCTGCGGTGAGGGCGGAGGCGCGGGCAAAATGTATCGATCGATTTTTCCGTTAGGAATAATGGTGTCTTCATCCGGATCAAGAACTCCGTTGCCGTTGGTATCCTCACCATTATATGCCTTGAGTGCCCAGGCAGCATTGGTGCGAAGATTTTTACGACGATTCGGAGTATCAGCAGAACCGGATCCATTCCAAAAACCTGCGACTATACCAAAAACGATATTGACTGAATCCCCGGGTGCAAGCGTCCAGGCACTGTCCGACGCCGTCTGAATCGGTTGCCGGGATGTCCCAAAAGGACCACCGGAAACCAGCATAATCCAGCTGTTTGGATCATTGGGAAATTGATTGTAACTCAAGTTGCCGTTGTCGTAGTAGTTGGCGGCATCACCGGAAGACGGGACACTGGCTTGCATCATGTCGTACCGTTCATCATCATTCTGTGGCATAAAATAATCCGGATAATCCTGATTACTTGTAGAAGTCCACACCCATTGCCGATAATACGTATCCCACGCGTCACGCGGAACGTCAGAGCCGAGTACCGTTATCCCGATATAACTCTGCGCCCAGCCATTGTCACCATCGTCATCATACTGGTAACCAATATCCAGGGGATAACCATTTTCATCCGGTGAGTTGTCGAAGGCATCCAGATTATCGTACCATGTCCATGTATCTCCCGGCTGATAATAATTGGTGTAAATCAAGTTGCCTACAGAGCAATCCATCCAGATTCCGGCAAAAAGATTTCTGATAGTCCAGCCGCCTGGCGTAAGCAAATTCGAAATATTTTTCACGGTATAGTTCAAAATGATGAAAGAATTTGCAAAGGTATAATTCCAGTTATACGCCTCTACATGCACTTCCACTCCCAGCGGAGTATGGTTCGGGACAGCGTGCAGCGAATCCAGGTCATCAAAATTTCCCACGAGATCTTCGTGCGAAACTGCGCTGGGTGAGTAATAGCGATCACTAAATATACTGGATTTTATGCGCAACGAATCGCCGGGGTGCCCAGACGGTTTAAACTCAAAACCCTCTTCACCGTAATCGAATACCCCGTCTACAATTGAACTCGAAACCCGGTTTTCACCACCGACCTGTCCGCCGACCCACAAACCCGCGTAAGAGAAATGTGAAACCCGCTTTTTGGGGTCAGTATTATATTGTTGGTAAAGTGAAGACGGTTGATCGGGATTATTCCAACCTTCCCCCAGAATTCCGATATTGGTAATGGTCACGCCAAATTCGCTGGCGGTAGTCCAATTATTATAATCGTTATCGGGCCGGCCATCTTGTAAATATTTTTTCAGATCATATTTTTGTGTGGTGCGCAACTGACCATAACTTGTGCCCGGCATAAATCCGGCAATAGAAACGAGGAAACTAATAATGACAACTGTGTATCTTTTCATAAGGTGGGTAAAACTATCATATCCTTTTTCTGAAAGCAAGACGAGACAATCATATTTATGTTAATTCTTTGTTAAAGTATTTCTTAACGCGGTAAGATTAACGCGAGCACTCAAGTAAGTCATCTAAATTCAAACACTTTGTAAACGTAAATGATTTATAGTATTAACAGGCTCTTTTTCCGGGGAATTTGTTCGATAATGTAATAAGGTTTTCCACAGAATCCAACCCCCTTCCGGAATTATATTTGTCCTCCTGAATATTTCGGGAAACTCACAAAAATTCTATAAGTGTGTTCACGCTCTTTCGAAAATTGTATTGCCTGATTTTCCTGATGTAATAATTATTGAGGTATATCTTTCTTGTTTTCCAAAGCCGGACATACCGACCATTTCTTTAAGGAAATGACCAGATATGTTCTCATCAATATTTTACAAAACGTTTATTTGTTTGCATCAGCTCGGCTGAATATTTTATGCGAATTCAGACACACGTGTTGATAGAATGACAACCAAAAAAAAGGAAGCCGCATAGAGGCGCAGAAGAGAAAATCAGGAATTAATCGGAGAACTCTAATCCTGAATAATCTCCGATTCGATATATCCAACCTTCACACCGGCGTGATTTTTAATGAGCGGCCGATAATAATCATTGAGCTCGGGATAATTCTCCGGATTAAACCATCCGAGATATTTTAGAATAGTCAACAACATCGAAGCGCTGCCACGGGATGCGCCATCCAGCACTTTTATAGCGATGCCATAGGTTTGTCCATCATAGCGAATACCAAATCCGCGAACACCCTCTGCGCCAATCTTTGACACCGCGCGTCCCTGCATGATCTGCATTATTATGGTGTCAAAGCGATTGCGGCCCGCTACTAAATACGGTTCCTGAGTCATGGCATTGAATATCTGTGTTAAAACCGGGTCGTCTGAATGTGTTAAATGCTGAAACAACAACGCCAGCTCCCGGACGGACAAATAAAAGTTCGGCGCAGAACACCCGTCAATGCCAATATGGATATCGTCGCGTCCGATCTGTTCCGCAAGCAAGTTTACAATATCCTGTTGCAGCGGATGTTCTGGATTCACATAATCCTGCAACGGATATCCGAGTTGTTTGGATGCCAATAACATTCCGGTATGCTTCCCTGAGCAGTTATTGTAATTCGCGGTAAATTGCACATTCTCTCGCATCAACCGCTCAGCTTCTTTCTCCTCCATCGGCGGATGCGCTCCACACATTAAATCATCTTCGGAAATGTTCGTCCGTTTCTGAATTTGCCGGACGGTCTCCAAATGAATTGTTTCGGCATTATGCGAGGCACAACAGACCGCCAGTTCTCTGGAACTTAAGTGAAATGTGTCAACCGCTCCGGATGCTACCAGCGGATATGCCTGAAACGGCTTCACGCTGGAGCGCGCATACATCATCAGGTTCGGATTTTCTGTTTGAAAAACTGACTTGCCGTTGGAATCCAATACAATGGCTTCACCGAAGTGAATACTCTCGAGTTCGTCGCCACGAAATACATTCGTTACTAATTTCATCCCACAACTCTTTTCTCAGGTATCAGCGTTAATTCCCGCGACGCATACGACACAACACGGGGAGAACTTGTATTATAAAACGGTGGAGATGTACTGAGTTCGAAGAAGACTCGGACGTCCACTCATTTAACGAGAAAAATAAAATCACGCAATGCATTTTCCAGACCAATAAACAGCGCTTTTCCAAGGATTGCCTTGCCGAGCACCAGTGTATCAAGGGTACCCAGATCAGCGAGTTCACGAAAATTTTGATAATTTATACCGCCGGATACCAATACACCCATATTATATTTGTTGGCAATGCGGGAAATGGAGGAAATATTCTCCAATGCCTGCAATCGATGCTGGGGAGATGATGCCTGAGTATACGGCGCACCGTTCAATTCGATATAATCTGCGCCCAGTTTGTACGCTAATTTTACCTGTTTGATGTCATTCTCAATGCGCACAGCCACAGCCAGTGAACTCACTGGTCTGATTTGGGCAAAGATGCGATCCAAATCAGGTGCCTCACGCAAATCAAGACAAGCCGTTGCTTTGAGCGGATCTGTAAACGTCACAATATCAGGAGGATAATTCATCACCGCATCGATGGCTTTTTCTGTAACTGGAATGCGCCAATTACAATCCACGGACACCGTATCAAACAAACGCGCCGGGACGTCACTTTCGCCCTCCGGAGAGGAGATTCCGATCCGATCTGTTCCCGCTATTTCCGCAATACCCGCCGCCACCACGGGATCAATACCCGGAATACCCAAACTTCTCTGGATAGAAATAAATGGATCGATATTCAGTTCGAAGAGCGCCATGAACTTACAGTGAACTCCTTGCTTGTTGTTACATCACGGGTTTCGGATACGTTAACACATCAGAGACACGTGAAAACCGAATACCGCGTGATTCATAATATGGGATATATTCTCTCAGGACTTCAAGTGTTTTTCGTTTGTCATGTCCAATCCCAATCACTTTCCCGCCACGGATGGCGTGGTCGACCAGCGCTTTTAGTTGTCCCTTGATATACGTGGTATCTTGTTTGTTATCGAGGAATACCCGCCGGACCCCGTGTGGGATACCTAATTTTTGCGCCAGCGAATCGCCCACCGACTCCGGAACCGTTTTGCTGTCAACGAAATACATGCCATTTTGATCCAGGGTGCGCAATACTGTTTCCATCAGCACCGGATCCTGGCTGGCCAACGATCCCTGGTGATTGTTCATCCCCGAAGCCATTGGCAGCAAAGTAATTGCTTTTTGAATTCGCCCAGTAATCTGCTTTGCAGTCATCGATGATTTTAATATGTACTCTTCTTCACCGCCAGAGTAATTTTCCGGCTCCATCGGCATATGGATAATGACTTCGAATCCATTTGATGACGCGGCCTGCGCAATTTCCCTGGAGTATTGGTGACCGGGAATAATGGCCAATGTCAGCTGAGGCGGTAAATTCAAAAATCCCTCCACAACTCCGTTATTGTAATACCCAAAGTCGTCAATGATAATACCGACTGTCACTCGTTTTGGAATCGGATCTTTCTGGAGCACAACTTTGCCCAGCGGAAGTTTATCGTAACCTATGCCGAACACAGCAATATCATCCTGGCGCAACGAATCCAGAACTTCGTACTCTGATTGCACCAATTGTCGGGCTCGCCTGGAATAGGCATCAATTTTTTCGTTATAAGGAAACGTAAAAATAATTTCCGGGAGGCCTGTGGAAGTTTCCCGTAAAGCTTCAAAATGCCAATCGGCGCTCGTTTGCAGCATACTTCTGGGAAACCGCTGCTCAAAATCGGATTTTTTTGTGTTCCACAACACTAAAGACTGATCAGTGTTTGAATACAAATTTTGTAAAAGGATACCGACGAGCAGCAGCGCTATCGTCAGGAATGCACCAATCAGCAATTTGTCTTCGCGTATATTCATATGAAGTAACCCGGTTTATCCGGTGGATTAACAGAGCGTGAAGCTTAAAATAATCTTATTAAAAAATCGACTCATCAATCCACTGTGTAACCCGCCATTTAGCATCTGCAGTCGATTTTTTAAAGTAAAATATCGCGTTACCGGAAATACTAATTTCCTGATCCAGGGACAGTTCAAAACTTTTACTGACCCGGGCTTCATTGGCGGCTGCAAACGATGTATCCCGCCAGGTGCTGTCCGTGGGGATAACCCGGTACGCGCTGTCCACCGTACTATTCCAAATCAAATTGATGTTTTTAAACACGCGCAGCAGCCGACCCGTCGTCCGCAATTCCGTATCACGTCCCCAGGATTCATATCGTCCGGCGCCACCGGCAGCATCGGAGTTGTAATAGGTGAACACGAAGGACGAATCGATTATCCTGCTATAAATCAGCGAATCGTGGAAGACGTACGAATACCTGAAGTTGGTTAATACGGCTTCCGGCGTTTCCTGATCCGTAATCCGAAGCCCGCTAGTTCCGCCAGCAATTACACCTTCTTTGGGAGCAAAAATATTTGTGCAAGAGGCTAAAGCTAGCGCTATCACTGGGATGCAAGACAGTAGACGCCAACCCATCAAAATGCCGCTTTCAGGTCGCTCCAGGTTGCTGATTTATTCTCGCGTAAATCTATCCATTGGTATATAACCCAGTTACGCTGGCTATTTCGCCACATCGAGAATCGCGCCTGGCCCATCGCATTTTGCGGGATGTTCTCTTTGGTGTGATGGACGCGCAACGAGTACAAGACTTCGATCCACGCTGAATCACCGGTGACCACCACCTCATTTTTCTTGTCAAAGGCGAGCTGAAAAAGGGAATCCCTGGGGACGCTGTTTGCCATTTCCTGGAAAACGCGGCGTTCATCGGTCAAGGACCAATTTGCGAATGTCTGTGGCGACGCAATATTACTCTCTGCGTCCGGGATAAACTGAAACGATTTTTCATCCATGGTAGAATCGCTGAAACAGCGAATGTAATTATCCACATTCCGGTCTAAGAAGGCGTTTTCCATATTAGTTAACACCTGCTCCGGGATGGTCGGGGGCTGCCAGCGGCTGTTTGCCACACGCTCGGGTGGCTCCACGGACCGGGTGCTCAAAATTTGATCACACCCAGCGAGCCCAACAATAAAAAGTATAGAAATGAGATATTTCCACATAATAAATTAACGTACCACTCCCGTAATCATTTGTCAATTCCGGAACGGGGAGAATAGTTACAGCTGAATAGAAAAATTCAACTGCTGAGGAATATCCAGAGAATTGCCGGGAAAAATGACGCTGTAATTCACACGAAATTTCTGCCACTGGATACCAAAACCGAGCGCCGGTTGCGTTTGATCAGCATTTGCCTGAACCCCGGCCCGGATAAACAACATTTGCTGATACCTGAGCTCTGCGCCTCCAGCGACGAAACCATAATCATTGACGTAGTATCCGGCATCCACGAGCACCTGGTACGATAACGTTCCCTCGCCAATTTGATTGGAGTATGCTGTGCCGGCCCTGAAAGCCGTCGGTAACGGAGTGGATTCATTGCGCAATTTAGACATAGTACCGAGATTGCTGAGCGCAGCGCCAAAACTGAGATGAGAATTCCATTGATAATTTAAGCCCGCAGAGACGCTCACTCCGTTTGCCATATCGTAAAATATTTTTTCGTACAGGAAATTAGCCTGCACCCCGACTCTCATCTTTGGCGAAATCTTTTTAGCCGCACTAATTCCCGCATTCAGATAATGCGCGCCAAAGGTATCGATTGGCTCATCTGAAGCCCGGGTGTCCCGATACTCAAAGCCTGAGATGTTCGCAGAAGTCAGCAGGACGCCCCAGTGCCACTTGGTAAGCGGAAACCCGACACCTAAAAACTCAACGCTGCTGTTGGCATACCAAAAGGAATGCCCCAGCTGCGCGACCGTTGCATCCAATTCTGCTGCCAGTGCCGGATTCATAAGAAACGACGCCGGTGATGTCGCGGTGGTTGCAGCAACTCCGGCATTTCCCAGCGCAGTCAGGCGGCTATCCGGATTAATCTTCAAAAAAGCTAACCCGGATGAGGGATTATCAAATGCCCACAACGTATTTGCCAACAGGAGGCTCAACATTATCGCAAATAATTTTGTTTTCATTGAGTTTCGCCTGACTACATTCATTTTTTCCGTTAAAACTGGAACGACCATGAGAAATAGTGAGCGCTTCCTTCGCCAGCCCGGCCGGTGACAAATGCATAATCCAGCGCCGTGTCCACCGATTGAAACAGGTCATAACGCAATCCGCCACCAAAGGAGAAATTTCCATCGGCGACTCCCGCTCGCAACGAAGCCATGTCTAACGGATTCCATTCGGTCGCAAACCGGTAAACCACGGCTCCTTTATCGCTTCGTTCATATTCTGTCACCAAATCAAGGGTGGCGGTGGCGTGAAATCTTCCGCCTATCCTATAGATGGTTGGTACTTCATTCACCACCGTATTCCCCTGGGAATAAACATCTTTGGCATCCCAGGAAAATTTGCCGTTAAAGTTCTGCGCGGTCACGCCAATCTCAATAAACGGAATCGGCTCGATAACGACTCCGAGGTCGAGTCCAACAGTATTGGATTTGATTTCATCCAGATTGTTCTGCATCAGTTTTAAGAGCATCCCTGCGCGGACATACTCGCTGAATTTATTGGCAAATCCCAGTATAAACGTATTCTGTCGGGCTGTGTACATATTCGTTTTTTCCCCGGACGAATTTCTGCCTTGAATATCATTCACTCCTGTGGCGAGCCATCCGATACCGAGACCAGCGGTTGGAGGTAACGGCATAGCGAACCCAGCATAATTATAAATACGGTCTAACGGCAGGAACCCGTAAGTGAGTCCCAGGTTTTTCCTCTCGACTTTTGGCAGGGCAGCCGGATTGTAGACATATCCATAAGCATCCGCATTGCCCACCGGGACCGTGTTAGCTGCGCCGATAGCACGGGCGCCTAAACCCAAGCGCAAATAGCTGCCAGCATATCCGGCGTTTGTTTGGGCGGTGAGAACCGCCGGTGACTGGCAGAGAACCCCAACGATAACCCCTAAAAACAGGTATAATATTTTAGTCTTATTCTTCAACATGCTCATCCGTTTATTACCAAGATCTTTGCCCAGTGAGTTCGCTGTTTACCGTTTTCCTTAATGGTTACTTTCACGAAATAGACACCGTTTGCCACAATGTCACCCAGCAAGTTTCGGCCGTTCCAGGTTTCCGACCATTCTCCCGTCGACCGGGATTTGCCAACCGTTACATCCGCCACTTTTTCCATCGCAAAATCATAAATTCTCATTGTCACTTCGCCGGTAGCATGCATGTCGTATTGGATCCTGACATGACCTTCACCGTTCAGCTGGTTGTGTCGTGAGGGAGAAAACGGATTGGGATACGCGTAGACGTTTTCTTCATCTGGTGCGCTGGTTGGGGAAAACGCCCTTAACACGTGCCATTGGTATTCGTTATCGGAATAGGCCAGTCCATCAGTAGTTCCGATCCAGAGCCGACCTGTGGAAGTAACCGGCGATGGCGTCACCAGCACTGAAATCGCAAAAAGAATGCCCCGATCACTCTGGACGCCAAAGATCGGTTGCCCGGTGTCCTCATCGTGTAATGTGCCAAAATTTTCCCAGGTATAGCCAAAATCCAATGACTTGAACACACCGGCATCCGTGGCAGCATACACAGCATTATTGGAGGGACGGAACGTAAAATTATTGGCAAATCGCACCACTTTTGCGGTGCGCCAGCGGGCCTGATTGTAATCATAAACGCTGATTCCGCTTTCCTGTCCCTGATACGTTTGCCCCGTAGACGCCCAAAGATATTTATTCGATTGCGTTTTCTGAATTTTCAGCGCTAAAATCCAGTTGCCGCTGATTGCCGAATTCTCAAAAGCATATTTCCGCCAACTTGTGCCGCCGTCGGTGCTGTGATTAATACCACCGGAGGTCCCAACCCACACTTCCTGACCGTCCATTGTTACCGAAAATCCTTTTTGATTCTCATTGCCCGGCCTCTGTGAATTTCCCACGAGACGAATTTCATAATCTGCGGGCACGTTCTCCGGGGAGAGAAACTCCATATTATCCATCGGGGTGGGAATGCGGGTCCAGGATTCACCATAATCGGTGGATTGACGAATTCCGCCGCCCCAGCAAGCGATCCAAACCACGGAATCCTGAAACGCCAGGTCATACGTCACGTTTTGGATATTCGTCGTCGTGGGATTCAGTACCACAGTAGTATCACCGTAGGGAAGAAGCGTGTCCGTTCTCGCGTCAACAGGCTGTGAAAAATAAGTCCAGGTTTCACCGCCGTCAAATGACCGGCCGAGTCCACCGCCGGCAGAGAAATTACCCTGCGCGGTCGTAGTATCATACACAGTGGCTACCCACACGGTATCCCCGTTTACCTGTAATGCTGAAACACTCCCCCGGGGGAAATTCTCGACGGTTTCGTGATCGTACAATGTCCAGGCATTCCCAAAATCTGTAGATTTGGCAATGCCGCCACCAGATGCAATCCATAACGTCGAGTCGCCACCCAAAGTCATATCACCAACACCATTGCCGGGCAGACGTTCTAAGGTTTTCGGTCCATCCTGAGCAAGTGCAAAAAGGGAAAATCCCAGGGAAAAAATTAAAATTACAACGCTATAGATGCTTTTTCTAATCATTGATTTGCTATATAAATTTCTGTGTAAGAGGTATCTCTGGCTTGTTCGTAATCTTCCGCCACAACTCGCATGAGCCGCCATCCCGGGTCCAGTGAACTGACCGTGCGGATAATGACACTGTAAATACTGTCCGCAGCTACCGCGTCGCCCGCATTCTGATTTCCCGTATTGTCGAATTTTACAAGCGGACCAGGACTGTCAGTTGTATCGCCGTTGACTACCTTCGCATACTGTTGCAGCGTCACCTGTTTGATGTCACTCACGCCGTTGGAATCGATGACGACTGCCTGAATTAACCCAATTTGCGATTGGCTTGCATCGAGCGTATCCGGTGCGTTGACCCGCTGAATCCGGACCGGATAGTTTTTCACCAGGGTGAACACCTGTTCGGTAGAGAGGGAAGCGCCTGATGAGTCCACCACTCCGACTTCTATGGTAAAATCTACGGTTGATTTTGGTGGAAGATACGGCGTGATAAATTCTGCGGGTAAATCTGCAGAAAACCGCTGATTGAACGGAATGATATCACCGTGCGTGCCGTCGTCATACAGTCGCGCCTGCAAATACGGTGAATTACTTTCTGGCTGGTAGGCGACAAACCATACGCTATCCAACGGAGTTGCCGTTGCGGGCTGAATAAATGCCTGTACGTGCAGCACATTGGTGATTTCGTTCCGGCTGATGGTTACTTCTTCAATTTGAAGCGGTTGAGTGTGGTCCTGTGTCGGCAGGTCTTTTTCACAACCGGCCAACAGTAAACCCATTACAAATAATATGGTAAAAATCTGTTTCATAAAATGTCTGCCAAATTAGATGCCGAAGTGTGACTTATCAAGCACAATTCAATTGTTCTCATTGTTCTCCATTCCATACACCAGATGAACCATCACATCGCCAACGGCCTGCAAACTTTCCGGGCTGCATTTATCGGGAGTATCTTCTATCGTGTGCCAGTACCGATTGCTGGGGTCCGGATAAGCAAAATCGATAACATCTACCGCGGGGATGTTGGCGTAACGGTAAAGCATCAGATGGTCGTCGTAAATTTCCTGTCCAGCGCGCTGCTGAAATGCTTCATATCCCAGGGAATCACCAATCGCCCAGATCTTGCGGGTAATTTGTGGCGCGATGCGCAACGAATTCTGTTCCATCGGTAACTGTAAACTGGCGTCTCCAATCATATCGAGTACCACAGCAAAAGCATATTGCTTTGGATTCTCTAAATGCTGTGCAAAATATTTAGAACCCACACCATATTCAGACAAATCCCAGGATTCACCCAGATCTTCGCCATCGAACAGAACCAGTGTAACGCCGATTGGGGGTGGCGTTTGAGAAAAAATTCGCGCCAGTTCCAAAACTACAGCCACGCCACTCGCCCCGTCGTTAGCCCCGATTATTGGAGTAGAGCGATTTGAATAATCGGGATCCTGATCCGCCCAGGGACGCGTATCCCAATGCGCACCGATGATGATTTGCCTGCCGTTTTTGGGTCCAAATCGCGCAATGATGTTCGTGAGTTCAAATGATGCATCCGCCGATTTGCTGTCGTGCGTGAATGACTGCTCCTCGACCTGATCGCTAAATTTTTTCAGCGTGCTCACCAGATAATCTCTGGCAATATAGTGTCCATCACTCCCCGGATTGCGAGGGCCGATATCCGTTTGGCTCACCAGATAATTCCAGGCGTTCTGCTTATTAAATTCAGGAACCGTCTGGTCCTTTCCGTATAACAGCATACTCAATCCCATCAATAGTAAAATACCGGGAAATACCTGCTTCACTTATCCTCGAATCTGAATGTTCACGGTTAACCCGAAATCACTGAATTTCGTTGGTTTGCCTTCATTATTCCGCTGGGCATTGTAGCGCCGGCCAAATTTGTAATAAATACCGCCGGTCACTTTGCTCGTGAAAGAATAATCAATTTTGGGCTGAACCTGCCAGCTATATTCATCATTATACGTTTCAAAAGGATTGACATCCTGCTTTTTCCGCGACAACGATTTATTGTAATCAAAGGTAAACGTGAAATTGATATTATTATCCAGGTTCAAATCTTTTAAAAATGGTAACGGCAAGTGCATACCTTTGCGTCGCTGATAGCCAGCTGAGAGTGAAAAATTCTGTCTGGTCGAAACATCAATGGTTTGCACTCCAGTCAACGATTCCGTGACTTTTTTCGTTGTCCCGAAACTGGCATTAAGCGAGATGTCGTGCTCCAGTTGAAACCGTAACCCAACCAGCGGCTGCAGGTTTTGGGTATATGAGACCATCCGCTGCACGCCGTCCTGCCATTGACTGCTGTACTGTCCGGAGAAATTGTGATCCAATGAAACGCTTTGGGCAAACTTGCTGAACAGTGGAAATTTTTCCAGTCCGCTCCATCGAAGGCTCCATCCCGGCAACGGCAAACCGCTAATAAATTTCTCCCGGAGATCGTATTTCGCCTCACTAAATTGGAAGAGCACAAAATCCTGCTGCAGCTGACGCGTCGTTTGATTCGGTTGAAAACTCTCTGAGGATCCTCTTCCAAAATTAAAGGTCGCAGATAAATTGCGCGAAAAATTGTAGCCGGTCCGGACACTCATATCGCGGCTTTTACTAATGTTGCGAATACTTGATTGGCCAATATAACCGGAATCCACCGGGACATCAGCGTTCACCTTCAATCCCATACGATAGGCGATGCCAGGTGAGTGAATCAGTTTATTGTGCCGTCCCTGCCGCCCGGTATTCATTGTCAGATTAATCGGTTGAATCTTTGTTAAAAATGAGTCGAATATCTCTGATATGGACGGCGTTTTCTTTTCATCCTTTTTTTGGTCGTCACCGGGACTCTGGTTCGGTGTCGTTGGTCGGCCGGGTCGCCCGGTGGTAGGACGTCCCCGGTTACCACCCGGACGGTTCCGATTTGTGGATCCTCCGCTAATTGATTCTTTAATTTTCTTCAGGTCCAGCGTCAAATTCATCGATATGCGCTGTGTATATGCTACATCAACCGCGTTATCCTCGGAATTAATATTAAACGCGTAGTTGTAATTCGATTGATACCGAAAAGTCGGTTGAAGCCAACTGGCTAACGACAGATTGTAATTGGCGCCATAATTCTCAGTTTGTTGGGTAATAATACCGGGTTTCAGGTATTTTACCATATTCCAGCGACGCCCACCGCGATAATCCGAAACATTGGATGTCACCGATTTATTAAACGTGAAATTCAGGCTGTTAAACGGGTTATATCCCGTGGCAAAATTACGTCTCAACACTTGAGAATAAGAAGAAGATGACTTTTTCCCGACTTCCCCATAACGTCCTTCCCGCCTGGTTTGACGCTCGGAGAGCGCCGCAGAAATATCCAGTTTGGTTGGGAGATATGAGAATTTCGAATCGGCTAATTCATCACCGTACACCGGGAGAAAGTTCAGAAATTTGAATATAGCAATCGGCTTCCCTTTCGGCAGTTGCGCACCGTAACTGCCCTGGGTTGCCGTGGTCAGATTCCTGTTATATTTATTCACATCATTCCTGGAATACGACCGGCTCACGTCATAACTGAATTTCACCGCGTCCAGTGAATATTTTACCAACCAATTATCTGAGCGGGATCGTTTCGAAATGGATGCGCCATACGACCGATCCATACTAAAACTCTCAATTTTGTGCAGCGTATCAGCGACAACCTCAGCTGGTAATGTTTCTCCCAGGTTAGATGTCAAGACATCACTGCCCGGTAAATATTTCGGGTTTTGTACACGCTGGCTGTATTTCGCTCTGACAGGAATACTTAACCCCCACGATTCCGGGAGAAATTTATGCGCGTTGAAAGTCCCGTTGATGTCAAACCCCTCAGTATTACTCTGGTCGCCCCATTGTGCATCAACCCGGTGAAAATCAGCGTCAACCCGCGAAGCGGAGAAATTCACCGAAGCCAGATCTGCAAAATCCATCGTTGCCCGCACACGCATAGCGCGTCCGCCCGTACGACTCACTCCGGTTACCCGAAGCTCGTTTAACCAAATTTCTCCGGTGTACGCCGGCCAATTTCCAATAGCATTTGTCTCCCGCAGGACCTGATAATCCTGATTGGTATAATTCCGGGCGCCAACTTCCATCTGGGCAATCTTCCGGAGAGAGGGTTGGCCCCGAACAATCAGCTGCTCGTGCCGCGCGCTCGTTGTATCTTCAAAGATGATGGTGTTTTTATCGAAGAAAATATATCCACGGGGATTCGTTTCCGGGAAGACGCTGCCAGATTCTACGCGAAGACTATCCACGGTTTTCAACCGGGCCAGGAAATCCAGGTCGATGTCCATATCCTGCCATCCTGGCTCAAGGCGGGTGTTGTACTCGTAATAATTCTCTTCATTTAATCCAAACCGGAAGAAAAACTCAACATGATCACCTGTCGAGACAAAGTTCGCATCGCCGTGCAAAAACATCTTCAGGTGGCGATAATTGACATAAGAAGCTTCCTGTCCCTTATATAATTGTTTCAGGGCTTTGCCTTCATACCATTGATCAAAATTTGTCATCTTCAGCACAAGAGATTGCTCTTTGGTGGTAATATTGTTGACCCGGTCCCGGGCGCCGGAAACACCTTTGGGCGGCTGATATTCCGGATTGTCTTCATTGTTAATCACGGTGACCGCGAAACTGGAATCCGTCCGGGAAGTATCGTTTACCACGTCATAAATCTTGTTATCGTTAATCCACTCGTTGCCGACAATTTCGATTCGGGCAATACGCACCGTATCCTGGTCGCCGCCGGTGAAGGGAAAGTCAGAGACCCAAAGCCGCGTAAACTGGATATCGTCCATCTGCGGGTTCCCAACCATCTCGCTGAAGTCTGATAGTGGAATCCGGTACTGCTTCCAACCGGTAGGCTGTCCGTCATCAAAGCGGGTCTCACTCACGAAATATTTGTTCTCAAGTGTATCGACCGGAATCGTATATGAAAAATAATTATCGCTCATATCCAGGATATTATTCCCGTTAATATCCTCGGTATCTACCCGTCGGCCATCGGCCAACTCCCGGTTTCCCTGTGTTCCATTAATATACCGATATTGTTGCCGGTCCTTAAAATCCCGGGAGTTATACTGAAAATTATCACCTGCAGGATCTTTATCCAGCAAGCCATACTTTTCAAAGAGCGAAGCCGGACTATCATAGCGGAGTGTGTCTCCATTATACACGCCAACCTCTTCCTGATCCGGCAAGAAATCGTAACCTAAATCGTCTTCGGGCTTCACATATCCCGTTTTGATAGTTTGCTTTTTGTCCTCACCGTCCAGAACGCGGTTACCGTTAATATCTTCGGAGATCCGCCCCAGATCGAGATGGATTTTTCCGGCGCTTCCCTGCATCCAAATTTCGACAAACTTGCTTTCCGTTTGATCACGATAGGAGGAAGGGAGCGGACGCATAATCCCACCCCAGATTGAATCCTGTGGAGTTGGCGTTGTATCTCCAATGGCACGCCGGGGATCGAGCACTAGCGTCAACACATCGGTTGTATTATTGCCCAGCCGGACGCTGGTCTCTTTATCCGGCCAGATATTTTTCGTCGCAATTCCGCCGTACGGATTATACCAAAACAGAAAACCCCGCTTCTCGCGTCGCATGTTATCCGGTACGGAAGATTCTGTCCAGTTTCCGCGGAAGACCGTCAACGTTGTTGTCCGTTTACTTCCCTCGAAATCATCAATATACGCCACCCCGTTTTTTTCGAGATTGGAATTTTGCGTATTCGGGTTTGGTAGCACCTGCGCCACCTCACCTTCCACCTGGAACCGCGAGGGTTCTTCGGTGCGTACCAGCGGCAATAAATCAATGGCGCGGGTCATAAAATTCAGATTCTTATCGAACCGACCGTTAACATCCCACACAAAATTGCTGAAAGGCTCTTGTCCAACCCGAACCTTGTCATCAATCGACGATTTGCTGTAATACATTCCGGTGGCAGCCAAAAATGAATTATCGCCAAACTTGTATTCGGCCCGCCCTCCAATGACCACTTTTTTGTCCAGCTGGAAGACCTCGTTTGACTCGTAACTGATCTCTAAATCAGCGCCCGGTTTCAGCGCGTCTTCGTTAATTATTTTTATCTGTCCAAGGAAGTAATCAACCGTATAGTCTGTGCCTTTTTGCAGCGTCTGACCATCCAATTTGACCTCTTCACTGCCTTCTATAACAAATCCTCCCAAATTAATAACTGAGCTTTGGTTCGAATATTTCGCCGCCAGCTCGAACTTGGACTGATCACGAACATCAGCATTATTCGTTGAATAGCTGCCTTCATACATCTGCGTTTGCGATAGATCTTCCGTCAGGTGAGGATTATACAGCCCCGCGAATGTATCCAGTCCGGCGGCAGCGGCCTCTTTGGAAGAACGAAACGGTTCAAGGTAGGGGATAAAGAGTTCACCCCGGTGATAATTAATAATATCAGGAGAGTTATCCAGCTTATCGTCGGGCTGTAATTCGCCACTCTGATTAAAGCGATCCAAATCAAAAATCCGGAGCCAACTCACGCCCTCATTATTAGTATTATCATTTTTCGGAGTATACGTATCAATGATATCGAATTCTAAATTATCCGGATCTAAATCGAACGTACCGAGGGAATACACGTTTTTGAACATCAGATCCCAGGTTGGATCGGAAGTTGAAGGGTTGTCAGGGCGCAACAGCTTCAGCGTGATCGTATCTGATTCCGCAGAGTTAAAGTTGATATCTCCCACGTCAACGCCGCCTTCTGTGTTATATGCAACCGCAAGAATTTCGTTAGGCTGCAAATTGACGTTGTTCAGGCGGATATATCCTAAATCTTTATAGACTTCATAATCTTCGTTGAGCTGCAGGATTTTAAATTCCCCGGCGCGTTTGTATTCGGGGAACTTGGTTTTGTCGTTAGGATCAACCCACGCAACACCGGGGATCTGTGAGCCTGTCTCATTATTTATGCCCACCACACTTTTATAGACCTCAATATTATTGATAATCAACGGATTGGGAACTGCGGTATGCAGGTTGTCTTCTCTGCGCAAAGGATAGAAGTTTTGGCGATAATCTCTTGACAGGAAAAAATATCGGTTCTTTATATACTGATAATCCTGTGTGGAATATTCTTGTTGGGTTGAGCCGCCTTCATACTTTAATTTTTCCTTCTTTCCCTGCTCGATACTGGCAACTGTCACCACGTCGATCGGACCAATTTTCATATCTGTCCGGATCCCAAATAACCCGCGACTATTGGGACTAAAGGTGACAAGTTGCGTTCCAGGCAGTGAGAGTGAAATATTACCGGCGTCGATCCGCTGGACAATATCATCTTCATCGCCGGTGTAGTTAATTTTTACGTCGTTCTCAAATTGGAAATCACGCTCCGAATTATAATCCACCAACACATTGATGCGATCCCCGATGCGTCCTTCAATATTAAAATTTTGCCGCTGATTGAACATAATGTTCGTGGTGGGCTGGCTCTGAATACTCGTGGTAATCAGGTTTTTATCTTCCCGCATTGCCCGGGCGTTGATGTTCACATTTCCGGCTACCCGCAACGACACGCGTTGTCCGGCAATCTCTGCTCCTACTAATTCCAGCCCGCGACCACCCTGACCGCTTTCATATTGAAGGCTTTGCGTCGCTTTTTTGACAAAGAGCTGATGTGCGTTATGTTTTCGCCGCAATTCAAAATACGTGTTGTAATCCATCCGGATTGGAATAGATACCGGCGTGTCATCAAACGTCTCTGCGATAATAATTTCCTGACCTGTAGAGTCTGGTTTTTCTACGCGCTGTAACCCCTGTATGCGCGGCAGGGGCATACGAATTGGAGGCGGGAGCGTTGAATCCCGGTCGGCCAGACTCCATCCCTGATTCTCTGGGAGAAACAGCTTCGGCTGCGCCAACGGCAACCGGGGATACGGCACCGATGCCGTAAAAACGGAGTCCGCCGCGACGTCTTCCTGGGCGTACAGCCGTGATGAAGTCGGGATGAGTAATGCCAGACTAAACGCAAGGAGCATTGTAACCCGACAGTAAGTTGTTATCGATCTGCGCAATACTGTCAATCTGTTAACTTTGTTCTATTTAGCCGTCCTGTTAATCTGATAACAACTTTCGGGGTACATTCTCCTCTGATACAAATTAGTGAATAAGTTGTTGCTTCTGTAATTGTAGATATAATTTTCGTAATGCCCGTCCACGATGAGAAATCGCATTTTTTGCATTCGAGGTCATTTCAGCAAATGTTTGTTTTGTTTCCAGAGATTCAAAAACCGGGTCATAGCCAAATCCACCATCACCGCGCCGTGATCGCAAAATTATGCCTTCCACTGCGCCGTCGGAAGTAATAGTATGCGTTCCGTCATAAAAGGCAGCAACAGTACGAAATCGGGCCGTTCGATTTTTATCTGCAACAGTTTCCATCTCAACAAGCAATTTATTGACGTTATCGTCGTAAGTCGCGTTTTCACCTGCAAAACGCGCGGAATATATACCTGGAGCGCCATTCAGGGCATCAACCTCCAGGCCGGTGTCATCAGCTAATGTTGGAATCCCGGTAAAATCATAGATCTCACGGGCTTTTTTCAATGCATTTTCTTCTAAAGTGTTCCCGTTCTCAACCACTTCCGGCGCTTTTTTAAACGCATCCAGTGTTTGTACCTGAACACCGGTACTCTCGAAAATCGTTTTGATTTCGGCGGCTTTGTCCGGGTTATGTGAGGCAACGAGGATTGATTTGATCATTCAGTTTCACATAGGTTGTGATGTTAGTATAAAACAATTTCTGACTATGTACTTTTAAACAAAAGACTCAACAGCTCATAACATCTCTGGGAAAGAGCCGTTGAAGGATCCTCCCTGTTAGAAATCTTCTTCTATTTCACTTAATTCTACGTGAACCATCATATCCACGGCCACATCGCCACCCTGAATAACTCTTCCCTGCACGCCGATGGGCTCTTCGACCAGCTCACGAATTTCTTCCCGGTTTTCTAACCAGTCCGGAAGCGGATAGTCGAACGAGACTTCGATAGTCACGTCCTCACCAATATGGATATGATCACCGGCTTGCAACGTATCCACTGCTATCCATTCCACGGTAAAATGTTCCCCGAAATCTCCCGGGACAAATTCATACCCGGCCTCCTGGCAGGCAGCGTATACTTCGTTGGCCACTACTGTTACTATTTCGCCCACAGATTGAGCCTTCATTAGCTCTTCCTGGGTGTCATCGCTGGCGGGAAAGACTCCACCGCTGTGAGGTGAACCACGATGGATCGCAACCAACTGTCCCATATATTACTCCGGCTGTTCTGATACTGGTTAATCTGAATTGCGGGTAGTATAGTAAGAATGGTACGCTAAAACAAGACTGAACTAATAAAAACAACGGGTTCACGCACGCTTACGCATCCGTGAACCCGACAGATTTCTTCAGCCTATTGGCCCGAGATCAAACCAGTTTTTCGAGGAGATCAACCACCCGGTGAGAATAGCCTGCTTCGTTGTCATACCAACCGGAAATTTTAATAAAATCCGGGCGCAGAATCCTGGTCAGTTGCGAATCGTAAATAGCGGAGTAGGTACTGCCTTTGATATCTACTGATACGAGCGGTTCATTCGTGTAACGCAAGAGACCGCGCAAATAACTCTCGGAGGCTTCCTTCATAGCAGAATTGATGTCGTGCAACGTGGCCTCTTTCTCAATTTCCAGAGATAAATCTACGATTGAGCCGTCGGCGACCGGAACACGATATGACATTCCGTCGATTTTCCCGTCCAATTCCGGAATTACGCGCCCAACTGTAAAGGCCGCATTGGTCGTGGTCGGAATAATGGAAAGCGCGGCAGAACGCGCCCGACGCATATCTTCGTGCGGAAAATCGAGCAAACTTTGATCAAGAGTATAGGCGTGTACGGTGATAATGTAGCCGTTCCGGATGCCGAAATTTTCCTGGATGACTTTACACAACATTGAAGCGCTATTGGTTGTACCAGAGGCATTAAGGATGAGTTTTTCATCACCGGTGAGTTCTTTGTGATTAATGCCATACACTATCGTCGCGTCGACGTCTCCCTGGGGAGGCGTGGTCAATAAAATTTTCTTGACTCCGCCAGCCAGATGTTTTTTGAGAGCATCTTGTGATCGCCGGCGACCAGTGGACTCCACCAGAACATCTACATCTAAATCCGCCCAGGGAAGGTCATCGTCCGCACGGACATTCATCACCTTCACCGGATCTCCACCCACAATAATTTTGTCGCCCTTGACTTCAATTTTCTTTGGAAACCGGCCGTGAATAGAATCGTGTTTGAGGACCGTGGCCAGCATTTCCGGCTCAGCGATATCGTTAATTGCGACAAATTCGATATCCGCGTCCAGATTATGGGCGGCGCGAAAGACGGACCGACCAATTCGCCCAAATCCATTGATTGCTACCCGGACTGACATAATCATTCCTCCTTACATAATAAATGGGGTTCTTATAATAGTATTGAGAAAATTAGATGATTTTCGCCCTGATTGCAAGTTGAATAGCAAGCAATGAAAGGGAAAGAGGTATAGGGGTATAAGGTTCAATAGTCAGTGATCAGTGAACGGTGATCAACGTTAAATTGTATTTTGACTCATATTCTTTATCATACCATTACTCTGAATATATGGGAATACGGCAAAAGAAAATTGAGAAATAGAAACTGAAAGTTATTAATTTTTCTCATCTCTCAGCTCCATGAGGATTCCGTCACCATAAGTTTTGCCGGACAGATAAGCACCTTTGCGGTGAATAATCTTTTAATTGATGCATCGTCTCGCCGTCCCTTATACCTCTATACCCTATACCATATTCCCGTATTTCCATATTCCCGCATTTCCGCATTTCCCGTTCACTCAACCGTATTACGCATCACGCATCACGGATTACGTATTAAGAGATTTTTCAGCGAAATTTTCCTGAAATTCAACCATCTTATTGGTAGTACGAAGCAGCGGTTCTTTTTATTATATTCTGCTGGTAAATACGATAAAACAGATATATGAGATTTATGTCACTTTCACTGTTTGATAACTCAGAGAATTCCGAGCGGCCGCTTCCGCCGCTGGCAGAACGAATGCGGCCGGAAACGCTTGAAGAATTTGCCGGCCAGGAAGACTTAGTCTCTGAAGGGAAAATTCTCTTTAATGCTGTCCAGAAAGGACAACTATTTTCTCTCATATTCTGGGGACCACCCGGCTGCGGGAAAACAACCTTAGCAAAAATTTGTGCCAACGCAGTCAACGCTGAATTTTACCAATTGAGCGCGGTTTCTTCCGGGGTGAAAGATGTCCGCAAAGTCCTGCAGCAGGCATCACTTTTGCAAAAACAGGGACGACAAACCATCCTGTTTATCGATGAAATCCACCGGTTTAACAAGGCGCAGCAGGACGCACTGCTCCACGCGGTAGAGGATGGCTCCATTATCCTGATTGGCGCCACGACAGAAAATCCCAGCTTTGAGGTAATTTCTCCGCTGTTGTCGCGTTGTCGCGTGTTGCGATTGCATCCCTTGGAAAAAGAAGACCTTCACGGCATTCTGACCCAGGCGCTTGAGCACGACATCATTTTAGGACAACTTGATATTCGGTTGACCGACGATGCGGAGGATTTATTATTAGAACAGTCCGGCGGTGACGCGAGGCGTTTGCTGAATGTATTGGAAATTGCGCTCCAGCAGATGGTAAAACCGGACGGCGAACAACTTGAAGTGACAGAAAGTCAAATTAAAGAAGCGCTTCAGCAGCGAACGCAACTTTACGATAAAGCCGGCGATTATCATTACGATACAATTTCCGCGTTTATTAAAAGTATTCGCGGCAGCGACCCCGACGCCGCGATTTACTGGCTGGCCGTGATGCTGGAAGGCGGAGAAGATCCCAAATTTATTGCGCGACGACTCATTATCGTTGCCTCGGAGGATATTGGCAACGCCGATCCGTACGGCATTACAATGGCGACATCCACTTTTACCGCGGTAGATTATGTCGGCATGCCGGAAGCCGCGATTATTCTGGCGCAGGCCACGACCTATTTGGCATCTGCGGCCAAGAGCAATGCGGCATATATGGCAATCAATAAAGCGCAGTCATTGATACGAAAAACCGGCCCGCAGTCCGTACCGTTGCATATTCGGAATGCACCGACTTCATTGATGAAATCCGAAGGCTATCACGAGGGATACAAATATCCTCACGATTTCGGCGAGCATTTCACCGAACAGCAATATCTGCCGGATGAAATGCAGAGTGTCTCACTCTACGAACCGTCTTCACTGGGACGGGAAAAATATTTCCGGGAGCGGTTGTCCCGCCTGTGGTCCAAACGCTACCGGTTTAAAGAATAGTCTTTCATGGCGCATACTCGTTCCATCGTTGTTCTGTTTCTGATTACACTCTCGGTAATCTCTCCGCACCAACATCTCTGGGGAAAAGCGCCGGAAAAACTGGAGTTGCTCCACGCGAATGAGTTGCAAAATGAGCAACGGAACGGGAAGAATGTCCAGATTTTGTCCGGAGATATCAAATTTCGTCGGGGTGAATATGTGATGTATTGTGATGACGCGGTGCGGTATGAAGCCATGGATATTTCCATCTTCACCGGACACGTTCGCGTTTACGGGCAGCAGGATTCCCTCTGGGCTGATTCCCTGATCGTACACAATAAGCGTGATTTGCTGGAGGCTTACGGCCGTCCACAGCTGCACTCGGAGAATCGCGTGATTCGCGCCAGGAAATTACGCTACGATATGCAAAATAAGGTTGCCGAGGCGACGGGTAACGTAGAAATGGAACAGCCGGGCCGCTTTGTCGATGCGGACTCGGTGTGGTACGGCGAATCGTCCCGCGAAGCCAAAATTTTTGGACAAAAGCAGTTTGCTACGGTCATCGACGAATCGCGAAACGTGAAAATACAGGGGCCGCTTATCCTGCAAAACCTGGATACGGAATATTTGCAGGCGGAGCAGCGACCGGTGCTGGTAAAAATGGATTCACTCAAGAATGAAGTGGTGCGCATCAGCAGCAACACCATTCAGGGTTACCCGGACAGCGGCCGCTACACCGCTGATGATGATGTCATTATTACCCGGGAAAATATGCGCGCGGAAACGCAGCGGGCAGTGTATTTCGAAGAAAAAGATTACGCGCGACTGGAGAAATCTCCAAAAGTCTGGTACAAAGAAAACACCATTACCGGCAAACAGATCGAAGTCTACTTTCAGGGCAACAAACTGGAACAGGCATATATTCCCGAAAAAGCGGAAGTCAACTCCACGGTTCACGGATTTCAAAAAGCGAAGAAAACCCAAGTCCCGGACAGCCTTTGGACAACCGCCCCGGGCCGGGCCGCACAGATTGATACAAGTCAATTCACTTATCGCAGGATCGATTATCAGGATAATCTCAAGGGTTCGCGACTACGCATCTGGTTTAAAGAGGGCAACATCAACCGGATTCGCATCTCTGGAATGGCGCAAAGTACGTATCACGTTTTCGAAGATTCAATTCTCCAAGGCGTCAACGAGACCAGCGGAGATACCATCAAGATGCAATTTGCGGCGGACTCACTGAATCAGATCGATGTCATCGGCGGTACCCGTGGCACGTTCAAGCCGGCAAGATACAACGCGTCAGCAGACACTACCATTTTCTACGAAGCCGATCATATCAAATTTCTGGTCCCGGAGCGGATTACGTATCTCCAGCACAACGCCGACGCCAGTTACAAAAACATGGAACTGACGGCAGCGTATATCGATGTGTACTGGAATAAAAATCTGTTGGTGGCCACGCCACTTCCGGACAGCGCATCTAAAGAAAATCAGGATCGCAATATGCCGACCTTTAAACAAAAGGGTAATGAGCCGATGGTCGGCAGAAAACTGGAATACAACCTGAAAACCAAGCGCGGCCGGGTCGTCCACGGGGAGACAGAATTTCAGGATGGGAAATACGTGGGCGACCGGATTATGAAAGAGGGCGATAAAACCATGTACGTCCGTTCCGGCCAATACAGTACCTGCGAACTGCCACATCCACATTATTATTTCGCCAGCAGCAAGATGAAACTCATTCTGAAGGACAAAGTCATCGCCCGACCAATCATATTATATATCCACGGCGTCCCGGTGTTTGGTTTGCCCTTCGCCGTGTTTCCGCAGAGAGGTGGACGGCGGGCATCCGGTTACATCATGCCGAGTTTTGGCGAAAACGCCAGAGATGGCCGTTATCTCAAGGGAATGGGTTATTTCTGGGCACCCAACGATTACTGGGATTATCGGATTTTACTCGATTTTTGGGACGAACGCGGCATCGCATTACGTAACCGGATTCGATACAAGAAACGTTACAAGTTCAATGGCAATATTGGGTTTACCTACGATAAAGCGATCTTCCGCGCCAATAAGCCCCAGAAATATGAAATCAACGTCACTCACTCTCAAGAGATTAATCCAACAATGTCTCTGCGGGTGAATGGTAGTTATGTAAGCGATCGAAACTTTTATAAACAGACGTCTCTTGATCTAAAAGATCGGTTAAAACAACAAATAAGATCTAACGCCACGTTAAATAAGAGATGGGAAGGCACCAAAAACTCAATGAGTGTCAATTTGAATCGTTCGCAAAATCTTCAGAATGGAGAGGTTGTTGAAACTCTACCCCAAATTTCTTTCCGGCGCGGCACAGATCAGATCTTTAAGCCGCCGGCAGGCGCGAGTTACAAGGTAAAAAATCGCTGGTATTATAATCTGAATTATTCCTATAACAGTAGTTTCAGGAACTCGCACACGCATACTTTTGTCCGGGACTCTATTTACACCGATTCGTACCAGCGGCGCATCGATCTGGGTCAGGATTCCACATTTGTGGACGAATATCGGCGTTCTATCCAGCACAGTGTTTCGATCCAGAGCCCAATCACGGCGCTTAAGTTTCTGCACCTCAATCCGAGTATAAGTTTCAGCGAAGATTGGGTACCGGCATACAGAGAGCCTGTGGTTGTGAATGACACTGTTCAAGTGGATTCCTCAGGCAATGTTCGTTTTCGCAAGATTAATCAGTTCCGAGCGCGACACACATTTCAATTCTCCACCAGCGCCAATACCAAACTGTATGGCTTGTTTACTATTCCGTTTGGACCAATCCAGGCTATCCGTCACGTGCTGACGCCATCTGTCAGCTATAACATTGGATCGGATTTCTCCAAGCGCTGGTACGGCTACTATTTCTATGGTACAATGCCGGATGGCAGCATCCAGAAATTTGATCGTTTTCGCGGAACACAGGCGGGTGGAACCGGCTCATCAGAGACACAATCTCTGCGATTTAGTTTACAGAACCTTTTTCAGGCGAAATATCTCACTCGGGAAAATGGAGAGCCGAAAGAGAACAAAATTGACTTCCTGACCTGGAATATTTCCACCGGTTATAATTTCGTCAGCAAAACGAAAAAATGGAGCACAATCAGCAGCAGTATGCGCGCATCGCTGGGCAAACAGCTTTCATTAACCGTGAATATGACGCACGATCCATATAAGTATAACTCCGACCAATTGACGACTCCCCGGTTAACGCATATCGATTTTTCCACGGGATTCAATCTCTCCGGCAAGCGTTTCACCCGGGCAGGAGAAATACCCGCGCAACCAGACACAACCGGTTTGAGTGTTTCGGATACAACATTAACAGATAGCCTCTATTCTCCATCAGAATTTGGAGAATCTTTGTTTGCCTCGCCGGCGGGACGATTTGGGCAGGGTAATGATCTCTGGACACTCCGGATGAATCTGCGTTATGCCGTTGACAAATCTAACCCCAACGTTCCGGCGAACCCGACTTTCTGGCTGAACACCAACGGAAAACTGAATATTTCTAAAAATTGGTCCATCTCGATGAACGCCCGGTTCGATCTTCAAAAACGGGATGTGGTCAGCAGCAGCATTAGCATCCATCGGGATTTGCACTGCTGGGAATTGTCCTTTCAGTGGGAGCCAACGGGATATACCCGCGGATATTATTTGAAAATCAACGTCAAATCGCCGAACTTGCAGGATTTGAAGATAGAATCAAAAGGTGGTCGGTTTAACCGATACGGATATTAATGACGCATTCAGTTTGTTCTAACCAATTTTTATCAGTGCATCACAGTTTTCTATCTTCATTTTACCATTGGAAAAAACTACCGAGAGGATATTATGAATAATTTTACGCTGGTCAAGCACCCGCTCATTTCCCACTGGATCACGGTTTTACGTGATAAAACCACCAAACCGTCGAATTTTCGCACCGCCATGGATAATGTCACGCAATATCTATTTATAGAAGCATCACAGCAATTACCGGTTCACGATATCGATGTGGAAACGCCGCTTGCAATGACAACAGGCGAGGAACTCGACACCCAGGTTGTGCTCGTTCCGATTTTACGCGCGGGACAAGGCATGGTCGATCCGATTTTGCGCCAGGTGCCGAACGCGCGAGTTGGATATTTGGGAATGTACCGCGATGAAGAGAGTTTTAGTCCGGTGTCCTACTATTTCAAATTACCGGAGATAGAAGACCGCGCACATATTTTCGTCATTGATCCGATGTTAGCAACGGGCGGCAGTTCATCGCTGGCATTGACTCACGTTAAGAAGAAAACCAACTCAGAACATATTACCTTTCTCTGCATCATCGCCGCCCCGGAAGGCGTGGAGCGCCTGAACAAAGAACATCCGGATGTTCATATTTTGACTACCGCGCTTGATGAGCGCCTGAACGAGAACGCGTTCATCGTTCCCGGCCTCGGTGATGCCGGTGACCGACAGTATAATACGTTGTAATCTTTTTCTAACGCCCCTTCGGGGCTTATTTGATTGATTTCATTTTAAACCCCAGGCTTCACCTGGGGCTATCTTCTTTTGCCCCGTTGGGGCAAAAATTAAAACCCTGAAATTCCCGTTTGGGAAGATTTCGTATTGTGAGGCTGAAAGTCCCGATTGATAATAGCATAGAATAACCAACGGGCGTTTTGGGGAAAAGTCCACCGTTGAGGAAAAACGCGCACGGTACTGTAAAGAAATCGCTTGAATCGGGCAAAGCCTTTTGCCAATGACCTCAACCAAAGGTGGTGGATTCCTACATTACACTAAAAAGCACACATTGGTGAGAGGGGCTGAAAGCCCCGCAAGATTCTAGCCTGGGGTGACTGAAAGGAGCCCCAGGAGAACAATGGAGCCATTAAACCGAGCCCTGAAAGGGCGATATTCGCAAGACCAAAAAGGGAGGACCTCCCCATGTCACAATCTCTGGTGAAAAATCTGATTCATCTTGTGTGGAGTACAAAAAATCGCCAGCAATTTATTTCCAAGGAGATGAAATCTGATCTGGAAAGCTATGTCGGTGGCATTTTCCGCAACCTCAATACGTTACCAATCCAAATCGGTGCGGCGCCGGATCACATTCATTGTCTGGTTGATCTTTCCAAAAATAGCGCTCTCAAGGATGTGATGGAGAAAGTCAAATCTAGCTCATCCAAATGGATGAAGGAGCAGGGATATCAAAATTTTTATTGGCAAAACGGATATGCCGGGTTCTCAATAAGTGTTTCTCACAAAGATGCGGTGATAGAATACATTCAAAACCAATGGGAGCATCACCAGAAATATACATTTAAGGAAGAATTGTTGCGGTTGTTAGAGAAATACAATTTACCGTACGATAAACGATATTTGTGGGATTAATGACATTTCTTTCGCCCTTTCAGGGCTGGTATATTTAATGATCTCTTCTTCTGGGGCTTCACCCCAGGCTATAATCTAACGCCCCTTCGGGGCTTATTTGATTAATTTCATTTTAAACCCCAGGCTTCACCTGGGGCTATCTTCTTTTGCCCCGTTGGGGCAAAAATTAAAACCCTGAAATTCCCGTTTGGGAAGATTTCGTATTGTGAGGTTGAAAGTCCCGATTGATAATGACATAGAATAACCAACGGGCGTTTTGGGGAAAGCTCCACCGTTGATGAAAAAGAAAAATACGCACTGGGCTCCAAAAAGCCCTCTTGTGTGAGAGGGGCTGAAAGCCCCGCAAAACGACAGCCCGGGGTGACCGAAAGGAGCCCCGGGAAAACAATGTACAATAAAGTTAAGCCCTGAAAGGGCGACAAAATCTAAAAATAAAATTTAATGTGAATGAACTACCCCGAGGCAGAGACCTCGGGGTATCACTCAAAGAGTCTCAATTGGTCTTCGTGTAACTTGGTATATTGTTTTTCTTGCCCTTGATTCTCAATATATCTTTGGATCACCTCTT
>Ga0102944_1000236_pt1 | contig 45700 bp, 43 predicted proteins | sample SalPonD_shore_MG_FD_78172 | JGI IMG/M metagenome (GOLD analysis project Ga0102944, IMG submission 78172) | Salt pond soil microbial communities from South San Francisco under conditions of wetland restoration - Salt Pond MetaG... | ecosystem: Environmental > Aquatic > Marine > Intertidal zone >... | reverse complement strand
GCCTTGGCAAAACGTCCAAAGTCACCGTTGAATACCTCTATCAGCTTGTCTACATCGACTCCGTCCACGTTTTCTCCCTGCATAGTGATCTATGATCAATGATTATTGATCATAGATCATGCTATCACCCATCCCGGAGCGCGTCAAGAGAAATTGGGAGAAGCTATCGGTACTCAGGAAGGTATGCACGATGTGCTTCGAACAGCTCGTCGCACATGGAGATAATTTCTTCAGGCGGTAACTCCGAAGAGGTCACGGGGTCCAACATGGCGGCCTGGTACACTCGTTCCCTGCGCAATTCACGTGCGGCAGAAATGGTAAGGAGCTGCACATTAATGTTGGTACGGTTAAGCGCAGCGCACTGCGGCGGCAGAGGCTCTACCGGGACCCGGTGAAGGCCGTTTCCATCAACCATTACCGGAACCTCCACCACTGCGTCTTGCGGAAGATTAGGAATGCTCCCGTCATTCCTGACATTGCCGTGTATGCGGGAAGGTAGATCGGTGGCATACGCTGCCACAATATCTGCGGCGTACTCCACAGAACGGTCATGTGCTATTTGCCCGGTGTCTGCAAGCGCGACCCGCTGCTCTTCCCACGCGGAGATTTGCTCCTCGCAGCGGCGGGGATATTCGTCAAGTGGAATGTTAAATCGTTCTATGCGCTCGGGCGCGCTATTCTTAATCCAGTACGGCGTGTATTCCGCGGCGTGTTCTGAAGACTCGGTGGTATAGTACCCGAAATGCTTCATGATTTCATACCGGACCATGTCCGGATGACGGTCCGCGTCACCTGAAAGGGCCGCCCTGTTCTTCTCTGCCGCCCGCCTCTTGATTTCCGGATAGAGGTCCCGCTTTCCGTCACGTATCTCCAGCAGCCATGCCATATGATTGATCCCCGCAATGCTCCAGCGCAAATCATGAGCTTCCATACCCAGATCCCGGAGCAAGTGGGGAGCACACACCTGAACTGAGTGGCAAAGCCCAACGGTGCGGCCGGGCCATCGGTCAAGAGCCGCGCCGGTGACAATGGCCATTGGATTTGTATAGTTCAGAAGGATGGCGTTTGGCGCCACATGGTGCATCTCTTCAATCATGGCGTCAATCACCGGTATGGTGCGCAGTCCGCGAAAGATGCCTCCAATTCCCAGCGTATCACCTATGGTCTGCCTGATGCCGTACTTCTTTGGTATCTCAAAGTCGGAAACGGTTGCCGGCTTGTAGCCGCCAACCTGCACCGTGAATATGACAATCGCGGCCCCCTCAAGCGCCGCCGAACGATTTTCCACTCCAACAAAAGTCTTAACGGATGCGCGTCCCTGGTTGAAATTGGTGGTCAGCGCCTCCGCAACCAGTCGGCTTTCCTCGGACCGGACAGGGTCAATATCGTAGAGTGCAATCTCAAGGTCGGCCGGCACACCCTCGGTTACAAAAAGATCGCCCACAAGGTTCTTTACAAATACGGTACTCCCCGCACCAACAAAGACTATTTTCATGTTTCTTCCTCTTTAGGGGTCAAGTTCTCTCAAGTATGGATGCAGGGCGGCGGCGTTGATATGCATTTATGTTAGAATATTCCGTGATTACGGCCCTGGATACATAACTTTTGTTGTCCTGTGCCTCGGCACAGCCGGCTGGGAGAGAGTATGGCAAGAAAAATCGATACCACCATCCATCAGTGCTTTCATGATGCGCCATCAGTCGCGGGGATTGCCGTACTGTTTGCGGGAACCCAGCAGTGCCCGCCGGGCCATTCCTTTCAGGGCCGCCGCGATCACTTTGTTCTCCATTATGTTGTTGAAGGAAGTGGACGCATTGCCATAGAAGGCCAGAGAGAGCGGCTTCACCGCGGAGATGCCTTTTTCATTTTTCCAGAACAGAAGAACCGCTACCAGGCTTCTCACGCCGATCCGTGGCGCTATCACTGGGTTGGGTTCACCGGGACGCAGGCGGAGAATCTGCTCGCCTCTATACGCGTCACGCCCGGAAATCAGGTTATTGCTCAGCCCTATCGCGCGGAAATGGATACCCTCTTTGACAACCTTGCGCGCACCCTGTGCGGCCGGCGCCAGGGATTTGAAGTGAGCGTAATTGCACAATTGTTGAGCATCCTTTCTTCCCTGTTTCACGGTGTCAACGATCAGCCCGGAGGTAGCGTGGCTCATACGGATCACGTCGAACGCGCGCTCGGTTTCATCGCGTCACATTATCACCAGCACATTACTGTTGCCGGTATCGCAGCCCATCTGGGATTACATCGTTCCTATTTCTCCGAACTCTTTCACAGGGCTACCGGATCAACCGTGCAGGACTACCTTGTGACCTATCGGATGGAACGCGCCAAAGAGCTACTCACGCATACCGGAGATTCTGTTTCGGAAATTGCCAACTCTGTCGGCTATGTAAACTATTTCAGCTTTCTGAAGGGGTTCAAGGCGGCCACCGGCTCCACTCCTTCCGAGTATCGGGAACGTTTTCTCATCCGGACAGACCGCCTTCTTGATGGAGCGACTCCTGCCTGAGATCGCGCAGAACGCGCCATGCAAAAAACGCAGTGATCAGGATGGTAAAGAAATCGGCAAACGCCTGAGTGAAGAAGACACCATCAAGCCCAAAAAGGTGGGGGAGAATGATAATGGCCGGAACCAGAAAAATTCCCTGGCGCGAGAGGGAGAGTATAGCGGCGGGAACACCGCGGCCTAACGCCTGAAAGAGCACGTTGCAGATCACCACTGGACCAAAGAAGGGAAAAAGAAGATGAAAGGCGCGCACGTTGCGTGACGCTATGGAGATTACGTGCGGATCAGTGGTGAAGATGGAGACTATTGGAGTTGCCAGTATTTGTATCACTACCGTGAAAACCACGGTAAAGAGACCCGTCCAGAGAAATCCTTCCCTGATTGTCTCAAAGAGCCGGTTAAAGTTGCGTGCGCCGTAGTTGTAGCCGGCTACCGGCTGGAACGCCTGGCCGAAACCGAAGACCGGGAACATACCCAAAAAGAGAATGCGGAAGGAGAGACCGACAGAAGCCACCGCAGCGTCTCCCCACCTGCTTGCGACGTTGTTCAACAGCGCCACGGCAATACTCGTAAGAATCTGCCGGATGAACGTGGGCGTCCCGATCTTAAGCACTTCCCGGTAGAGCCACCCCTGAAAGGTGAACAGCCTGATGCGCAGGGTGACAAAGGAAAAACCGCCAAGAAGGTAGACCAGCATAATGATGATGCTCACCACCTGGGAGATCACGGTGGCCACTGCCGCGCCCACTATTCCCATGTCGAAGGTGAAAATAAAAAGGGGATCCAGGCCGATGTTCAACGCCGCGCCGGTCATCATGGCAATCATGGAAAGCCGCGCGTTTCCTTCCGCCCGGACAATGTTGTTCAGCGTCATGCGCGCCATGATGGCCGGCGCGGCGAAAATGATGACACGCACATAGTCGTGCGCAAAGGGAAGGATGGTCTCGGTGGCGCCAAAGATACGCAGCACCGGGGCCAGATAACGCAAACCTACGGCCGCAAGGATAACACCCAGACCGGCGGCAACAAGTACCGTGGTGGATGCCGTACGGTCAGCCTCTTCCTTATTTCCTCCGCCGAGGCTGCGTGATATGTAGGATGCACTTCCAATGCCAAAGGCAAGTCCCACCCCAACAATGATCTGCATAATGGGAAATGCCACGGCAACCGCCCCAATAGCGGCGGTACCAAGCCGGCCTATGAAGGCGGCGTCCACCACGTTGTAAAGCGCGTTGGATACCATGGCCGCAATGGACGGAACGGCCAGTTGGATAAGCACGCTGCGTACCGGTGCTTCTCCCAAGAGGCGGGTTCTTTCTGCTGCTTTTTGTTTTCGGGAGTCACTCACGGACGCACGCGTTTTCTGTCCCGCGGAAAGAGCGATGCTTCCTTCACGTTTGGCAGGTCCAGGATCTTCTGCGTCAGCCGCTCAAGACCAATGGCAAAGCCGCCATGGGGCGGACAACCGTAGCGGAAAATCTGCATGTAATCGCCCAACCCTTCCTCTGTGAGGCCAAATTTGGGAAGCGTCTCCTGCAACATCTTGTACTCATTAATGCGGCGTCCGCCGGTGGTAATTTCGAGCCCGCGGAACAAAAGGTCAAAACTTGCCGTCTTGAGTCCGTCAGGATAGGTGTAGAACGGCCGTTTCTTCCGTGGAAATCCGTACACAAAGACCGCTTCCACACCGTGTTCCTCCACAGCCCAGTCACAAAGGACGCGCTCGCCTTCCGGGTTAATTTCAAACACGCGGCGGCCCAGCCGGTCTGAGATGATCTTCTTCGCATCGTCATGACTTATTCGCGGGATCTTATCAAGCGCCTCCGTCTCCGGCACGGTTGCACCCCACTCAGAGAGAATATCGGCGTGCTCTTCCCGGACACCGTTAAAAACCGCTTTGAGAATCCCAACTTCCAGGTCCATCAAATCGCGCTCGCTCTCAATAAAGCCCATTTCCACGTCCAGGGAAACGTACTCGTTCAAATGGCGCGGCGTGTCGTGTTTCTCTGCGCGGTACGCAGCGCCAATCTCAAAGACGCGCTCCATGCCTGAAGCGACCATTGCCTGCTTATAAAACTGCGGGGATTGCGCGAGGAAGACGTGAGCGTCAAAATACTCAACGGTAAAAAGGCCGGTTCCGCCCTCTGTTCCCGTGCCAATGAGCTTGCTCGTCTTGATCTCCGTGAAATCCTGACTGCGCAGAAAGGCCGCAAAGTGTTTCAGGATGGCCGACTGAATCGTAAAGATCTGCCTGATACGGGGATTGCGCAGGCTAAGCATCCGGTTATCCAGAATCGCCTCAAGATTCACGCCGCTCATGTCCTGATTCACGGTAACCGGAAGGTCCGGCTCCGCCGGCGCCATCACCACCGTCTCGGCTACCTGCACCTCGTAACCGCCTGGTGCCTTCTGGTTTTCGGCTACCGTACCGCTCACACTCACCACGGACTCCAGTGTGAACTCCACCTTGCCCTCATAGACCAGCTGAACAATACCGGAGCGGTCACGAAGCAACACAAATGATATGGCGCCAAGCTCTCTAATCCGATGAACCCAGCCGGAAAGCTCCACGTTCTGACCCGCGTGTTCTGCAACCCGGGAAGCGAGCACTCTCATAGATCGGCCTCCATGCGTTTGATGATTTCCTCCGCCGTGTCAGAGGCGATGTGGGATGCGATAAGGCGGGTAAACACACTCTCGGTAGTGAGCGTGCCCATGGGTATGGCACCCTCTTTCCACAGCTCGTGACCGGTCACATATTCAGAGAAGTCCACAATGCCCTCCTGCTGCGAGGTGCAGAAAAACACAACGCCGTGCCGGCTGCCGTATTCAAACGCCTTTTTCAACGAATAGGGCGTTTCCCGAAGGTTGGCCGTCCCCGTATCAAAGAGCTCAAGAATGAAGTAGCGCACCCCGGAGTTAATCAAGGCGATCAGGCTGTCTCCCTGCATACCGGGAAACACGCGCGCTACAAACGTGCTTCTGATTGCGTCTTCAAGGCGCTCGGTAAGCGTGGCAAGCGGCATTTCCAGCGGCCGGGGCACAACCGGATGCCCCGTATAGCGAGGCGCGGAAAGGTTCCAGTTGCGAAACTGCCCGGGAGCGGGGTCAGAGGAATCAGGGTCCGGGGCGGAAGACGCCGTGCTGCCGTGAAAAGCCGCAGCAAAACGCTCAAACTTCAGGTTCACCGGAGAGTAATCTGCATCGTTGTAGACTACGTGAACACCCGGTTCATTGCTCATGGCTTTGCGTACGGCAGCCTTCAGGTTGCGCACTGCCTCGGAATCTTCACGGCTTCGTTCTTCCGCCGGTTCCCACGGTACGGCCGCCGCGGTGAGCACTATAGGTACCGTGCTGTCCGCAAAGAACCAGTAGAGAAGCGAGGCGGTGTACGCGAGCGTGTCCGTGCCGTGAGCCACTACAATACCGCTTGCATTACCATCGGCCAGCCGCTCTGTCACCGCGTCTATGAGTGCCGCCCAGTCTGTAGGAGTGATCTCTTCGCTGAGAAAGCGGCCCAGTTGAATCTCCTCCAGACGGATAGAGTCGGGAAGGTGATCATCCGCTTCAAAGATGCGCTTCACGTTGACCAGATCACCAGGAACAATAAGTCCGTCTTCCTGCCGGCTACCGGAAATGGCGCCGCCAAAGGAGAGCACGTGCACAATTTCAAACGCAAGACGTTCGCCAAGGAGCTCTTTTACAAGCTGCGGTTCAGCCCGCCCTGAAGTAGCCTTCATGATCTGCCCAACCAGAAAACCGACCGGCTTACTGTTTCCCCCGCGAATTTGTTCTACAACGTGGGGATGTTCTGCAAGAATCCGGTCCACGTAGCCGGAAAGCTCCGCGCTGTCGGTGATCTGTTCCCAGCCTTTCTTCCGAATAATGGTTTCCGGGTCCTCGTCCTCTGCAAAGATAGCTTCAAGTGTTTGCTTGGCAATCTTCCCGTGAATACGGTTCTCTGAAAGGAGCATCAACAGGCGCGCAAACCGCTCCGCTGAAAGCGGGCTCTCGGAGAGCATGAGGTTATGGCGATGTAGCATTTTGCGAACATCAGCGGCAAGCCATGATGCGGCCGCTGCCGGGTCGGCTCCGTGTGTTACCGCGGACTCAAAGAACTCCGCCGTTTCGCGCTCCTCGCACATAAACTCTGCCTGAGACTCTGCGAGACCGTACTCTGAAACGAGTCGCTTTCTCCGATCCGCCGGTAGCTCCACCAAAAGCGCCTCAACGCTTTCAAGAAACTCCGGCGTGGCCTTGAACGGGGGCAAATCCGGTTCCGGAAAGTAGCGGTAGTCGTTCGCGCTTTCTTTCACGCGCATTGTCTCGGTCAGGTCGCGGTTTTCGTTCCAGAGCCGCGTCTCCTGAACCACCGTTCCACCGCGCTCCAGGATTTCTTCCTGACGTTCAATCTCGTGCGCAAGCGCCAGCCTGACAAAACGAGAGGAGTTCAGGTTCTTGATTTCTACTTTGCGTCCCAGTCCCCGGCCCCGCTCGTTAATAGAGACGTTTGCGTCGCAACGCATGGAACCTTCTTCCATGTTTCCGTCACACACGCCCAAATAGCGCACCATCCGCCGCAGCTCGTGCAGAAGCACTTCAGCCTCATCGCCAATTTCCAGGTCAGGCTCTGTTACAATCTCCAGAAGCGGTGTTCCGGCCCGGTTGTAATCCAGCAGGGACATGTCCCCGGCATGAATCATCTTGCCGGCGTCTTCTTCCAGGTGGATTTCATGAATGCGCACCCGTTTCTTTTTCCGGTGAAACTCAAGATCTATGTAGCCGTTTGTACCAAGCGGCTGCGCAAACTGACTGATCTGATAGTCCTTGGGAAGATCCGGATAGAAATAGTTTTTACGTTCAAACACGCACTGCGGCGCAAGCGTGCAGTTCAGCGCGCGCGCCACCAAGTACCCCATGCGGATTGCCTCTTCGTTGAGCATAGGGAGCACGCCGGGATATCCCATGCAAACCGGACACACATTGCTGTTCGGCTCATCTCCAAAAGACGCTTTACAACCGCAAAACACCTTGGTTTGAGTCAGAAGCTGGATATGAATTTCGAGGCCAATGAATGACTGATACATCACTATGCCCCCTTCCCTGCTTTTTCCAGCCAGGCCGGAAAACCGGGATAGTCAGGCGGGCGGGCCACCGGATGTTCTTCCTCCCAGCGCCTGGTGACCTGAAAGAGAAGATCCTCACGGAAGGCGGGCGCCAATAGCTGCATGCCGACCGGAAGCCCGTCTTCCACGCCGGACGGAAAGGCCAGCGCCGGAATGCCGGCAAGGTTGGCAGCGGAGGTAAAACGGTCCGCAATCTTCTGCTGGAACGGATCCAGACCGCCCTCCCCCTGCAGGAAGGGGGCAACCGGAAAGACCGGCATGAGAAGGAGATCCGCGCCGGTGAAAACACGGGCGAAGTCGTTTCTTATTGCGCTTCTGATGCGCTGCGCGCGCAGGTAGTACTGATCCTGAAAACCGCTTCGCAGAACGTAGGTACCCAGAAGAACGCGGAGTTTCACCTCATCACCAAACCCCTGGTCACGGGCCGTGCGCATCAGTTCCTCCGGGTTTTCCGCGTAGTCAGGTCTGCTTCCGTACCGCACACCGTTAAAACGCGCCAGGTTGGCGCTCGCTTCCGCGGTGGCTATGGTGTAGTAAACTGCGGCAACGTACTCCATGGTGGGAAGCTCAACTTCTACAATCTGGTAACCGGCCTCCTGGAGCGCCTGTGTAGTCTTCCGGTAGCCCTCGGCCACCGCAGGCTCCAACCCTAACTGCCCGCCGAGCACGCCAATGCGTTTCACCTCTTTTTCTTCCAGCTGGTGGGGTTCCGGGTAGGCAAGGGAGGAGTGATCCGCCTCATCCTGGCCGCGAATAATGGCAAACACGTCTTCAAGCAGCTGTGCTGACCGCGCTGCCACTCCAATCACCTCCAGAGATGATGCGTACGCCACAAGGCCGTACCTGGATACCGCACCATAGGTGGGTTTCAGCCCGTACACGCCGCAAAAGGAGGCGGGTTGCCGGATGGAACCGCCGGTGTCCGATCCCAGGGCAAACGGGACCATCCCCGCCGCCACTGCTGCGGCGGAACCGCCGCTTGAACCGCCCGGAACGCGGGTTCTGTCCCACGGATTGGCCGTTGGCCCAAACGCGGAGTTGCCGGTGGAAGAACCCATTCCAAACTCGTCCAAATTTGTTTTTCCTGCCACACGGGCGCCACGGTCAACGAGCCGCTGCACTGCAGTAGCGGTGTATGGAGAGACAAATCCGTTTTGAATGCGGGACCCGCAGGAGAGCGGCATGCCTTGTACCGCAATATTGTCCTTCACTCCAAACGGCAGGCCGGCAACCGCCGGATCCGGCGCGGCGCCATCGGCGGCAGGCTGCAGATTTACAGTAAGAAATGCATGCAGATCTCTGTCGGCCTGCTCTATGAAGCGCTTGTACTGCTTCTCTGTCTCCGGTTGGGAAAATATACCTCTCCAGTAGTCGGCGGCCTGTTGCATCGGATTCCTTCTGTTGTTGGGCTACAGTACGTTGGGTATGACGATAAATCGGTCTTCAAGCTCAGGAGCGTTTTCAAGAAGCTCATCGCTTCCGTTTTCCCGGCGAACGCTGTCCGGCCGCAGCCGGTTCTTTGTAAGGAGTGCATGCGTGGTGGGCTCCAGGCCTTCCACGTCCATCTCTGTCATCTTGGAAAAATATTCAACCATTTGCGTCACCGCATTCTGCAGGTGGGGGATCTCATCCTGTGACAGTTCAATCCCCGCAAGTTCTGCAGTGATATAGAGTTCGCTCACGTCCATTGTAGCACTATTGCATCGGCGCCATGATGTGTCAAGACGAGAGGTTTGCTGAGATTTGTATAAATATCCGGCCCGGGGCTTACGCGGGATGAAGGGCGGCGTCTACCGCCTCAAGAATGTCCTTACTCTTGAACGGTTTTTCCAGAATGTCACTGGCACCAAATCGCTCGGCCAGCATGCGAAAGGTTGTACTGTCCACCGGAACCTTTCCGGACATGATAATGGTTCTCTGTCGCGGATTGTGCTGCCGAAGTTCCATGACGGTTTCAATGCCGCCTTTCTCCGGCATCACTACATCCAGGATGACCAGGTCAAAGCTGCGTTCCCGGGAAAGCTGTAGTGCTTCATCACCGCCGGAGGCGCCTTCAGCATCAAAGCCAGCCGTCGTCAGCACTCTGACGATCATCTTGCGTACCAATGTGTCGTCGTCTACAACAAGTATGCGAGCCACTCACTTTCTCCCGACGGTTTGCCGGCACGGAATACACGTGTCGGCGGGGAACTATCAGTAATAATATAGCACAGGAACGAAGAAATTTGACAGCGGACATTTTTGCGTGTATTTTTTGTTAAACTCTCAGGGTTCAATATGTGGAGAAAATTTCATTTCTACATTCCGCCTCGGGCATTCGACCGGTATAGGGATATATGCGCGCAACAATAGAAGAAACAAGCAAGGCGGTCAAGAAGGACTTCCCGACCATCCATTTCTACGACCAGGATTTTGTAGATATCTACACCCAGACGTGGGCCTGGATGCAGGATTTCTGGCACAAAGGTACTACCCGCAACAAATTTCAAACCAGGTATTTCAACTATCCGGAAAACCAGACCATAAATCAGTTTGAGGCCATACTCTCAACGTTCTATCTGGTTTACAGCAATCGCATCTTTCCGGCAGTACCGCAACTGGACAACTTCTATTCCAAACAGGAATCAAGCGGTGCCATACGCGGTGACTATTCAGTAAAAGACGGAAAGCCGGTTTTCGCAAAGGAAAATCCGGAAGGCGTCAATCCGCCACTCTTCTCCTGGGCTGAGCACAACATGTACCACAAAATTGGGAACAAGAAGCGCATTAAGGACGTGATGCCCATTCTGGAAAAGTACTATAACTGGCTGGAAGAGACATTCAAGGACGATTCCGGCATGTACGCCGTACCCGTTGCGGCATCCTCCATGACAAACAGCCCGCGTAAAGGCGTGAAATATCCCGTGGACTTCAATACGCAGCAGGCCATGAATGCGCTTTACATGTCTGAGCTGGGAGACATCCTAAACGATAAAGAAATCAGCTTCAAATACAAGCGCCACTATTTCTCGCTCAAGACCCGCATTAACTCGCTCATGTGGAATGAGGAAGACGGCCTCTACTACGATCTGGACAAGAATGAAGGTCAGGTACGCGTCAAGACCATTGCCTCTTTCTGGCCGCTTCTGGCTGAGCTTCCAAATGAGGCAAAGGCGGAGATGCTCATTGCGCACTTGAAGAATCCGGAAACCTTTGGAACAGAAAATCCCTTCCCCACACTGGCCGCAGACCAGGAAGACTTCAGCGAAAAGGGGATGGGATTCAGGGGCTCTGTCTATCCTTCATTTACTTTCATGGTCATTAAAGGTCTTGAAAAATACGCAGCGTATGATCTTGCCAGAGAGTGTGCCATCCGGCACATGTACTACATCCTGGACACGCTCCATCCCGAGGGCAAGGATAACGGTACCGTTTGGGAAGCGTATCAACCGCGCAAGGACGGTCCTGCTCACTGGCCGGGAAAACAGGGATTTCCGCGCAGTCTCTTTGTAACCTATACCGCGCTTGCTTCCATTGCACTGATGATTGAAAACGTCGTCGGCCTCTATGTGAGTCTTCCACGGAAAACAGTGGACTGGATTGTGCCTACGCTTGAGATTATGGGAATAGAAAACCTTTCGCTCAAGCGGAACATGATCACCATCCTGAGCAACAAGAGCGGGCGCGGCTGGGAAATCCGTCTTGAGAGCGAGAAACTCTACTACTTCACCATAGATATTCTCAGAAAGAAAAAGAAAACACTTCCCATCCCTTCCGGCAAGTGTTCCATGCTCATAGACAAGCTGTAATTTACAACGCAAGCAAACCGTTTCTCACTCCGGCGCGGACCGCTTCGGCCCGCGTTGAAACCTCCAGCTTTGCGTAGATCGATGCTACGTGAAACTTGACCGTGTTTTCGCTAATGCCAAGTACCTGTGCAATGAAATGATTCTGGTACCCGCGGGAAAGAAGCTCAAACACTTCACGCTCGCGCGCGGTAAGACCGGGATCGGCTTCCGCCTCTGAACCTTCCGCTTCCCGGCCGGCCAGGGCGGATGCTACCGTATCGGCGTATTCAGGGGCCAGAACCACCAGCCCCTGCGCTACTGCCCGCAAACCTGCTTCAATTTGATCCGCGTCAACAGGCGGGGAGAGGAGCCCCGCCACATTCAACGCTGAAAAGGGAAGACTGCCTGCTATCTCCGGTTCCGCAATGAGGATGACTGCACTGCCGGCGGGCAGACGGTCCGCCGCATCCGCCATACGCTCCGCGCCGCTGCAATCCACAATGTAGATGTCCATCTCCGGCCGGCCGGGACCTATTTCGGCCATGCGGCGCGCAAACAACAGCGGTTGGAAGTGGCCGGCACGCAATGAAGCTTCCCGCACGGCCGCTGCAACCTGCGCGTTACCTGATATCACCCCTATCTGCAGTGCCGGCCGTGTCCGCGGCCGTGGAAGCGCCATGGGCCTCTCCTCTCTGACGCCATGCGGTGCGATACGGATTCCGTCCGCGCATCAAGGGTAACAACGAGCTCCTGCCGCTCTCCTCCCCGCAACACTTCGAGCTTGACCTCCGGTGCGTTTCCCGCGCCTGCCCAAGCGCCTGCGGCGTGAAGCGCGGACAAAAGCGATTCATGGTCCGTGATGGTTTCTCCGCCCATGCCGGTCACAATGTCTCCCGGCAGCACCTCCCCCCGGTCAGCCGGGGATCCTTCATCAACCACAACTACCAGCAGACCGCGCTCCTGCGTCCGCCCAAGCGCCCGCTCAAGCTTCTCGGTCAGCCGCACCTCCTGCGTTCTCACACCAAGATAGCCGTGCCGGCTCGAGCCGTGTTCGGTAAGCCGCCTTGCAGTTTCGAGCACCACGGCTCCCGGAACAATAAACTCATCTCTGCCTCCGGTAACCAGTGCCGCCTGCCCCACAAGCTCTCCGGCAGGCGTTACCGCAGGTCCGCCGGCAAATCCGGGAAACCGCCTTGCATCTCCCTGAATGTAGGTCACCGGGCCGCCTGCCGTGTTCCCCCGGCCCACGCAGCGGACCATCTCAAGGCGCGCCTCGGGGCCTTCCCGGGAGGGATAGGCAACACTTACCATGAGCTCCCCCACTTTCACATCCTTTTCCGGGAGCCGCCACTCAGGCTGCGGGAACGCGGTCTCAACGTTCACCAGGGCGATCTCGGTTGCCGCGTCGTAGGCTGTAACCGTTCCCGTTTGCTCACCATCTACGGTGAGAACCGTCACCCGGTCTCCCTCTTCTGCCGCGTGGGCAACGGTGACGGCGCGGGTAGCATCATAGATCATTCCGGTCCGCGCATGGGCACCGGGGCTCTCAATGAGACATATATGGGGTGAAATGCGTTCAACGAGCGCGGAAAGTTCTGCGGAAATAGCGCCTAAATTCACAGGTCCTGTCATACTCTTTCTCCTTTGCGTCCTACGCAATGAGAAAGATACCGCGGCTCGTGCCGCCACGGCACCACCCGTTCAGGTAGGGAAGGCGCTTATGCGCCCTCCCCGCTCTTTCCCCCGGCGGAGCTTTCAGAATCTTCCAGCTCTCGCTGCAGCAGCGCAATGTGCTTTGCAGGATAGACCCCCGTGGGACAGACCCGGCTGCAGTTCAGCGCGCGGTCACACGCCCACGCTCCATGCTCCTGGTCCACCTCTGCCAGCAGTTCATCGCGGCGTTCCGGCCGGTTAATGATCTCGCGCCGGTAGGCGGCAAGCGCGGCCGGGCCCATAAAGCGCCGGGTGACCGGGCATGAGTTGACGCAGAGTCCGCACTCAATACAGTCTTCAAAGCGGCTGAAACGCTCAATTTCTTCCGGCGGGACCGCTTCCCGGGACGCTTCGCTTTCCCGCAGGTAGGTGGCGTGGCGGGGAAAGTCCGCAAAAAGCGGCGCAGGATCAACGGCAAGATCCGCGATATGATTCATTGTGGAGAGGGCGCGCACCTCCACTACATCGTCAGAAACCTCTTCTATTGCCGTAAGACATGCCAGTTTCTGTGCGTTATTGATCAGCATGCCGCAGGTGCCGCATGATCCGTGATGGCAGGAATGGCGGTAGAGCAAGTCAGGCTCTAACTCGGAGCGAATATATTCAAGTGCATCAAGCACCGTTGTTCTCTTGTTCACCGGAACCTGGTAGGAAACCAATTCCTGGCTCCGGCTTCCATCCTCTGCAATCCGTGTGCGCTGCACACGGATTTCTCTCTGCACGTTACTCATGATGCCTCCGACAGGGAGAAGTAGGCACGATGGGAAAGCAACGGCATCTCTGCCGTCCGGCACGCGGCATTTATTCCCAGTTTGCGGCACGTCAGATTGACCACCTTCTCCGCCATGGCGCGCAAAACCGTCGCCTTCCCTCCGGTCACACTGATAAACCCTTCCACGCCGTCTGTTACTGCGTGGTCGATACACTGGAAATCACGGCTCAGCTCCCTGGCATCCGAGTCTGATGAGCCGGCAAGAGGGCGGACTGCCGCCCATGCAGCGTGTACCCGGGCGTTTTCAAAAGCCGGCACCATACGCGCCGCTTCTCTCAAGAGATAAGAAATGTCATCTTCAGGAGTGCGGACCAGATCCGGCTCCCGCGTTGTCCACTGGGTAGTACCCACAATAGAAAGACGGCGCTGCGGAACCACAATATCTCCGTCACCGGGCATGTGCAGGTGGCTGATTACCATGTTCACCAGCCGGTCTTTCACCGCAACCAGGGTGCCCGGAGCCGGCGTAAGGGGAAGGTCTACATCAGCGAGAGCCGCTACCTTGCCGGCCCACGCGCCGGTAGCGTTAATAACCAGATCCGCGTGGACCTGCGTTCGTTTCCTGGTACGTAGATCCTGCACCTCCACTCCCGTCACCATACCGTTAGAGCGGAGAATGCCTGTTACCGGCGTGAAGCTGTGAACAGCCGCACCTGCATGCTTTGCAGTTGCAAAAAACTGCAGGGGAAGCCGCCATGCGTCAATAGTGCCGTCAGGAACCAGGACTACCTTCTTAATCTCAGGGGAGAGTCCGGGCTCCATCTGCCGCGCTTCCGCTACAGAAACGCGGCGAGCGGGGATTCCCGCTTCACGGCACGCGGCAACAAACTGTGGCTCAAACTCCACGTCTTCATCCGTGAGCGCCACAAAAAGGCCGTAGTTTGATTCAATGGATTCGGGAGCAATGGTGCGCAGAATTCGGGTTTCATCCATGCACTCACGGGCAATTTCCCGGTCGCCCACGGCATAGCGGGCGCCGGAGTGAAGCTGGCCGTGATGGCGGCCCGTAGTTCCAGAAGTCAGTTCACCACGCTCAAACAGCGTGGCACGGAACCCGCGCTGGACCAGGTCGTGGGCCAGCGCGGCGCCCGTCCCGCCACCACCAATGATGACAATATGATATTTGCTCAAAAGCTATCCTTGACCACACGTGTTCTGCGATTACAGCGATTCCCAGCTTCCTGAGTGTTCGGATGCAAATAGTGCATCAAGAACCCGCTGATTGGCAAGGGCATCCTCTGGCAGCGTGGGCGCTTCCGCGTTATCCCGCACCGCACGGGAAAAAGCTTCAAACTCAAGTCGGTACTGATCCTGTGCAGGGAATGTGAGGTCCCGAGCACCAATGGAATCTCTGAGGTTTACTTTCACCGGCACATCTGCCGGAGTATTAAACGGAATATCGACCGAAATCGTGCCGCTCGTGCCGTAGATATCGACATGTTGATGCGGAAAGTTCTGGGTGGCCACGGTGAATGTTGCCTGAACGTTTCCGAAATCCAGAATACCGGATGTCAGGCGATCAATCTTCATGTCCGGATCACGGTAGACCAGGCTCACAACGCGCTTTGGTTCATGCCCAACCAGAAAACGGGCGGATGAGACCGCATAGCAGCCAATATCCATCAGACCGCCGCCGCCTGTTTCGAGCATGTTCCGAATGTTCGCGGGATCCTTGTTAGTATAGAAAAAGGTCGATTGCACCGCGGTCACCGCGCCAATTTCCCCTATTCTGATCAAGTCTCTCACGTGCCGCCATTGGGGATGGAAGCGATACATGAACGCCTCCATGAGAATGACGCCCTTTTTGCGCGCGTAGTCGATTGCCTCTTCCACCTCCTGCGCGTTCATGCCCAGCGGCTTCTCGCACAAGACGTGCTTCCCGGCGTCAGCAGCCTTTTTGATCCACTCCAGGTGAAGGTGGTTTGGCAGCGGAATATAGACCGCCTCGATCGATTTGTCCGCCAGGAGCTCTTCGTAACTTCCGTATCCCTTGGGAATACCAAGTTCCCTCGCACTCTCCGTTGCCTTCCCCGGTGAGCGGGAAGCAATAGCGGCAATCTCTACGTCACTGGAGTTCCGCGTTCCAAGGTAGACTCGGCGCACAAAGTGTGTAGCCACACCGAGCACACCCCACTTCACTGGTGTCATAACTTGCTCCTTCTTTGGGTCTCTCTTTCCACTATATGTGAATCACTTCGTGTGTGACAAGAAATAGTCGCGAAATGAGTCGTAACGTCTCCGGTTCACGCCCATATCGCTGTAACCCACGCGGGCAGCGGAACGGAAGTGAACTACCGGTTCACCGGCCGGAAGGTAGAACTCCACGTCGTCAATAAACTTAAACAGATTTGATCTGAACTCAGCCCGAATATAACCCGGGGTATCTGCAGTGACTGTTGCGCGCTTACTCGTCTCGACAAATTCCAAAACCGTCTGCCTCGCCTTCTCTCTCGTTCCGCTGTAACGCACCGGTTCCACCCGGTGCCGCGTGTCAGTGGGATCCGCCTGCGTTGATACGCAATTGGGCGAAGCGGGGCATGGCGAAAGATGCCCGTCCCGGACACCAGAAGGCACCTGGCCGGCATCAGGCTGGTGGGCAGCAAGACGTGCAAGACCAACCGTACCGGTCACAATCAAAGCAATCACAAGAACCCCCACTCCAATCAGGATCCACGTTGCGGTACTCATTACCAGTAAGGTAATACTGTGCGAGCCGTCCGGGAAAGTGGAGAGGCTGAACTGGCATGAGTTTTTACCATAGTCCCCGGGCCTGAAACAACGGTGCCCATAACGCCGGGCCGGTTCATGTGGTATGCTTGGGCCACGAATCGCACATTTCAGCTGCCGGAGATGGTGCTCTTTGATGTGGGAGGCACCGTGCTGGAATACTCGCAGCGGGCCTTTCACCGGCTCCTCTACGAGGGACTCGGAATCAGCTTCCGCCTCTCAGCAGAGGAGATAGAACGCGAGTATTTTCAGCATGTCTACACGTTAAAGCCGGCGCCCGGAATTCTTGACGCCCTCGCACATCTTCACCGCCGCAGAGTACGCACTGCCGCCCTGAGTAACTCGAGTGTGCATGAACCGGCTCTCCGTGCCGAGCTTGCACTCCACTGCATGGAGGACCGCTTTGAGTTTATCATTGCCACCGCTGACTACGGTATCCGCAAACCTCATCCGGCAATATTTGCCGTTGCGCTCGCCGGAGCCCGGCTATCTGCAGAGCGTGTCTGGTATGTGGGAGACAGGTTAGAGGCCGATGTAACGGGTGCTCATGAGGCAGGCCTTCACGCAGCGTGGTACAATCCCGGCAGGGCTCGCCCGGATGACCGTGCCATGGAAGTTCCGGACGCAGAGCTTAACCACTGGCTCGAGCTTTCCCCGCTCTTTACGGACAGTTCCGGCAACCTTACGTGACCTTTGCCCGTGAAATTGATCCGGCAAGGATGCCGGGCGCTAATTTTCTCAGTGCAAGTGCCAGCCAGCCCCGAACACCCAGGCCAATGTAGGCTTCCCGCTTCCGTGTGGCAATGGCACGAATAATCTTAATAGCGCAACGCTGTGGTGACATGCCGCGCGCCTGGTTTTCATCCATGTGATCATACGTCCTGCCGTCTCCCGTTAATGCGTTCGTGGAAATTTCGGTGCGGATAAACCCTGGAACAGCGAGCGTAACCGAAACATTGCTTCCGACAAGTTCAGCGCGCAGCGCGTCAAAGTAGCCGTGAAGCGCGTGCTTGCTTGCCGCGTAGCCGCTGCGAAGCGGTGTTGCTACGTACCCTGCCAGGCTTGATACCGCCACAATGGCTCCACCACCCGAAGCAACCATGTCCCGCGCCACCTGCCGCGCAAGCTCGGCAGGTGCCACAAAGTTCACCGTAACCAGTCGCTGCAGGACCTCCGCGTTCGTTTCAATTGCACGTGAGCGCTGACTCACCCCCGCGTTGCAGATAAGACAGTCAATGCGTCCAAAAAGCTCCCGCGCCTCTGCTACGCACCGCTGGAGCCCGTCCACATTCATCAAATCAAGCGGTAGAACCCGCGCCCATTCCGTTCCACCGCACTGTTCCTGCAGTTCTACAAGCGCATCCGCGTTCCGGGCGCTCAAAACCAGCCGAGCGCGCATTGCCCGCAAGAGCACAGCAAGTTCCCGACCAATGCCGGAGCTTGCCCCTGTCAGCCAGATCACCTTGTTCTCCATTCCAAAGCGTCCCATACGCGTTGCAGTATAGCACAGCCTCACACCCTGCACACGTCAAGCTGGTGAGACTGCCCGGTTCATGATAGAGTCTGCCGAAGCCTTACATACCTTATATAAAGGAGTCACGCCGTGGAAAAGCTCGGGGAGCTTGCCGCGCTGGGAACGGCCCTGTGCTGGACCGTCACCGCGCTTTCATTTGAATCTGCCGGAAAACGAGTCGGTTCGCTCACCGTTAACGTGATTCGCCTCTGGATCGCCTTCCTGTTGCTGACAGCTTACTCCCTAATAACCAGGGGGATGCTCTTTCCCACCGACGCCTCGCCGCAAACCTGGCTCTGGCTCTCGCTTTCCGGCTTTGTTGGATTTGTCCTGGGAGACCTCTTCCTCTTTCAGGCATTCGTGGTAGTTGGCGCCCGCATCTCCATGCTCGTGTATTCATCCGTACCGCCGCTTACCGCACTTTTCGGATGGATGATCATGGGAGAAACGTTGGGAGGACGCCAGATAGCCGGAATGACACTGACCGTTACCGGAATTGTGGCGGTCATACTTGAACGCCGGCGCGGCGAGCATCAAGCCGTCGGTCCACCCGTGGGAGTTTCCGCCGTTGCAGATACTCCGGCACGCAAATCAGAATCGGGTCGGCGGCTGCGCGGAGCTCTTCTTGCCACCGCCGGTGCAGTCGGGCAGTCTCTGGGTCTTGTTCTCAGCCGCTACGGCATTGGATCCTATGACGCGTTTGCGGGCACACAGATAAGAAGCATCGCCGGCATTGCCGGCTTTACCCTTCTCTTTTTTGTCATGCGGCGCTGGCATAAGGTAGGCGAGGCGCTAAAAAACGCTCAAGCTATGCGCCGAATATCCCTTGGCGCATTTTTTGGTCCCTTTCTGGGTGTATCGCTCGGCCTCATTTCCCTCCAGCACACCACAGCAGGCATTTCTTCCACCATCGTCGCCATCGTACCGGTCCTGATCATTGTTCCCTCCGTGCTGCTCTTCCACGAAAAGGTCAGGTCACGGGAGGTTGCTGCGTCACTGATAGCCGTGGGCGGCGTGGCACTCTTCTTCCTGTAAACAGTGGCCCGAAGATTGGGTATTTGGCTACCGTAGAGTTTCAGTGCACTGCCGCGGCTTCTGCCGCGCCTTGTTAAGTTTCTGTTAACCTTACTAATTTAAGCAGAAATGCGGGCACTGGTGGGTTAGATTTTCTCGCAACGACACGTAAGAAGGAGTTTGCATATGAGAAAAGCTATCTTAATGGTCACCGCAGTCACACTTCTTTTTGCCTCACAGGCACTCTTTGCCAGTGGGCAATCGGAGCGGCAGACGGTTCACGGTACCGTGGTCAGCGTACAGCAGATTGACGATACTGATTTCATGCTCACGCTCGACGGCAAGAACGGAACCTATCAGGTAAAACTCTCGGCCAGCCAGAAGGCCGTGCTCAAACCTGAGGTTGGACAGACGCTCAGCGTATCCGGTGCGCAGGTAGAAGGATCGGATAACGGTACGATGGAAATTGAGGCCGCCACGGCGACCAGAAACGGTAAGATGATCGTACTGAGCGAGCATCAGAAAGACAGCGGCAATGAAATGGAGGGCGCGGACGGGAACCGTGAATCCAAAAGCGGCGAGTCCGACAACGAGGGAAAAGAGGGCTCCGGTGAGAACGAGTCGGCGGGTTAGCCCCGCAATCTGACACACCTTTCGGGTGGGGCGGAATTCCGCCTCACCCGCTTTTTTTTGGGAGCGAGGACTACTCCAAGTCTTCAATTTCTACGCCAGGAATATCCAGTAAGATGTCTCCGCCAAACACGCGGAACGGCGTCTGAAAGCCAGGTTTTGTCCTTCCGCCTAGCACACCTGAAACAATGTTCAAACTCACGTGAGCGGTAAGCGTATAGGCGTCGGGACAGCGAAGTAAAGCGCTGGCGCCCAGATCACCGGCACCGCGCGCTTCCCCGTATAGCACCGCGAGGCCATCGGCCCGCTGTTTCTCGCTTGGCCCCTTCACGGAGCGCCGGACAACAGCCGTGAGAAGGCTCCTGATCCATGTCCTGCGCAAAAGTCTTCCGCCAAAGCGGAGAAGAGCCATGGCACGACGCACTGCGGCAGGGACCGCAGCGTAGACTTCAATGTTTCCAATGCCGGTGGTGTAGTAGGCAGTGGCCACATCTCCCCACGGCACAATTACTGCCGGTTCCATTCCGCTGCCAAAATCAAAACTGCGCGATTTCCAGCCAAGCGGAACTTCAACAAGACTGCCGTTTCGCCGCACCTTTCCGTTGCGTCCTATGTACTCCAGGGCCGTAACGGCGGTTCCCGGGGACACCTCTGCCAGCCCCTTCAGCGCGATCACCAGGCGCTGTGCGCTGGGAAGCCGTGTCTTCAGATAACAGGACAGGTAATCGGAAGGAACAATGTCAAAGCCGACTCCCGGTAGCAGCATTATGCGAGCAGCCATGGCATCCGCGTCACGCGCGGCAATCCGTTCAAAGACCGGAATTTCACCGGTAATATCGAGATAGTGCGTACCGGTGGCAAGACAGGCGTCAATCATCGATTTGTACGTGTGCTCAAACGGACCTGCACAGTTTAGCACGAGCTGTGCGCCTTCAAGGAGGGTACGCAACCCACGAGGATCATCGAGGTCGCACACCACCGAAGGAAGGGCAAGCTCCGTGGCCAATTGCGCAAGACGGTCAGGATCCCTCCCTGCGAGGATAGGGCGCAAACCGAGTTGTCGCGCACGTCTGGCAATTAGCGTTCCGGTATAGCCGTACGCCCCGTAGAGCACCCAGGTCTGTTCGTTTTGCATCATAGGTCGCCGTGCTTAAAGGTACAAAAATCCTCATCATACAGAAAGCATGTTTTCCCCGTTTTCAAGACTTCCATGGCGGGCTATACTTCTATGCATGAATACCACTGAGGCACTAATCGCCGGGTTGAAGCTTTCACCGCGTCTGCTTTCCGAATTTGTAGGGGAGATTCCGCCGGACAAGATGGAGGCGCGCCGGAGACGCGACGCGTGGACAATCAGGCAACATGTCAATCATCTGGCGGAAGTGCAGCCAATGCTCTTTGAACGCCTAAGGCGCTTCCGCGATGAACCTGCACCTGATTTCACTCCATTCGCTCCTAATCCGGAAGGAGCAGAGTCCGGCGTGGGACAGGGTACCATGCAGGAAGCACTGGAAGAGTTCAGAGTGTGGAGAGAGCGCCAAATTGAGCTCATTCACGCGTTCCGGCCTGAGGTGTACCGGAAGTTAGCACATCACCCTGAATATGAGATATACACGCCGGGAATCCTGATTCGTCATATCCTCAGCCATGACCACTGGCACATGCACAGAATGGAAGAGTTGTGGCTGGTCCATGATGAGTATCTGACCACCCTGTAGCGCTCCTCCGGTCGGCGGGTTTGCTTACTGTTCCCGGGGGCTATTTCCCAGGATGTTCTCAATCTTTTCCATAACCTCGTCTGTCAATTGCATGGCCACATCAACGGCACCCATGTTGTCTTTCACCTGATCAACTCGTGATGCGCCGGTAATGACCGTACTCACGTTCGGATTCCTGAGGCACCAGGCGAGCGCAAGCCGTGGCAAATTCGTGTTAAGCTCTGCCGCCAGCTTGCCAAGTTCTTTCACTTTGGCCAGATTTGCCTTCCCTTCATCGCCCACAAGTCTGTCGCGAAGCCACTCGTAGTCGGGCAGATTGAGCCGTGAATCCTCCGGGATTCCATCGTTGTATTTCCCGGTCAAAAGGCCGGAAGCGAGGGGAGACCATATAGTAGTTCCCAGCCCAATCTCAGAATAGAGCCGGCGATATTCCTCCTCCACACGGTAGCGGTGCAACATGTTGTACTGTGGCTGTTCCATGGTAGGCGGTACCAGATTGTGCTGGCGTGCCACGCCGTGGGCTTCCATAATCTGTTGCGCACTCCATTCGGAGGTTCCCCAGTAGAGCACCTTGCCTTGCTGGATCAAGTCCGTCATGGCACGCACTGTTTCTTCGATCGGCGTGTTTTCATCCGGTCTGTGACAGAAATAGAGGTCAAGATAGTCCACCTGGAGCCGCTCGAGCGCCTGGTGGCAAGCCTCAACCACGTGTTTACGGCTGAGCCCGGTCTGATTTGGTTTGCGTTCCTGTGTTGATCCAAAAAAGACTTTGCTCGAGACAACGTAAGAATCCCGGCGCCAGCCTGAATTGGCAAGAATTTTGCCCATGATGGTTTCGGATTCACCCCGGGCATACGCTTCCGCGTTGTCAAAGAAGTTGACACCCGCGTCGTATGCAGCGTACATGCACGCCTTTCCCTTTTCCACGTCGAGCTGGGACCCAAATGTGACCCACGAGCCAAAAGAAAGTTCGCTCACCTGAAGCCCTGATTTGCCTAGTCTGCGATAATTCACTGCAAGACCTCCCTGAAAGGTGTGCGTGCACTCCAGGCACGCGCGGTGGTATGGTTATAAGCTACGCACCGCATGCTTGAATCGGCAACCCTTACGTAGTGGCCCGCCGTGATGGATACGGGAAAGCGCATCGGTTACAATCAAAAGCAAGTATGGCTAAGAAGAAAAAACAAATATACCAGTGTACTGGCTGCGGTCATCAGGAACCCAAATGGCTCGGCCGCTGCCCTTCCTGTGGGGAATGGAATACCTTTGTGGAAGTGGAGGCTTCCCCGGCTGCTGCAGCGTCCTCCGGCCTGCAACGCGCGGACGGACCGGTACGCCTGACAGAAGTAGCAGAGGCCCAGAGCACGCGAAGATCGTCGGGTATAGGCGAGCTTGACCGAGTTCTCGGCGGGGGGATCATGAGCGGCGCGTCGGTTCTTATTGGCGGAGAACCGGGCATCGGCAAGTCGACGCTCATGCTTCAAATGGCCGCGGCGGTGACTGGACGTCGCGTCCTCTACATTTCGGGAGAGGAGTCCGCGGGACAGATACGCGCCCGCGCGGACCGCCTGGGAGTCACGTCTTCGGATCTGGAGGTGCTCTGTGAGACAGACCTCTCTGCCATCACGCACAGCCTCAACAAGATCGGCCCCACCCTCGTCATTGTGGACTCAATCCAAACCCTGCACTCGGAAGACGCGGGACCTATTCCCGGAACGGTTAACCAGATCAAATACTGCTGTTTTGAAATCACGGAGTGGGCTCGTAACCACAACGCCGGGGTATTCCTGGTTGCACACGTGACAAAGGAAGGCAGTATTGCAGGCCCCAAACTCATAGAACACATGGTAGACACCGTCCTCTATTTTGAGCAGTCGGGAACGGACGTACGATTCTTACGCTCTACTAAGAACCGCTTTGGCGCGACAGAAGAGGTGGGGCTCTTTTCCATGGCTGAACGCGGCCTTGAAGAGGTTACGGACCCGGCAAGCGTGTTTCTGGTTCGGCGCGAAGGCGGATTGCCTGCCGGGGTGGTTGCCGCTCCGGTGTATGAAGGCTCCCGCATTCTTCTCGTAGAGCTTCAGGCGTTGACAGTTCCTGCAAAAAGCGGTGTTTCCCGCACCTTCTCTGACCGAATAGACGCCTCACGGGTGTCCCGCATTGCGGCGGTCCTGGAAAAGCATGTCGGCCTGCGCTTTTCAGATCAGGATGTCTATGTAAATGTTGCCGGCGGCATGAGGATAACGGAGGTGGGTGTTGAATTGCCGCTGGCCCTGGCGCTCTATTCTGCAAGAACGGGACTGCCCCTTCCGGACGCGACTATTGTCACCGGGGAGGTGAGCCTGGCCGGCGAAATTCGGCCCGTAGCGCATTTGCGGCGCCGCATCCGGACGGCGCGTGAAATGGGTTACTCACGCTGCATCGGGCCGTCACACCTGCGGTCGGGAGAGGAGGCAGGGGAAGAGTGGCAACGGGTCGCCACTATTTCAGAAAGTATTGCCGCGGTGTTTGGAACAGAAAAGACGCGGCGGCCGGACCGGGCGGGCGCCAGTTAGAAGCCGGCCCCGAACGGGCCGTCCGGATACAAGCTGCTACGCCATGATGGCAGCCACATCGCTCTGGACATCTGTAGTGGCTTTCAGATCGAAACTTTCTACGATTTTCTGTGCCACCGCGGGAGAAAGGAAGGCAGGGAGCGTGGGGCCAATGCGTACGCCTCGGAACCCCAATGCAAGCAGGGCCAGAAGCACGGCAACGGCTTTTTGTTCGTACCATGCAATATCAAAGTCGACCGGCAATTCGTTGACGTCGGTGGCACCGAAGATTTCTTTCAGCTTCATGGCAATAACGGCTATGGAATAGGAGTCATTGCACTGGCCCGCGTCAAGCACGCGAGGGATGCCGGCGATGTCTCCCAGGTTAAGCTTGTTGTAGCGGTACTTTGCACAACCGGCGGTGAGCACAACGGCGTCCTGAGGAAGAGCCTCTGCCACGTCCGTGAAGTACTGCCGCGCGCGCTGCCGGCCATCGCATCCTGCCATGACCACAAACCGCTTGATGGCTCCTGATTTGACCGCGTCCACCACTTTATCAGCAAGTTGCGTCACCTGGTGATGCGCAAACCCGCCGGTAATGGTGCCCTTCTCTATCTCTTTTGGCGGCTGGCAGGATAACGCCCGCTTTATTACGGGTGAAAAATCCTTGGGTTGTCCGTCCTCCCGCTCTTCAATGTGCGGCACGTCGGGATACCCTGCCATTCCCGTAGTAAAAATGCGGTCGCGGTAGGCAGCCTTTACCGGAATGATGCAGTTGGTAGTCATGAGAATGGCGCCGTTGAAAGAGTCAAACTCTTCGCCTTGCTTCCACCACGCGTTGCCGTAGTTGCCCACAAAGTGCTTGTACTTCTTAAACGCAGGATAGTAGTTTGCCGGAAGCATTTCACTGTGCGTGTAAACATCAACACCGGTTCCTTCTGTCTGCTTGAGCAGCTCCTCCATGTCCTTCAGATCGTGACCGGAAATGAGGATTCCCGGATTGGAGCCCACGCCGATATTCACTGAAGTGATCTCCGGGTTTCCGTAGGTTTCCGTGTTGGCCCGATCCAGGAGCTCCATGGTTGATGCAGCAGTCTGTCCGGTCTTCACAACTAGCCCGAACAGCTCGTCAACGGACTTTTCCTTTGTGGTGGCGCCGAGCAACTCAATCAAGTTGCGATAGATTTCATCCGACTCGTAGCCCAGAACGTAGGCGTGGTGACCGTAAGCTGCAAGTCCCTTCAAACCATATATGATTGTCTCTCTCAGGGAACGGATGTCTTCGTCGCTGGTTGCCAGGATGGATGCAACCTCCACGCCATCCTCCATCTCGGAAAGCGTCTGCGCGTCCCAGGTCTCAGCCGTACTGAGTTCTGCATCCGGCAGGGACAGCTGGTCACGCAGGCCGCGCTTGACTGAAGCCGCCTCCTCCACCAGAGCTTCGATTCGGCTGTTGTCAAAGTTTGCGTTGGTGATAGTTGCAAAGAGGCCTTTCATTACCAGCCGCCCTTCTTCCCGCACGGACTTGCCGGCCTCCAGTTTGCGGGCCGCAAGGGACGCAAGCCCCTTCAGCATATAGACAAGCACGTCCTGCAGATTGGCGGTATCCTCTTTCTTTCCACATACGCCTTTTATGGTACATCCGCTATTTTTTGCGGTTTCCTGACATTGAAAACAGAACATCGTTGTTCCTCCTGTACATGCGAACCTGGGGTGATTTTGTCTGTACAGGGTACGGGTTTTTGAGAATGGAAGCCTTGACTCAGGTCAAGCGCACATTTCTATCGTGAGGCAAATAGGCGGTCTGCTTCACGATAGCTTTCCAAATTGCCGATGTCATAACGCTCACCTTCAAAGAAGTAGGCAAACACAGGCTTGTTTTCGAGAAGCCAGGGAATGAAACTGCCCGGAGCATCTCCCGCTCCGCCCGCGTCAAGATATTCTGAAATGAGCGAGAGGGTTTTCCTGCGGTAGAGATAGAACGGGGGCACAGCCAGATCTGAACGCGGCGCCTCTGGCTTTTCCTGGAAGCCGGTCACCTGCCACGTCTGGTCCACTTCTATGACGCCGGTCCGCTGCAGTCGGGACCTATCCAAGAGACGGTGACACGTAATGCAATCTGCTTCTTTGCGGCGGAAGAACGAGACAAAGTCGGCAAGCTCAAAGTCAAAGAGGTTGTCTCCCGCAAGCACCAGAAGGTCATCGTCTATCCCCAGCTCACGTACCGCAAAGCGGATATCTCCCACAGCGCCGAGACGGTCTTCATTGCTCGACGTTCCGTCGGAAAGCACAGTGACTGCGGCGCCTCCCGCGAGGGAGTTCCGCCAGGCGGAAAAGTGACCAATGAAGCGCTCGTTGGATACAATCACAACGTGCTCTATTGCAGGAGTGCGGTCAATCTTTTTCATGAGCCGGTCAAGAATGGAAACACCGGCCACCGGAAGAAGCGGCTTGGGCCGGTCTTTGGTCAGCGGATAGAGCCGCGTGGCATACCCGGCGGCCAGGATGACGCACTGCATGGGATCAGCCTCCGCAACCGGCCCGATCATCCGGGTCTGGAACAATGCGGGCGCCGTTGTCTGTCCGGCAGAAGTAGACCCGAAATGCGTCTTTATATGCAGGATGCAGCCGCGGGTATGCTGCCTCTATGTGTGCCTGAATCTGCTCGCGGTAGGCCGGGTCCACCAGACCGATGCAGCAGCCGCGATAGCCTGCGCCACTGAACCGCGCACCGTAGACTCCGGGCGCTTCACGAAGAAGACGGTGAATGGTGATAAGCTCCGGGCTTCCGCATTCGTAGTTTGAAATGGAACTCTCCCCGGATTCAAACATGAGCTGACCAAACGCCGCAAGATCGCCTTCGCGCCAGAGATGCACTCCACGCCTGACCCTGTCAATTTCCGTGAAGAAGTGGTCCGCACGCCGCCTGAACCGGCCGGGCAACTGTTCGCGGTAGGTGTGGTATGCATCCTCGTCAACATCACGCAGACGCACCTCGCGAAGCGGCGAAATCTTTCCGTAGGCGTACTCTTCGAGCACACTCGCGGCAACGCGGCATTCGTCCACCCGGTTGTTGTAGTCCGTTCCAATGAGGGCGCGCGTGATGCCGGAGTAGACAATCACCACGTCAAACTCCGGCATATCACGCGAATTTGGCACCAGCTCGTGATCCTCAGTCCGGCAGTCCATGTACATGAGGTGGCCGTCGCGGCTGAGTATGTTTGCGGACTGGTCCAGAATTCCGTTGTTCAGTCCGATGAACTCCTTCTCCACCCAGTGGCTATATGCGATGAGCTGTTCCGGACTCACGTCAATTTCATTGACATCGCAGAGAGCCATAAGGTAGGCAGTAGTCACGGCGGCTGACGAGGAGAGCCCGCCTATGGGCAGGAGTCCGCGAATGACTGCGTTTATTCCTCTATGAAGTTTATAATCACGCGAGAGAGATAGAACGGATCCGCGCACGTAATTCCCCCAGAAACCGGGGATCATCTCCGGAACGGTATCCAGGTGAAAGATCTCCTCGTCAGGAAAATCGCGGCTCTGAAGGCGTATGTAGCCGTCATCGTTGGCTGCATACATCATGTTCACGCTCGCTTCCAGCGCCATGCCGGTTACCAGGCCGTGCTGATGATCTACGTGTGCGCCCAGCGGGCAAATTCTAAGCGGCGAGCGCACCACCCGGGCGCCCTCCCTGCCGAACTTGTCGTAGAATACGCGCCTGAGATCGTCCATCGCCCTTTCCTCTTACGCCACGCCCGGAAAGAGAAACGGCAGGGCCACAAAGGTGCCGATGGCGCTTCCAACACTGGAGAAGAAGAATACCAGCAGGATATGGGTGAGGCGGTTGCGGAAGAAGCCGCGCACGCTCATGATATCGTCCTGGATGTTTTCAAAGTCTGCCACGCGCGGTTTGCGCACCACCGCTTCCAGAAGGCCGGTGACAATACCCACCCCAATTGTCGGGTTCATGGAGGTAATGGGAGCGGCGAGGAAGGAGGCAACGATGGTAAGCGGATGGGCAAGGGCAACCAGCGCGCCAAGGGCGGAAAGAGTGCCGTTAACCAGAAACCAGCGGTAGAGCATTGCAAGACCGCCGCTCCAGCCGGAGCGGAAGAAGCCCCATACGATGAGACCGGCCACAATGGCCGGGATGATCCACGGTAATACGCGGCTTATCGGTTTGCGGGGCGGAACGTGATTTATGTCGGACAGATCCGTTTTTGCTCCCTCATCTTCCAGGCGCCGGAGCCACGTCACTATCCCGGGCACGTGCCCGGCCCCAACCACCGCCACAACGCGTTCGCCGGGAGCGGTAAAGATCTTTGTGGCAAGGTAGCGGTCACGCTCATCAATCAGCACTTCCTTCACGGTGGGAAGATAGTCGGCAAGTTCGTCCATCATGCTCTCTAAAGCGCTTTTCTTCTTAAGCTCCTCGATCTCTTGCGAAGTGAGCTTCTCCCGCGTAAAGACGGAGCCGAAAAGCGCGGCAAGCATCTTATTCTTGCCCCAGAGGCTTGTCTTACTCCAGGCACGGCGCAGCGTTGTCTGGATCTCCCGATCGCAAAGGGAGTAGGGAATCCCCATCTCGTTTGCAACGTCAATGGCACCGATCATCTCTTCACCCGGCTTAACACCGAGGTCCAGTCCAATTCGCTTCTGAAACGATGAGAGCACGAGGTTGCCAAGGAGCAGGAAACCTTTGCGCTCCCGGATCACCTGGTAGACATTCAGGTTTGACCAGGTGTTGGTCTCCTTCATTGACTGGTAGCGGCCCTGATCTATCTCCACGCATACCCGTTCCGGAGATTCTTCGCGGATGACCCGCCGCACCTCTTCCACGCTCTCCCGGGAGACGTGGGCGGTGCCCAAAAGAATAATCTCACGTGTTCCCACCGGCACGCGGGTAATAGTATCGCTTACGCTGCTCACATCGTCCTGCATCTTCTTTACTTCCTCATTGCGTTCAAAAACCGTTTCCGCAGGCCCTCTTCGCCGGGAAACAGATCGCGCGGAATACTGCCGCCGCCCATGTGCACATGGCCGCCGCCGGCTCCAATACCGTCCAGCGCTGCTCGAATAATGACATCCGCCGGCTTGGCGTGATCCTCGCTGCGCACAGACAGCCGGTACTCGTCGCGCTCGGGCTCAAGCACAACCACAAAATGAATTTCCCGGAGTCCCAGGAAGAAATCCGCAACAAGCGCCATTACCTCCGGAGTGCACTCCTTCTGTACCGGCACAAAGCAGAAATCGTCTGCAACAATACAGGAATTGATAGCTTCACGGAAGACCGAAAGATCGTTCAAAGAGAGGGAGTTTTTCAACAGCCGGCTGCCGCGCTGCCAGTCTGCCTGAAAGAAGAGCGTTGAAAACGCCTCGAGGTCAACTGGTTCCACTCCACGCGTCATAAATCCGGTGTCCATCATCAGCCCCATGAGAAGCATGGTTGCCACGTTACCTTCCATCTCAACCTTGGATATCTTGTAGTACTCGTAGAGTATGGTACTGCAGGAACCGTAATGATCCCGAATGTCCCAGTATTTGCAGTCCGGCTCGCTCGGCGGGGTGTGATGATCAATTACCGCCACTACCTCACCCGGCAGTCCTTTCATGTTCTTGTTGCCGACAAAACCGTCAACCATGATAATCTGGGCGTCGTCTTTGATCTGCGCCCGGGAAGAGGCGACTATGGGGATTTCGAACTGACGGATTGCCTCGGACAAAGAGTTGCTTTGAATGTTTCCCCCGTAGCAGAGCAGAGTGTCGAGCTTGTTGGCACCAAGGAGGCGGGATAATGCAAACGCTGCGCCCACTGCGTCATGATCCGGGAAGTCGTGAGCTTGAATGACAATCTCGCGGTCACGGTCAAGGTGGGAAATCAGTTCCTGTACACCTTTCATGCTCAATCCTTGTATTGCTTGAGTTCCCACGCGGCAAGGTGGCTTTCCACCAAACCAGGGTACTTCTGTTCTTCCACTTGCGTGAAATACGTTTTTGCAAGATTGTCTCTGCCTTCCAACTGGTACTGTGCCGCAAGGTAGAAAAGCATTTGCGTCTTTAAGACTTTATCGTTCTCTTTTTCCGTGAGCGACACAATGTATCCGTCACTGCGCGGTGTGAGATAGTAGCGTGCGAGCTGGTAGTACTCGCTGTCACGCGGCATGCCCGGAAGCACGCTATTGAGATAGTCCACAGCTTCCTTCTCTTTTCCTGCGTGACGCAGTGCCAGCGTCACAAGTAACGGATAGGTGTACGTCTTATTTTCATGCTGGTAGGCAAGGCGGAACTGGGTCACCGCGGCATCCCAGTCTTCCTTCATGAACGCAAGCGTACCAAGAGGCGCGTGCGCCCAGTAGTAGTCAGGTCGCAGGGAAAGCGCCTTCTGGTAATCCGCGTACGCGGCGTCATAGTCTCCCAGCCTGTTGTGCGCCCGGCCGCGATACACGTAGGTCATGAACACTGAAGGGTCGAGTTTGATTGCCGTGTTGTAGTCTTCAAGCGCACCTTCAAAATCGCCTCGCTGCGCGCGGATATTTCCGCGGTCCACGTAGTTCCAGGAGTAATCAGGTGCCAGCGTGATGGCGCGGGTGATGTCTTTTTCCGCCCCTTCAAAGTCGTATTTGTACGCGCGCGCCCGGCTCCTGTCTGCGTAGGCAAACGGATACTCGGGCTGCTTTTCTATTGCTTTTGTAAGCGTTTCTTCAGCTTTGTCGTACTCTTCTTTCTTGATGTAGACGTTGCCGAGTCCGAGCAACGCGACAAAGTTTTCCGGATCCAACGAGAGGGAGGACTCAAATGCGTGCGTTGCCTTATCGTACTGCTTCCACCCGACGTAGAGCTCACCTAAGGCGGCTTCCACCCGCGCGTTGGCCGGGTCAGCCTTCAACGCATCCTGCAAGAGCTTAAACTTTTCGTTTTGATCACCTCGCGCGCCGGCTATGAGCGCCTTGTTATAGAGTGCATCCGCATTCCCGGGATCCTTGTCCAGCGCCTGGTCCAGCACGCCCTCTGCCTGGTCTATCTGGCCCGCAGCTACCATGAGGTTTGCCAGCAACACCATGGTTTCAGGGTCCTCCGGATTTGCAAGGCGTGCCTTCTCATACGCGTCTATGGCCTTTTGCGGTTCTCCCGCCTGCACGTAGAGACTGATGCTTTGGTAGGGGTCTTCAGCCGGCGTTTCAGGCGCCTTCCCGACGTTGCCTTCTCCCGCAGGCCGGCGTGCGGGCGTCGTGCTGCATGAGCTGACTATGAGTGTCCCCGCAAACGCCGCTATGACAAGCAGGCCGGCGCGAAAACGAATATCTATGCCAAACAATGTTGTGTGATTCTCCTAAGCCAGAATTGTCGAGGTGGTGTTCGCATTACCTCTCCGAAAGGATCTCGGTCGGCAATCAAGCAGGTTATATAATATAAGGTGGCCGATGATTTGACAAGGACGCTTTGAGTCTTCGGGTTTGGCCGCACCGTGATGATTATTGCAATAATCATACTGAATTGGTAAAATCCACGCCATAATGAAAAAACGTTTTAGTAAGGCCTACTTTGCGATACCTGTGATTTACATGGGTATCGTAGTTGTCCTGCTATTCCTTCAATTTTCCGGAGGTCAACGTTTTCAGGAATATGTTGGCAATCTCACCTTGAGCGGTCGGATCCGTAACGGCGGGGACCGTACGGTGGCCGAACCCACCAGCATAAGACTTTCCTTTAACGGCCTTGAATTTGTCTTTGATTCAGACTCAACCGTAGGGCTGCGGCGTTCTCCTGATGAGTTTCAACCGCTTGAACTGACAGGGTTTTCCCGCACGGAGAGCGGTTTTTCCATTTCATTTCAAGACGATATAGAAATAGAGTTCGCAGTAGCAGACACTAATTCAAGCGAACTCCAAATTAAGCCCGTTGTTCCCCGGAAGTTGTTGCCGGTCCAGGAAATACGCCTCCCGTTCCGGCTTGCTGGCGGGGCAGATGCCGGCCTATCAGACATTCCGGGAGTCCTGCGCATACGTTACAAATCCAATACCTACTATCTCTCCCCTCCGCCCCGGTCACGTCTACTCGATGACCATCTTCTGGTGCTCCCCGGGGATACTGGTACTCAGACAATTCGATACACGCGGGCCACTGAGGATAGCGAAAACGTGGTCGCAACATGGTTTTCGGATGACAGGCTCCGCATTTCTGACCAGGAATTCAGCAAGACGGTTTCAGCTTTTGTTGACGCCGCGTACGCAGGCTGGAGAGAACAGCGCTTCAACGGCGGATCGGGGACGTGGAATATGCGTTCCGGATCTCCGCTATTCAGCGAACAGATTCTCACCGCGTACCTGGCGGAGGCGTGGCGCCGGAACGACTATACCAACGCGTTTACAGACATGCGGCGTGCGGCAGATCAGCACACCGGTCAAATAGGTTTGCTTTCCAGCGCTTTTCTGGGAAACTTGCGTGAAATCCGGCAACAGGTGCTGGCCGCTGACCGGGAGGAAAGCGCCCGCCTTCTTGCGCTGGTTCGAAAGGGGGATCTCGATGTCTTCCTGAAGCCCCACCTGATGACCTTTGCCCTTGACCGCGGCGGGGAAGAGTTGTATAACGCCGTCCTTGACTTTGCCGAGAGGGCAAACTACCGGGACGCCGATATGTTCCAGACAATTGGGATGCTTCGCTGCTACGTGGAGGCCGGTTCTCTGGGTGCAGAAACCCGACAGGCACTCACACGGTTGCGCGGCGTGGTGGATGAGAAAATACTTCCGGCGCTTATTAAAACCACGGAAGGCTTCTTTGTGGAGACAAGTCACGGTCAGATAGACATGTACCACAGCGTTCTGGCAGGCAAACTACTTGAACAGCTCGGGCTTTCAGAAAAGAACCCGCGACTGGTGAGTATCGGGAGAAATGTTGTTACTTCCGGGCTCTCCTTTGCGGACAACAACGGGTTCTTGCCGGCGGTTCTCTATACGGGTAATGGCGCTCTTCAGGGTTCTGACGGAAGTATTGGACCGGAGGAGCTGTATCGGGTGCTGGCGGATAACAAATGGTATCCGCATGAGATATCGCTGGCGGAGAAGGTTGGCCGCGGATCATGGATTTGGAGCGCGGCCCCCTTTACCACCATATCAGCCACGTCCGCCGCGTACGATTTTGTTCTGGAAAACGTTCCCAATAGAACCCACTACATCTTCATGCAGGGCATCCCACCGTTTCAGGGCATGATACTCTTTGGCCAGGAATGGCGGAATGATCCTTCCTTTGAACGCTACATTAAGGGGCGCCACTATAACGCGGAGACCAGAACGCTCATGATCAAATATACCGATGGATCTTCTCGCGGTGAAATCCGGCTTCAGAGGTAGACCGCCCACATGAAACAGAGACAACGACCTCCCTTTGAAAAACTTGATGCAGAGACATATTTCTACTTCCTCAGGCATGGTGAGAGCGAGGGAAACCGTGACGGAAGGGTACAGGGGCATCACGACTACCCCCTCTCGGAAACGGGTAAGGAGCATGCCCGGGCAGCGGCCCGCTGGCTTGCCGAACGCGGCATAGACGCGGTCTACTCGTCTCCGCTCTCCCGCGCCATGCAAACTGCGCGCATTGTGGCCCGCGCGAGCGATATCAGCCGCACCATCTCCCGCAGAAATCTCATGGAGCTCGATACCGGCATTTTTTCCGGACTCTCATTTGGAGAGATGGCCACCAACCACCCGGAGGAGTTCGACAATTTCCGGGTGCATAGCTGGAACGCCGTACCCGGTGCGGAGCGCACGGAAGCGTTGTACGCCCGTGCCCTTGCGCACTGGAACGAACTCATTGAGGCGGCCCGGTCCGACACAACACGCATCCTGAGCGTCACGCACGGTGGTCTGATCCAGTGGTTGCTGAAAGTAACGTTTGGTGATCCACAGCAGCAATGGATGCCGCTCATCCCCGCGTCAAACTGCGGCATTTTTCTATTTGTGGCGCAACCGGTTTTCCGAAATGAACGCACCGCGCAGCTCTCTTCTGGCGCTGCTGACGGTTACATGGGAGAATGGCGCATCGTAAACTTTGTGCCGTACCAGAACGGCGCGCAGGCGTAGCGGTTGCGCGGACCGAACCGCTTCTCAGAAAAGAATTAACCACATGACGGAAGCCCCCATGAGAAGCTCGCCCCCTGCTCCAAGCGCCGCATGAAGTTCACCTCCTTCCTCACCGCCCCCTGCAGACGCGGTGATCGGCGCCGCCACCATCATGACCCCGCCTATAATGCCAAGAAGAGCGTGAACGTTTGCCGGACTCATCCCGCGGGAGAGCCCCACATCTGTGTGGTGTGCCCAGAATCCCGTGGCAAGAGTCACTCCTGACAGTGCAGCGGAGGTCCATCCCAGTGTATGATGCACATCATAGCTTGCAACTTCAGGATTCAGGATACCAGTGAGACCTCCGGCCACAACGGCGGCAACGCCAAAGATACGGTGGAGGAGATCTGCGGTTCGGTCTCTCGGGGCAAGGCCGGGAACACTTACCATGCCGTTTCCGTCGGCAAGCGGAAATGGCGCCGCACCACTGTAGAGCGGCTGACCCGGCAGGAGTTCCGGGCAGGTCGGCACGCCTACCTGCGCCGCAACGAGGGAGACGGCCAGAAGCGAAAAGACAGTCACAACGGCAGCAATACGACTATATCGACCCATCACGGCCTCCATGTTGCCCGTTTGTCCGAAGCGTTCTATGACTCTATGAGTTTTGCCAGGTTTTCTTTGGTGAAGCCAAAATGGGCAGCTACCTGGGCACCTGGACCGGAAGCTCCAAAGTCAGAGAGGACAAAGAGATCATTTTCGCTTGCCACAAATCCTTCCCAGCCCTGGCCAATGCCAACTTCTGCCACAATCACGCGGACACCGTCGGGGAGTATTTCCTTTTTGAACGCCGCGTTCTGCGCTTTAAACCGCTCCTGGGAGATCATGGAAACCACCCTCACTTTCTTTCCGGAAAGCTCCGCGGCAGCAAGAGCAAGATTCACTTCTGACCCCGTGGCAACAACCACCACCTCGGGGCTCCCCTCGGGCTCCTGGACAATGTAGGCGCCCTTCCGGGCATTTTCCTTCCAGTTGGCATCATGCTTCTTATAGACCGCCAGCCCCTGCCGGGTGAGAGCCATCACGGTTGGCCCACCGGTGTGTTCAAGCGCCATAAGCCACGCCTGTGCAGTCTCTTCCGCGTCACCGGGACGCAGGAATGTCATGTGAGGAATAGCACGGACGGCGGCAAAGTGCTCGACCGGCTGATGGGTCGGCCCGTCTTCTCCGAGGTAGATGGAATCGTGTGTCATCACGTAAATGACCGGTGCGTTCATGAGCGCAGAAAGCCTCATTGCGGGGCGCATGTAATCGGTGAACACCAGAAAAGTTGCGCAGAACGGTCTAAAACCACCGTAGAGTGCCATGCCGTTGGAAATGGCGGCCATGGCGTGCTCACGAACGCCAAAGTGCAGCGTGCGGCCGGTAGGCGTTGACGCGTCAAAATCGCCATAATCCATGTCCGTATTGTTGGACGGGGCAAGGTCCGCAGATCCGCCGACCAGATTGGGAAGTGCCTTTGAAAGCGCCTGAAGCACCTTCCCGCTTGCTTTCCGGGTTGCAACCTTGTCTCCCTCGGAAAAGGAGGGCAGCTGGACGCGAGAGAGCGCGTTCTTCACGTCTCCGTGAAACTGGTCCCACAACTCTTTCTTGTCCGGGTTGGCTCTTGCCCACGCTTCAAATGACGTCTTCCAGGATTCGTAGGTATCCTTCAGTTCCCCCCCTCGGGTCTTGAAAAACGCCACGGCGTCAGGATGAATGAAAAACTCCTGATCCTCCCGCAGCCCAAGGTTCTTGCGTGCGGCCACAATTTCCTCCGGGCCAAGAGCGGCACCGTGTACGCCTGCCGTCCCGGCCTTATTCGGGGCGCCTTTGCCGATGATTGAGGGGAGATAGATGAGAGTCGGCCTGCCACTCTCCGCACGCGCTTTTGCAACGAGTTCTCTAATACCGTCAGCGTCATACGCATCCCCGGAAAGCACCTGCCATCCGTACGCTTCAAAACGCTTTCTCACGTCCTCGGTGAACGCCAGCTCCGTTGAGCCTTCAATGGTGATGCGGTTCGCGTCATAAAACACAATGAGCTTTCCAAGCTGCAAATGCCCGGCAAGAGAACATGCTTCAGAAGATACACCTTCCATCAGGTCACCGTCGCCGGCTATGACGTAGGTGAAGTGGTCCACAATACGATGGCTCTCCGTGTTGAAGGTAGCAGATTTCATCCGTTCCGCTATGGCAAATCCAACTGCGTTGGAGATACCCTGGCCAAGCGGGCCGGTGGTAGTTTCAACCCCTTCGGTATGACCGTACTCGGGATGACCGGGAGTTCTTGAGCCGACCTGCCGAAAATGCTGCAGATCGTCAAGGCTCATGTCAAATCCGGACAAATGAAGCAGCGAGTACAATAGCATTGAGCCGTGTCCCGCGGATAGAACAAATCGGTCGCGATTAGGCCACTTCGGGTCTCCCGGGTAGTAGTGAAGCAGTTCACCAAAGAGAAGAGAGCCCAGCTCGGCCAGCCCCATCGGCAGGCCGGGGTGGCCCGAATTTGCTTTCTCCACCGCGTCCATTGATAGTGACCGGACCGATAGCGCGACAGCCTCCAATGCGTTCTTATCCATGCGGATTCCTCCAATTTCTGGGCAATTATTCCGTTCTTGAATCGTAACAAAGCATACACCAACCGGTGGGAAAGAAAAAGCCCTCACTACCGGTAGAAAAAGTCCGGCATTCTCGGGTAGGCTGTTCGAAATCAGAACGTATTGTGGGAGTAGCGTCATGGACAGCAAGAGAATAGCAGTACTTGCCGGCGATGGAATTGGGCCGGAAGTCATGGCGGAAGCGGGAAAGGTACTTGATGCGGTCGAGAAAAAGTTTGGTGTTACGCTGGAACGCGTTCCGTCGGATGTGGGCGGCGTGGCAATTGACCGGCACGGCTCGGCCCTCCCCAGAGAAACACTGCGTCAGTGCGAGGAGTCAGAAGCAATTCTCTTTGGTTCGGTGGGTGGCCCAAAATGGGAATCTCTTCCACCTGACAGGCAGCCGGAGCGAGCAGCTCTTTTGCCGCTTCGGCGTCATTTTGGCCTGTTTGCAAACTTGCGCCCTGCCATCATCTTTACGCAGTTGCGAAACGCTTCGCCCCTGCGAGCGGATCTTATCGGTGACGGGCTCGATCTTCTGGTAGTCCGGGAGCTCACCGGCGGGATCTATTTTGGTTCTCCCAAGGGCGTTGAGGGGGACCGCGGCGTTGATACCATGGTCTACACCCGTAATGAGATCACCCGCATTGCCCGTGTCGCCTTTGAAACAGCGCGAAAAAGAAAGGGCAAAGTCACATCTATCGACAAGGCAAATGTACTTGCCTCCTCCGTACTCTGGCGCCAGGTGGTCAAAGAGGTGGGGGCGGATTACCCTGATATTGAGCTTGGCCACATGTATGTAGACAACGCGGCAATGCAGCTTGTCAGAAACCCTCGGCAGTTCGACGTTCTTCTGTGCGGAAATATGTTTGGCGATATTCTCTCGGACGAAGCGTCAATGATCACCGGGTCACTCGGCATGCTGCCGAGCGCCTCGCTCGCGGGCCTCTCCAGCGCGGGAGCGTTCGGGCTTTATGAGCCTGCCGGCGGATCCGCCCCGGACATTGCGGGTCAGGGTATTGCAAATCCCATCGCCCAAATCCTCTCCGCAGCCATGATGCTCAAGTACAGCTTTGGCATGGACGAGGCCGCCGATCTCATAAACAGTGCAATTCAAAAAACGCTTGATGAAGGACTTCGTACCGCGGATATCATGTCAGAGGGAGCTACGCGGGTGAGCACGGCTGAAATGGGATCCCGCATTACCGAACACGTAACCGGGTAGCAACTTCACCCTGTGCCCCCGGCTCGGGCCGCGTGCGGATCAGTGGGACAGGCGCTTTTCCAGCTCAGAAAGAAGCAGCTCCACGGGGATCTCCAGCGCCACAAAAAGCACAATCAGGTGGTAGAGAAAATCAGCTGACTCGGAGACGAACTCCCCGGCTTCGCGGGCCAGGAGCAACTCCACCGCCTCCTCTCCCGTTTTCTTTCGGATCTTGTCCACCCCTTCCTGAAAGAGATAACTTGTATAGGAGCCTTCCGGCAGTGTGCGCTTTCTCTCTTTGACAAGCGTCTCAAGCCGGCCGAGCACACGCTCGCGGGTTGACTCAACACGCTCTCCGCCCGGACTTTCTTCCGCACCGCCTGAAGGCTGTTCCGTCCCGGCGGACGCGCCGCCGCTTGCCGCGGCCGCGTCTATGACCGCTTGATACCAGCCCGATCGCTTCCTGAGCTCCCGGAACGAGGTTTTCCCCTGATAGGGCAGAACGCGCCCGCTTTGCCGGTCAACAACCCAGAGATGGGCCTGTTCCGTACTCTTCTTGAACCCTTTTGTATTCATCAAAACAACGTCAAGAACCACGCCCTCCTGATCGGTCACCACAAGGGGGGCCGGTTCAGGTAACTGCCGGTCTACCATGAAGTCTCTCCGCTTTCTATGTCCTGATATTGTGCGATCATCTCCTGCAGATCCAGTTGCTTTTCGTAAATTGCCTTCCCGGTAATGACTCCCACTACTTTGGCGTGAGCATTTCCGGCAATCAGCTTCAAATGCTCCTCGTTGCCTATTCCACCGGAAAGGATCACGGGCAAGCCCGAGACCTCAGCAATACGATTGGTCCCTTCAATGTCCGGACCTTCGAGTGTCCCGTCTCTGGCGATATTTGTGTAAATGATACCTGAGGCGCCCACCTTTGCGGCTTTACGTGCCAGTTCTTCTGCGGGAACGCTGGTTTCCCGTTCCCACCCGGAAACGTAGACCATGCCGTCTCTGGCATCTATCCCAACCAGAAACACATCACCGTAGTGCGCGTTCCAGCCCTCAACAATGTCCGGCTTTGTGGCAAATACAGTTCCAAGGACAAGTCGATCTATGCCGAGGTCCAAGAGTTCTTCTATATCATCTTCACTGCGAATGCCTCCTCCGACTTCCAGCGTGCAGGAGACCGCCTTACGGATCTTTCGTATCTTCTTACGGTTTGCACTCCTATCCCCGTGCGCCGCATCCAGGTCAACAATGTGAATTCGTGAAGCGCCGGCCTGTTCAAACATACGAGCCGTGGCAACCGGATCCTGATCGTAAATGTGCGCCGTAGTGTAATCACCTTGAACCAGACGTACGCACTGGCCATCGAGAATATCGATGGCAGGTATGATCTGCATCGCGCCCTCCCTTCTTAGCTATCTCGTCCTAGTATACGGGAATCCGCTCTGTGGGAGAAGTCGATAAAACGGCTGCTCCAACTCAATCTGACTAAATCACTCATTTGACATAAGCGGCGCGCGGGGCATAGGCTGAGTCATGCCTCGTAGCCGACGATCTGCGCCTGCCCGACTCCTTACTCGCTCGCTGTATCGCCGCCGGGAGTCTTCCCGCGGGCCTGAAACGGTGGAAGCGTTTCTCCCCGGTGACGGCCTGCACCGCATGTTTGAAACCATCGGAACCACCTATGACGTGCAGAACCGAATTCTCTCCGCGGGAAGAGACGTGCACTGGAGACATGTGCTGGGGGATCTGGTGGCCCCACATCCCGGTACGACGCTCTATGACATGGCAACCGGCACGGGTGACATTGCCATGGAAATGGTTCGCCGCTGCCCGGAGTGCCGTGTAATCGGCGTGGATTACTCAGCAAAAATGCTCGCAGTAGCAGCCCGCAAGATTGAGCGTGCTTCTACGGAAACCGTGGCGTATCAAGACCGCATTACGCTTACCGAGCGGGACATTCGCAACACCGGACTACCGGGTGCGTCTGCGGACGTGGTCACTATAACCTTTGCACTGCGAAACCTCGCAGACAGGCTGCCGGCTTTGAGTGAGTTCAAACGTGTTCTCAGGCCGGGCGGAACGCTTCACATCATGGACTTTGGTATTCCGCAGCGCGAGCCAATACGGACGCTGTACGGCCTCTACTTTGATCACGTAATGCCGTTTCTCGGAAACTTGCTTTCCCGGACGGACTACGCATACAGCTACTTGCGCGAGTCTATCCGCGGCTTTCCAGCTCCGCAGGAGTTTGCCGCAGAGCTTTCGGCTGCGGGATTTACAAAGGTCCGCATCCGGCGTTTCAGCTTTGGGCTTGCCATACTCTATTCCGCAGTGAAAAGTGAGGAGCAGCACCATGAAGACAAACTGGGTGGAACGGCTATGGGTTGACGGGCCATGGAGAACCGTGTTCCTCATGCACGAAATCCGCTACTTCAAGAGCGTTCATGACATCAGCGAACCCGAACATGTGCTGGAAATCGGCTGCGGCCACGGTGCCGGAGCAGAACTTATTGTGAAACAGTTCAACCCGGGACACGTAGACGCTACAGATATTGACCCGGATATGATACGGCGTGCTTCCCGGCACGCGCGCAAATTTGAACCCGGCCGCCTCTCTTTTTCCGTGGCAGATGCCCAGAACCTTCCGTATCAGGATGCAAGCATGGACGCCGTGTTCAATTTCGGGATTATTCATCACCTTGAAGACTGGCAGCGCGGCATACGTGAGATTGCACGAGTGCTGAAGCCGGGCGGTGCCTTCTATTTTGAAGAGATTTACCCGCCGCTCTACGCGGGGCCTATCCTGCGCCACATCCTGGTGCATCCCACGGAAAACCGCTTTCACGGCCCGGAGTATCGGGCGGAAATGGAGAATGCCGGTCTTCACCTGGTGGAGGGCTACCGGGAGTCAAAGTACGCTATTCTCGCGGCAGCGGTGAAAGAGCAGTGAAGGCCGGGGCGCGTATGTCGCAGCGGGAACCTACCAAACTGGGCTATCTTTTCGCACTCTCGCGCACGCCTCATGCCGTCCTGGATCTGGCAACACCGTTTCTTACCGCCACCCTCTGGTTGGGAGGAATTCCGCAACTGCGCGTGGTGCTGCTCGGTCTCGGGACGGCATTTGCCGCCTACACCGCGGTTTACGCGCTAAACGACCTTGTAGACTTTGGCCGTGACCGGCGCCGGCTGGCCGCCGGCTGTCCTGATCCGGAGGGAGATCTCGACGCTTCGCTCATGCTGCACCCCATGGCGCAAGGCTGCCTCACATACCGGGACGCCGTCATCTGGACCGCAGCCTGGGCGGCGGCAGCCATAACAGGCGCGTATTTGCTGCATCCATTGTGCGCGCTGATTTTTGCCGCGGCGTGTCTGCTTGAAACAGCATACTGCATGCTGGCAGACGTCACGCCGCTGCGAACCGTAATTGCCGGCGTGGTAAAAAGCTCCGGCCCGCTCGCTGCAATAATTGCGGTAGACCCCACGCCGGCTGCCGGCAGGTTTGTGATTTTCTTTGCATGGCTTGCGTTGTGGGAAATAGGCGGTCAGAACATTCCAAATGATTGGGCTGATGTTCCCGAAGACAGGAGCGCCGGATTGCGCACCGTTCCGGTCGCGGCGGCGCCGCGGCTTGTAGCCGGCATCACATGTGGAGCGCTCTGCGGGACAGTGGTTTTAAGCACACTCTTGCCGCCGGCAGGGCTTCAATTTTCCTTAACAACGGGCAGCCCCGCCGTGCAGATTGCCTACCTTCTGGGCGTGATGGCAGCCGGCGCCTATTTTCTTCTTCTGCCGGCCGCCAAACTTGCCGGCACTGCCTGGGCGCTGGCTGCGGCTGACACCACCGCGCCGGCAACAGGCACAGTAATCGGGAATGAAGGGGGAGCCCTCTGGACTGCCTCACCACTTCGCCGCGCCACGCTCTTTCTATTCAATAGGGCAAGCTACTATCCGCTGGTGCTTCTTGCGCTGGTAGTTGTGTGCACGGAGATTGCTGCCGCTATTGGCCTCTAGGCCTCGCGGCCCGCGCGTGCACTCCTACCAGTCGCGAACAGGCACACTTAGAAGCATCCGCAGGTCCACTATTTGTCCTACGTGATAGGAGTTGTGATCTGCAAGAACTACCGCCTCCCTGAAAAGTGTCTGGCCGTTCCCGTGAGGAAATGGTGTGTACAAATCTTGAGAGGTGTCACTCACCAGCGCCTGCATTTCCGCCATCTCCGTTCTGAACTGCTCTACCGTGTTATTCCACTCTGCGCGTTCTTCCGGCGCGTCGGCTTTTGGCCAGTAGCCGTGCGGATACTCGGGGGAAACGTGATCTGGATTGCGGATAAACTCCAGAATATCGTTCTGGACCAGTTGCATGTGGTAAACCAGGCCCCACATTGTGTGTTCCACACCGGAAATGCGGTTACCGGCACGCTCAAGAGGGAAGCCTTTGACTGCGTCATCAAAGGAGATATGCGCGCCGTGCCCGGACAGAAGCCGTACCAGTTCGCTGCGAATCTTTGCATCGTTCATAACTCTCTCCTTGGTTTCAGTATACTAACGGTGCGCTTGACTCTGGTGGAAAGCTTGTTACATTAGAGCTATTACTCGTTCTAGACCGGACGAGCTTTCAGGAGGAAACTGATGGCGACTCGTAACGACGCAGCAGTGGTCGGCACTTTTGCGGTCCAACGCAGCATACTGAAAAACGTGTACCTCTGGATGACCGCCGGATTGGCCATTACCGGCGTGGTCGCGTTCTACATCGCATCCAATACGCAAATTGTACAGGCTCTGGCAACCCAGCCGTTTCTCTTCTTTGCCCTTGTGATTGCAGAGTTTGGATTAGTCTTCTTTCTTACGGCACGGCTTCATACCATGAGCCCGGGCGCTGCAACGCTTGGATTTGCCGCCTACGCGGTGCTCAACGGCGTGACCCTCTCGCTCATTTTTGTTGCCTACACCGGTGCCAGCATTGCACGGGCGTTCTTTGTGGCTGCGGCTACCTTTGGTGTAATGAGCGTCTGGGCGATGACCACAAAGAAGGATCTCACCCGTATGGGGAATTACCTTTTCATGGGGCTTGTCGGCATTATCATTGCCAGCCTGGTGAATATGTTCCTGAGAAGCAGCGGCCTTGATTGGCTGATCTCTTTTGTGGGCGTTTTCCTCTTCCTGGGTCTCACCGCGTATGACACCCAGATTATTCAGCGCTGGAGTCGAGAGCTGGGGGACTCAGTGGGAGAGGCAGACTATATGCGCGTCTCCATTATGGGAGCCCTGAAGCTCTATCTCGATTTCATTAACCTCTTTCTCTTCCTGCTGAGATTCCTCGGAAGACGTAATTAGAGATATCTGCGGCGGCCGGACCTCACGCGCGGACAAACTTCTTCCGGGCTGCATTTACCGCCGCCGCTACCAGGTAAATACCGCCTGAGAACACAATGATGGTTGCACCACTTGGCAGATCCCACGTGTAGCTCAGCGCCAGGCCAACCGTGGTGAAAATCATGGTAAAAAGGGTGGCAAAAAGCATCACCTGCCAGAGACGGTGAGCAAACATCGATCCAACTGCCGCCGGAAGGGTAAAGAGCGCAATGATCATGATCAGCCCCACCACGTTTGTAAGCAGCACTATGGAAACGGCGGTGAGAATCACAATCACAAAATAGTAAAATCCCGTATGCAGGCCCCGAACCCGTGCAAACTCTGAATCAAACGATACTGCCTGAAACTGGCTGTAGCCCGCAATTCCCACAATGATGACCACAGCATCAAGGACGGCCACCAGAATGAGCTCCTGCCGCGAGAGAATCAAAATATTGCCAAAGAGATAGCTCATTGGGTCCACATAGCCCGGCGTGCGGGCAATCAGGAGAACCCCCGCGGCCATCCCAATGGCCCAGACCGCTCCTATCACGGTGTCTTCCCGTTCCCGGGCATACATACTCACCAAACCCACCACCACGGCCGCTATGATTGCTGCCACCATGGCACCCACAAGCGGTGTAAACCAAACCACATCGTAGCGATTCTGCAAAAAGAGAGAGAGTCCAATGCCGCCGAGCACGGAGTGCGCAATTGCACCGGCAAGGTAGCTAATACGGTTCACCGTCACGTACGTTCCCACAATCCCAAATGCGGCACTGGAAAGAAGACCAGCAAGAAAAGCGTAACGAAGAAAAGGAACGGCCGGGTTGGAAAGGGCGTGGAAAAACTCAATCACGGTGACCTCCCTCATAGGCGTCAGACTGAACGTCGTGGCGTACCATGCGCACGTTGGTGCCGTAGAGCATTGAAATCATCTCCGGCGTCACCTCGGCGGTGGGATGTATACGCACGTTCCGGTTCACACACACTACGTGCGTAATTGACTCGGACACAAACCCCAGGTCGTGGGTGATGAGCATCAGCGTCATGCGCGCTGCAAGAGAGCGCAACAGCGTGGACAACCGCGACTCAACCGCCGCGTCTACGTTTGCGGTTGGCTCATCAAGCAGGAGCATACGCGGCCGCGTTGCAAGCGCACGCGCAATGAGCACCCGTTGTCTCTCCCCGCCTGAGAGATCGGCAAACGCTCTTCGTGCCTGATCGCCCAATCCCACTTCTTCCAAAGAAGCAAGAGCCACCTCACGGTCCACCGCTTTGTAGCGGCGGAACGCCGGGCGCACCCGCCCCATCAACGCCACGTCCAAAACCGTTACGGGAAATCGCGGGTCAAAGTGTGAGTACTGGGGAACGTAGCCCACAAGCGGACGTGCCGTTTCCGGATTTTGCCCAAAAACAGATACGTGCCCGGTGTCCGGCTGCAGGAGCCCCAGGATGAGACGCGCCAGCGTGGTTTTTCCGCCGCCGTTCGGGCCTATTACGGAAACAAAGTGCCCTTCTGGAATTTCAAAGTCCGCCCGGTCAATCACCGGCCGTCCTTCGTAGCTGAAACGCACGCCGTGAAACGCAACCGCCGCTTCCGTTTCCGTTCCACTGCTCTTTTCTCTTACGACCATTGTGCAAGTCCTTCCTTCACCGCCTGTGCTATCTTTTCCATGTTGGAAAGCCAGTCGGCGGCAAGCGGGTCTATGGCCACCACGGCTCCGCCAATGGCGTCGGCCACGTTCCGAGCAGCCGCGCGAGAGAACTGTGGTTGGACAAAAATCACATGTACATTGTTCTCCTGCGCCTGGCGGATCATCCGCTCCAGTGTTGCTGCCGTGGGCTCGCCGCCGCCTGTTTGTACCGCCACTTCATGAAGCCCAAATGCGTCGGCAAAATATCCAAACGCCGGGTGATAGACAAAGAGTGTGTCCCCGGAAACCGGCGCCAGTAACCGTTTGAGCCTGGATGTCAGATCATCAATTTGCGCGGCAAGAACGTTGTAGTTTGAACGGTAGAGTTCTTCGTTCTGCGGACGCAATCGGATAAGAGCGTCCCGAATATTCCGGGACTCAATCAACGCGTTTTCCGGTGACATCCACGTATGAGGATCAACTCCGCCGGCCACCCGGCGCAGGGTCACTCCCCGGGTAACATCCACTATGGAGAGCTCCGGCAGGCTTCGACTAATCCTGGGCACCAAAATCGATTCAAACGGCACCCCAATTGTGAAGTAAACATCCGCCCGCCCGAGCGCCGCAATTTGACGCGGGGAGGGGTCATATTCATGCGGTTCTTTTCCCGGCGGGACGAGCACGCTCACCGACACCGTGTCCCCGCCAATGCGTTCGGCAAAAAAGCGCTCTGGAAGGATGCTCACCACCACCTGCAGGGTTCCTGTCCCTGTTGACG
>Ga0102944_1000235_pt1 | contig 45810 bp, 37 predicted proteins | sample SalPonD_shore_MG_FD_78172 | JGI IMG/M metagenome (GOLD analysis project Ga0102944, IMG submission 78172) | Salt pond soil microbial communities from South San Francisco under conditions of wetland restoration - Salt Pond MetaG... | ecosystem: Environmental > Aquatic > Marine > Intertidal zone >... | reverse complement strand
CGTAATGGCTATTGCTGATTCTTGCCCTGTTTGTCTTTCTTCTTGGTGGCGTATTTTTCGATATATTCCCGCGAGAGTTTTTCCGCATCCTTGAGTTCGGTGGAGGACAGGTTTTCCTTGGCCCGTGGCAGTGCCTTCATGGATAACTCGTGTTTGTGCAGGGCCGCCACACGGTACCATGCGTAGGCACGCTCGTAATCCCGTGGTACGCCCTTGCCGTTGAAATACAGTGTCCCCAACTGATACTGGGCCTGTGGAAGATTTTTCTTCGCCGCCTTCATGAACCATTCACTGGCCTTGCTGTAGTCCGGCTTAACGCCTTGTCCGTGGAGATACATCATGCCCAGCCAGTACTCAGCCAGCGGCGTGGACTTGTCATGTGTTGTTTCCGCGATGCTGCGGAAAATGTTGTAAGCCTTGTTATATTGTCCACTTGTGTAGGCGGTGACGCCATCACTGAAAGCGGCCCATGCCGGTTGTACGGCAAGGAGGAGCGGCAACAGGAGGACAAAGCGTTTTCTTGTCAGCATATGTAAGCCTCTTGGTTGTTCAGCGGGGTTTCGTATTGCTGCAGGCGGATTACAGCAGGTAACCATTTTCAGCAGTCATTATATTATATTGAAAATTGTTGCATGGAGCCCGGCTGTTGTAAATCGGCTCTGGTGGAAAATATGGCGTGTACCCGGGCGCTACATAAAAAAACCCCGCCAGGGAGGCGGGGTTGCATGAAGCTAAGGGATTAACTGTTGATATGGACATCTTGTATACCGCGTCGGTACACACCTTGAACTATAGCAAAAATAGGTACCTCTGGAATCACCCCAAAAGGGGATAAAATGGTAATAATTTCCTGATTTTTGTCATTTTTTCGGGTAATTCGCCGATTTTGCACCCGATTCAGGCCGAGGCGGAGGAGTACAGGGGCGATGTACCGGCGTCTCCGCTGCGGCTCTGCTGCAGCTCCCACAGGGTGGCGTAATCGCCGCCCAGGGCCAGCAGCCGCTGGTGATTGCCGCGCTCCACGATCTGGCCGTGGCGCAGGACGATGATCTCGTCCGCGTCCACGATGGTGGACAGGCGGTGGGCAATTGCCAGGGTGGTCCGGTGCAGGGCCGCTTCGCGCAGCGCTTCCAGGATGGCTTTTTCCGCCGATGAGTCCAGCGACGACGTGGCCTCGTCGAAAACCATGATGGGCGGGTCCTTGAGGAGCATGCGCGCAATGGCGACGCGCTGCTTTTCACCGCCTGACAGCTTCAGGCCGCGTTCACCGACCAGAGTGTCATAACCTTCCGGAAGCTGGCGTATGAAACCGTCCAGGTGCGCCAGGCGCGCCGCCACCCTGACTTCGGTCTCCGTCGCTTCCGGCCGGCCGTAGGCGATGTTGTAGTAAATGGTGTTGTTGAACAGCACCGTTTCCTGGGGAACGATACCTATGGCCGCGCGCAGGCTTTGCTGGGTGACATCGCGAATATCCTGGCCGTCGATATAGATGCTGCCGCTGTCGACATCAAAAAAGCGGAACAGCAGGCGGGCAATGGTGGATTTTCCCGCGCCGCTGGGTCCGACAATGGCGATTTTTTTGCCGGCGGGCACTGTGAAGCTGACGTCGTGCAGAATGGTACGGCCTTCCTGGTAACCGAAACCGACCCCGTCGAAACGGATTTCACCGCCGGCAATGCGGAGATCGGGCGCATCGTCCTTGTCCCGGATCAGCGGCTGGCGGCTGAGCAGAGAGAACATCTGTTCGATATCGGCGAGAGCCCGCTTGATCTCGCGATAGACAAACCCCAGGAAATTGAGCGGCATGAACAACTGGAGCATGTAGGCGTTGACCAGGGTCAGATCGCCCAGTGTCATCGTGCCCCTGACCACCCCATTCGCCGCCAGGATCATGATAAGGGTCATGGAAACGGCGATAACCATTGCCTGGCCGCTGTTGAGTGCCGCGAGGGAGAGGCGGTTGCGCATGCGTGCGTATTCCCACTCCGCCAGATTGGAGTCGTATTCGCGCGCCTCGTATTCCTCGTTGGCAAAATACTTGACCGTCTCGAAATTCAGCAGGCTGTCTACGGCGCGGGTATTCGACCGGTTGTCCATTTCATTCATTACACGGACATAATTCGTGCGCCACTCGGTGACCAGTATGGAGAAGGTGATGTACACGGTGACCGAGACAAAAACGATGAGCGCATACCAGACGCCATAATTGTAGTAGAGGATGCCTGTTACCAGCGCGATCTCCAGCAGCGTCGGCAGGATGTTGAACAGCATGAAGCGCATGAGGAAGCTGACGCCGTTGGTACCCCGCTCGATATCCCGGGCCAGACCGCCGGTGCGCCTGGAGAGATGGTAGTCCAGATCCAGGGAGTGCAGGTGCCGGAATACCTTCAGACCGATACGGCGCATGGCCCGCTCGGTGATACGGCCGAAGATGGTATCGCGCACCTCGCCCATGATGATGGACCCGAACCGCAGCATGCCGTACAGCAGCAGGAATGCCAGCGGCACGGCCACGACGCGTGACTGCGTGCTGTCCAGGGAATCGACGATGTATTTGAGGGCGAAAGGCAGGCCGATCGTTGCCAGCTTGGCCAGGATCAGGCAGGCGACCGCGAACCCTACACGGGCAGGGAATTCGGTGAAGTAGGGAATCAGCTGTTTAAGGACGCGCCAGTCACCAGACCAGGTGTTGGGACTATAGTGTCTGTCACCACGCATGACCCACAGTGTACACGGATTTGGCTGACCATCCAGTATGAACGGCAGCTATAAGCTACAAGCCACAAGCAACAAGAGGTTGGTCGTCGGGCTGACCGGGCGAGTCAGGATTTCCCGCTTTCGATGGCGCTGATAACCCGTTCCGGGGTCAGCAGTTGCGGCAGCACTTCAGGGGCGTCACGGCCGGGCAGATACACCAGGTACAGGGGGACGCCGGGGCGGTTGAAACGGCGCAGCACCCGGGTCAGTTTGGGATCGCCGTTGGTCCAGTCCCCGACCAGGTAGACGACGTGGTTCCGGGCGAAGGCATTCTGCACGGCGTCGCTGTGCAGGGCCAGGCGTTCGTTGACCTTGCAGGTAATGCACCAGTCGGCGCTGATGTTCACGAATACCGGGTGGCCGGCAGCCAGGGCCTGATCCAGGGCGGAGCGGGAATACGCGCTGCCGCTGGATGCGGAAGCATCCGTCCCATGCGGCCCGGCCGCCGGTGGTACCGGCATGGCGATGCCGGGCAGCAGGCCAATGGCGGCAATTAGGGCAAGTCCCGCCCCCAGCCGCAGCAGCGGCGCTCGCGCCGGACCTGCCTGACGCCACAGCCACAGGGCCAGACCGATCAGCACCATTCCCACCAGCACCCAGGCGAGCACGTCGGCATCGGTCTGCCGGTCCAGGACCCATAACAGCCACACCACGGATAAATAGAGCGGGAAGGCCAGAACCTGTTTCAGTGTCTGCATCCAGTGTCCCGGCCGCGGCAGGCGAACGGCCAGGGCCGGGACAAAGGCGATGATCAGGAAGGGCAGGGCCAGGCCCAGACCCAGAACGGCGAAGACACTCACGGCGACGGGCGCCGGCTGCAGCAGCGCCGCCCCCATGGCCGTGGCCATGAACGGCACGGTGCACGGCGTGGCCACCACCGTGGCGAGGACGCCGTTTAGAAAGGAACCGGCCAGGCCGCCGTGGCTCTGCAGCAGTCCGCCGGCGCGGGTGAGGGCCGTGCCCGGTTCCGCCAGTCCGGACAGGATCAGGCCCATGCCGAACAGGATGTAGGCGAGGATGCCGACAAACCAGGGAGACTGGAGCTGGAATCCCCAGCCGATGCTTTCACCGGCCGCGCGCAGTCCCAGCAGTACCACGGCGAAGATAATAAAGCTGAGCAGGATGCCGGCGGCGTAGGCCAGGCCGTGCAGGCGCCGCTGCCGCGGACTGTGACCGCCGCTTTTGATCAGGCTCAGGATCTTGATCGACAGCACCGGGAAGACGCAGGGCATGAGATTCAGGAGCAGACCGCCGGCCAGGGCGAACAGCAGGATGGTAAGAAGACCGGTTCCGGTCGGCGTTGTTTGGAAGGGTATGGTCGCCGGATCCAGCCTGCTGTGGAAGTAGAAGCCGCGGGTGGCATCACCATGGCCGGCCAGCAACAGCCCCTGGAAATCATCGGGCGGAGTGCCGCTGAAATCCGGACTGCGTGGAACCTTGATGCGGATGTGCCCGGCTTCCCGATCGAACACGGGGGCGGCGCTGTTGTCCACCAGATCCGGGTCTACGGGAAAAAAGCGCAGTCTTGCTCCGGCCGCAATGCGGCCGTTTGTATCGGGCAGGTCGATGATCAGGTTATCGTCCAGGTGAAAGCGCGCCTTCGTATTCTCCAGGGTCTGCGGGAGTTGCCGGCGGGCGGCCTCGATGGTCGACGCCCAGCGGCTCGGTACGGCGGTGCCGGTGTTGCTTACCTGCAGCGTGAGCGCGACCTTGCCGCTGCCGGGAATGCAGATGTCCCGGCAGATCAACCAGTTCACCTCGGCCGTGACCGGCCAGGCAGAACCGGGGACGGCGTCGCCGGGAGGGGTGATGCGGGTCAGCAGCAGGGCACTGCCGTCATAGCCGTAATTGACAAAGTTCTGGTACGGGACACGCTCGGGGGGCGGCCAGAGAATGGGGCCGGCCGTGCCGCCGCCGGGCAGATCCCAGGTTATGCGTGTCGGCAGGCCGACGTCGCCGGGATTGCGCCAGTAGCTGTGCCAGCCATGATCCGGCTTGAGGCGTACGGCCAGGTAAAACGGCTGCCCCGGCACCACGGACTTCACGTTGCTGAGCAGCGCGATTTGGATATTGTGACCGTGCAGGGTCCGTGCCGGCAGGGCATTTTCCGCCGCCGCGACGGTCGGGGCGACCACGCACAGCAACAGGGCGATCAGGATGCGCCGGGGGAAGGGAAAGGCATTCATGTCAGGGACTTGCTTCGGGTTTCAGGGTGCGCCTGCCGGGACGGGTAAAGCATGGAATGCGTATTTCACAATATTTCCGTCTCCTATGCCAGCATCCGCACCCGGTACGGCGGGAGTTCCCGCCGGCTCCGGGCAACAATGCCGCGCCCGGGCGCCGGCTTGCCCGCAGCGAATTGACGGGAACAAACCGGCACTCTACTATCCCGGGCAGGTCTAACAGGGGAAATGCATTGACGCGGGTGGTCGGTTTCCCGCTTATGCCCATGTAACAAAAGGAGGAAGATCATGTTGCACAGATCGTTGCCGCGGAAGCTGCTGTTTGCCGGAGTCCTGTTCCTGTGCGCCCTGGCGGTGGAAACCGCGGCGGCCGCGGAATATAAGCTGGATCCCGCGCATACTTTCATCCAGTTTCGCACCTCACATATCGGCTTCGGTACCCTGATCGGGCGCTTCAATAAATTCGACGGCTCCTTCAGCTGGGACAAGGATAATCCGTCATCCGCCTCGGTCAATTTCAGCGTGAAGACGGCCAGTGTCGATACCAACTGGGCGGAGCGGGACAAGCACCTGCGCGGTGCGGAATTCCTGGATGCCGACAAGTATCCCGAGGCGACCTTCAAGAGCACCGGCTACACCGGCAATGTCGACGAGGGAAGTATGCAGGGCATCCTGACCCTGCGCGGCGTCAGCAAGCCCGTTACGCTGAAAGTGCAGCACCTCGGCGAGGGCCAGGATCCCTGGGGCGGCTACCGTGTGGGATTCAAGGCGACCACCACCATCAAGCGTTCGGATTTCGGTCATCCCATGAATCTTGGTCCCAAGGCCGACGTGGTGGAGCTCGATCTCTTCATGGAAGGCGTCAGGAAGTAACCCGGGGCCTGAAATGAAGCAGGAAACCGCCCCTACCGCCGATGGCGGCGACAGCCTTACCCTGGATCAGTGGGGGGAGCTGCTTAAGTCCCGCCGCACCGTCAACTTCTTCGAGCCTGACCCCGTGCCGCGGGAATTGCTGCTGCAGGCCATCGAGGTCGCCCGCTGGGCACCCAACCACAAGCTCACCGAGCCCTGGCATTTCTACCTTCCGGGAGCACGAACGGTAACCGCCATCATCGATCTGATCGTTGAGCTCAAGGCGGGCGACCGGGACGAATCGGCCCGCCGGGCGGTGCGGGACCGCCTGGAGGCGATCCCCGGCTGGTTTGTCCTCACCTGCCGCAATACGCCCGAATCCCCCGTCCAGCAGCAGGAGGACTATGCCGCCTGCGCCTGTGCCATGCAGAACCTGATGCTGTATCTGTGGCATGCGGGGGTGGGTGTGAAATGGACGACCGGACAGGCTACCCGCAATGCGCGCCTGTACGAGATCCTGGATCTGGACGGTGGCAGGGAACGTATCGTAGGGCTGTTCTGGTACGGCTACCCGCAGGCGGTTCCGCCGCCCCGGGAACGCCGGGAGACCGCCGAAATCTGGACTTCCCTGCCGTGACCGGCAGCCGGCCGGACGTGCCCGTGCCTCAGGCGCAATGACGGTTCAAGGCCTGGAACGGTGCCTGTTTCCGATTTGTGACTCAATTAAGGTTTTTTCTTCCGGATTGTTATCTGAATCACAGCCTGTCCCGGATTTTAGGTCAATAATTATGACGCTAAACATGGAGTTAGTCTCATGAATGAAGATCAATTGAAATTCCGGGTACTGGTATTCCAGACTCTGGACTGGATCCTGTTTCTGTCGGTGTTGTCGTTCGGTATCTACGCGTTTTTCTATGCTGAAAACAGGCTGCTGATGTCCCTCATTGCCGTGCTGGGCCTGCTGCTGGTGGACTGGATAGGGAAATTCACGTTCGACAAAACCGCGGTGCTGCGGGTGGACCTGAACATGCTGCAGAAAAGACAGCGCGGGCCGGGGATCTAGCTCGAGTTTCTGCAACCGTTTCCGCACTTCGCACCGCTCCGCTGTAACCCGTCCGCATATTCGCCGATCGGTATTCGCGCCAGCGGCTGATCGCTGTCCACCCCGTCTGTTCTCCAACCGTCCAATCCGCTACGGGATCCTGCCGGTAGGGAAGATGCGGGTACAGGCCGCCCGACACGGCTGAAACGCGATCACCGGTTATCGGCCGGGCCCAGATCGATTACAATCCCACCGTGGCGGATTTTCGCATCAGCCGCCGCAAGCCGGCGGGCAACTTCATGATTTCCTGGCTGGATTGGTGGGCGATGCTGGGATTGAACCAGCGACCCCTGCCGTGTGAAGGCAGTGCTCTCCCGCTGAGCTAATCGCCCTTGTGCCGGTTACGGACGCGCAAAGTATAAAGTATATGCATCCACAGGCAAGTCCGGCGGATCCGCCGTAACCGCGTGCCCTGTATATAAATATGGCTGTTTGAACACTATGGCAGAAGTCAAAACCCGTTTTGCACCCAGCCCTACCGGTGATTTGCATATCGGCGGGATCCGCACGGCCCTGTTTTCGTGGCTCTACGCCCGCCATCAAGGCGGCCGGTTCGTGCTGCGCATCGAGGATACGGATCGCCAGCGTTCCACTCAGGCGGCCATCGATATTATCCTCGACGGCATGGCCTGGCTGGGCCTGGACTATGATGAGGGCCCCGTCTACCAGTCGCAGCGCACGGATCGTTACCGGGAAGTGATCCGGGAACTGCTGGAGCGCGATCAGGCCTACTACTGTTACTGCAGCCGCGAAGAGCTGGAGGCAATGCGGGCCGCGGCCATGGAACGCGGCGACAAGCCCCGCTATGACGGGCGCTGCCGCCACCGCAAGCGGCCACCGGAGAACCACCCGCCGCCCGTGGTACGCTTCAAGAATCCCCTGGACGGAAATGTGTGCGTCGAGGATCTGATCCAGGGAACGGTGACGTACCGGAACGCGGAGCTGGATGATCTCATTATCGCCCGTGCCGACGGCAGCCCCACCTACAATCTGAGCGTTGTGGTGGACGACATGGACATGGGCATCACCCATGTCATCCGCGGTGACGATCATCTGAATAACACCCCGCGCCAGATCAACATCTTCCATGCCATGGATGTGCCGCCGCCCGCCTACGGGCACATCCCGCTGATCCTGGGGCCGGACGGGAAGAAGCTGTCCAAGCGCCATGGTGCGGCCAGCGTCCTGGAATACCGGAAGCAGGGATTCCTGCCCGAAGCCCTGCTGAATTACCTGGTGCGACTCGGCTGGTCCCACGGTGACCAGGAAATCTTCTCCCTGGAGGAGATGGTCGGGCTGTTCGCTATCGAAGACGTCAACAAGTCCGCCGCGGCCATCAACCCGGACAAGCTGCTGTGGCTGAACCAGCATTACCTGCAGGCGGCCGACGATGAACGTCTGGCCGGCCTGTTTGCATTGATGTTGCGGGATGCCGGCCTGGATCCGGAAAACGGCCCCGCGCCGGGTGAACTGGTGGCCGTGCAGAAACTGCGGGTCAGGACCCTGGTGGAGATGGTGGAGCAAAGCCGCTGCTTCTATGCGGATTTCGAGGACTTTGACGAGAACGCCGCGAAGAAGCATCTCAGGGCCGCGATTCTGGAACCGTTGCAGGCACTGCGCGATCGCCTGGCCGGGATGAATGACTGGCAGGATGAGGCCCTGCATAATGCAGTGATCGCAGTGGCGGAGGAATATGGGATAAAACTGGGCAAGCTGGCCCAGCCGCTGCGGGTCGCCGTCACCGGCGGCGCAGTATCTCCTTCTATCGATGCGACCCTCCGCCTGATCGGACGGGAACGAACCTTGCAGCGGCTGGATCGGGCCCTGGATTACATACGCCGGCGTGCCGCAGCTTGACAGGACAGGGAGCCTCACGTACATTTTGCCGCCTTGCAACAGGGTCTGATTGCCTGTTGCATTTTTGGCCGGCAGCATTTCACGGGGCCATAGCTCAGCTGGGAGAGCGCTTGCATGGCATGCAAGAGGTCGGCGGTTCGATCCCGCCTGGCTCCACCATATCAGCCGTCAGATACCAGATGTCGGATATCAGATTGCAAGTTGAACGGGAGAGGTTGCTCTGCCATCGGCACCCGTTTTCGGCTTCGGGTATCTGAATTCCGAGATCTGAGATCTAATCAGTCCCCATCGTCTAGACGGCCTAGGACACCACCCTTTCAAGGTGGCGACACGGGTTCGAATCCCGTTGGGGACGCCAACACATAGCCCAGGTTCCTGCCGGGTCCTGGGCTTTGTGTTGTCTACGGCAGCTCCCGCCTCCCGGCCGGGATTATGAATGCCAGGCCGTCCTCAATCCCGGATCTCCGCTTCTCGCCCGTTCTCGAACCATTACCGGCATCGGTGATATACTCCGCAGCTGTTTATTCAGTTAATCCCCATGGGACACAACAGAAAAATTTCCGTTATCGGCATGGGATATGTCGGTTTGCCTGTTGCCGTCGCCTTCGGCAGACAGGGCCGTGTCATCGGTTTCGATACTAACGACACACGCATCAGTGAACTCCGTAATGATTTCGATCACAGCAGAGAATTGGCGCGGGAAGAACTTGCCGCCGCCGATATCCTGTTCACCAGCAATACTGAGGAACTTGCTGCTGCCGATTTCCACATCGTCGCCGTACCGACCCCCATCACCGACGCCAAATATCCCGACACCAAATCATTAATGCAGGCTTCACGCATGCTGGGTGAGGTCATCAAGCGTGGAGACATTGTCGTATACGAGTCGACAGTGTACCCCGGCGCCACGGAAGAAGAATGCGTGCCGCTGCTGGAGGAAGGCTCGGGCCTGGTATGCGGGAGGGACTTCTTCATTGCCTATTCACCCGAGCGAATCAATCCCGGTGACAGGGAACACGTGTTCACCAGTATCATCAAGGTCGTGTCGGGACAGGATCAGCAAACACTCGACATCGTTGCCGCTGTGTATGAATCCGTGGTTACCGCCGGTGTTCACCGAGCACCATCCATAAAGGTCGCCGAGGCAGCCAAGGTGATCGAAAACACCCAGCGTGATGTCAATATCGCGCTCATGAATGAACTGGCAATGATTTTCGACAAGCTCGGTATAGATACCAATGATGTTCTGGAAGCGGCACGGACAAAATGGAATTTCCTGCCTTTCACTCCGGGGCTGGTGGGTGGCCACTGTATCGGTATTGATCCTTACTACCTTACCTACAAAGCCACCATCACCGGGCATATCCCGGACTTGATTATCGCCGGCAGGAATATTAACAATGGAATGGGGGTGTTTATTGTTTCCCAGCTGATCAGGGAACTCGTCCTGGCCGGGCAGCCACTGGGCGAGACAACCATTACCCTTCTCGGCCTGACTTTCAAGGAGAATGTGCCTGATATTCGTAATACCCGTGTCATCGATATTGTACGGGAACTGAAACATTACAATCTTAATCTCCAGGTTTGTGATCCGTTCGCAGACAGGGAGGAAGTAATGTCGGTTTACGGCATTGAACTGGTGGAACCGGAAAAGCTGCAGCCGGGGCACGGTGTGATTCTATGCGTCCCGCACCAACATTACGTTGAACAGGGTTGGTCGCTGATCCGGAAGTGCCTGCACGGTAGCGGCGGCGTGGTCTATGATATCAAGGGAATTCTGCCCCGCCATGAAATCCCGGATGGTATTGTCCTGAAGAGGCTGTGAATTTGGAGAACATAAAACCATGAACGTAGTCATGATAGGGACGGGCTACGTCGGGCTCGTTTCAGGTACGTGCCTTGCCGAATTCGGCGCCCATGTCGATTGCCTCGACAATAACCGGGAGAAAATCGCCGCCCTGTCCCGCGGAGGTATCCCGATTTACGAGCCGGGCCTGGCAGAACTGGTGGAGAAAAACGCTTCCATGGGTCGGTTACAGTTTACCGACTCCTACGCGGATGTCATCGGCAGCGCTGATCTGGTCTTCATTGCCGTTGGAACCCCGACAGGAGACGGCAGCGGTCAGCCCGATCTCAGCTATGTGCACCAGTCGTGTCGTGAGCTGGCTCCGCATCTCAGCGGCTATACGGTGATTGTGGATAAATCCACTGTGCCGGTTGGCACCGCCCGCGAGATCCGTCGCATTATCAGCGAGGAAAACCCCGGGGCGGATTTCGATGTCGCCTCCAACCCGGAATTTCTGCGCGAAGGTGCCGCCATCTATGATTTCATGCAGCCCGATCGGGTGGTACTGGGCGTGGATTCGGAACGTGCGTCGGAGAAGCTGCAGGAACTCTACAGGCCGCACATGCTGGCCACGCCCATCGTAGTGACCGATCTGGAGAGTGCCGAGCTGATCAAATATGCCGCCAATGCTTTCCTGGCCGCGAAAATAAGTTTTATCAATGAAATATCCATGCTATGTGAATCGGTAGGTGCCGATATACAGGCGGTATCACGGGGCATAGGACTGGACAGCCGCATCGGTCAGAAATTCCTCCAGACCGGCCCGGGGTTCGGCGGCTCCTGTTTTCCCAAGGACACCCGGGCGTTACTGCATGAAGAGGAAAAACGCGGCCTTCCCGGCAACATTATTCGTTCCATCATTGAAATTAACGATATGCAGAAATCAAGAATGGTGGACAAGATCAGGCAGGCACTGGACGGTGACATATCGGGCAGACGTATTGCAATACTGGGATTAACCTTCAAGCCGGGAACGGATGACATGCGTGAAGCACCTTCCCTGGCCATACTGCCGAAACTGCTGTCAGAAGGGGCGGAGATTCATGCCCATGATCCCAGGGGTCTGAACGAAGCAAAAAAGCTGCTGCCCGACGAAGTGAACCTGCACGCAAATATACGCGAATGCCTGACGGAGTCAGACGCTATCGTTCTGATGACAGAGTGGCATGAATATCGGGATCTTGATTTCGGGGAAATCCGGCCATTGTGCCGAAACGGTATTTTCATAGATCTGCGCAACATATATGAGCCAAAACGTATGAAAGCGGCGGGCTTCACCTACCACTGCATCGGCAGGCCTGACCTTGCAGACTTATAAATCATACTACATCCATTAATCTTAGCCGGAACTGGAATCTAAAATGAGTGAAACAGAAAAACTTACTAATCAGAATACTGTATGGCACGAACCGACCATAAAACGTCCCCAGCGCGAGGCACTGAACGGCCAGCGCAGCTGTATATTGTGGTTCACCGGTCTGTCCGGGTCAGGCAAATCCACCCTGTCCCATGCTCTGGAAGAGCGCCTTTACGAGCTGGGAAAGCGGACCTATGTTCTCGATGGAGATAACATCAGAAAGGGCCTGTGCGGCGATCTCGGCTTCTCGGACCAGGACAGGACGGAGAACATACGCCGTATCGGGGAGGTCGCAAAACTGATGATTGACGCCGGTCTTATTGTCATGACGGCATTTATCTCCCCCTTCCGCGCTGATCGCCAGGTTGCAAGAGATCTCGTGGGGGAAGGAGATTTTATCGAGGTTTTCTGCGATGCCTCCCTGGAAGTTTGTGAAGATCGTGATGTGAAAGGCCTGTACAGGAAGGCACGGGCGGGAGAAATCCCCGAATTCACGGGCATCAGTTCCCCCTACGAGGAACCTCTAGCACCGGAACTGACGCTGACTACGGACCGTACGGATGTGGCGACCTGTGTTGATGCGATACTGGATTATCTGAAGGCAAACAAGTATGTGGAATTGAAATAATGCGGCTGCCATGCCGTGCGCCCGGACCCACGGGCGGGCCGGGCCACTCCCCGGTCCCGGTGCAGCAGAACCGGCGTCGGGATCATCAGTATTTCCTGATAACTCTTATAACTTATTGTAATTATTAAGATTTATATATTCATGTTCACGATATGAACAATATGATCTAAACTGTTCATATAATGAACAATACCGCCCGCAACAAGGAGGATGCCCTGACCCTGGAGATCCTCGAGGTCATCGAGAATGAAAGTCACGTCACACAGAGGCACCTGGCTGACAAGCTGGGCGTGGCACTGGGTCTGGCCAATTCCTATCTGAAGCGTTGCATGCGCAAGGGTCTGATCAAGGTCCAGCAGGCTCCGGCCAACCGGTATCTCTATTACATCACGCCCAAGGGGTTTGCAGAGAAAAGCCGCCTCACTGCCAGATACCTGAGTGTGTCGTTCGATTTTTACCGGCAGGCGGGCAACTCCCTGAATAATATTTATCTGAACTGCATCCGTAAAAGCCGCGACCGGATCCTGGTATGCGGAATCTCGGAACTTGCCGAGATCGCATCCATTCGCGCAGTTGAGCACAATATCCGCATCGTCGGCTATTACGATCCGCTATCGCGGGAAGAGAGTTTCCTGCGAATGCCCATCATGCACGAATTACCCGAGAAATCGTTATTCGATGCCTGCCTGCTCACCGCCGTGAGTGAAGCAGGCGCGATCTATGGCGGACTGGCAAAATGTGTCGACAAGGACATTATCCTGGTTCCATCAATACTCGGTCTGAACGTGGAAAACGGGTTGTCCTGAAATGAATTCGTCCCTGAATCCGCCATCAACAGCCGTAATCGGGTGTGGTTACTGGGGCAAAAACCTTGTCCGGAATTTCGCCGATCTGGGGGTTCTATCAGCGGTTTGCGATAACGACGATGAGGCCGCCAGGAAACATGCCGAAAAATACGGCGTGGATGCATTGCCCTTTGATTCCGTTCTGGAAGACGATTCCCTGGAAGCCGTCGCTATTGCTACACCGGCAGTGACCCATGCCGGGCTGGTGGAAAGGGCGCTGAACGCGGGCAAGCACGTGTTCGTGGAAAAGCCACTGGCCCTGGAAATCGGCTCTGCAGAACGGCTAAGGGTGCTGGCAGAAGAAAACAGGCGGGTATTAATGGTAGGTCACCTGCTTCAGTATCATTCTGCATTTCTGGAATTGAGCAAACAGGTCAACGAGGGAAGACTGGGATCCCTGCAGTATGTGTCTTCACACAGGCTGAATCTGGGGAAAATACGCCGGGAGGAAAACATACTATGGAGCTTCGCTCCTCACGATATATCGATGATTTTGTCGCTCATGAACGGGTTGCCCGAAAAGGTTACCGCAGTGAGCAGCAGTTTTATTGACAGCAAGGTGGCCGATATCACGACATCTCATCTAGAATTCCCGGGCGGGCGCAGCGCACACATATTTGTCTCCTGGCTGCATCCCTACAAGGAACAGAAACTGGTCGTGTCCGGCGACAGATGCATGGCGGTATTCGATGATACCGAGGTTTGGACGGAAAAACTGAAACTTTACCCTCATAGCATAGAGTGGAGGCATGACATGCCCGTTCCCACCAAGGCTATGGCCGAGAATATCGCGGTAACTGAAAATGAGCCATTGCAGGCGGAGCTGGAACATTTTCTGGATTGCATTACAGGTTCGATGCCGTGCCGTACCGGCGCGGACGAGGCAATCAATGTGCTGCGGGTGCTTGAAGCCTCGGAAAGGTCGGCACGGGAGAACAGAACCGTACATCTGAATGAAAAAGTCAACTGAGAATATTTTTGTTCATGAAACAGCCTGTATCGACGCAGGCTGTCATATCGGCGACGGCACAAAAATCTGGCATTTTAGCCATCTCATGAACGGAGCAACTATCGGTAAGGATTGCACGATAGGTCAGAACGTGATGGTAGGTCCTGACGTTCACATTGGTGATAATTGCAAAATCCAGAATAACGTAAGCGTATACAAGGGTGTGACCCTGGAGGATTACGTTTTTTGTGGACCTTCCTGTGTATTCACCAACGTTATTAACCCCCGGGCCGGTATAGAAAGGAAAGACGAATTCAGGAGCACACTGGTGAAACACGGAGCCACGATAGGAGCCAACGCCACCATCATCTGCGGACATGTTATCGGCGAATATGCGCTTGTGGCAGCGGGTGCGGTTGTGACCGGGGACGTCAGGCCCCATGCGCTGGTGTCCGGTGTCCCCGCCAGGCAGACCGGATGGGTCTCGCGATCAGGTGAGAAGCTGGAATTACCGTTGCATTCGGAAGCCGAGCTGGTCTGCAGACATCTGGATGAGACATACATATTGAAAAACGGTGAACTCAGCGTCGAGTCGCAGGATCAGTCTTAACCCCCGGAGAAAAAATTTGAATCTGTTAAAAAACAAGGTGGTATTGCTGACCGGAGCCGCGGGTACCGTTGGCAGGGAATTGATAAAGCATATACTTGCCCTGGAACCGGCCGAGCTCCGCATAATCGATACCAATGAATCGGAGGTGTTCAACCTCAGCGAGGAGTTCGGGGAACCTTACCGGGCGTATTCCGGGAGTGCGAACAGGCCCTCGTATCGTTTCCAGGCGGATGTAGGTGACGTGAGGGATCCGGATAAAGTCGAGGCTGTCGTCCGCGGCGCAGATGTTGTCTTTCATGTGGCGGGACTCAAGCATGTTGTGTTATGCGAGAGGTCGCCGTTTGACGCGGTGCAGACAAACATCATAGGCGTGAAAAATATCGTCAATAGCGCGATTACCCACGACATAGAACGGGTCATATTCACCAGTTCAGACAAGGCAGTAAATCCTACCAGTGTCATGGGAACCAGCAAGTTGATGGGTGAACGCCTGGTCAGCGCCGCAAACAGCATGAAAGGCAATGGCCGAACCATATTTTCATCAACGCGGTTCGGTAATGTAATCGGCTCCCGCGGTTCGGTTGTCCCGATATTTTACCGGCAGATCAAGGCGGGCGGCCCGGTGACATTGACCGACAGCCGCATGACACGTTTTATCATGACCATTGAAGACAGCGCGCGACTGGTACTCCGTGCTGCGGAACTGGCAAAAGGCGGCGAGGTTTTTGTTACCAAGATGTCCGTGATCAGAATCAGGGATCTTGCGGAGGTGATGATAGAGATGCTGGGGGGCGGCGCCGATATCGAAATTGTTGAAATTGGCGCAAAGGCAGGCGAGAAATTGTACGAGGAATTGATGACGGAAGAAGAAGCAGGAAGATCCAAGGAATTGCAGGAAATGTTCGCCGTGCTCCCGGCGTTCCGGCATGTTTACAGCGACATTGAATATTCCTATCCGGATGTCGTTTCGGAAGCCGTACAGGATGCCTATGTGAGTTCCATCAGTGAACCGATGAGCAAGCAGGATATCAGGGATTTCCTGGAAACCAACAGGATTATTGAAACCATAGCCAAGGAGGTAACCCGCTGATGCGCGTATTGATACTGGGAGGAGACGGCTATCTCGGCTGGCCCACGGCCATGCGGCTCGCGGCCAAATCCCACGAGGTATGCGTTGTGGACAACTACCTCCGCCGGCGGATCGCGCTGGAAACCGAATCCGAGGCGCTTATCCCGACCCCGAATCTCGTTGAAAGGTGCAGGAAATATCACGAGGTTTCAGGCAACCGGATTGAGTTCAGAATAATGGACTGTGCCGACTACCGGTTGCTGTCAGACCTGATTGCCGACTTCAGGCCGGAGGCCGTAATTCACTATGCAGAACAGCCATCGGCCCCGTATTCAATGAAAGGCTTCGACGAGGCTGAGCTGACACTGAAAAACAATCTCGGAGTCACTTTCAATCTCATCTGGTCGGTTATCAATCACGCGCCCGACTGTCACATTATCAAGTTGGGAACCATGGGCGAATACGGGACACCGGATATTGACATTGAGGAAGGCTGGATTGATATCGAGCATAAGGGACGCAGCAGCAAATTTCTCTATCCCAGACAGGCGGGCAGTCTCTATCATACGACCAAGGTGCTGGATACGGACCTGTTATGGTTTTATGTCCGGACTTATGATATCCGGGTTACGGATCTGATGCAGGGGCCTGTCTATGGTCTGTCATCGGATGAAGCCGATCTTGATGCAACACTGCTGCCGAATTTTCATTACGATGATATTTTTGGAACTGTCGTCAACAGGTTTCTTGTGCAGGCGATAGCCGGAGTTCCCCTCACTGTTTACGGCAAGGGCGGGCAGACCAGGGGGTACCTGAATCTGAAAGATACCCTGCAATGTGTCGAGCTGGCGCTGAATACACCGGCCAGTCGGGGTGAATTGCGGATTTTTAACCAGTTTACAGAACAATTCACCGTTAATGAGCTTGCCGATCTTGTCTGCAAGGCGGGTAAAGAAATCGACCTTGATGTAAAAATTGAATCAATAAAGAATCCCCGTAAGGAAGCGGAGGAGCATTACTATAATGCACAACACAGCGGTCTGGTTGAACTGGGGCTGAAACCACATTACATATCGGTGGACGTGCTGGTCGAAATGCTGGAAAAAATAACACCATATTCCGGCCACATACATAAGGGAAAGATCATGCCGCGCGTCAGGTGGTCCAAATAGGCTGGCCCTGCTTACGGATTTCCTTATATGCCGCATGCTGTCATCGTATCGTTTTATTCCGATCTGATTCCCCGTCATCAATTGATGAAGGAGACATTGATGAGGAATGGTTGGCGTGTTTCGACCATCGTCTGGGATCGTTCCGCGAAAATGGCGACGGATACAGATGGGAAAACAGTTGTCAGTCTCCCGGCAGGTTCGCAAAGTGCAGCGATGCTGTTGAAGATGCCTCTCCTGTACCGGAGGATACTCGGGCAGCTGGAAAACCTGCGCCCGGACATGTTATTGATTACTCATTATTTTCTGCTTCCTGTCGCGGCCATGGTTTCCGGGTCGTCAACTGTCAAGATTTATGATGCCCCGGAGTATTTCTGCATGGACATGCCGGATTATTTCGGCCCGGCAGCCGGAACCGTACGACATGCTGCTCGCTTGCTGGAAAGAATTCTGATCAGACCCGTTCATGGTGTGATAGCGGTTGATTCCAGAGACAGTTGGTTTGCCGACTACTACCGGAATATGGGGAAGCATGTCGAAGTCATCCTGAATGTTCCTGCAACAAGCAGTTCTGCAAGGGACGATAGTGAAGGCACTGTAGACCGATATGGGGAGATAAACCGGAAGATAGTAGCCTACGCGGGTTCACTGAAAGCATCGAAGGGAGTGCTGACCGCCTTGCAGGCGGCCAACCTGGTCAGAAAGCAGGATGAATCCGTATTGTTCGAGTTCATCGGGCCCTGGCAAAAGGGCAGGGAGAAAATAGAGGCTGAAGTCAACCGCCTCAATCTCCATGACCACGTACGTTTCACAGGGCCTTGCTCATATGCAAAGATGCTGGCAAGGCTCTCTCGTGCCAGGGTCGGACTGGCTTTGCTTCAGGGCAAGAGATACGAATATTCTGGCCCTGGTAACAGCAGAAAGATCTTTTCCTATATGCAGGCCGGGATACCCATTATCGCTTCCAATACAGGTGTGGCGTGTTCTCTGGTGAAGGAAACAGGATGCGGAACTCTGGTGGGTGCAGATTCTCCGGAATCCATTGCCGAAGCAATATCAGCATATCTCGCAGACCGAAACCTCGCACTGGAACATGGAGCTTCGGGCAGGCTGGCGTTTGAACAGACATACAACTGGGAAAAAGAAAAACAGAAGTTCACAAACTATATCAATGTACTTATGCAACATAACTAAACATCCATCTAGATGTACGAAAATGAAATTCGGGATGGTTTGCGCGGAGTTCAGTATTGAACATATGCATTTTGGCGCGTAAGAGACTCAGATTTAACACGCGCGTAGTCAGGCAGGCAAAAGCACTGGTGGAGGCCGGCAACCAGGTTACGGTTGTCGCCCTGGAACTGCCGGTGCAGGAGTTGATTGATGCAACGCCTGACGTACGTTATTTGCAGGTTGAACTGGATCCGTGGCCGGCCAGAGTGTTGCGCTTCGTCAACAGGCTCACGGGTCTGTTTTTCAGGTTGGTTAATATATTTCTTAGGGTGATAACCAAGCCTGTCAATATCCTTATCGGGGTGAATAACAAGATAATGCGCGAGGCATCCGGAGATTACGAAAAGGGGCTGTCAAAAGTAAATATTTACAAGGCCATACCAGCGCAAACAGTGAGGCAGAAAATTATTGCGAAAATCCGCCAGTTGCTGCTTCCCTACATGGATACTGCCAAAACAAAGGATTTTTCAAGGCAGATAAAGGACAAGTTGGGCAATGAAAAATTCGACTATTGTCAGGCTCATGACAACCACGCATTGCACGCAGCTGGCATACTGGCTGAGGCCAGTGGAGCAAAGCTTGTATTTGACTCGCTCGAGGTATCAACGGACCTTGCCGGAATGGCGTCCGACCATGTACCTGACTGGCTTAAAACCAGAAGGCTGGAACAGGATAAGAACGTAATACGGGCTGCAGACGAAATAATCTGTATAGGCCCGGCCCTGGCAGACTGGGTGGCGGAAACCTACGATGTGAAAAGACCTGAGGTAATCAGAAATTGCTCGTTATATACGGATGTTAAAAACAGTATTGAGATCAGGAGAGACCTGCGGCTTGAGGATGGTATCAGGCTGGCGCTGGTTGTGGGATCCATTTACAGATACCAGGGGATAGAGCAACTGATTGAGTCGCTCAGGACGCTGGATGAGAATATACATCTGGCCCTGCTGGGCCCGGTTACGCAACCAGGATATGAAGAGGCTCTGCATGAATTGATAGTACACGAAGGCATGGAACAGCGAGTTCATTTCCCGCCGGTGCAGAGCGCGGATAACGTGGTCGAATATGCCTCTGGCGCGGATATCGGCGTTATTGCCAGGCAGGCGATCACCCTTAACAACAAGTATTGCCTTCCAAACAAGATATTTGAACTGGTCATGGCCAGATTACCGGTTGCAGTCGGCCGGCTGAAAAATATAGAGAGTATTGTAAAAGAATACGACATCGGCCTTGTATTCAACGAAACGGATCCCACAGACATGGCGTTAAAAATCGGAGAACTGCTTGGTGATGACAATCACGCCTACTATAAATCCAGGGTAAACGAGGCAGCCAGGGAGCTTTGCTGGGAAAGAGAAAGTGAAAATTACGTGCGAATATTTAACAGGAGAAACTGATGTCCAAAGGTTTGCAGGCATCGTTCTGGGAAAGAAGACAGCTTTTGAAACACATGGTGCTGTCAAAACTCAAGGCGGACAGGAAAGATATGTATTTCGGATACTACTGGTGGGTGCTCGATCCTTTTTTGCTGATGCTGGTTTACTGGTTACTGGTCGGTGTAATACTTGACAGGGGAGGGCATGAATATCCCCTGTTCGTGCTGTGCGGACTGGTGCCTTTCCGGGCGGTATCCACCACCCTGAGTCAATCAACCAATTCGATTTCCGGCAAATATTCCATAATCAGCCAGATAAACTTCCCGAGAATTTATCTTCCACTGGCGGATGTGTTTGCTAATTATATAAAACTGCTGTTCGGATTACTGCTGGTGGTAGCCTTTTCCACCAAATATGGCCGAATGCCAGGGGTACACCTGTTACTGCTGTTAGTACCGTTTACACTGCAATTTATGTTTTCCGCAGGTATAGCACTTTTTATAAGTATTCTGGGAGTGTATTTCAGGGACGTAAAGAACATGACACAGTTTATTGTCAGGATATGGATATATGCGTCACCGGTACTCTATGCCTTCACCAGGATACCCGATTCATGGAGAGACTATATGCTCGTTAATCCGATGGCTCCGCTTCTATTGATGTACAGACAGATAATTATGGACGGTACGCCTCCATCAGCCGACCTGACCGCTATAGCCCTGGTGGAAAGTGTTGCGGCTGTAGCAATCGGATTATTCGTGTTCAACCGTTATCAATCACGCATATTGAAGTTGCTCTAGAGATGACAGCCATAACATGCCATGACATAGGCGTGCAGTTTATGCGCCAGGTGAGAGAAGCAGATCGAAAACTCAGCAGGAGACTCTTTAGTTTAAAAAAACTCAAGAGTAAGGAATTCTGGGCATTGAAGAATATTAATTTCCGGATTCCCGAAGGTGAAGTGCTGGGGGTAATAGGCGGAAATGGTGCCGGTAAAACAACACTGCTCAGAGTGTTGTCCGGTGTGCTCGAACCGGATACCGGTACACTTGAGGTAAATGGCAGGGTTACTGCGCTGCTGGGACTCGGTACCGGTTTTAATTCTGAATTATCTGGACGAGATAATCTCTATCTCAATGCCATGTATCTGGGAATGTCCGAAAAAGAAATGGAAGAAAGATTTGATGAAGTAGTGGAGTTCTCGGGGATCGGCGATTTTATAGATACCCCAATCCGATATTATTCAAGTGGGATGAAAGCGCGCTTGGGTTTTTCCCTGGCTGTCAATGTTGAACCGGATATTTTAATCGTGGATGAAGTACTGGCGACGGGAGATAGCGCATTCCAGGAAAAGGCTCGGGATAAAATGCAATCACTCCTGCAAAAGGCAAAAGCGCTTATAATCTGTTCGCATAACATTACGTTTATTCAGGAAATCTGCAATCAGGTAATCTGGCTAAATCACGGGGAAATTCACATGCAAGGTGATACAGCATCGGTTACAGAGGCATACCTTGATTCGACAAGGAAAAAATAGCAGGTTTAGTCGGCGCCAGTCACAATATGTTTCTTCACTTCTTCAACAACTATGTCTGCTATATATTCGGCCGCGCGACCATCACCGAATGGAGCATCCCAATTCCTGTCCGAGTTCAATGCCTCGGCAGTCGCATCGGCTATCCTGCCGGCATTGCAACCGCTAAGCCGATTGGCATTGATCTGCAGGGTCTCGGTCCACTCGGTATTTTCCCTGAGTGTAATGCAGGGGATCCGGTGTATACAGGCTTCCTGCTGGACGCCGCCCGAATCAGTAAATACGAGCATGGAGTTGCCGAGCAGCGACAGGAAATCGAGATATCCAACGGCCTCAACAGTTCTGATGCCGGGAAGCTGTTCCGCCCAGTCCAGAAGACCGAATTCCTTCAGTCTTTTCAGAGTCCTCGGATGTGCACTGAAAATAACCGGAAATCCATGCTTTTGGGCGGCATTGGACACGCCCTCCAGCGCCTCATGAAGTCGTTGCCGGGAGTCAACGTTTTCCTCCCGGTGCATGGTCATTACCGCGAACCTGCCCGGTTGCAGTGATTGATCACGTATTATCGAGGATTTGGACTGTGCCAGCTCAAAGTTCTGCAGGGATGCATCAACAATCGGGTTACCGGTTTTATATACGCCGTGGATAATGCCTTCTTTTTTCAGGTTGTTGACGGCAGTATCTCCGGTAACGAACAGGTAGTCGGATATATGATCAATAATCACCCTGTTATGCTCTTCGGGCATCGTCCTGTCGTATGACCGCTCGCCGGCCTCGATATGTCCGAGATTCATTCTCAATTTGCGTGCCGCAAGTGCGCCGGACAGATTCGTGTTGGCGTCACCACCAACCAGGACTATACAGGGCCGCCTTTCCATCAGGATATTTTCAATGCCAACCAGCATCGCAGCAGTCTGCCCCCCATGAGTTCTTTTTTCGGAGACGCCTTGAATGCGATAATCCGGCTGTGGCAATTCCAGATCCTCGAAAAACGTGGAATCCATATTGGGAGAATAGTGTTGACCTGTATGAATCGTGAAAAAATCAATGTCCCTGGACCCAAGCTCCTTGATGAGAGGTGAGAGCATAATGATTCCAGGCCTGGTGCCTATGATCAGGGCGACAGCAGGCGCAAGTTCCTGCGCATCAAATACCTTTTTCTCAAAACCTGTGGTCATATTGAAAAATACCGCAATCAGGATGATGTCCCCGGCAGACGCACACGGCGGGGGCGGCGCCCGGGATGACGTATAATAATACATCCTGTTGATACAGCCAATCATGGAAAAATGGTCTGGTGCAGACTGGACCAACAGATAACACAATTTCACGACAACCGAAAAACAAAACCAAAATGGATAAAACGCGCAAACTATACGGCAGCAATTGCCTTTTTGACGATGACTGCATTGTCGGCTACGTCTATTCAGGGAAATGTGACGATGCCCGCATCGGAAACAACGTCAGAATCCGGTCTGGCTCGGTCATATACTGCGATGTTACGCTGGGCGACTATTTCCAGGCCGGTCACAATGTGCTGATACGTGAAAACACCATAATCGGCAATCATGTTACCGTGGGTACGAACACGGTTATAGACGGGAACGTGGAAATCGGAGACTTTGTTAAAATTGAATCCAACTGTTACATACCGACCCACGTGCAGATTGGCAGTCGAGTATTTCTCGGTCCGAATGTTGTTTTCACGAACGACAAATATCCCCTGAAGTTACGTGATGAATATCAACCCGACGGGCCGGTGATCGGCGACGGTGTAACTCTGGGTGCGGGTGCCGTCGTGTTGCCCGGAATCAAGATCGGCGCAGACAGCATGGTGGCGGCAGGAGCACTGGTAACGAAAGATGTGCCTCCGATGAGCCTGGTCACTGGACATCCCGGAACAATACAGGAACTGCCTCGGCACCTGCGTGAAAGAAACATGGCATTATCATGGAAATCATATATTAATGAATGAGTTAAACATTGCAATACTGGGCTGCGGCAAGCAGGCGGAAAAACATATCGGCGGCCTTGCCGCAACGGGAAGCAGCAGCATATTCCTGTCAGATATCGAGCCGGGCAAAGCGCGGTCAATGGCTGAAAAGTTCGGGGTCGAGTACATCGATAACCCTGATGAGGTGTTCAGTGACAAACGCATTGATGTGGTAGATATCTGTACTCCCACGCCGGCACATGACGAACTGATCAATAAAAGCCTGGATTCCGGCAAGCATTTTTTCTGTGAAAAACCGCTGACGGAAAATCTGGAACAGGCCGAGCGCATTGCAGATAAAATGGCAAAAACCGGGCTTGTCGGAATGGTCGGTTATTTGTACAGGTTCGCGCCGGTATTTGAGCTCGGTAATTCGCTCTTCGAAAAGACGCCGGCCACCGGCAAGAGTGATGTTCTCGGCAAGATTACTACCGCAGGTTTTCGCCTGTCCGGAAGGGGTTCGCATCAGCCCTGGAAACATATGACAAAAAGCGGTGGCGGAGCGGTAAACGAAATGCTGGTACACATGATTGATCTGGTTATCTGGTATTTCGGAAAAATAACCGGTGTCAATATTCTTGCCCTGGATTTATTCAGGCCGAAGAGAATAATTAATGGCAGGGAGTACGATGTAGATGCGGAGGATTTTATCCTTGTCCGTCTGGCCACGGAGTCCGGCGTCGATATTTTCTGCCATGCTGACATGGTTACGCCCGCGTTCATGCAAATTGTAGATGTGCAGGGTGAAAACGGAACTTTCGCAGGTTCCATTCAGCCACAGATTCCTTCATATGTGTATCTGGAAGGTGAGGCTGGTGACTACCCGGCCGGCAAAACGGAACTTGACTTCGGAAAATGTAATCTTTTCGAGTTGCAGATGTCGCATTTTGTTAACGCCGTAAAAAACGGGACAGAGTCTTCCAAGTGTACGGTCGGCGACAGCATTCAGGTCATGCAGGCAATAAACAATATTAAACAGGAGATCGAGCTGTGCAGGAAATAACTATCGGAGAATCAAAACTGACTGAAGTTGAACTGGATGCGGCAGTCGCGGTACTCAAGTCAGGCGCTCTCAGACAGGGCAAGGTGTGCAAGGCGTTCGAGGATGAATTTTCAACCAAGGTCGGTGCTGCGTATGCGACAAGCTGCTCCAGTGGTTCTGCGGCACTGCACCTGGCCTATATGAGTTTCCTGGAGCCCGGAAGTGAGGTCCTGGTTCCTTCTTTCACTTTTTTTGCAACCGGGGGTATGGTCTCGGCGGCCGGAGGCACACCGGTATTCTGCGATGTTGATCCGGTATCCTTCCTGATCGATCTGGAAGATGCAGAAACAAAGCTGACGGAGAAAACGAAAGCAATATCACCGGTGCACCTGTTTGGAAATCCCTGCAACGTCGACAGTATCAGGGAATTCGCCGACAGGCATAATCTGGTAATAGTCTGGGATGCCGCCCAGGCTCATGGAGCAAAATACAGGGGAACGGACATAGGCGCCTTTGACGATTTCGTCTGCTATTCCTTCTATCCGTCAAAAAACATGTTCGTGGGTGAGGGCGGCATGATCTGCACCAATAATGAAGAATACGCAGAGAAGTTGAATTATCTCCGCATGCATGGCCAGTCCGCAAAGTATTATCATACCATGCTGGGGCTCAATTACCGCATGACCGACGTAGAGGCGGCGATAGGCAGGGAACAGTTGAAAAGACTGGATGATATGCTGGAGACAAGAAGAAGAAATGCCCGGAAATTGAACGAAGGCCTGGCTGGCGTCGAGGGTATCCGCACGCCCACGACCACGGAGGGTGGCGAACATGCTTGGCACCAGTATTGTATTGTTATTGACGAGTCAGAGTACGGACATGATCGAGATACCCTGATGGACAAGCTTAAGGAGCGAGGGATCGGGACGGCAATCCATTATCCACGGGGCATGCATCAACAGCCCGTCTATGAGGAACTCTACGGCAGAATCGAACTGCCGGTTACCGAGGAGCTGTGCAGGACGATACTTGCCCTGCCGGTACACCAGGGAGTCAGTGAAGAGGACATCGACTATATCGTTGCTGCGATTAAGGCCATATCCACAGAATAACCTCCCGGGGGCTGCCCGTGTCGGGGAAAACAGTCTGGATCCTCAATCATTACGCGGTCTTACCTGAAGAGACGGGCGGCACCCGGCATTATGCCCTTGCACGGCGGCTGGCCGAACACGGGTGGCAATGCGAGATTATTGCCGCCAGTTATTCCCACTGGGAGAACCGGCAGAGAATCACGGGCAGCGATGCATGCCTGGATCGGTGCGCCGGATCGGTTCGATTCAGGTTCGTCCGTACGCCGGCCTATACCGGTAATGGTGTTTCACGGGTCGTGAATATGCTCTGTTATTTCCTGCGTGTTCTCCGGCCTCGTTCGGTATCCGGCCTGTCCACGCCGGATGTCATTATCGGCTCCAGCGTACACCCTCTGGCGGCGCTGGCGGCGCAGAGGCTGGCCGTACGTTACGGTGTCCCTTTTATCTTCGAGGTGAGGGACCTGTGGCCGCAGACGTTGATAGCAATGGGAAGGATCCGCGGGCACGGTATAACGGCGGGGGTCCTGCGCGCCCTGGAAAAATACCTGTACCGGCGCGCGGCCAGGATAATCGTCCTGCTGCCGAAGGCCGGCGATTACATCAAACGCTATGACATCCCGGCGCGAAAACTGGTATGGATACCTAACGGCGTGGATATAGATTCGGAGGCTTCCGCACCTGCCAACGGCAATCCGTTCGTTATTACCTATCTTGGCGCCCATGGGCAGGCCAATTCCCTTGACACCATCCTGGATGCAGTTGCCCTGCTTGGGGAAAGGCGCCTGCCCGTGCAAACCGTATTCAGATTTGTCGGCGAAGGTGAGCAAAAACAAAGACTTGTGAGAAAAAGCATCGAGCTTGACCTGGACAACGTAGCTTTCGAAAACGGTGTCCCGAAATCCCGGGTTCCCGCGGTTTTGTCGGAAGCGGATGCACTGATAATCGCGGTTCAGGATTTGCCCGAGCTTTACAGTTACGGCGTCAGCATGAACAAGCTGTATGATTATATGGCTTCGGCGCGTCCCGTGATAATCGCCATGAATGCTGCAAATAACCCCGTCCTGGAAGCCGGGGCGGGCATCTGTGTCAGCCCCGGGGATCCCGCGCAGCTGGCCGATGCCATTGAAAGTCTGGTCAACATGCCGGCGGAACAACGGGCAAGGCTGGGGGAAAACGGGAGGCAATATGTCGAACAAAATCATGACTATGACAGGCTGGCGGATAAACTGGCGGCGTTGCTCAATGATGTGACAGTTGAATGCGGAATTCAGGTAAGCCCTTGAAAAGGATCATTGATTTGCTCCTGGCGAGTGTATTGCTGATTGTATTATCGCCTTTGTGCCTGCTGACAGCCGCGGCAATCCTGGTATGCATGGGACGCCCGGTTTTATTCAGACAAAACAGACCCGGACTGAACGGCCGTGCCTTTGAGCTTCTCAAGTTCAGGACGATGACTGATGCCCGTGACGACAGGGGGCAGGTGCTGCCGGACGAGAAACGGCTGACCGGATTGGGGAGACTACTGCGCAGAACCAGTCTCGACGAATTGCCGCAGCTTGTGAACATCATCAGGGGTGACATGAGCCTGGTCGGCCCCAGGCCCCTGCTGATGGAGTACCTGGATAGGTATACGGAAGAGCAGTCGAGAAGGCACACTGTAAAACCGGGAATAACCGGCTGGGCGCAGATCAACGGAAGAAATGCATTATCCTGGGAAGACAAGTTCAGGCTGGACGTATGGTATGTCGACAACCGGTCAATATGGCTCGATATCAAAATCCTGTTGATCACAATCTGGAAAGTATTACGCGGTGAGGGGATTTCCCAGGAAGGTCACGCTACAGCACAGCCATTCAGGGGATCAAAACAATGAAGTCGTTACTGATATTCGGGGCGGGCACTCATGGCAAGGTGGTCGCTGATGCCGCGATACTGTCCGGAAAGTGGGAACGGATAGTATTTGCGGATGACAAGTATCCGTCACTGGATACCAACCTGGGCTGTCCGGTAGTGGCGAACCTGGAAGACGCACGCCGCATGTCCTCGAGTTATCCAGACGCGGTTGTCGCGCTTGGCAATAATGACGATCGCCTGTCGTTGACCAGCGAACTGGCCGAACTGGGTTTTTCATTGCCCCCCGTCATGCATCCACGCGCAACGGTCGCCTCAACGGCGGTAATCGCCGGTGGCGTTGTCGTGTTTGCAAATTCGGTGATCCAGCCCGATTCGAACATAGGTTTTGCCGCCATCGTGAATACGGCCGCTTCCGTGGATCATGACTGTAGAATTTCCGAGGGGGTGCATATCGGGCCGGGAGTTCACCTCGCGGGCGGCATATCCATAGGCGCATGTACATGGGTGGGGATCGGTTCGTCCGTGATACAGAATCTCAGGATCGGCCACCATGTCACCATAGGCGCGGGTTCGTGTGTAATAGATGACGTAGAGGATAATTCCATCGTCATGGGTGTTCCCGCAAAATCCGCCGGAAAACGGAGCGGGAACTGAGGCCATGGGCAGGAAAGCATTGTCTCTTCCCGGCTGGCCGCATTACGGCGAAGATGAGATCGAGGCAGTAGCGGCAGTTTTAAGAAGCGCAAAAGGGAATTACTGGTTCGGAGAGCAGGGCGCGTCGTTCGAACGTGAATTCGCAAAGTACTGCGGCGTCGAGTACGCGCTTGCCGTGGCTAACGGAACCGTCGCCCTGGAACTCGCCCTGCGTTCACTGAACATAGGGCCGGGTGACGAGGTTGTTGTTACCCCGCGCTCATTCATTGCTTCGGCCAACTGTATTCTCCTGTGCGGCGCGACCCCTGTATTTGCTGATGTCGATCCCGATAATCAGAACATTACGGCAGAAAGTATCAGGGACGTTCTGACTGACAGGACAAGAGCAATCATAGCGGTACACTTGGCCGGCTGGCCCTGTGACATGACCGGAATTCTCGAAGTAGCACGCGATCATGGTATCCGTGTCATCGAGGATTGTGCGCAGGCACACGGAGCTGCTGTCAATAATCAAAAGGTGGGATCGTTTGGCGATGTCGCAGCCTTTTCATTCTGTCACGACAAGATTGTCTCCACCGGCGGCGAAGGAGGCATGTTACTGACCGATGATGAGGAAATATGGGCATGCGCAGCCGCCTTCAGAAATCACGGCTGGGATCCGCGAAACAACGTGATAGAGTCTGGCGATGAACAGTTCAGCTATATGCATGACAGTTTTGGAAGCAATTACCGGCTCACGGAAATGCAGTCAGCCATAGGGCGGTTGCAGATGAAAAAGCTGAATGGCTGGCTTGAAACCCGGCAAAAATACGCGGGTATATTCAATGAATCTCTGGAAGGCGTGAATATTCTCCGCCTCACCGTGCCGCCCCCTGCAGTAAGTCATGCCTACTACAAGTTCTACGCCTTCCTCAGGCCGGAGTATCTGCGTGAGGGCTGGGACAGAAAGCGGATCATCGGGGAGCTGAAGGGCCGCGGCGTACCGAGCTCCACCGGCATTTGTCCCGAAATATACAGGGAAAAGGCATATGCCGATAACGGATTCATGCCGGCTCGGCGCCTCCCCGTAGCCGCCGAACTGGGGGAAACGTCCCTGATGTTTCCGGTTCACCCGACACTTGCCGAGACGGATGTCGTGTCGATGGCGGAAATCGTCAGGGAAGTATTATTGCAGGCCGGCAAGGATCGCTGATGACGGGATGCCCCTTTCGGGATGCCCGGGTCTGCTGGAATGGCCGTGCAGATTACTCTATAATTTATTGATTCTATGATTATTTATGCTGTGTGCCCGGTGGGGCGCCAGCGCCGTCCGACGCCGGCGGGCAAAACACCGCCCATGGCGGTAATCATCAATCAAGGTACAGCATGGATACGGGAGCAGGGGCTTGAGCTTTATCAGCAGGCGCACGGCCATAATACTGCATGATCTGGTCATGGCTGCCCTGGCATGGCAGCTGGCGTATCTCGCGCGTTTTAACTTCACGTTCCCCTATTTCGGCTGGGATGTCGGCCTGCGGGCGTTGCCCGAGGTTCTGATCATCCAGGCCGGCATATTCTGGTTCCTGGGTCTGTACCGGGGCCTGTGGCGCTTTGCCAGCGTTCCCGACCTCTGGAATATCTTCAAGGCGGCCTTTCTGGGCACGCTGCTGACAGCCCTGGTGCTGTTTATACAGCTGCGCCTGGAACACGTGCCCCGTTCCATCCTGGTCCTGTATCCCGTGTTCCTGATCTTCCTGCTGGGGGGCCCCCGCCTGGCGTACCGGCTCTGGAAGGATCGCAGCCTGAGCCTGGCCCCCCTGGGCGGCCGCGGGCGCAATGTTCTCATCATCGGCGCCGGCAACGCCGGCGAGACCCTGGCCCGTGACATGCTGCGGGAAGGGCGTGACAACCTGATCGGTTTTCTTGACGATGAACCCGCCCTGCGCGGCTCCCGGGTACACGGCCTGCCCGTGTTCGGAGGGATGGAGAAGCTGGATCGCGTCACGGATCGCTATGATGTAGCCCTCATCGTTATCGCCATTCCCAGCGCCACCGGCGAACAAATGCGCCGCATCGTGGAGTATTGTGAAAAGTCAGGCCGCCCCATCAGGACGCTGCCACGCTTGCAGGACCTGGTGTCCCCACAGCCGGGAATCAGCGACCTGCGCGATCTGTCCATCGAGGATCTGCTGGGCCGGGAACCGGTGGAACTGGACTGGGACGCGATCCGCGGCGGCATGACCGGGAAACGTATCCTCGTCACCGGCGGTGGCGGTTCCATTGGCAGCGAGCTGTGCCGCCAGATCGCGACCCTGTCTCCGGCATCCCTGGTAATACTGGAACGCAGCGAGTTCAATCTGTACAAAATCCGGCGGAGACTGGAATCCGAGTATCCCAATATCAATTTCCAGGCGGTGCTCGGCGACGTCTGTGACCGGACCATGCTGGATGCACTGTTCGAACAGCATCTCCCGGATATAATCTTTCATACCGCCGCCTACAAGCAGGTGCCTATCCTCGAGGGGCATGAGCGGGAAGCCATCAACAACAACGTTATCGGCACCATGAACATGGCCGAGGCGGCTGACCGACATGGCATCGGGAAATTCGTTCTGATATCCACCGACAAGGCCGTGAATCCGGCCAACGTGCTCGGACTGAGCAAGCGTATCGCTGAACTGTATTGCGAGATGATGAGCCGCAAATCCGGAACCCGCTTTATTACGGTTCGTTTTGGCAATGTCCTGGGTTCGGACGGCAGTGTCATACCGCTGTTCAAGGAGCAGATTGCCGCCGGCGGGCCGGTGACTGTGACGCATCCCGATATTGAACGTTATTTCATGACAGTGCAGGAAGCCTGCCAGCTGATCCTGCAATCCGCGGCCATGGGGCAGGGCGGCGAAATTTACGTTCTGGACATGGGCAGGCCGGTCCGTATCACCTACCTTGCCGAACAGATGATCAACCTGTCAGGCAAAAAGGCCGGCACCGATATCGAGATTCGCTACATCGGCCTGCGCCCAGGTGAAAAACTCAGCGAGGAACTTTTTTACGACAGCGAGGTTATCGACAGGACTTCCCATGCGAAGATTCTGCTTGCCAGGCATAATGTAACGGACTGGTCCGGTTTCAGGAGCCGGCTTGCAAGCCTGCAGGATGCCTGTCGTAACGTTGATCGAAAATCCATCCACGTTATCCTGCAGGATATGCTCGCCGATATGGACACCAGAATAAAAAGCCAATCCAACATTATTTCCCTGTAGGACATTATGAGCAGATCCGTTGTGAAGAAAGCGGTATTCCCCGTCGCAGGACTGGGTACTCGCATACTGCCCGCGACCAAATCCATCCCCAAGGAGTTGCTGCCGGTAGTCGACAAGCCCATCCTGCAGTATGTCGTGGATGAAGCCGTCAACGCCGGTATCAACGAGATGGTGTTCGTGGTTTCCCGTACCAAGAACAGTATCCAGGACTATTTCGACAAGGCCTATGAGCTGGAATCGGAACTCGAGAAAAAGAACAAGACCCGTGAACTGGAACTGGTTCGTTCCCTGCTTCCAGAGGATGTCCATTGTGCCTACGTGCGCCAGCCGGAGGCTCTTGGACTAGGACACGCGGTGTTATGCGCGAAAAAGGTAGTCGGCGATGAACCGTTTGCCGTGATCCTGCCCGACGACCTGATGGACGACAGCGGCACCATCCGGAAGATGGTGGAATTGTACGGTGAAACAGGATCCAGCGTCATCGCCGTGGAAAGGATTGATCCTGAGAAATCCGACAAATACGGCGTTATCGCCACCGAGGACGACGGCGGCGGGTTGCCCCGTATCACGCGCATCGTGGAGAAACCGAAACCGTCACAGGCACCGTCAAATCTCGCCGTGGTCGGCCGCTACGTGTTTTCTCCCGGGATTTTTCCGCACCTGGAAAAGACCGGGACCGGAGTGGGCGGTGAGATACAGCTCACCGATGCCGTCGCCGCACTGCTGCAGGAGGAGGCCGTGTACGCTTACGAGCTGGAAGGCAGGCGCTTTGATTGCGGCACCAAGCTGGGTTATCTGGAAGCCAATGTCCATTTCGCCCTGCATAACGAGGAACTTGCCGCGTCGTTCCGGGAATATCTGAAGGAGCTGGAGACGGGCTGATGAGTCAGCAAAAAGCAGTCAGGATCGTGCCCGTGGTACTGGCCGGCGGCGGCGGCACGCGGCTGTGGCCGCTGTCGCGGGAGCGCTATCCCAAGCAGTTCCTGTCGTTTGCGGAAGAACCGACGCTGCTGCAGAAGACCCTGGGTCGGCTTGCCTCGGGCGCCCGGTATCTCTCCCCCGCCGTCATCGATGACACCCTCGTCATCTGCAATAACGAACACCGTTTCCTGGTGGCGGAGCAGTCCCAGGAAATCAATCATGGCAACCGGCGTATTATCCTGGAGCCGGTGGGCCGCAATACCGCGCCGGCCCTGACCGTGGCTGCGATGACGCAGGAAGATCCGCAGAACATACTGGTCATGATGCCCGCCGATCACGTCATCGAGGAAAACGAGGAGTTCTACCGTGCCGTGGCGCTGGCGGTGGAACTTGCGGCGGAAGGCCGCATCGTCGCCCTGGGGATCCGGCCGCAGCGGCCGGAGACGGGATTCGGCTATATCCATCACGGCGCGCCCCTGGCCGGGAAGGAGGCCGCCTATCGCATTCAGCGTTTTACCGAGAAACCGGATCCGGACACGGCAGAGCGCTTCCTCGCCAGCGGCGAGTACTCATGGAACAGCGGTATTTTCATTATGCCCGCCGGCACCTGGCTGCACGCCGTGGAGCAACTGGCGCCGGACATCCTGGCCGCCTGCCGCGGCGCCCTTGACGACGCCGCGACGGATCTCGACTTCATCCGTCTGGACGCCGCGGCATTCGAGGCCTGTCCGTCGGATTCCATCGATTATGCAGTCATGGAGAAACTGGATGCCCTGCCGGACATCGAGGCCGCCGTGGTCAGCATGCAGGCGGGATGGTCCGACGTGGGATCATGGAACGGTTACTGGGAGATCATGGACAAGGACAGTGACGGCAATGTGGTCAGCGGCGAGTGCATCACCGTCGCCACACGCAACAGCGTCATCAATAGCGGACACCGCCTGGTGACCACCCTGGGCGTGGAAGATCTGGTCGTGGTGGAAACGGCCGACACCGTACTGGTGATGAACCGGGAACATGCCCAGGACGTGAAAAAGCTGGTGGCGGTCCTGCAGGATGCCGGCCGCAATGAATATCTGGAACATCGCCGCGTCTACCGTCCCTGGGGCAGTTACGAGTCCGTCGACAACGGCGGGGAGTTTCAGGTAAAACGACTTACTGTCAAACCGGGCCGGAAACTGTCATTGCAGATGCATCATCATCGCGCCGAACACTGGGTGGTTGTCCGGGGTACGGCCGAAGTGACACGCGGCGAGGAGGTCTTTACCCTGACCGCCAACCAGTCAACCTATATCCCCGTCGGAGTCCAACACCGGCTTGCCAGCGCGGGCGAAGAAATGCTGGAAGTCATCGAAGTGCAGTCGGGCAGCTACCTGGGTGAGGATGACATCGTGCGCTTCGAGGATGATTATAATCGTAACTGATTGGGGCTCGGGGCTCGGTTCTAATCTTTCACCAACCACCAGAGTTTGTCAGGACTGCGCAGCGCCGAACTTGTGCAGTGCCGTTTCGTCCAGCAGCTTGCTGTCCACCTTGAGATAGGCCACACCCTCCTCGGCCACCACCACCGCATCGGCGACGCCATGTACCGACAGCAGCTGCTCCGCCAGTCGATCGGCTGCCTCGTTCTGCAAACGGCCCACCCGCAGCAGATAACTGGACAGATAGCTGGGCTTGGGCATGCTCACGGCAATAACGAACCAGATCAGGGCGATGCAGCCGGACATGAAGAATACCGCCGGCAGGCCGAAATGACCCATGAACCAGCCGCCCAGCGTCCCGCCGATAAAGATCCCGAAGAATTGCGAACTGGAATACACGCCCATGGCGGTACCCTTGCTGGTGGGTGGCGCCACTTTGGATATCAGTGATGGCAGGCTGGCTTCCATCACATTGAAGGCAGTGAAAAAGACAAGCAGGGCCGGGACGATGGCCCACAGGGTATTGTGGACGGCCATCAGCGTGAACTGGGCGGCAGCAAGGGCGAGGATGGCGCCCAGGTACACCGGTTTCATGCGCTTGTATTTCTCGGCGATGATGATAAGCGGCACCATGCCGATCACCGAAACCGCGAGTACCGGCAGGTACAATGCCCACTGGTGGGCAATGTGAAAGCCGGCGCTGGTGTGCAGGGCCACCGGCAGTGCCACAAAAGTGGCGGTCAGGATTGCGTGCAGGGAGAAGATACCGAAATCGAGTCGCAGAAGCTGGCCGTCGGTGAGAACGCGTTTGAACAGGGCTGGAACGGCCTCGGTATCCCGGTGCATACGCGTATGGCTGGGGCGCGGCGTGGCGAAAAAGAGGACGGCGATGCCGAGCAGGCCGAACACGGCAGTCAGCCAGAATATGCCGGGTACGCCTATCCAGTTGTTCAGGATCGGGCCCAGCACCACGGCCAGGGCGAAGGACATGCCGATGGTCATGCCGATGACAGCCATGGCCTTGGTACGCTGTTCCTCGCGGGTGAGATCCGCACCCAGGGCGAGAATGGTGGAGCCGACCGCGCCGGCCCCCTGCAGCATGCGGCCGATGATAATGCCGTGGATTGTGACTGCCAGTGCCGCAACGACGCTGCCGATGGTGAACAGCAGCAGCCCGCCGGCGATCACCGGCTTGCGGCCGATGCGATCGGACAGCATGCCGAAGGGTATCTGCAGCATGGCCTGGGTGAGGCCGTAAATGCCCAGGGCGAGGCCGATCAGGGACGGCGTGGAATAGGGCAGCTGCCTGGCATACACGGAGAAAACCGGATAGATCATGAACAGGCCCATCATGCGCAGTGCGAAGATGAAGGCCAGGGACAGGCTGGATCGGCGTTCACCGGCGGTCATGCCGGACTGCGAAGACTGGTTGGAAACCTCCTCGGACACGTTATTTTCCTATTGTTTCTGAGGGTTGGGGCCCTGATTTTATCAGTTCAGGTGCCGCCCGGAAATGGCGGCGCCTTGCGCGCCGTCCATGCGTTATTAGAGGCATCGTCACGGCTGCGGTTCATTCCCCCCCTTTCAGTTGACCTTGTGATGCCCCGTTTGTAACATAGCGCCTCCCTGACAGGGCCGGAAACCGGCCTGTTTCCGGAATATCACCATTCCCCGGTAGCTCAGTCGGTAGAGCGGGTGACTGTTAATCACTAGGTCGGCGGTTCGAGCCCGTCCCGGGGAGCCAATTCCTCTGCAGCAATTCTTCCGGTCTTCCATTTGTTATACACTCGAGAGACGAACCGCCGGTCATTATCAGGTCGACGGCTGACTCGCGCCATCCCTGGCGCGAGCCCTGCGGGCCGCCTGCGGCGTCCCAAATCTGATCCCGTCAGATTTGTCGAGCCCGTCCCGGGGAGCCATCTTTTCCTCCTGTTCATATACTTTCGGACTGTCGTAAGAAATCCTGTGCTAGCCGCAGTTTCGATATGAGCGAACCTTTCCATATGCAGTCCGCTATCAATGAGACGGTGGAGCGGCTGGAGCCGCAGGCCGGAAATGCGCTGCTCGAAGTTGCCTGCGGTACGGGGGCGCTGCTGGAGACTCTCTCACGATCCACCGCCGGGCTCAGATTGACCGGCGTGGAAGCATCACTGGCCGCGCTGGCCACAGCGCGTCGCCGGCTTGGAAAATCAGCCGGGATCAGGCAGGGCAGGGCAGAGCAGCTGCCTTTCCCCGATCAGTCTTTCGATCTGGTGGTTTCCGTCAACGCCTTGCACGGGTTTCCCTATCAGCTGGGTGCACTTATGGAAATGAAACGGGTTCTGCGCACGAACGGCCGTCTTGTTATTACGGACTGGTGCGGGGATTATCCTGCCTGCTGGCTGTTGGACAAATGGCTGCGCCTCACCGACAGCCGTCATAACCGGACCCTGGGTCATAAGGCGTTTCGCCGGCTCCTGCAGCAGGCCGGATTCTCCGGGATCCGGATCGAACATTACAGGGTCAATCGCATATGGGGCCTGATGACGGCCCGGGCCGCCATATAACGGTGACCGGTAATGATGCGGTAGAATCCGCAGCAGTATTATCAACAAGCTTGAAACCCGGATCGTAACCATGGCCAGCCGGTTTGAATTAAACGCCACCTTTTCTCCTACCGGCGATCAGCCCGAGGCTATCGCCGGCCTCATCGACGGCCTGAACAGCGGCCTGGCCCACCAGGCCCTGCTCGGGGTCACCGGGTCGGGCAAGACCTTTACCGTCGCCAATGTCATCCAGGCGGTGCAGCGGCCGACCCTGGTACTGGCACCGAACAAGACCCTGGCCGCGCAGCTCTACGGCGAATTCCGGGAGTTTTTCCCCGAAAATTCTGTGGAGTATTTCGTTTCCTACTACGACTACTACCAGCCGGAAGCCTACGTCCCCACCACGGATACCTATATCGAAAAGGACGCCTCTATCAACGAGCACATCGAGCAGATGCGCCTGTCCGCCACCAAGGCCCTGCTGGAGCGGCGCGACTGCATCATTGTCGCCACCGTGTCCGCCATCTACGGCCTCGGCGATCCCCAGGCCTACCTGAAGATGGTCATGCACCTGGATCGCGGCGACAAAACGGACCAGCGCGCCATCCTGCGGCGCCTGGCGGCCATGCAGTACACCCGCAACGAAGTGGAGCTGCACCGGGCTACCTACCGGGTGCGCGGCGATATCATCGATGTGTTTCCGGCCGAGTCCGAGAGCGAGGCCGTGCGCATCGAGCTGTTCGACGACGAGATCGAATCCCTGTCCCTGTTCGATCCCCTGACCGGCGAGGTTTACCGCCAGGTGCCGCGGGTCACGATCCATCCCAAGACCCACTACGTCACCGACCGGGACACCCTGGTCGAGGCCGTTGAGGCCATCAAGCTGGAACTGGACGATCGCCTGGCCTGGTTCCGCAAGCATGACAAGCTGGTGGAGGCGCAGCGACTGGAGCAGCGTACCCGCTTCGATCTGGAGATGATCCTGGAGATCGGTTACTGCTCCGGCATCGAAAACTACTCCCGCTATCTGTCGGGACGCAATCCGGGCGAGCCGCCGCCGACCCTGTTCGACTATCTGCCACCGGACGCCGTGCTGGTTATCGACGAAAGCCACGTAACCATCCCGCAGCTCGGGGCCATGTACCGCGGTGACCGCTCGCGCAAGGAGAACCTGGTGGAATACGGTTTCCGGCTCCCCTGCGCCCTGGACAACCGGCCGCTGCGCTTCGACGAGTTCGAGCGCCTGGCGCCGCAGACCGTCTATGTCTCGGCCACGCCCGGTCCCTATGAGCGCGAACACGCCGGACAGATCGTCGAACAGGTGGTGCGGCCCACCGGACTGGTGGATCCGGGAGTGGAGGTGCGTCCGGTGGCGACCCAGGTGGACGACCTGTTATCCGAGATCCATCTGCGCGTGACGCGCAACGAGCGCGTGCTGGTGACCACCCTGACCAAGCGCATGGCCGAGGATCTGACCGATTACCTGGCGGAGCACGACGTGCGCGTGCGCTACCTGCATTCCGACATCGATACCGTGGAGCGGGTGGAAATCATCCGCGATCTGCGCCTCGGTGAGTTCGACGTGCTGGTGGGCATCAACCTGCTGCGCGAGGGCCTGGATATGCCGGAGGTGTCGCTGGTGGCTATCCTGGACGCGGACAAGGAGGGGTTCCTGCGATCGGAGACCACCCTGATCCAGACCATCGGCCGCGCCGCCCGCAATCTCCACGGCAAGGCCATTCTCTATGCTGACACCATTACCGGCTCCATGCAGCGGGCGCTGGAGGAGACCGACCGGCGTCGCCGCAAACAACAGGAGTACAACGAAGCCCACGGCATCACGCCCCGGGGCATAGAAAAGATGATCACGGACATCATGGAAGGCGCCCATGCCGGCGCCCCGCGGGGCCGGGGCCGCAGGACCGATCGCGTGGCGGAAAACATGCCTGCCTACGAGGAACTGTCCCGGGAAGACATCTTCAAGCGCATCAGCGAACTGGAGGAACAGATGTACCGCCATGCCCGCGACCTGGAGTTCGAGCAGGCCGCCAAAATCCGGGACGAGATCCGGGCCCTGCAGGAGGCGGGTGTGCCGGACAAGGCCGCGGCCAATCGCTGAGTTGCATCGGAGGAGACAGATTTAATATCTATAATCAAAGGGTTAGATATTTTTCTCCGGATTCCGGCGGCGCAGTCGTCGAACAGGGCGTGGTTCCCTGATTTCAGGCATTGATCTATGCTTAGTTTTGGCCGCTGTCCCATATGGTAACGGCGGGGATCGGCATGCGGGCGCCGGTTGTCACAGTGAACCGGCAGACAGCCTGAAAATCGGGCAATGGTAGCGTAAACCAGTTGAACGAGGTGGCGGATGGAACCCCAGGGCGCAGCACAAATAGAAATGAAAATGGACATCCGGGCCGTTCAGACCTCCTGGGCACGCAGAATGCTGCGCAACCTGAAGGGTGCCCCCTGTTCCCTTGAACTCCAGGCCCGGCCGGGACGGCTGCCCGTGCACACGGAAACCCCCCTGTTCCAGCTACGGGTTTACGACCTCGTCAACAACAGGTTCAGGAAATACTCCACGTTTGACGGCTTTGCCACGCATCTGGATCTGGAACCGGGTTTGTACGCGATATCCGTCAGACAGATGCTCAGCAAGGGCGAATCAGCCAGCAACTGGTCCGGTGTCCTGAACTGTGCCGTGCATGAAAGCGGGGAGGTCCGGACAGGCAGCGAGGCTCTTGCCACCCACCCCGTCAAGGGAGCGTTCTACCGTAATGCTGCCATCCTGCAGGAATCCATCGACAAGGCCGAGGCCGTACTGGAGGGGAAGCCGTTTGCGCTGTCATTGATATTGGAGGGCCGCGGCTGCAATTTCAAATGCTTCTACTGTTCCCACATCCTGCCCGGCCACGCCGCCGTGCTGCGACCGGACAGGGTCTTTACAAAATCAGAAACGATCGACCCGAATTCACCACTGAAGGTGCCCTATGTGGCCGGCCGGACCATAGGCACGTCCGACCACCTGATCCGGAGCGTTATCGACAATTTCCCCTACACGCGCACTATCATGTTCGGCGGCAGCGAGCCGACTATCTACCCCGAATTCTGGCAGGTTGTGGATTTACTCAAGGACTATCCGGATGTACAGGCCAGCGTCTGCACCAACGCATCCCGGATCGACGACGAACTGGCCGGCAAGCTCGTGCAGGGCAATTTTCCATGGATCCGGGTGTCTATCGACGGCGCTACCGAGGAAACGTTCCGCAAGATACGGAAGGGGGATTTCAACCAGGTCATTGGCAACCTGAGGCGAATCGTCAGGGCGAGGGGTAAAAACAAGATGCCCCGGCTGCAGTTCAACTTTGTCTGCACGCGTACCAATCACCATGAAATCGTCAAGCTGGTGCACCTGGCGAAAGACGTCGGTGTCGAGGCGATTAATTACAAGATGTTGATCACTCCGAGGGATAATTCACCTTTTACCCAGCCGTTTCGACCGGAAGATCCGTTAAGCAGCGAATCCCTGTGCGCGAGAATACTGGACCTCATGGATGAGGCGAAAATCGTCGCCGCGCAGACAGGTGTGCGCATCGTGGCCGATGCCATTTCCTCCGCCATCTATTCGCGCTATCCCGGCCTGAAGAATCGGGAACGCCGTGATGAGTTTAATGACGGGGAAGGGCGGGAAGAAGTTTCGCCGGCGGATGGAGTCGCCGCTTCTTCCTCATCCGGTTCCGGTCCCGTCGGTTTGTCCGAGCACGTTACCATTGCTTCCAACCTGTACGTTCGGGCTTCGTGCCCGGCATCGGAGACCCTGTATCGTCGTTTCCAGCCGGAAAAACCGGGCCTGGTGACCGTGGAGTTCGGGCGCGACGGCGGTGCTTATGCCCAGATTATGATAGAGAGCGCCGCGGACGATGCCGTTGCCGTCAGGTACCAGGCGGTGCAATGGTCGCGATTTGCGGTTGACCTTGCGCCGGGAGAATACCGGGTCCGGCTGCGGCCCTATCGTCTGGACAAGAGCGAACAGCGCCAGCAAGCCTGGGGCGAGCCCCTGGCGATCACGGTCAATGCGGACGGCAGTACGACCCCGCAAGGCGGTGAGCCCGTCACCGGCCGGGTGGATGCCATCCTGGCGGCACCGGTGACGTCCGACGGTGAAGAATTTGTATCGAATCAGGACGTGGCCAGATGGCATTTTGAAAGTCGGAAAACGCAGTCAGAAAACATCAAGGTCGAGGATCACGGCCTCATCGATGCGGAGAACGATCTGGAGGAAACGGAAAATAACGAGTCCGTCATCGAGTGGAAAGACGTATTCTGCCATCTGCCGTTTACCAATCTGTCCGTGGGTCATAACCGAGCGCATTTCTGCTGCTGGGCGACCCAGAAATACAACAGCATTGGCTTCTACGGGGACGACATCGGCGTTGAGGATCTCTGGAATCATCCGACCCTGGTGGAGGCGCGGGAATTCATGCTGGCCGGACAGGCGGAAAAGGTCTGCCGCCCGAACTGTCCCCACCTGGCCGGCGGCGGCGTCAAGAGCGCCTTTCTTCGAGACCCGGTCAAGGAGCGAGAAGTCAAACACGAGGGCTGAAACGGCCTCGCCCCGCGTAAATCATGTTTTGCTTGCGGGATGCTCCCCGGGGCGCCCGACGGAAACCGGCAACCCTGCCTGCATTACCTCAAGCAGCATCTTCAAACTGCCTGCCCCGGCGCCGCGGGCGAAGATCCGGAACATGGAATGCCGCAAAGCGGCGGCGTAAGATATGGCGATGATTTGCCTCAATAACAAACCATGAAAGAAAAACTCAGGGACGCGGCCCTCGAATACCACCGCAACCCGCCGCCGGGCAAGCTCGCCATCCGCCCCACCAAGCCCCTCGCCAACCAGTACGACCTGGCCCTGGCCTATTCTCCCGGCGTGGCGGCAGCCTGCGAGGAGATCGTTCGCGACCCCCTGCAGGCGCCGCAGCTCACCAGCCGCGGTAACCTGGTGGCCGTGGTCACCAACGGCTCGGCGGTGCTGGGCCTGGGGCCCATCGGCCCGCTCGCGGCCAAGCCCGTCATGGAAGGCAAGGCGGTGCTGTTCAGGAAATTCGCCGGTATCGACGTCTTCGATCTGGAAATCAACGAATCCGATCCGGATCGCCTGGTGGATATCATCGCCAGCCTGGAGTCCGGTTTCGGCGGCATCAACCTGGAGGATATCAAGGCACCGGAATGTTTCATCGTCGAGCGCAAGCTGCGCGAGCGCCTGTCCATTCCGGTCTTTCACGACGACCAGCACGGCACCGCCATCATCGTCGGGGCGGCCATGCTCAATGCCCTGCGCGTGGTGGAAAAGGATATCGCCGAGGTCAGGATGGTGGTGTCCGGGGCGGGAGCCGCGGCCCTGTCCTGCCTGGGCCTGTTGACGCGCATGGGTATGCCGCTGGAGCACATCATCGTCACCGACAAGTTCGGCGTGGTCTACAAGGGCCGCGAGCAGGAGATGGATCCGTTCAAGGCGGTGTATGCCACCGAGACGAAACTGCGCAGGCTAGACCAGGTCATCGAGGGCGCGGATGTCTTTTTGGGTCTGTCCGCGCCCAATGTCCTGGATCGCGGCATGGTGGCGAAAATGGCGGATCGCCCGGTGGTCTTCGCCCTGGCCAACCCGGAGCCGGAGATCCTGCCCGACGAGGTCAAGGCGGTGCGGCCGGATGCGGTGATTGCCACCGGTCGTTCCGATTATCCCAACCAGGTCAACAACGTTCTCTGCTTCCCCTACATCTTCCGCGGCGCCCTGGACGCCGGCGCCACCGCCATCAACGAGGAGATGGAACTGGCCGCCGTGCACGCCATCGCCGACCTGGCCATGGCCGAGCCCTCCGACATCGTGGCCAGGGCCTACGGCGGCAGCGACCTGAAGTTCGGCCCCGAGTACCTGATCCCCAAGCCTTTCGACCCCCGGCTCATCGTGCGGGTGGCGCCGGCGGTGGCCAGGGCGGCCATGGACAGCGGTGTGGCGGTGCGGCCCATCGAGGATTTCAAGGCCTACCGGCAGAAGCTGATGCAGTTCATCTTCCAGACCGGCACGCTCATGCACCCGGTGTTCGAGCAGGCCAAGCAGGCGCCCAAACGTATCGTCTATGCCGAGGGGGAGGAACGCAATATTCTCAGCGCCGTGCAGCAGGTGGTGGACGAGGGCATGGCCAGGCCCGTCCTTATCGGTCGGCCCCGGGTGATAGAGAAGCGCATCGCGGAGTTGAATCTGAGACTGCAGCCGGGGCGTGATTTCGACGCCGTGGACATTCACCACGATGAACGTTTCTACGACTACTGGAATCACTACCATGATCTCCTGGGAAGGCGGGGTATATCCCCGTCCGAAGCCAAGCACATCATCCGTACCGAGCCCACCGCCATTGCGGCCCTCATGGTCCGGCGCGGCGAGGCGGACGGGTTGCTGTGCGGCAGTGTCGGGCCTTTCGTCAATCACCTGCGGCACCTGGACCAGATCATCGACCGGCAGGAGGGCATCAGCGATATCGCCACCGTGTCGGCCCTGGTGCTGCCCAGCGGCACGTTCTTCCTGTGCGATACCCACGTGACACCGGATCCCTCGGCGGAAAAAATCGTCGAAATGACCATTCTGGCGGCACAAACGGTGCAGCGTTTCGGCATCAAGCCCCGTATCGCCCTGCTGTCCCATTCCAATTTCGGCACGCGCCACAACCCTTCCGCCGCCAAGATGCGCCAGGCGGTGCGCATGCTGCACGAACATGCGCCGAATCTGTCCCTGGACGGGGAAATGCATGCGGACTCGGCCCTGTCCGAGGAAATCCGCAGCCGGGCGCTGATCAATTCGCGCCTGCGCGGGATGGCCAACCTCTGGATCCTGCCCAACCTGGATGCCGCCAATATCGCCTACAACCTGCTGAAGATGCTGGGCGGCGGCGTCTCTATCGGCCCCCTGCTGGTGGGGACCTCGAAGCCGGTACACATCATCACCAGCGCGGCCACCGTGCGCGGCATCGTGAACATGACCGCCCTGACGGTGGTCGAGGCCCAGGACCGGGCGGCGCAGCCGGACCAGATCGAGCTTTGTTAAGCCCTGGCCAATGAATCCTTGTGCATTCCGGCGCGTGTTTGTATGCTATCCGGCCCTTGCAGCACCGCCCCGGGAACGGTCAGGCGGGGCGCAACAGGCGCGTAGCTCAGCTGGTTAGAGCACCACCTTGACATGGTGGGGGTCGTTGGTTCGAGTCCAATCGCGCCTACCATTTATTAATCCGTCGCCGGACTCCCTGTCCGGCGACTCGAACGGCGAGACAAAAGTGTGATTTTGTCTCGCCTTCGTGCCGGCTCCGCCGGCACGCCGCACAGTCCCTGTGCGGGAGGGAGATCCGGGACAGGATAGCAGCACCGTCCCCTGACAGTTCTGCAAGTACCACACACGCAGTCCGACAGACTCTCTTTGCACGTGGCCTTTTGTGGGGGCCACCACTGACGACGAAGGAGAAACATGCCTGTAATCACGCTTCCCGACGGCAGCCGGAAAGAATTCGACCAGCCGGTCTCGGTACTGGATGTCGCCGCCGACATCGGTCCGGGGCTGGCCAGGGCCACCCTGGCCGGTGAGGTGGACGGCCGGCTGGTAGACGCCGCCACCACCATCCGGGACGACGGCAGCCTGCGCATTATCACCGACCGGGATCCGGAAGGCCTGGAGATCCTGCGCCATTCCTGCGCCCATCTCATGGCCCAGGCGGTGAAGGAGCTGTTTCCCGAGGCCCAGGTCACCATCGGGCCGGTGGTCGAGGACGGCTTTTACTATGATTTCGCCTACGACCGGCCGTTTACCCCGGAGGACCTTGAGGCCATCGAGAAGAAGATGGAGGAATTGGCCGGGAAAGACTATCCCGTCAGCCGCACGGTCATGGACCGGGACGAGGCGGTGGACTATTTCCGCGGCCTGGGCGAGGAGTACAAGGCGCAGATCATCGAGTCCATCCCGCAGGGAGAGGAGATCTCCCTGTACCGCCAGGGCGACTTCACCGATCTCTGCCGCGGCCCCCACGTGCCCAGCACCGGCAGGCTCAAGGCCTTCAAGCTGACCAAACTGGCCGGGGCCTACTGGCGCGGCGACTCCCGTAACGAGATGCTGCAGCGTATCTACGGCACCGCCTGGCCGGACAAGAAGTCCCTGAAACAGTATCTGCACCGCCTGGAGGAGGCGGAGAAGCGGGACCACCGCAAGCTGGGCCGCCGACTGGACCTGTTTCACTTCCAGGAGGAGGCGCCGGGCATGGTCTTCTGGCATCCCCGGGGCTGGACCATTTTCCGGGTGCTGGAAGACTATATCCGCGGCAAGCTGGAGCGGAACGGCTACCGGGAGATCCACACCCCCCAGGTCATCGACACCGTCCTGTGGGAGAAATCCGGACACCTGTCCAAGTTCGATGACTTCATGTTCCTGACCCATTCCGAGAACCGGGACTACGCCATCAAGCCCATGAACTGCCCGGCCCACGTGCAGGTGTACAATCAGGGCCTGAAAAGCCACCGGGACCTGCCCCTGCGCCTGGCCGAGTTCGGGTCCTGCCACCGCAACGAGCAGTCCGGCGCCCTGCACGGCCTGATGCGGGTGCGCGGCCTGACCCAGGACGATGCCCACATCTTCTGTACCGAGGACCAGGTCCAGGACGAAGTGGCGGCCTTTATCGACCTGCTATTCGAGGTGTACGCCGATTTCGGCTTCGACGACCTGCTTATCAAGCTGTCCACCCGGCCGGAGCAGCGTGTCGGCTCAGATGCGATCTGGGACAAGGCCGAGGCGGCCCTGCAACGGGCCCTGGACGCCAAGCAGCTGGACTGGGAACTGCAGCCGGGGGAGGGGGCCTTCTACGGGCCGAAAATCGAATTCTCCCTCAAGGACAGCCTCGGCCGTATCTGGCAGTGCGGCACCATCCAGGTGGATTTTTCCATGCCCGAGCGCCTGGGCGCGACCTATGTGGATGAAAACAGTGAAAAACAGGTCCCGGTCATGCTGCACCGGGCCGTTCTGGGCTCCATGGAGCGATTTATCGGCATTCTCATCGAGCACTATGCCGGGGCCTTCCCGCCCTGGCTGGCTCCGGTGCAGGCGGTGGTGGCCTCGATTACCGGGAAACAGGAGGCCTATGCGGAAAAAGTGGCAGAAACCCTGAAAAATCAAGGCGTCAGGGTAGAATCCGACTTGAGAAATGAAACAATCGGCCTTAAAATTCGCGAGCATGCTATGCAACGCGTGCCGTACCAGTTGATCCTGGGGGCGCGCGAAGAAGACAACCATACCGTGGCCGTGCGCACGCGCGAGGGGAAGGACCTGGGGGCGATGAGCATCGACGCCTTCCTGGAACGCCTCAACAAGGACATTGCGTGCCGCGGTCGTACTATTTTGGAGGACTAGAATATCGCCGCGGAAAAGTCGAACCGCTTGAATGAGGAGATTACAGCTCCGGAAATTCGTTTGATTGGACAGGATGGTGAACAGGTAGGGATAGTCCCGCTGGCCAGGGCTCAGGCCATCGCGGAGGAATCCGGCCTGGATCTGGTGGAACTGGTACCTAACGCCGAACCGCCGGTATGCCGGATTATGGACTTCGGCAAATACCTTTTTGATCAGAACAAGAAACGGCAAGCGGCCAAGAAAAAACAGAAGCAGATCCAGATCAAGGAAGTCAAGTTCCGGCCGGGCACGGAGGAAGGCGACTACCAGGTCAAGATG
>Ga0102944_1000233_pt1 | contig 45982 bp, 31 predicted proteins | sample SalPonD_shore_MG_FD_78172 | JGI IMG/M metagenome (GOLD analysis project Ga0102944, IMG submission 78172) | Salt pond soil microbial communities from South San Francisco under conditions of wetland restoration - Salt Pond MetaG... | ecosystem: Environmental > Aquatic > Marine > Intertidal zone >... | reverse complement strand
TCGCCGATTTCGGTGATGCGCCCCAGCAGGCCGCCGTTGGTGGCCACCTCGTCGCCCTTGCTGAGCGATTCCACCATCTTGCGGTGTTCCTTCGCCCGCTTGACCTGGGGCCGGATCAGCAGGAAGTAGAACAGGATGAACAGTACCACCAGCGGGAGCAGGCTCATCAGGGTGCTCGGCTCCCCGCCGCCCGCGGACCCGGCCGCCCACGCGTTCTGAATCAAAAAGCTCATGAAGGCTCCTTCCCGGTCGACTCGACGAGCTTGGCGAATAGGAAACGCCCGCCGCGCACGCGCAGGCGGGCGAAAAATTTCGCGCCATTATGCCATATCCGGAACCTGTTTCCCCTTCGCCGCGTAGAAGCTTTTCCGGAAAGCCCTGAACGCGCCATCGGCGATCGCGGCACGCATGTCCGCCATCAGCGCCTGGTAGTGATGCAGGTTGTGCAATGTGGCGAGGCGAGCGTACAGGATCTCCCCGCAACGCTCCAGATGCCGCAGGTAGGCGCGGCTGTAATGACGGCAGGTGTAGCAGCTGCATTCCGGATCCAGCGGCCCGGTGTCCATGCGATAGCGTTGGTTGCGGATGCGGACCGCGCCGCTGGCGACGAACAGATGCCCGTTGCGGGCGTTGCGCGTGGGCATCACGCAGTCGAACATGTCCAGGCCGCGGGCCACCGCCTCGACGAGGTCTTCCGGGGTCCCCAGTCCCATCAGGTAACGGGGCCGGTCCGCCGGCATGCGCGGCACGCTGGCGTTGATCACCGCGAGGCGCACCGCGGGCGGCTCGCCTACCGAGAGGCCACCGAGCGCGTAACCGTCGAAGCCGAGCTGCGCAAGGCCGTCCTGGGATTCTCGGCGAAGGTCGGGGTACATGCCGCCCTGGACGATGCCGAACAGCGCGTTGCGGCTGTCCCCGTGGGCCTCCCGGCTGCGCCGGGCCCAGCGCAGCGAAAGCTGCATGGAGGCGGCCGCCTGATCCCGGGTCGCCGGATAGGGCGTGCACTCGTCGAACACCATCGCGATATCCGAGCCGAGCACGTGCTGGACCTCGATCGACCGCTCCGGGCCGAGGAACACCTCGCTGCCGTCCACCGGCGAACGGAAATGCACTCCCTCCTCCCTCAGCCTGCGGCTCCCGGCCAGGCTGAACACCTGGAAACCGCCCGAGTCCGTCAGGATGGGCCCGTGCCAGCCCATGAAGCGATGCAGCCCGCCGTGCGCCGCGATCACTTCCGTCCCGGGCCGCAGCATCAGGTGGAAGGTGTTGCCCAGCACGATCCCGGTGCCCAGCGCGCGCAGCTCTTCCGGGGTCATGCCCTTGACCGTGCCGTAGGTTCCCACCGGCATGAACGCCGGCGTCTCCAGGGTGCCGTGCACCAGCTGCAGACGGCCGCGCCGCGCTGCCCCATCCCGAGCCAGAAGCTCAAATCGCATCCGGCCCCTCCCGGCCGTTCTCGCGGACGCCGGCCGCCGGTGTCACCAGCATGGCGTCACCGTAGCTGAAGAAGCGGTAGCGTTCGCTGACCGCGTGGCGGTAGGCACGCAGCACCGCGTCCCGGCCGCCAAAGGCACACACGAGCATCAGCAGCGTCGACTGTGGCAGATGGAAATTGGTCAGCATCACGTCCACCACGCGAAACCGGAATCCCGGGCGGATGAACAGCCGCGTCTCGCCGCGGAACGGGCCCAGGCCGCCGTGCGCGGCCGCACTTTCCAGCGCCCGTACCACGGTGGTGCCGATCGCCACCACCCGGCCGCCGGCGGCCCGGGTCCGCCGGATGCGCCGGCACAGTTCGGCACCGACCTCCAGCCGCTCGGCGTGCATCCGGTGCCGCTCGACCTCCTCCACGCGCATCGGCTGGAACGTCCCGGCGCCCACGTGCAGGGTGACGAAGGCCCGACCCAGGCCCCGCCGCTCGAGCGCCGCCACCAGCGCCTCGTCGAAGTGCAAACTCGCCGTGGGTGCGGCGACGGCACCGGGCACGCGGGCGAACACGCTCTGGTAGCGCTCGCGGTCCTCGCGAGTATCCGGCCGATGGATGTAGGGGGGCAGGGGCACGTGTCCATGGCGCTCCAGCAGCTCGTCGACCGGCACGTTGCCGGCCACCCGCAACTCCCGGAACCCGTCCCGCGGTCCCAATACCTCCGCCTCGATATCGCCCTCGAACCGCAGTCGCTGGCCCTCGCGCACCGGCTTGCTCGCGCGTACCTGCGCCAACAGCCGGTGCGGGCCCAGCACGCGCTCGACCAGCAGCTCGAGCCGGCCGCCACTGTCCTTGCGTCCGTACAAACGCGCCGGGATCACGCGGGTATCGTTGAACACCAGCAGGTCTCCCGGCCGCAGCAGCTCCGGCAGGTCGCGCACCCGACGCTCACGGAGCGCGCCGCTGGCGCCGTCCAGGCACAGCAGGCGACCCGCGCCACGCTGCGCGGGCGGGACCTGGGCAATCAGCTCCCCGGGCAGATCATAATCGAATTCCGACCGCCGCATGGCGCGGGATACTAGCATGCGCGCTGGCCTGTATTTGAGCGCCCCGGGGCATGGCGTATGATACTGCGCAGCAGGCGACTGCCAGCCGGAGTGGCGGAACCGGTAGACGCGCGGCACTCAAAATGCCGTGGGCTTGGCCCGTGAGAGTTCGAGTCTCTCCTCCGGCACCAATCGAACCCCCTTCTCCGCCGGGGGCTTCACGGCCCCCGCGGGTGAGCCCGCCGGGAACGAATCGATGAAGTACTGCAGCGACTGCGGCCACCCTGTCAGCGTCCGGGTCCCTCCCGGCGACACGCTGCCGCGCTACGTCTGTGACGCCTGCGGCACGGTGCATTACCGGAACCCGCGCATGGTGGTGGGCTGCATCCCCCGGTGGGAGGACAGGGTGCTGCTGTGCCGACGCGCGATCGAGCCGCGCTCGGGCTTCTGGACCCTGCCCGCGGGATACCTGGAGAAGGGTGAGACCACGCTGGAGGGAGCGGCGCGGGAGACGCTCGAGGAGGCCAACGCACGGGTCGCCATCGAGGCCCTGCACACCATGGTCAACCTGCCGCACATTGACCAGGTCTACCTGATTTTCCGGGCCCGGCTGCTCGATCTCGACTTTTCGCCCGGGGAGGAATCCCTGGAGACGGACCTGTTCGGACGCGGCCAGATCCCCTGGGGCCGGCTCGCGTTCCCCACGATTACCTACGCCCTCGAGCACTACTTCGAGGACCTCGACCGGGGCGAGTTCCGCACCCGGATCAAGGACATGATCTTCCGCCGGCGGATCGAGGAATAGGGGCGCCGGCGGCGACGCGGGATCTGGCATTATCGCTGACCGGCTTAGTATCATGGCTGACCAGTCTTCTCGAAGGTATCCCCGCGGTCTGCGGCGCCTTTACCAGCCGGGTACCCGCGTGCCCGGCCGGCGGCACCCGGAACCGCCCGGCGTTCCCGACCGGAGCAAAGCATGACCTACGTCGTCACTGAGAACTGCATCAAGTGCAAGTACACCGATTGCGTGGAGGTGTGCCCGGTGGACTGCTTTCACGAGGGTCCCAATTTCCTCGTGATCGATCCCGAAGAGTGCATCGATTGCACCCTGTGCGAACCCGAATGCCCCGTCGATGCCATCCTGTCCGAGGACGACCTGCCGGACGATCAGCAGCACTTTCTCGAGCTCAACGCCGACCTGGCCCAGCAGTGGCCGGTAATCACCGAGATGAAACCCGCGCCCGGGGATGCCAAGGAGTGGGAGGACGTGCCCGGCAAGCTCAAGCACCTGGAGCGCTAGCGACGGGACCCCGCCCGTGGCAGGCCCCGCCATGTTTTCGACCGGCGTCACCTGGATACCCTACGACCAGGATCCCCTGGCCCACGTGGCGGACCTCGTCCTGGCGCTGGCCGGCGCTCGCCTGCCCGACCTCGACCGCGTAGAGATCCTGCTCCCGGCCATGCGCGCGGCTCCCCGGCTGCGCGGACTGCTGCTGGAGCGGGCGGCCGCCTCAGGCCACCAGGCGCTGCTCGGCCCGCGCATCGGCTCGCTGCGCGACTGGGCCGCGCGCAATCCTTGCGACCGCCCCAGCGTGCCCCGTGTGCGGCGCGAGTTCCTGATGGTCGATGCGCTGCGGGCCCGCCGCGACCTGTACGGCCGCGGCGATCCCTGGCAGCTCGCCGGCTCGCTGCTGCAACTGTTCGACGAGCTGACGCTCTCCGGCGCGCGACCGCCGGGATCCCTGGAGAGGTTCCTGGACACCGTCGGGGAGGCGTACGGCGTGGCCGGCGAGCGGCCCCAGCCCCTCGGGCACGAGGCCCGGCTGGTGCATACCCTCTGGCGGGCCTGGCTCTCCGGCGACGCGGGCGGCCCGCTCGACCCGACCGCGGCCCACGTTCGGGCCCTGCAGAAGCGCTGCCGAGAGCTGCCCGGCGACCGTCACCTGATCCTTGCCGGCTTCGACGCCCTGGCGCCGGTGGAATGCGCCGCGGTCGCGCCGTTGGTCCGTGACGGGCGCGCGCACCTGGTGCTGCACGGAACCGCCGCCGCCGGGCGTCCCCACCGCCCGCTGCGGCGGCTGGCCGCGCGTCTGCAGGCGCCGCCGGCACCGGCGGCGGCGCCCGGTGCCTTCGAGGCGGCCCTGGAGCAGGTCTACAGCGCCGGCTCCGACCCGGAGGCGGCGCCCCTTGCCGAGCGCGCGCGTGCGTTTGCCGGAGCCCATGGGCGCAGCCCGCTGCGCGGGCGGCTGCTCTGTTTCCTCGCCGACGACCCGGAGCACGAGGCGCGCGCCGTGGATCTCCAGATACGGCGCTGGCTGCTCACGCCCGGGCCGCCGCGGCGCGTCGGTGTGGTCACGGACGACCGGCGCCTGGCGCGGCGGCTGCGCGCCCTGCTCGAGCGCGCGGGCATCGCGCTTGCCGACAGCGGCGGCTGGGCGCTTTCCACCACCCGTGCCGCGGCCGTCCTGGAACGATGGCTGCAGTCCGTGGAGACGGGCTTCCACCACGAGCCGCTGCTCGACCTGTTGAAGTCGGGCCTGGCGGCGCCGCCGGAGGAGCGGGACGCGCTGGTGGAGACCGTCTACCGGCTGGAGCAGGACATCGTGCGTCACGAGAACATCGCCAGCGGCCTGGACCGGATGCGCGAGCAGCTGGCCCGGCGCGGCGGGCGCCTTCCGGAGGACTGGGCGGCGCGCTGGGCGGCCCCCATCGGGCGGCTCCTGGATCGGCTCGAGCACGCGGCGCGGCCGCTCGAGGACCGGCGGGGCCGGCCCTGTCGGCCGCGCGAGCTGCTGCAGGCGCTGCTGGAGAGCCTCGCGCGCCTGGGCATGGACGACGCGCTGGCCGCCGACTCCGCCGGCAGCGAGCTGCTGGCGCTGCTCGAGCGGTTGCTGCAGTCGCTGGCAGACGAGTCCTCCACCCTGGGCTGGGAGGAGTTTCGCGCCTGGCTCGGGCGCCAGCTCGAGCGCGAGCTGTTCCGGCCCGCCGGCGGTGCCGGTCGCGTGTTCCTGCTGAACCTCGACGACAGCCACCTCGCGCGCTTCGATTGCCTGGTTATCGCCGGCGCGGATCGCAGCCGGCTCCCCGGCCGGGCCACCGGGTCGCCGTTCTTCAACGACGCCGTGCGGGCCGAGCTCGGACTCGAGACGACCGAAGAGGCTCTGGACCGCCGCCTCCACCGGTTCCGGCGCCTGCTGGCCGCAGCGCCGCGAATCCTGATCAGCCACGCCCGGGAAAACGGCGGCGAGCCCCAGCTGGCCAGCCCCTGGGTGATCGCGCTGGAGCGCTTCCATACCCTGGCCTGGGGCGATTCGCTCCACGACGACACGCTCGCGCGCCTGTTGCAAGACCCCCGCAGCCAGGTGCGGTCCCCGGCTGCCGACGCGGCCGCGCCCGCGCGGGCCGGCTTCCCCCGGCCGGCCCTGGCTGCGGCGTCGATGCTGCCGCGCAGCCTGTCCGTCTCCGGGCACCAGCGACTGATCGACTGCCCCTACCGCTTTTACGCCGCCGACGTGCTGCAACTGAAGCCGCCGGACGAGATCCGCGAGATGCTCGAGAAAGCCGACTACGGCGAGAAGGTGCATCGCTGCCTGGAGGCGTTCCACCACCGGGTGGACGGCCTTCCGGGCCCCTTCGGCCGCGCGGTCGACACGGGCAGCCGGGAGGCGGCCGAGGCGCTGCTGCGCGAGATCGCTGAAGCGGAGTTCCGCCGCGACCTGGAAGACAACTTCGAGCACCGCGCCTGGCTGCGCCGCTGGCTGGAGCTGCTCCCCGCCTACCTGGACTGGGAGATCCGCGAGCAGGAGCAATGGCGTCCCTGGCTGGCGGAGCAGCGGGTCGAGGTGGCGCTCACCGACGGTATCGGCCTGCGTGGACGGCTGGACCGGATCGACCGGGACGGCGAGAGCCTGGCGGTGATCGACTACAAAACCGGCGGCGTACCGAGGGGCCGGGAGGTGACGGACGGGGAGGCGGTCCAGCTCCCCAGCTACGCCATGCTCGCCCCGGCGCTGGAGGGCGGCCCCTGCCGCCGGCTGGCGTACCTGAAGATGGATGCCCGTGCCGTGAGCGAGCGCCCGTCACTGGGCGGCGACGAGGTGGCAGCGCTGACCGCCGCCGTCGACCGTCGCCTGCGGCGGGCCCTGGGGTCGATCGCCTCCGGCGCCACCCTGCCGGCCTGGGGCGACCCGGAAACCTGCCGCTACTGCGAGTTCGCCGGGATCTGCCGGCGCCAGGCGTGGGCGCACGAAGCGGAGGGCACCCCGTGAGCGCCACCCGGGACGCGCGCGGGAGCACCGCCGCGGCGACCGATCCGGGCCGCAGCGCGAGCGTCGCGGCCTCGGCCGGCAGCGGCAAGACCTGGCTGCTGGTCAGCCGGGTGCTGCGCCTGCTGCTCGACGGCGTGGCGCCCGACGCGATCCTCGCCGTGACCTTCACCCGCAAGGCCGCGGCGGAGATGGTCGACCGGGTCCTGGAACGGCTGTCCGGATGGGTGGAGCTGGACGACCCCGCGCTCGACGCCGCCCTGGCCGAGGTCGGTCTCGAGGACCCCGGACCGGCCGGGCGGCGCAGGGCCCGGAGACTCTACGAGACGCTGCTGCTGGGTCCCCGCGACTTCCGCGCCACCACCTTCCACGCCTTCTGCCAGGATGTGCTCCAGCGCTTCCCGCTGGAGGCGGACGTGCCCCCGGGGTTCGAGCTGCTGGAAAGCGACGGACCGCTGCGCCGGGAGGCAATGGACCAGGTCATCGCCGAGGCCAGCCGCGACCCCGACGGCGGGCTCGCGGCGGACCTCGAGTGCCTGCTGGATGCCTGCGGCGGCATGCAGAACCTGCGCGACTCGCTCGCGGGTCTGCTGGCCCGGCGTGCCGACTGGTGGGCCTGGAAAGCCGCCGAGCCCGACCCGGCGGCCCGCCTGCCCGCGTTCTTCGGAGTCGACGCCGGCCGTGACCTCGGCGCTGATTTCCTGGCCGACCGCGGCGCGCAGATCAGCGAATACATCGCCCTGCTGGCGGGCCACAGCGCCGCTTCCTGGCGCGGGTACGCGGCCGCTCTGGAGGAGGCGCGTGCGCAAGAGCCCCAGCGCCTGGTCGACACCCTCGACCCGGTGCTGCACAGGCGGGACGGGGGCCGGCGCAGTCCGCCCGCCCGCGGTGCCCTGGTGAAGTCCGTCGGCGAGGCGCGCGCGGACCGGCTGCTGGCGCTGCACGAGCAGCTCGCTGACGCCGTGGAGACGCTGCAGGACCGAAGGCGCGCGCAGGCCAACCTGGCCCTGAACGCGGCCTGGTACCGGGCGGGAGACGCGCTGATCGGGCGCTACCAGGCACTGAAGCAGGAGCAGCGGCTGCTGGACTTCGCCGACCTGGAGTGGCGCACCTACCGGCTGCTCAGCGGGGCCGGCCAGGCCCAGTGGGTCCAGTACAAGCTCGATCAGCGCATCGAGCACGTGCTGGTGGACGAGTTCCAGGACACCAATCCCACTCAGTGGGCCCTGCTGCTGCCCCTGCTGGAGGAAATGCAGTGGGCGCCGGAACGGCGCCGCAGCGCGTTCCTGGTGGGCGACCCCAAGCAGTCGATCTACCGCTTCCGGCGAGCCGACCCGCGGCTGTTGCAGGAGGCGGAAGCCTGGATGGTGCGGCGCCTCGACGCACGGGCTCTGAGCCTGAGCCGTTCCCGGCGCTCGGCTCCGGCGATCATGGACCTGGCCAACGCCCTCTTCGGTGCGCCCGGTCCCGCCGGGATGGACGGCTTTCCGCGCCACGAGACGCTGCGCGAGTCGCTCTGGGGGAGGGTGACACTGCTTCCCGCGGCGGCTCCCGAGCGCTCCGGCGACTCCGGGGAGGCCACCGCCGGGCGCCTGCGCGACCCGCTGCGGGCACCACGCCCCGTACCCCGCGACCGGCGCCACTACCGGGAGGGCTGCCGCATCGCGGCCGAGATCCGCGCCCTGCTCGAGGCGGGTACGCTGGTGGGCGAGGAGGACAGCGCCCGGCCGCTCACCTGCGACGACGTACTGATCCTGCTGCGCGCACGCCGCCACGCGGCGGAGATCGAGCAGGCCCTGCGCGATCACGGCCTGCCTTACGTCGGCACCGAGCGCGGCACGCTGCTGGACTGCCTCGAGATCGACGACCTGGTCAAGCTGCTGACGGTGCTGATCACTCCGTTCGACGACCTGGCGCTGGCACAGGTGCTGCGCTCGCCGCTGTTCGCCGCCGGCGACGCGGACCTGATGACCCTGGCGGGACGGGGCGGCGACTGGATGAGCCGCCTGCGCGAAGCGGCGGCGGACGAGCCGTCCGGCAGCCCGCTCGCGCGGGCGGCAGCCCTCCTGCCGCGCTGGCGGAGTCTGACCGCAACGCAGCCGGTGCACGACCTCGTCGATCGGATCTACCACGAGGGGGCGGTGCCGCAGCGCTATGCCGCGGCATTCCCGGCGCACCTGGAGTCGCGCGTGCAGGGCAACCTGGAGCGCTTCGTCGCGCTGGCCCTGGAGCTGGACAGCGGCCGCTATCCCAGCCTGGGGCGTTTCCTGTCCGAGCTGCGCCAGCGCGCGGCCGGAGGCGGGGACGCACCGGACCAGGCGCCGGCCACTTCCAGCCAGCCGCGGGTGCGGATCCTCACCATCCACGGTGCCAAGGGCCTGGAAGCGCCCGTGGTGTTCCTCGCCGACAGCGGCCCGGCCGCCGCCAGCCACGGCGCCTGGCAGCCGCTGGTCGACTGGCCGGCCGGCGCCGTCCGTCCCGAGCGCATCGTCCTGCGACCGCGGGCGCAACAGCTGGACCCGGCCACCGCGGCGCTGGCCGCGGAGGCGGAAGAAGCCGATTCCCGCGAGGAGACCAATCTCCTGTATGTCGCCCTGACGCGGGCCCGGCAGCTGCTCTACGTCTCGGGCTGTACCGATTACCGCGGCGAGCTCGAAGACTCCTGGTATCGGCGTGTCGCGACCGCGCTGGAAGCCGCCGGCGCGCGTCCGGAGGCGGACGGGCGCCGGGTGCTGGAGAACGGACGCATGCCGGCCGGGGCTGCCGCGGGAACGCCGCGGGACCCGCCGCCCGCGCCGGAGCCCGAACGGGGCCTGTCGCAGCCGCTCGCGCGCGCCGACGGCGGGGCCGAAGTCCATCCCAGCGAGGTCGCCGGGGCGCCGGGCCCCGGCGGGGGCGACGAGGATGCCCGCCTGCGCGGGGTGGCCGTCCACCGGCTACTGGAATGGCTCACCCGGGAGCCACCCCCGGATCCGGCGACCCTGCCCGGGGCCCTGGCGGGGGAACTCGGTATCGCGCCGGGAGCGGCGCCGCTGGAGGACTGGCTGGAGGAAGCACGGGCGCTCCTGGCACGCCCCGGCCTGGCCCACCTGTTCGACCCGGCCCGCTTCGAGGCCGCCTGGAACGAGGTCCCGGTCGCCTGCAGCGACACCGGCCGCACGGTGTTCGGGATCGTGGACCGCCTGGTGCTCTGCGGCGACGACGTCTGGGTGATCGACTACAAGACCGGGGAACACCGCGGCGCAGGCGACCCGGCATGGCTCGCGGCGTACGCTCCGCAGCTGCGCCTGTATGCCGCCGCCGTAAGCCGGCTCTGGCCCCGCCAGCGGGTCCATGCGGCCCTGCTGCTTACGCCGGAAGGGCGCCTGGTCGAGCTGTCGGACTGACCCGCCCGGCCGCACGGGAGCCGGCTTCCCGCCGGGGCATGCGGGCGAGCCGGAGCGGCGCGACCGGCGTCAGCGCGAGCCCCGCGGATGCGATTGTGCCGGTGCAAGCGAGGGCGTGTCAGCCGCGCGGATGGTGGGCGGCGTGCAGCTCCTTGAGCCGCTCCCGGGCGACGTGGGTATAGATCTGGGTGGTGGAAAGGTCGCTGTGTCCCAGCAGCATCTGCACCACACGCAGGTCAGCGCCATGGTTGAGCATGTGCGTGGCGAAGGCGTGCCGCAGCGTGTGCGGCGACAGGTCCTTCCTGATGCCGGCGCGCCTGGCGTAGCGCTTGATGATGTGCCAGAAGGCCTGGCGGGTCATGAAGTCGCTGCGACGGGTGGGAAACAGGCGGTCAGTGGTGCGCCGGCGCAGGATCTCCCGGCGGGCGCTGGGCATGTACCTGCGCAGCCACTCCAGGGCCTCCTCGCCGACGGGCACCAGGCGCTGACGTTCGCCCTTGCCGCGGATCAGGAGCACCCCCTGGCGCGGGTTCAGCTGGCCCATGGTCAGCTGAACCAGTTCGGACACCCGCAGTCCGGTCGCGTACAGTACCTCCAGCATCGTGCGGTCGCGCATGCCCAGCGGGTCGTCGATGTCGGGGACCGAGAGCAGCGCCTCCACCTCGCCCTCGGTCAATGACTTCGGCAGCGGCCGGCCGATGCTCGGCATCTCGATGCGGGCGCTGGGGTCCTCGTTGATGCGCTGTTCCCGGACCAGGTACCGATAGAGGCGCCGGATGCTGGACAACTGCCGGGCCGTCGAGCGCGGCAGCGCGCCCTTCTGCACCCGCCAGGCGATAAAGTCCATGAGATGCTGCCGCCGCGCCTGCAGCAGGCCCAGACCGCGCTCGGCCAGCCAGCGACTAAGGCCGCTGAGATCGGTCCGATACGCCGTCAGGGTGTTCTGGGCCAGGCCCCGCTCCATCCACAGGGCGTCCAGGAAGGTCTCTATGACATCGATCTCGGGCACGTCACGCCTCGGTCGGCATTCGGACCGCCCCACCTCGCTCGCAAGCGCCGGGCTCCCGTCGCTGGCTTTCTGCATGGCACGCGTTTTCATTATAGACTCGTCGGCGGACACGTCACGAGTGTTCCTCCGGCGCTGTCCCGCCCGCCGCCGGCGTTGTCCGGGAGGGGCAACTGGGTTACAAAGTACCCACCCCGCCCCCGCGGGAGGTGATTGGCCGCGCCGTTCGTAGCGCGTAGTGTCGCCGCTGACGGCGCCCGCAACCGTGATGGAGATCACAAAACCTGTGACCCGCATCGGTACCTCCATGCCTGAACCGGAACGCCCGCAGGATCCGACAGGCCCGCTGCGACGTAACGCGGAACGGGTCTACGGGATATGGTCGGTGTGCGCATTCGCCACCCTCTCCGTGCTGCTCTGCGGCCCCAGCATCTTCCTCCCCGGCGAGTCGCTGCGGCGGCGGGGCGTAAGGCGTGCGGCGCGCCTGTTTTTCGAACTCACCGGCCTGACGCCGCGCGTGAGCGGCCTGAGCAACATCCCGGACGGTCCCTGCATCGTGGTGGCGAACCACGCCAGCTATCTCGACGGCATCCTGATGGCCGGCGTGCTGCCGCCCCGCTTCGGTTTCATCATCAAGCGCGAGATGACCCGGATCCCGCTGGCCCACCTGCTGCTGCGCCGGATCGGCTCGGTTTTCGTGGAACGCTTCGACCCCCGCGGCAGCTCGCGGGATGCGCTGCGCCTGTTCCGCACCGCGGCTGGCGGGCGCTCGCTGGCGTTCTTCCCGGAGGGCACGTTCGCCGGCGCCCCCGGGGTGCGGCCCTTCCGGCTGGGTGCATTCCAGACGGCGACCCGCCTGGGTATCCCGGTGGTGCCCGTGGCCATCCGCGGCACGCGCCACGTCCTGCCGGCGGGCCGCTGGCTGCCGCGGCCGGCACAGCTGAGGGTGCACATCACGGCACCCATCCGGCCACAGGGCAGTGACCGCGAGGCGGCCCTGGGACTGCGTGACGCCGCGCGCAGCCGGATCGCCGAGCACACCGGGGAGCCGGCGCTTCCGGCCGGGGCCCCGGACACTCCGGCCGAAGCTGCCGCCGTGACCCGCTAGAGCGCCAGCCCGGTCAGGGCCACCACCACAGCCAGCCCCGCCGGGCCCCCGGCAACGGCCGCGGCGCCGGCGCGGGCACCTCGCGGCTTCCACTGACGACGATCGGCACGGCCAGCAGGATTCCCAGCAGGGTTGACCGCACGATCCCGAGAGCCACAGCACGCGGGCTGAGCTGGCGCGGCGTGGCCTGCGACATGCGTTCCTCCCCTGATTCTTGTTCTGCCGAGCCGGCGCCCCGGCGGCGGTCCGGGCGGAGTCTGGCGCAACCCGCCGCCATCGCCCCATGCCGTCGCAGACGTGGCTTTACCGGCGGGCGGGCGCGTATAATGAACGGCCGCTATCGAACGATCGTTAGGTACGGCGCCCATGCTGGACGACAGCCCCGTCAGCGAAGACATCGACGCCCTGCGCGAGACCGTGGGCCGCTTCGCCCGGACCGAGATCGGGCCCCGCGCGGCCGCGATCGACCGCGAGAACGAGTTCCCGGCCGACCTCTGGGCAAAGCTCGGGGAGCTGGGGCTCCTGGGCGTGACCATCCCCGTGGCGCTGGGCGGCTCCGGCATGGGCTATTTGGCGCACGTCGTGGCGATGGAGGAGATCTCCCGCGCCAGCGCCTCCGTGGGGCTGTCCTACGGCGCTCACTCCAACCTGTGCCTGAACAACCTCTTCCTGCATGCGACGCCCGGGCAGCGCGAGCGCTTGGTGCCCGGGCTCTGCTCCGGGCAGCGCATCGGAGCGCTGGCGATGTCCGAGCCGGGGGCCGGCTCCGACGTGGTCGGCTCGATGCGCTGCCACGCCGAGCGCCACGGCGACACCTGGGTGGCCAACGGCTCCAAGATGTGGATCACCAACGGACCGGATGCCGACGTGCTGCTGGTCTACATGCGCACCGCCGGCGCGGAGGCCGGCTCCCGCTGCATCACCGCCTTCCTGGTCGAACGCGGGATGCCGGGATTCTCCACCGCGCAGAAGCTGGACAAGCTGGGGATGCGCGGCTCCAACACCTGTGAGCTGGTGTTCCGCGACTGCGAGATCCCGCACGCCAATGTCCTGGGAGAGGTCGACCAGGGCGTGCGCATCCTGATGGCTGGCCTCGACGCCGAGCGCATCGTGCTCAGCGGCGGGCCGCTGGGCATCATGCAGGCGACGCTGGACCTGGTCCTGCCGTACGTCCACGAGCGCCGCCAGTTCGACGCGCCCATCGGCACCTTTGAGCTGATGCAGGGCAAGATCGCCGACATGTATACCCGGCTGCAGTCGGCACGGGCGTTCGCCTACCGCACCGCGGCGCTGCTCGACCGGGGCCGCGCCGCGCGCCGCGATGCCGCCGCCTGCCTGCTGTATGCCTCGGAGTCCGCGGTACAATGTGCCCTGGAAGCCATCCAGGCGCTGGGGGGCAACGGCTACATCAACGAGTATCCGGCGGGCCGCCTGCTGCGTGATGCCAAGCTTTACGACATCGGCGCCGGCACCAACGAGGTCCGCCGCATGCTGATCGGGCGTGAGCTGTTCGAACAGTCGCACTGAGCCCGCCCGCGGCCGTTCCCGCAACGCCCCAACCGGATTCAGCGAGGAGGACTATCCCGTGAGTGAGCAAGATCCTGTAGTCATCGTCTCCGCCCGGCGCACCCCCATCGGCTCCTTCCAGGGCAAGCTGTCGCGGGTGGCCGCCACGGCGCTGGGCGCGGAGGCGATCCGCGCCGCCGTCAGCGATGCCGGGCTGGAAGGGCCCGAGATCGACGAGGTCCTGATGGGCTGCGTGCTTCCCGCCGGCCTGGGCCAGGCCCCGGCCCGCATCGCCGCGCTCGAGGCCGGCCTGCCGCAGTCGGTGGGCGCCATCACGGTGAACAAGGTCTGCGGCTCGGGCATGCGCACCGCCATGCTGGGGCACGACATGATCGCCGGCGGCAGCGCCGGTATCGTGGTGGCCGGCGGCATGGAATCCATGACTGGCTCGCCCTACCTGCTGCCCAAGGCCCGCGGCGGCTATCGCATGGGCCACGGCGAGGTGCTCGACCACATGATGTACGACGGCCTCGAGAACCCCTTCAACCACAAGGCGATGGGGCACTTCGCGGAGATGTGCGCCGAGCGCTACGGCTTCACCCGGGAGGAGCAGGACGCCTTCGCGCGTGCCTCCCTGGAACGCTCCCGTGAGTCGGTCGAAAGTGGCCGCTTCGCCGACGAGGTCGTGCCGGTGACCGTGCGCGAGCGCCGGGGCGAGCACGTGGTGGATGCCGACGAGGAACCGTTCAAGATCGACCCCTCCCGCATTGGCGAGCTGCGCCCGGCGTTCAAGCGCGACGGCGGCACGGTGACCGCCGCCAGCTCCTCGTCCATCTCCGACGGCGCCGCGGCCCTGGTCCTGATGCGCCGCAGCACGGCCGTGGAGCGCGGCGTCCGGCCGCTGGCGCGGGTTCTCGGGCACAGCGTGTACGCCCAGGATCCGGACTGGTTCACCACCTCGCCGGTGGCAGCGATCCGGCGCCTCCAGGACCGCCTCGGCTGGTCGGTCGCGGACGTTGACCTGTACGAGATCAACGAGGCCTTCGCGGTGGTGGCCATGGCCGCGATGCGCGACCTCGAGATCCCGCACGCGAAGGTCAACGTCCACGGCGGGGCCTGCGCCCTGGGCCATCCCATCGGCGCCAGCGGCGCCCGCATCACCGTGACCCTGCTGCACGCGCTGCGCCAGCGCGGCCTGACGCGCGGCATCGCCTCCCTGTGCATCGGCGGCGGGGAGGCCACCGCGATCGCGGTCGAGCTGGAGTCGGCCTGATCGATGCCGGTGATCCGGAGCCACATCGACGCCACCGCCCCCGATTTCGCCGGCAATGCCCGGCGCATGGAGGAACTGGTCGGGGCGCTGCGCGCCAGCCTCGCGCGCGTGGCCGAGGGCGGCGGCGAGCGCGCCCGGGAGAAGCACCTCGCCCGGGGCAAGCTGCTGCCGCGCGAGCGGGTGCAGCGCCTGCTGGATCCCGGCAGTCCGTTCCTCGAGATCGCGCCGCTGGCCGCCTGGGGTATGTACGACGATGCGGCGCCGGGGGCCGGGATCGTCACCGGCATCGGCCAGGTGCACGGCCGCGAGGTCATGGTGGTGGCGAACGACGCCACGGTGAAAGGCGGCACCTACTACCCGCTGACCGTCAAGAAGCACCTGCGCGCGCAGGAGATCGCCTGGGAGAACCGGCTGCCCTGCGTGTACCTGGTGGACTCCGGGGGTGCCTTCCTGCCGATGCAGGACGAGGTATTCCCGGGGCGCGACCACTTCGGGCGCATCTTCTACAACCAGGCCCGCCTGTCGGCCCGGGGCATTCCGCAGGTTGCCGTGGTGATGGGATCGTGCACCGCCGGCGGGGCCTACGTGCCGGCGATGAGCGACGAGGCGGTAATCGTGCGCAACCAGGGCACCATCTTCCTCGGCGGCCCGCCGCTGGTGAAGGCCGCGACCGGCGAGGACGTGGACGCGGAATCGCTCGGCGGGGGCGACGTCCACAGCCGCCAGTCCGGCGTAACCGATCATCTCGCCGACAGCGATCCCCACGCCCTGTCCATCGCGCGGGACATCCTGGCCTGCACGGGCGGCGAAAAACAGGTGCCCCCGGACACCGGCGACGCGCGCGAGCCTCGCTACCCGGCCGACGAGCTCTACGGTATCGTCCCCGGCGACCCGCGCCAGCCCTTCGAGGTACGCGAAATCATCGCGCGCGTCGTCGACGGCTCGGAATTCCAGGAATTCAAGGCGCTCTATGGCAGGACTTTGGTCTGCGGCTTCGCCCGCCTGTACGGCTACCGTGTCGGGATCATCGCCAACAACGGCATCCTGTTCTCGGAATCGGCACTCAAGGGCAGCCACTTCGTCGAGCTGTGCGACCAGCGGGGCATCCCGCTGATCTTCCTGCAAAACATCACCGGGTTCATGGTCGGGCGGGCGTACGAGAACGCCGGCATCGCCAAGGACGGCGCCAAGATGGTGCACGCCGTCGCCTGCACCCGCGTGCCCAAGTTCACGGTGGTGATCGGCGGCTCCTTCGGCGCGGGCAACTACGCCATGGCCGGGCGCGCCTACCAGCCGCGCATGCTCTGGATGTGGCCCAACGCCCGCATCTCGGTAATGGGCGGAGAGCAGGCCGCCAACGTGCTGGCGACCGTGAGGCGTGACGGCATGGAGGCGCGCGGCGAGAGCTGGGGCCCGGCCGACCAGGAGGCCTTCAAGGAAGGCATCCGCGAGCAGTACGAGAACCAGGGCAATCCCTGGTACGCGACCGCCCGGCTGTGGGATGACGGCATCATCGATCCGGCCGATACCCGCCGCGTGCTCGGTCTCGCGGTGTCCGCCAGCTTCAATGCCCCGCAGGCGCCGCCGCGCTTCGGCGTGTTCCGGATGTAACCATGTTCGAGACCGTCCTGATCGCCAACCGCGGCGAGATCGCCTGCCGGATTATCGACACCTGCCGACGCCTCGGGGTCCGTGCCGTGGCGATCTACTCCGACGTCGACCGCCACGCCCGCCATGTGCGCGAGGCGGATGCGGCGGTACCGGTCGGCCCGGCCGCGCCCGCGAAGTCCTACCTGTCGGTGGAGCACATCCTCGAGGCCGCGCGGCAATCCGGCGCCGAAGCCGTCCATCCCGGTTACGGTTTCCTCTCGGAGAACCCGGAGCTCGCGCGCGCCTGCGACGGGGCCGGCCTGGTGTTCGTCGGCCCGCGCCCGGAGACCATCGAGCTGATGGGATCCAAGCGCGCCGCCAAGGAGCGGATGGAGGCGGCCGGCGTGCCCACCGTGCCGGGCTACCACGGTGACCGCCAGGACCCCGCGCAGCTGGCGCGGGAGGCCGACCGGATCGGCTACCCGCTGATGATCAAGGCCGTCGCCGGCGGCGGCGGCAAGGGCATGCGCGTGGTGGACCACGCCGGCGGCTTCGAGGAGGCGCTGGAGGGCGCGCGGCGGGAGGCGCGCGGCGCCTTCGGCGACGACTCGGTGCTGCTGGAACGCCGCCTGATGCAACCGCGGCACATCGAGATGCAGGTGTTCGGCGACCGCCAGGGCAACCTGGTGCACCTGTTCGAGCGCGAGTGTTCGATCCAGCGCCGCTACCAGAAGATCATCGAGGAGAGCCCGTCGCCGTTCATGGACGAGGAGCTGCGCTCGGCGATGGCGGACGCGGCGCTGGCCGCGGCGCGGGCAGTGGACTATCTCGGCGCCGGCACGGTGGAATTCATCGTCGACCGTGAGCGGCGTTTCTACTTCATGGAGATGAACACCCGGCTGCAGGTCGAGCACCCGGTCACCGAGGCGATCACCGGCCTCGACCTGGTAGAGTGGCAGCTGCGCGTCGCCGCCGGCGAGGCGCTGCCGCTCGCCCAGGAGGAGATCCGGTCCCGGGGCCACGCCATCGAGGCGCGCCTGTACGCGGAGAACCCGGCGCAAGGCTTCGTGCCGTCGGGGGGACCGGTCGACGCCCTGTGCCTGCCGGAACCGGACGCGCAGGTGCGGGTCGACAGCGGTATCGCGAGCGGAGACCGCGTGAGCCTGGTCTACGACCCCATGATCGCGAAGCTGGTGGTCCACGACGACGACCGCCCGGCAGCGGTGGCGCGGCTGCGCGACTGTCTGGGCCAGACCGCCGTATTCGGGCCCGTGACCAACGTCGATTTCCTCGCCGCCGTGGCCGCCCTGCCCGCGTTTGACCGGGGGGAGATCGACACCGGCTTCGTGGATACCCACCTGGAGGCGCTGACCGCGCCGGAGGAGCCGCCGGCGCTGGCGTGGGTGCTGGCCACGGCGTATCTGCTGCGCGGGCAGGTCCGGGAAGCCGCCGGGCGGGCGGCGACCGCGCCCGACCCCGGATCGCCCTGGCTGCGCCGGGATGCCTGGCGGCTGGCGGGCCGCGCGCGGCAGGTCTTCTATCTCGCGGATGCTGGCGGCGAAGAGCGCCAGGTCCTCGCCCACCCCCGCCCGGACGACGGTTGGCAGCTCGGGCTCCAGGCAGACGACAGCCACGAGCTCAACCAGCCGGGCGGTGAGGGCACGCTTCTGGTGCTGCGCGTCGACGGCCGACCCCGGCGCTGCCGGGTGGTCGCACATGCGCGCCGGCTGGCGGTGACGCTGGACGGGGTCCGCTATCCCTTCCGGATCGCCGACGGCGCCCACGGGGGCGGGCCGGTCCACGAGGAGGCCGACATGCTTTCGCCGATGCCCGGCCGGATCGTGAAGGTGCACGTGGAAGCCGGCCGGCGGGTGGCAGCCGGGACCGCGCTGCTGGTACTCGAGGCGATGAAGATGGAGTACACGCTGCGCGCTCCGGCCGATGGTCGGGTGGCCGCCGTGCGCTTCGCCGAGGGCGACGTGGTGGAGGCGGACGAGCCGCTGATCGAGTTCCACCCGGACGAGGACCCGGGCGCCGATGCACCCCGGGCAGGAGGTGAGACCGCATGAGCTTCGCCGACCGCACGCCCGCGCAGGTGCGGATGGTCGAGGTCGGGCCGCGGGACGGCCTGCAGAACGAGCCGGAAACGGTGCCGACGGAGACCAAGATCGCGTTCATCGACGCCCTGTCCGAGGCGGGCCTGCCGGTGATCGAGGCCAGCAGCTTCGTCAGTCCGAAATGGATCCCGCAACTCGCCGACGCCGCCGAGGTACTCGCCGGCATCCGCCGCCGGGAAGGCACCGCCTACCCGGTCCTGGTGCCCAACGAACGCGGCATGGGGCGCGCCCTGGCCGCCGGCGCGCGCGCGGTCGCGGTGTTCACCGCCGCCTCGGAAGCCTTCAACCGGCGCAACATCAACTGTTCCATCGACCAGTCGCTGGAGCGCTTCCGGCCCGTTCTGGAGCGCGCCCGCGAGGTTTCCGTCCCGGTGCGCGGCTACATCTCGTGCGTGCTGGGCTGCCCCTACCAGGGCGAGGTGCCGACGCGGGACGTGGTCCGCGTGGCGCGCGCGCTGGTCGAAATGGGCTGCCATGAGGTGTCCCTCGGAGACACTATCGGCGTGGGCACCCCGGTCGCCGCCCGCGGCATGCTGGAAGCGGTCGCCGCGGAGGTTCCGGTGGAGCGGCTGGCGGTGCACTTTCACGATACCCGGGGCCAGGCGCTGGCCAACATCCTGGCGTGCCTCCAGGCCGGCGTCTCGACCGTCGACGCCTCGGTCGCCGGCCTTGGCGGCTGCCCCTACGCCCACGGCGCCAGCGGCAACGTCGCCACCGAGGATGTCCTTTACATGCTCCACGGCATGGGCATCGACACGGGCGTCGATGCCGCTGCCGTGCGGCGCGCCGGTGACCTGATCTGCCGCGCCCTGGGGCGTGAGAGCCGCAGCAAGGTGGCGCTCGCCGGCTGACGCCGGCGGCTTTTGCACCCCTGCGCCTTCGAGGGTACGGTAATTGCCAACCTTCCAGAAGGTATTGCCGGGTCTCAGCGGCTCCCCGAGCCGTCGCGGCGGGACCGGAGTATCGTGTGGCGGCACACGAGCGACCGACAACACCGCCCACGGCGGCCCTGAGACCCGGCGATATGGCGGGAAGGTTCGTTACCCGGTCCGGGTAGCAGATCCTGGTCGCAGGCAAGCAGCGGAAAGCGAATACGATCCATGACCGAGCCCATCTGGACGCCATCAGCGCAGCGCGCCGATGCCAGCCGCATGGCGCGATTCCTGTCTCTGGTGCAGGACGAGTACGCTCCGGAGATCACCAACTACGCCGGCCTGTACCGCTGGTCGGTGGAAAACCCGCGCGCCTTCTGGCCCGCCGTCTGGGGTTTCTGCGGCATGCAGGCATCCCGTTTCTGGCAGGCGGTGCTGGAGGACGGTGAGCGGATGCCGGGGGCGCGCTGGTTCCGGGGCGCGGAGCTGAACTTCGCGGAGAACCTGCTGCGGTTTCGGGATCAGCGCCCGGCGATCGTGTTCCGGGACGAGGCGGGCAACCGCGAGGTGCTCACGCACGCGCAGCTCTACCGGCGGGTGGCGGGGCTGGCGAGCGCCCTGCGCCGGGCCGGGCTGCGCCCGGGCGACCGGGTGGCGGGGTATCTGCCCAACCGGCCCGAGACGGTGATCGCGATGCTGGCCACCACCGCCTGCGGGGCGATCTGGTCGTCGTGCTCGCCGGATTTCGGGGTCCGTGGGGTGCTGGACCGGTTCGGCCAGATCGAGCCGCGGTTCCTGTTCGCGGCGGACGGCTACTACTACAACGGCAAGCGCTTCGACTGCCTGGGCCCGGCCGGGCAGCTGCTCTCGCACCTGCCCACGGTGGAGCGGCTGATCGTGGTGCCCTACACGCGCGCGCGGCCCAACCTGCGCGGGCTCAAGCGCGCCACGCGCTGGGACGAGTTCTGCGACGACGCCGCCACCGAGGTGCGTTTCGAGCAGCTGCCCTTCGACCACCCGGTCTACATCCTGTTCTCCTCGGGCACCACCGGGGCGCCCAAGTGCATCGTGCACGGGGCCGGGGGGACGATCCTGCAGCACCTGAAGGAGCACGTGCTGCACACCGACCTGGGCGAGGGCGACACGCTGTTCTACTTCACCACCTGCGGCTGGATGATGTGGAACTGGCAGGTGAGCGCGCTGGCCAGCGGGGCCGGCCTGCTGCTGTACGACGGCTCGCCCTTCGCGCCGGGGCCGGAAGCGCTCTGGCGGGCGGTGGAACAGGAACGGGTGACGGTGTTCGGGACCAGCGCCAAGTATCTCTCGGCGGTGGACAAGGCCGGCCTCAAGCCCCGCGAGCGGTTCAACCTGGGGCCGCTCAAGACCATCCTGTCGACCGGCTCGCCGCTGCTGCCGGAGGGCTTCGACTACGTCTACCGGGAGGTCAAGGAAGACCTGTGCCTGTCCTCGATCTCGGGGGGCACCGACATCGTCTCCTGCTTCGCGCTGGGCAACCCGATGCTGCCGGTCTACCGCGGCGAGCTGCAGTGCCGGGGACTGGGCATGCAGGTCGAGGTGTTTGACGGGAACGGGCGCTCGGTGCGCGGGCAAAAGGGCGAGCTGGTGTGCACCGCGCCGTTCCCGTCGATGCCGGTGAGCTTCTGGAACGACCCGGGCGGGCAGCGCTACCGGCGCGCCTACTTCGAGACCTTCCCCGGGGTATGGAGCCACGGCGACTACGCCGAGCTGACCGGGCACGGCGGCATGATCATCTACGGGCGCTCGGACGCGGTGCTCAACCCGGGCGGGGTGCGCATCGGCACGGCCGAGATCTACCGCCAGGTGGAGGCGCTCGACGAGGTGGTCGAGGCGATCGCCGTGGGCCAGCGCCGGGGCGGCGACGAGCGGGTGGTGCTGTTCGTGCGCCTGCGCGAGGGGCTGAGCCTGGACGACGCGCTGCGCGGGCGCATCCGGGCGGCGATCCGGGCGAATGCCTCGCCCCGGCACGTGCCCGCCAGGATTCTGCAGGTCGAGGATATCCCCCGCACCCGCAGCGGCAAGATCACCGAGCTGGCCGTGCGCCGCATGATCCACGGCGAGGACCCCGGCAACCGCGAGGCCCTGGCCAACCCCGAGGCCCTCGAGCAGTTCCGCGACCGGCCGGAACTGGACGATGACTAGCCCGCGGGAGACTCTGCCGTCGCGCCCCGGGCGATGCGGATAAGCGCAGCAGCCGGGGTCCCGCGCGCGCCGACGCCCTGGGCGCGCTACCGCTGCGACCTCGAGCGCAACGGCTTCGAGCACGATCCGGCGCAGGAGACCGCGGCGCGGGCCCTGGACGACCTCTGCCGGGTGCTACATCGGGCCCGTCCGTGGTGGCGACAGCTGCTGCCGGGGACGCGGTCGCCGGAGCCGGTCCGGGGGCTGTACCTCTGGGGCGGTGTCGGCCGCGGCAAGACCTACCTGATGGACCTGTTCCAAGCGTCGCTTGCATCGCGCGACGCCACCCGGGTGCACTTCCACCGGTTCATGCGGGAGCTGCACGCGCGGCTGCGCGATCTGCGCGAGCGGCAGGATCCCCTGGCGGTCGTCGCGCGCGACATCGCGCGCGACACCCGGGTGTTGTGCTTCGACGAGTTTTTCGTCTCCGACATCACCGATGCGATGCTTCTCGGCACGCTGCTGGGGCACCTGTTCGCCGGCGGCGTGACGCTGGTGGCGACCTCCAACGTGCATCCGGACGACCTCTACCGGGGCGGCCTGCAACGGCAACGGTTCCTGCCGGCGATCGACAGGCTCAAGCGCCACGTACGGGTACTGCACCTGGACGGCGATACCGACTACCGGCTGCGTGCGCTGGATCGTGCCCGGATCTATCACTGGCCCGACGACGCCCGTGGCGAGGCGGTCCTGGCGGAAAGCTTCCGCCGCCTCGCCGGCGAGCCGGGGACCGCAACCGACGACCACACCCTCATGATCGAGGGACGCCGGATCGCCATCCGCCGGCAACGCGACGGCGTGCTCTGGGCGGATTTCGACGCGCTGTGCCGGGGCCCGCGCAGCCAGAACGACTACCTCGAGATCGCGCGCTGCTACCACAGCGTCCTGCTGTCCGGAGTGCCGGTGCTGGACCGGCGCGACGAGAACGCCGCGCGCCGGTTCGTGAACCTGGTCGACGTGTTCTACGACCGGTCGGTGAACCTGATCATGTCGGCGGCGGCGGCACCGGCGAAGCTCTATCGCGGTCGCCGCCTCGCCTTCGAGTTCCGCCGCACCGTCAGCCGGCTGGAAGAGATGCAGAGCCACGAGTACCTGGCCCGGCCACATCAGCCGTAGCTGCGTTGCCGGCGGATCCCCCCCGCGGGCAGGCGTTTGCCCCCGCAAGCCGGACTCCGGTGCCGCCCGGTCGGTGCACGCGTCGTGCGTTCACAGCGCGGCCGCGCCGGATGCCAGCCGCCCCAGCTCCCGCACGCCGACGGCCAGGGCGGCCGGCTCCGGCTGACCTTGCGCGCGGATGTCCCCGACCAGCCGCCGGAACCGCTCGAGCGCGTCGCGATTGGCGTCCATCCACGCCTCCAGCTGACCGTCCGTGAGCGGACGGTCTCGCGGGGCGTCGGCCAGCGCGCTGCGCACCAGGCTTGCGTATTGCCCGTACAGGTCTTCCCGCAGCCCGTTACGCGCCCGCGCCCGCCAGTGGTCGCTGGTGGACAGCTTGTCCACCTCCTCGACCAGCCAGTCCAGCCCCAGTTCGGCGGCCAGCCGGAAGTAGAGGCTGGCCACTCCCTGGACCGGCAGGTCGGTCTCGCCGGCGGCCGCGACGATGTCCAGCGCCGGAAACAGCGCCTCGAGCCCGGCCACGCGGCGCGCAACCTCGGCGGGTACCCGCGCCTCCTCGTAGCGCGATACCTCGGCCAGCCATTCCTGCGCATCATGCTCCGGCACCAGGTCCGGCCACGCCCGCGCCAGCTCCGATACGCCACCGGCATAGTGCTCAACCGCGGCGGAAACGTCCGCGGCGCTCTCGGGTCGCCCCAGGAACCAGCGCGTACCATGCTCCAGCAGCGAGCCGATCGCATTCATCATCTCCACCTGCAGGACTCCGTCCACCTGGCCGTCCAGCTGCTCCACGGCGGTCCACATGCTGCGCGCGTCGAAAATCTCCCGCGCGCAGGCATAGGCACGCGCCACCGCGGCGGCGCTGGCGCCCAGCTCGTCCTCGAGGCGCTGCGCGAAGGTCACTCCCATGCGGTTGATCATGCTGTTGGTCACCGCGTTGGCGATGATCTCCCGGCGCAGCCGGTGCGCGTACATCCAGTCGCGGAAACGGCCGGGCAAGGGCTCCGGGAAGTACAGCTCCAACTCGTGCTCCAGATACGGGTCCTCGGGAACGCTGGACTCCCGCAGGGCGTCGTACACGGCGATCTTGGCGTAGCACAGCAGGACCGCCAGCTCCGGGCGGCTGAGGCCGGTGTTGCGCGCCCGGCGCAGACTGAGCTCCTCCTCGTCGGGGAGGAACTCCAGCGCCCGGTCCAGCCCCGCCGTGGCCTCGAGCCGACCGATCAGGTACGCGTGCTCGTCCAGCTGGCCGGCGGCGTTCGCCTCCATCATGCTGATCGCCTGGGTCTGCAGGTAGTTGTCCCGCAGCACCAGCCCCGCCACCTGGTCGGTCATGTCCCGCAGCAGCCGGTCGCGTTCGGCCAGGGTCAGCAGGCCCTCTTCCAGGACCGCGTTGAACAGAATCTTGATGTTGACCTCGTGATCCGAGCAGTCCACTCCGGCCGAATTGTCGATGAAGTCGGTGTTCAGCCGTCCTCCGGCGAGCGCGTATTCGATGCGCCCGAGCTGGGTCATGCCCAGGTTGCCGCCCTCGCCCACCACGCGGCAGCGCAGCCGGGCACCGTCCACGCGTACGGCGTCATTGGCGCGGTCCCCCACGGCGAGGTTGGCCTCGTGACTGGCCTTGACGTAGGTGCCGATACCGCCATTCCAGAGCAGGTCCACGGGCGCGCACAGGATCGCCCGGATGAGCTCCTGCGGTGTCAGCAACTCGGCATCGACGTCCAGGACGCGACGCATCTCGGGAGTCAGGCGTATGGACTTGGCGCTGCGCGGGAACACCCCGCCGCCATGCGAGATCCGGTCGCCGTCGTAGTCGCTCCAGGCGGAGCCCGGCGTGTCGAACAGGCGCTTGCGTTCGGCGAAGCCGGCCTCCGGGTCCGGGTCGGGATCGACGAAGATGTGACGGTGGTTGAACGCGGCCACCAGCCGGATCCCCTTCGACAGCAGCATGCCGTTGCCGAACACGTCGCCGGACATGTCGCCGATTCCGACCGCGGTGAAAGGCTCGCTGTCGAGATCATGGCCCATCTCCCGGAAGTGGCGGCGTACGGATTCCCAGGCCCCGCGGGCGGTAATCGCCATCGCCTTGTGGTCGTAACCGCTGGAACCCCCGGAGGCGAACGCGTCGCCCAGCCAGAAGCCGTACTCGTGCGCGATGCTGTTGGCGATGTCGGAGAAGCTCGCGGTGCCCTTGTCGGCGGCCACCACCAGGTACGGGTCGTCGTCGTCCAGCCGCACCAGCTCGGGCGGCGAAACGCAGTCGTCCCCGATGTAGTTGTCGGTGAGGTCCAGCAAGCTGCGCATGAAAGTGCTGTAGCAGGCGATCACCTCCTGCTGCACCGCTTCGCGATCCCCGTCTTCCGGCAGCTGCTTGCAGACGAAGCCGCCCTTGGCCCCGACCGGCACGATCACCGCGTTCTTGACCATCTGAGCCTTCATCAGGCCCAGCACCTCGGTGCGGAAATCCTCACGCCGGTCGGACCAGCGGATACCGCCGCGGGCCACCTTGCCGCCACGCAGGTGAACGGCCTCGACCGCCGGCGAGTAGACGAAGATCTCGTAACGCGGGCGGGGCTCCGGGAGCTGCGGGATGGTCTCGGGGTCGAGCTTGACCGAGATCGCCGCCTTGGGCCCGCCGTCCGCCGCGGTCTGGAAATAGTTGCTCCGCACGGTGGCGCGGACGACGTGCAGGAATCCCCGCAGGATGCGGTCGTGGTCGGCGCTGGCGACGCGGTCCAGGGCGTCGTCGAGCGCCTGCGCCAGCGCCAGGCAGTCGCGCTCGCGGTTTTCCGTGGCGGACGGGTCGAAGCGCCGCTCGAACAGCTCCACCAGGTGCGTGCCCACGGGCGCATGCTCGGCGAGGGTCTGCTCCATGTAGCTCTGGCTGAAGCTGACGCCGGTCTGCAGCAGGTACTTGCAGTACATCCGCAGCACGCTGACCTGGCGCCAGGTCAGCCCGGCCAGCAGGGTGAGCCGGTTGAAGCCGTCGTTCTCGATGCCGCCCTGCCAGACCCGGGCGAAAGCCTCTTCGAAAGCGGTCCGGGCGTCGTCGACCGCCACCGGCTGGTCGCAGTGCAGGGTGAAATCGTGCAGCCAGAGGGGGTCACTGCCGCCGGGATGAATCTCGTACGGGTGCTCGCTGAGAACCCGCAGCCCCATGTTCTCCAGCACCGGCAGCACGTCGGACAGGTACAGCTGCTCCCCCGCCTGCAGCAGCTTGAGGCCCAACCGATCCCCGTTGCCCGTGCGCGAGCGATACAGGTGCATCTGCAAGCCGCCGGTGCCGCGCAGGGCCTCGGCACGCCCGATGTCCGCGACTGCCTCGGCTGCGGTGAAGTCCTCGCAGTAGCCTGCCGGGAATGCCCTCGCGTAGCGCCGGTACAGCGCGGCCACGCCGTCCTCGCCGTGGCGGCGCACAAGCGCGGTCCAGAGCTCGTCCTGCCAGGTGCGCACGGCGTCCACCACGCTCGCCTCAATGCCTGCCACCTCCGGCGACGGCGCTTCCGGATCGCGGCAGCGTACGATCACGTGCACCCGCGCCAGCGGCGAATCCCCGATCTGCACCGTGGACTCGGCATCGTGCCCGTCCAGCAGGCTGCACAGGAGGGATTCAACGCGTTCGCGCACTTCCCGCTGGTAGCGGTCGCGCGGGACGAACACCAGGCAGGAATAGAAGCGGCCATAGGGGTCGCGGCGCAGGAACAGCCGGGTGCGCTGACGCTCCTGCAGGTTGAGGATGCCAGTGCTGATCTCGAGCAGCTCCACGTCGGAGGCCTGGAACAGCTCGTCTCGGGGAAGCGTGTCGATGATGTTGAGCAGCGTGCGCCCGGCGTGACTGGTCGGCCGCAGGCCCGAGGCGCGCATGACCCGTTCCACCTTGCCCCGCAGCAGCGGGATCCCCCGCGGACTGCGGTGGTAGGCGCGGGCAGTGTACAGGCCCAGCAGGCGGCTTTCCCCGACGACCCCGCCACGGGTGTCGAAGCGCTTGACCGCGATGCTGTCCAGGTAGGAAGCACGGTGCACCGTCGAGCGGGAATCCGCCTTGGTCAGCACCAGCAGCGTCCCCTCGCTGGGCGCGGTGCCCAAGCCGTGCGGCAGAACCCGCTCGGCCTGCGTGACGCGGCTCTCCGGCCGGCACAGCACGCCCAGCGCGCTGCCGCGATCGAGCCGCAGCTGCTGCCGGCCGTCCTCCTCGTGCAAGTCGTAGTCCGCGAACCCGACGAAGGTGAAATGATCTTCCGCCACCCAGTCCAGGAACGCCACCACCTCGCGCAGCGCCACCGGATCGACGCCGGGCGTGCCCTCCAGGCCCTGGCACAGTGACAGCACGCGACTGCGCATCGGCTGCCACTGTTCGACCGCGATCTTGACGTCGGCCATCACCGACTCCAGCTCTTCGCGGACCTTCCCGAACTCGACCCCTTCCGGCGGACGTGAGATCTCGACGTGGATGAAGGATTCCAGCGGCCCTGCGCCGGAGCTGCTTCCGGCCTCGACCACCTCCCGCAGGCGACCCTCGCTGTCGCGCTGGACGGAAAGGATGGGATGGAGAGTCAGGTCGACGGTCAGCCCCAGGCGCTGAAGCGCCGCCAGGGTCGAATCCAGGAGGAACGGACGGTCGTCGTTGACCATCTCCACCACGGTGTCCGCGGAGGTCCAGCCGTGGGTCCGCTCCTCGGGGCGGAAAACCCGCACGATCGGGCGCCCCGGGGTGCGCACCGAGCCAAACTGGCGGTGGCCGAGCGCGGCCGCGTAGAGATCCGCCGCCGGTCGGGAAAGCATGTCGTCTTCCGGCACCGGGCGGAAGTACTCGCGCAGGAACGCCAGCACCGGTTCGGGATCGGTCGCGCGGAACTGTTCGCGCGCCATTGCCAGGATTTCCTCGAGCAGCGTGCTCTTTCGGCTCGCGATCGTGACAGACAAGCTGCCTCCCTCTAACACGCGGCCACCGCATGCCAGGTACGCAATTGTCTGGCGGGTCCCTGAAAGACATCTCCCGCACTTTCCAGGGTCGCCAACTCCGGCGCGTGTCCCGCGCCGGAGCGCGGGAAATCCGAGTGGATCGGAGCCTCCCCGGGGCAGCCGCGCCGGTCCGGATACCAACCCGGTCAGCATACCGGCTGCGGGTTGTTGCGCCAAAGTCGGCCGGACGGACAAGGCAAAGCGGGCGAGTGACGGACCGGGGCGCTCCGCCAGCGGTGTCCCCGGAACGGCCGCGGCTCCTGCTACTCGGACACCGCGTCCGGCTGGGTCTCCGGCGTGGCGGCCTGGAACGAGGCCAGCGTCATGCAGTTGCGGTAGATGCTGCGTACGCTCGGGTAGCGCGACAGGTCATAATCGAGCTCGATCGCGTCGTGTACCTGCGGGACCAGGCACACGTCCGCGACCGTCGGGTACTCGCCATGGCAGAACCCGCCCGTGTCGGAGCTCTTCGAGAGCAGGATCTCCGCGGCGTCGAGGCCCTCCGTGACCCAGTGGTTGTACCACAGCCGGATCTTGCGTTGGCTCAGCTTCATCTGGTCGCGCAGCAGCGACTGGACCCGCAGGTTGTTCAGCGGCTGGATGTCGGACGCGAACAGCTGCGCCAGGGAGCGTACCCGGGCCCGGCCGGCCAGGTCGCGCGGCAGCAGCGGTCGGGTCGGGTAGGCTTCCTCCAGGTACTCGATGATGGCGAGCGACTGCGTGATCACCAGGTCCTCGTCCACCAGGACCGGTGCCAGGCCCTGGGGATTCACGGCCCGGAACTGGGGAGAGTTCTGGTCCCCTCCGTTCTGCCCGCGGAGATTGATGAAGCGGGATTCGTAGGTGAGCCCCTTCAGATTCAGGGCGATTCGAACGCGCTGCGCCGCGATGCTCCTGTAGTAGGTATACAGCTCCATGCTGGGATCCCCATGCTGTCGACTGTTCCGCACGCGGCCGGGATGGCCGGGCCGGCTGCAGCGGCGCGGGGATCTCCCGGCATGCAGACGGCGCCGTCGGCGCGTGCACGGAGGCGCGCCATTGGCGCCCCCGGCGGCGGGGATCATCCGGTTCCTGCCGGACGCCTCCCCGGGCTCGCCCCGCTCCGCACGCGGGATGCCGGGAATGCTCCGGCCCGTTCGGCAGGTTTCTTGCCCCGGCAAGGGCCGGGGCCGCCCCAGCCGCTTGCGGAACTCCCGGGGAAGCGGGGCGAAGGGAAGTTGGCGCGCCCGGGAGGATTCGAACCCCCGACCTCTTGGTTCGTAGCCAAGTGCTCTATCCAACTGAGCTACAGGCGCAATCCGGTCCGGCGCGTGATTATCCGAATGCCCACCGGGCGTGTCAAGCTGGCGCGGCGGCCCCCATAGGGATCAAGCAGTAAGCACGGGCCCGGGCGCCCCGGGACCGGGGCGGCGCGCAGCCGGCGGCGAGTCGGCCGTCAGCACGGGGGATGACTCGAGCCGGAATATTTCGACTGGAGCGGATGACCGTGGTACGTGCCGGCTGAAAGCCGTTCGGCTTCTGGAAGAGCCGTAAGTGAGGCACGGACGGGGGCGAGCACATCGGAAGGCTGCGCCCCTGAGCGTTGGACGAATCTCCCGCCTTCAGACCGGGGAGGAGCCAGCCCCGCTACGCTCGAAAGCCACAAGCACAGCGGCCAACGACGACCGCAAGCGGCGATCACTCGGCCGGGGACACGGCCACCCCTTCATCCACGGGGGCCGGGGCCTCCGATGCAGGGTTCACCGCCTGCTCCTCGCGCATCCAGAAGCGGAGCACCAGGACGGCGGCGAGTGCGCTGGTCATGACCACCGGCACCCACACCACCAGGCCGCCCAGATTCTGGTCCACCATGTAGCCCACCGGCCAAGCCCAGTGATGTCTGGCGATGGCGCTGTAGAGCTGGCGCGGGGTAAACATGACGTAGAAGCCCAGCAGCATCTGCGGCAGCATCACCGCCCACAGGGTCATGATGCGGCGCCCGTACGACGTTCTCGTCGCATGGGGCGCAAGTATGAACCACCAGAAGCAGACCCCCTCCATCAGCATGGTAGCGTGCATCAAGTCAGACACCGCGCCGTGGGTCACGGCCAGATCGAGAATCTTCGGCGTGAGCCAGAAGACGACCATGCCGAGAAACGCAATAGGGGCAACCAGTGGGGCCTGCATGAATTCCCACAGGCCGCGCAGGCTGTGCGCCGGCGGGCTCAGCGCACGCCGCAGCCAGTGCGGGACCCCGGCAGCAAGCTCGGGCACCGGCGCGGCAAGCACCAGCAGTATGGGCACCCAGTCGTAGAGGGCCAAGCTCTGCGCCCGGTTCGCCCAAAAGAGGTGGGGCGACAGCGCGTTGAGTGGACCCTGCAGGACGCCATAGGTCAGTGTCGCGGCGCCCAGGAAGCTCACCGCCTTGCCGATGTGGAGCGCTGCACCTTGCGTCCGACGCGCCCAGAGTCCGCGAGCGTAGAGCGCCACGGCCAGCAGGCAGCCTCCGACAATCAGCGGCGACACGGCCCACATTCGCCACAACTGGTCAACGTGAAGGATGGGGCCCTGGGCGGCGTGCGCCGGCGGACCCCAACTCACCCATGAGAGCAGCCCCGCGAAAGCAAGGCGGCGCTGGAACGAAGAGTCGAAACGGATCAGTTGGCCCGGCTTCATAAGCGAGGATGGTATTGCATCGGGAAACGGCTTCCGGCTGATCACGACCGGCCGTGGTATACCACGCAGGGACTCGCCGGGGGACCATAGGTGCGAGACGCGTCGGATCAAGCAGCCGGATTAGTAGATTACCACTCCCGCCGCTGACTGACTATTGCGCTGATTCCGGCCGCCGATTTCACGCGGAACCGACCACTGTTCGGAGCGTAGCCACGCCCGTGTCAGCGTGTCTGCTCACTCACTCCGTGTTGCTCGCGTCAATCGCGGCGAGCGACGCTTTTGCATGGACTCGCCTTTGAACGCGATGCGATAGACGCTGTGGACAAGGCGGTCGACTGCACAGGCCGCCTGCCCGAGAGGGGAAGACCGGCCCCGCAAGCGTGGGACGCACAACGAACTGGGGCACCGATTTGGGGGGCGACCCATGGAACGCCTTTGGTAACGCATTGTTACGAAAGACATTTCCTTCGAACAATGGCGGAGAGAGGGATTACTCGGGCCCTTGGCCCTCGCCCCGCCGGGGCCGGCGCCTGACAGCGCCGTTCCGGATCGCTGCGCGATCCGGTCGAACGGGACCGATTATCGCGAAAAAGGCGCTTCCCTGCCCTTTTTCGGTTCGCCGGGTCCGGCGCGTGTCCGGACCCGGCTCCGCCCGCGCAGGCACGGCGTGCCTGCGCGGCGACGGGACCTCCCTGTCCCGCACACTGAGCTTCGAGGGTTCGAATCCAGCCTTCTATACATCTTCCCCGAGGGGGGCCTGCGACCCCCCTCGGGGAAGATGGCGGAGAGAGAGGGATTACTCGGGCCTCGCGGCCCTCGCCCCGGCGGGGCCGGTGCCTGACAGCGCCGTTCCGGATCGCTGCGCGATCCGGTCGAACCCCGAATATTCGAGCTTCGAGGGTTCGAATCCGGCCTTCTATCATCTTCCCCGAAGGGGGTCTGACGACCCCCTTCGGGGAAGATGGCGGAGAGAGAGGGATTCGAACCCTCGAAGGGTGATTAACCCTTACTCCCTTAGCAGGGGAGCGCCTTCAGCCACTCGGCCATCTCTCCGCGGTTCCGGCTCGCTGGAGCGAATTAGCATACTTGCCGCACCGGGTCCGGTAAAGCACGCCGGCGCCAGGGGCTACAACCCCGGGCCCGGGACACCGTCGTCGTCGCGTTCTTCGCCGGACTCCTGTTCGCGCTTGATCCGTTGGTAGATCTCCTCGCGGTGTACCGAAACGTTCTTCGGCGCGTTCACTCCGATCCGCACCTGGTTGCCCTTCACGCCCAGGACCGTAATGGTCACGTCATCTCCGACCATTACCGTTTCACCCACGCGCCTGGTCAGAATCAGCATCGTCCCTCTCCTCGGGTCATAACCTGCCAAAGGCGTGCGCCCGGCGGCCGCAACGGCCGCAGCGCACGGCTCCCGCTCTTTCCGGCTTCCCGCGCAACTACTCCTTGTCCAGCTCGAAGCCACGGTGCAGGGCGCGAACCGCAAGCTCAAGATACTTCTCGTCTACCACGACGGAAACCTTGATCTCCGAGGTCGAAATCATCCGGATGTTGATGCCCTCCCGGGAGAGCAGCTCGAACATCTTGCTGGCAATGCCGGCGTGGGAATGCATGCCCACCCCCACCAGGGAAACCTTCACAATGTCCGGATCGCCGGAAATCTCCCGCGCTTCCAGTTCACCGGCCTGCTTGCGGAGTATCTCCAGCGCCTGCTCGTAATCCTTGCGATGAACGGTGAACGTGAAATCGGTGGTGCTGCCGTCCTTGGACACGTTTTGGACAATCATGTCCACTTCGATGTTCGCATCCGAGATGGGGCCGAGTATCCGGTAGGCAACCCCGGGGCGGTCGGACACGCCCTGTACGGTCAGCTGCGCCTCGTCCCGGTTGAACGCGATGCCGGATATTACGACCTCTTCCACGTCACTGTCCTCAGTCGTGATCAGTGTCCCTTCGCCTTCCTCGAAGCTCGAAAGCACGCGCAGGGGAACATTGTACTTGCCCGCCAGCTCGACCGAGCGATTCTGCAGCACCTTGGCGCCGAGGCTCGACATCTCCAGCATCTCCTCGAAGGTGATGCGGTCGAGCTTGCGGGCCCGTGGCACCACCCGGGGGTCGGTGGTGTAGACGCCGTCGACGTCGGTGTAGATCTGGCACTCGTCCGCTTCCAGGGCCGCCGCAAGGGCCACGGCGGTGGTGTCGGAGCCGCCGCGGCCAAGCGTGGCAATGTTGCCATGCTCGTCCACGCCCTGGAAACCGGCAACCACCACGATGCGTCCGGCGTCGAGGTCGGCCCGTACCCGCTCGGGATCGATGCGCAGGATGCGCGCCTTGGTGTGCGCGCTGTCGGTCACGATCGGTACCTGCGCCCCGGTGTACGAGCGTGCCTCGTGTCCCCGGTCGACCAGGGCCATCGCCAGCAGCGCGATGGTGACCTGCTCGCCGGTCGCTACCAGCACGTCGTACTCGCGCGGCGCCGGATGCGGCGAAACCTGCCCGGCGAGCTCGATCAGCCGGTTCGTCTCGCCGCTCATCGCGGACACCGTCACCACCACGTCGTTGCCGCGATCCCGGGTGGCGATCACGCGCTCGGCCACGGCCCCGATGCGTTCGACGCTGCCGACCGAGGTCCCGCCGTATTTCTGTACGATCAATGCCATCTGTTATAACAGCCGAAGTTGAAGACCTTAGCACCCGCCTGCCGGGGCGAAAAGCGGAGCGCGGGCGGGTCGCTCAAACATCGCCCTGGCCGGCAGCCGCCAGGCGCTCGCGCACCCAGTCGGCGACGCCCTCGAGCGCCCGATCGAGCCCGGCGGGGTCGCCGCCGCCGGCCTGGGCCATGTCCGCCCGGCCGCCGCCGCGACCGCCGATCCGCCCCGCGACCGCGTTGACCAGGTCGTCCGCGCGCAGGCGCTCCACCGCATCGCGCGTGACCCCCGCCACCAGGATCACCTTGTCGTCGCGGACCGTGCCCAGCACCACCGCCGCGGTCCCCAGCTTGTTGCGCAGCTGGTCGACCGCGTTGCGCAGGGTACGCGCGTCGGCGCCGTCGAGGCGCGAGGCCACGACCCGGATGCCCTCGACCTCGCGGGCCTCGGAGGCGAGGTCCGTACCCTGGCCCGAAGCCAGGCGCGCCTTGAGGCGCGCGACCTCCTTCTCCAGGGCACGCGTCTGCTCCAGCAGCTGGCGCACCCGGTCCACGAGCTGGTCGGGCGGGCTTCGGGTGACCGCGGCCAATTCTTCGAGCGTGGCCTGCTGCTGCCCGATCCAGCGCAGCGCCCCGGCCCCGGTTACCGCCTCGACGCGGCGCACGCCCGCGGAGACGCCGCCCTCGGCGGTAATCTTGAAAATCCCGATGTCGCCGGTGCGGCCGACGTGCGTGCCGCCGCACAGCTCGGTGGAGAAATCGCCCATGCGCAGCACCCGGACCTGGTCGTCGTACTGCTCGCCGGCCAGGGCGAGCGCGCCCGCCTCGATGGCCTGCGGATAGGGCATGATGCGCGTCTCCACCGGCACGTTGGCGCGGATCTCGCGGTTGACCAGCGCCTCGATCTCCTCGATCTGGGCCGGTGTCAGCGGCTCGAAGTGGGAGAAGTCAAAGCGCAGGCGCTCCGGCTCGACCAGCGAGCCCTTCTGCGCCACGTGTTCGCCCAGCACGCGCCGCAACGCGGCGTTGAGCAGGTGCGTGGCGGAATGGTTGCGCCGGGTGGCATCGCGCCGCGACTCGTCCACCCGCGCCCGCAGCCCGTCCCCGCTGCGCAGGCGCCCCTCCAGCACCGTACCGAAATGACCGAACACGCCGCCGCCCTGCTTGCGCGTGTCCTCCACCTCGAACCGCCCGCCGTCGCCGTGGAGCATGCCGCGATCACCGACCTGGCCGCCGGACTCCGCGTAGAACGGGGTGCGCGCCAGCACCACCATCCCGCTCTGCCCGGTCTCCAGCGACTCCACCCGGTCGCCGTCCCGGTACAGGGCGAGCACCTCGGACTCGTCCCGGGTGCGCTGGTAGCCGCTGAACTCCGTGGGCTGGTCCACGTCCACCCGGTGACTGTAGGCCACCCCGAACCGGCTTGCGGCCCGGGCGCGCTCGCGCTGCCGGGACATCTCCGCCTCGAAGCCGCGATAGTCGACCTCGAGACCCCGCTCGCGCGCCACGTCAGCGGTCAGGTCGACCGGGAAGCCGTAGGTGTCGTAGAGCCGGAACACGGTCTCGCCCGGGAGGGTCTTTCCGGACAGCCCCCCGATGGCCTTCTCCAGCAGCGTCATGCCCTGCTCGAGGGTTTCCGCAAAGCGCTCCTCCTCCTGGAGCAGGACGCGCCGGGCCAGCTCGGCGCCGCGGCGCAGCTCCGGGAAGGCGTCTCCCATCTCCTCCACCAGCGTCGCCACCAGCCGGTGGAAGAAGGGCTGCCGCACCCCCAGCTTGTAGCCGTGCCGGATGGCGCGCCGGATGATGCGCCGCAGCACGTAGCCGCGGCCCTCGTTCGAGGGCATCACGCCGTCCACGATCAGGAACGCGCCGGCGCGGATATGGTCGGCGATCACCTTGAGCGAGCTGTTGTTCGGGTCGCGCACCCCGGTGAGCTCCTGCGCCGCCCCGATCAGGTGCCGGAACAGGTCGATCTGGTAGTTGTCGTGCACCCCCTGCATCACCGCGGCGATGCGCTCCAGGCCCATGCCGGTGTCCACCGATGGCCGCGGCAGGGGCTCCATATTGCCCTGCGCGTCGCGCTGGTACTGCATGAACACCAGGTTCCAGATCTCAATGAAGCGGTCGCCATCCTCTTCCGGCGTGCCCGGCGGCCCGCCGGGAATCCCCGGGCCGTGATCGTAGAAGATCTCGGAGCACGGCCCGCAGGGCCCGGTGTCGCCCATCGCCCAGAAGTTGTCCTTCTCGCCGATGCGCGCGAAACGCTCGGGGTCGACGCCGATCTCCTCGAGCCAGATGCCCGCGGCCTCGTCGTCCTGCTCGAACACGGTCACCCAGAGCCGCTCGGGGGGCAGCTCCAGCTCGCCCGTGAGGTACTCCCAGGCGTAGCGGATGGCCTCACGCTTGAAGTAGTCGCCGAAGCTGAAGTTGCCCAGCATCTCGAAGAACGTGTGATGGCGCGCCGTGTAACCGACGTTCTCGAGATCGTTGTGCTTGCCCCCGGCGCGCACGCACCGCTGCGAGCTGGCGGCGCGCACGTAGCCGCGCCGCTCGTTGCCGAGGAACACCTCCTTGAACGGCACCATGCCCGCATTGGTGAACAGCAGCGTGGGATCGTTCGCGGGGACGAGCGAGCTGCTCGGCACGATCTCGTGACCGCGCTCGCGGAAGAAGCTCAGGAAACTCTCTCGGATCTCGGCGCTGCTGATCATCGGACGTGTTGCACTCGAGCGACGGATTTGCGGACACAGTCCCACCGGCCCGACGCCGGGGTGGGGTGAAACCAGTATCCCGCCAGTATAACAGGCACGCTTCCGGGGAGGTCCGCCGGGAAGGCCGCGCCCGCCGGGCGGCGGTCGGCCCCGCCATGCCGCCCTCAGAAATCCCGGCGCAGCGCCCGGCGGATCTGTTCCGTGCTGAACCCGCGACGCTGCAGAAAACGTGCCTGGCGGGCCCACTCGGCGTAGCTGTCCGGCAGCGCCGGGCCGAAGCGCTTGCGCCGGACGCCCTCGAGCTGCTCCAGCCAGGCCGCGTCGTCAGGATCGAGGGACTCGCGGATCAGGCTCTCGGCAACCCCGCGCCCGGCCAGCTCCCGCCACAGCTTCAGCGGGCCGTCGCCGCGCGCGCTGCGGGTGGCGAGGAAGCTCTCCACGAAGCGCCGCTCGTCCTGCAGGCCGTCGGCCTGCAGGACCCCGAGCACCTCCTCGACGAGGTCTTCGGGATAGCCTCGGCGCAACAGCCGCCCGCGCAGCTCGGCAACCGCGTATTCGCGCCGCGCGAGCAGCCGCAGGGCGGCGGAGCGGACCTCGTCCGGGTCCGCCTCAGCCGGCGCCTTCTTCCGCCTCGACCCGGTCACCGGGGGCGGCTCCGTTGCCCGGAAGCAGCTTCTCCCGGATCGCCCGCTCCACCTCGGCCGCGGCATCGGGGTGCTCGCGGAAGTACTGCCGGGCATTCTCCTTGCCCTGCCCGATGCGGTCGCCGTTGTAGCTGTACCAGGCGCCGGATTTCTCGATCAGCCCGTGCTTCGCGCCCATGTCGATGATCTCCCCCTCGCGCGAGATGCCCTCGCCGTAGAGGATCTCGAACTCCGCCTGGCGGAACGGCGGCGCCATCTTGTTCTTGACCACCTTGACCCGGGTCTCGTTGCCGACCACCTCGTCGCCGCGCTTGATCGATCCCACGCGACGGATGTCCAGGCGCACCGAGGAATAGAACTTCAGGGCATTGCCGCCGGTCGTGGTCTCCGGGTTGCCGAACATCACGCCGATCTTCATCCGGATCTGGTTGATGAAGATCACCATGCAGTTGGAGCGCTTGATGTTGGCGGTGAGCTTGCGCAGCGCCTGGGACATCAGGCGCGCCTGCAGGCCCACGTGCGAGTCGCCCATCTCGCCCTCGATTTCGGCCTTGGGCGTGAGCGCGGCCACCGAGTCCACCACCACCACGTCCACGGCCCCGGAGCGCACCAGCATGTCGGTGATCTCGAGTGCCTGCTCGCCGGTGTCCGGCTGCGAGACCAGCAGCTCTTCCACGTTCACCCCGAGCTTGCCCGCGTAGACCGGGTCCAGGGCGTGCTCGGCATCGACGAACGCCGCCGTGCCGCCGCCGCGCTGGGCCTCCGCCACCACCTGCAGGGTCAGGGTGGTCTTGCCGGAGGACTCCGGGCCGTACACCTCGACCACCCGGCCCCGCGGCAGACCGCCGATTCCGAGCGCGATGTCCAGGCCCAGCGAGCCGGTCGAGACCGAGGCCACGTCGGCCGCGACCTGGCTGTCGCCCAGGCGCATCACCGACCCCTTTCCGAACTGCCTCTCGATCTGGCCCAGCGCCGCCGCGAGAGCCTTCTTGCGATTCTCGTCCATTGCTGACTTCCCAAGCGTGGTGATCGGTGCGCCTCCGTCCCCTGCCCGTCCTTCGCTTCGCCCGGAGACCAGTCGCTCGGGCACCCCGGCGTCCGCGCCGGGAGGGACCGCTACGCCGATGCATTATCACACAGATGACGGATGTCACCCACCCGCCCCGGCGTCGCCGGCCGGCGACGTTATTCCGGGGTCATCCCTTCCCCCGGCCACTCGCCCATACCCGGTCTCAGGCGCGCGCCACGGTGCCTTCAGCTCCCCGCGCGAGGCGGATCAGGCCTGCCAGTGCGGTTACCACGGAGGCGGCCCGCACCGCCTCGCGGTCGCCGTCGAAATGCTGCCGGACGCTGTCCCGCGCGCCGCCGCGGGAGGCCCAGGCGAAGCACACCGTGCCGACCGGCTTGTCCGGCGTGCCGCCGGCGGGCCCCGCGATGCCGCTGATGGCCACGCTGAAGTCGGCATGGCTGCGGGCCAGGGCGCCCTCGGCCATGGCGTTCGCCACCGCCCGGCTCACCGCACCCTCGCTCTCCAGCAGCGCCCCGGGTACGCCCAGCAGCTCGGTCTTGGCGGCGTTGCTGTAGCTCACCAGGCCACGCTCGAACCAGGCGGAGCTGCCGGCACGGTCGGTGAGCACCTTCGCCACCCAGCCGCCGGTGCAGGACTCGGCGGTGGCCACCCGCAGGCCCCGCGGCTCCAGGATGCCCGCCAGCTCTGCCACCAAAGCGGCCATTTCGTCGTGCGCCATACGGTCTCCGGTGCGGGTTCTTGCCCCGCATGCAGTACAGTATTAACTTCGATCCGCCATGCCGGCGGCAGCCCTATAACCATAGCAGTTGCGCATGCCCGATCAGGCCCCCGAACAGCACACGCCCGTGATGCGCCAGTACCTGCGCATCAAGGCGGAGCATCCGGACGTGCTCCTGCTCTACCGCATGGGCGACTTCTACGAGCTGTTCTACGACGACGCGCGCCGGGCGGCACGCCTGCTGGACATCACCCTGACCAGCCGTGGCCAGTCGGCGGGCGAAGCCATCCCCATGGCCGGCGTCCCGGTCCATTCCGTGGACAGCTACCTCGCCCGGCTGCTGCGCCTGGGGGAGTCGGTCGCCATCTGCGAGCAGATCGGCGACCCGGCGACCTCGAAAGGCCCCGTCGAGCGCCGTGTGACCCGCATCGTCACGCCCGGGACGGTCACCGACGAGGCTCTGCTCGAGGAGCGGCGCGACAATCTGCTGGTCTGCCTGGCACCGGCGGGCGAGCGCTGGGGCGTCGCCTCGCTCGAGCTCAGCGGCGGCCGCTTCACGGTGCTGGAGCTGGAAAGCGCGGAGGCGCTGCTGGCCGAGGTCGAACGGCTGCACCCGGCGGAGCTGCTGGCGCCGGAGGACGCGGCCCTGCCGCCGTCGCTGGCCGAGCACCGCGGCCTGCGCCGGCGACCGCCCTGGCACTTCGAGGAGGACGCGGCCCGCCGCCTGCTGTGCGCACAGTTCGGCACGCGGGACCTGGCGGGCTTCGGCTGCGAGCACCTGGCCCTGGCGGTGGCGGCGGCCGGCTGCCTGCTGCAGTACGTCCAGGACACCCAGCGCACCGCGCTGCCCCATCTGCGGGGCCTGCGCACCGAGCTGCGCGACGAGGCGGTGATCCTGGACCTCGCGACCCGGCGGAACCTGGAGCTCGAGCGCAACCTGGCGGGCGGTCGCGACAACACGCTCGCCGCGGTGCTCGACCGCACGGCGACCGCCATGGGCAGCCGCGAGCTGCGTCGCTGGATCAACCGTCCGCTGCGCGACCACGAGGCGCTGCGCCTGCGCCACGCCGCCGTCGGTGCGTTGCAGGACGCCGGGCGGTACGAGCCGCTGCAGCAGCAGCTGCGGGCCATCGGCGACCTCGAGCGGATCCTGGCCCGGGTCGCGCTGGGCTCCGCCCGCCCGCGCGACCTCAGCGCGCTGCGCGCCGGCCTGGACGCTGTCCCCGCGCTGGCGGACTCGCTGGCCGGGATCGACAGCCCGCGCCTGGCCCGGCTGGCCGGGGACCTCGGTGACCACGCCGCGCTGGCGGCCATGCTGCACCGCGCCGTGGCACCCGAGCCGCCGCCGCTGGCCCGCGACGGCGGGGTCATCGCCGAGGGCTACGATGCCGATCTGGACGAGCTGCGCGCGCTGTCGGGCAACGCCGACCAATACCTGCTCGACCTGGAGGTCCGCGAGCGGCAGCGTACCGGCATTCCCAACCTGCGGGTCAGCTACAACCGGGTCCACGGCTATTACATCGAGGTGACCCGGGCGCAGGCGGCCCAGGTGCCCGAGGACTACATCCGGCGCCAGACGCTCAAGAACACCGAGCGCTATCTTACCGCCGAGCTCAAGGGCTTCGAGGAGCGCGTGCTGAGTGCGCGGGAGAAGGCGCTGGCGCGGGAGAAGCAGCTCTACGGGGAGCTGCTGGAGTCGCTGCGGCCACAGATCCCGGCGCTGCAGCAGACCGCGGCCGCGCTGGCCGAGCTGGACGTGCTGGCGAACCTCGCCGAGCGCGCCCGCACCCTGGACCTGGTCGCCCCGGAGTTGGTCGACGAGCCCGGGCTCCGGATCGAGGCGGGCCGTCACCCGGTGGTGGAACGGACCACCGGGGAGCCCTTCGTACCCAACGACCTCCGCCTCGACGACGCCCGCCGCATGCTGGTGGTGACCGGCCCCAACATGGGCGGCAAGTCCACCTACATGCGCCAGGTGGCGCTGATCGCGCTGATGGCCTGCATGGGCAGCTACGTCCCCGCCCGCGCGGCCACGCTGGGTCCGATCGACCGCATCTTCACGCGCATCGGCGCGGCCGACGATCTCGCCTCGGGCCGCTCCACCTTCATGGTGGAAATGACCGAGACCGCGGGCATCCTGCACGGCGCCAGCGACCGCAGCCTGGTGCTGATGGACGAGATCGGGCGCGGCACCAGCACCTACGACGGCGTCTCGCTGGCACGCGCCTGCGCCGAGTACCTGGCCGCCGAGATCGGCGCCTTCACGCTGTTCGCCACCCACTATTTCGAGCTGACCGGCCTCGCCGACGAGTACCCCGGGATCGACAACGTGCACCTGGACGTGGCCGAGCACGGCGAGCGGCTGGTATTCCTGCACGCCGTGCGCGACGGGCCCGCCGACCGCAGCTACGGCCTCCACGTGGCGGCCCTGGCCGGGGTCCCGCCGCAGGTCGTGGAGCGGGCCCGTGCCTACCTCGACGCGCTGGAGCACGCGCGGCCGGCGCTGCCGCCGGAGGCGCCGCGGGCGAGCCCGCAGCTGCCGCTGTTCGATCCCGCCGAGCACCCGGTGGTGGGCGCCCTGAGGGAGACCGACCCGGACGACCTCAGCCCGCGCCGGGCGCTGGATACGCTGTACCGGCTGCGCCGGATGCTGGACGAGGGCGAGGGCTAGCGGGCCTGCGGCGCGAAACGGCCCTCGCGCAGGAACCCGGCCACGGCGCGCGCGACCCGGGGCGTGAACAGCAGGCCCATGTGCGTAGCGCGCACCTCGAGGCGGTCACTCGCCCCGGCCAGCCTGGTCTCCGCCAGCGCGACGGTGCCGTCATGCGGCACCGGCATGCGATTGCCGGAAAGGCGCCCCGGCCCGGCTCCCAGCGTGCCCGCGATCACCCCCAGCTCGCGCCGGCCGTCCCACTCCGGCACGTTTCCGTCCAGCCCGCCGCGCCAGCTCCGGCCCAGCATCCAGCGTCCGAGCGGCCGACGACGCAGCCGCTCCGCCGAGCTGCTGCCGGTCACCGGGGATCCCAGCAGCACCACCCGTCCCGGCTTCGCCGGCGGGTAGCGCTCGTACAGGTAGAGCAGCACGATGCCGCCCAGGCTGTGCGCGACGTAGTGCACCACCGGCGCGTCGATCCGCTCGACGAATTGCGCCAGCCGGGCCGCGTTCTCGGCCGGGCCGCGCCGCACCGAGCGGTAGCGGAAATGCCGCACCCGGTAACCCGCGCGGCGCAGGCGGCGGCCCAGCACCAGCATGTCGAGCCCGGTCATCCACAGGCCGTGCACCAGCACCACCGCCTGGTCTTCCGCGAGGGTCACGGGGTCCGCCGCAGGCAGTGCCGGATCGCCCGCCGATTGGTCTCCGAGGCTGCCCGCGCCAGCGCCTCGGGACCGGGCAGCCAGGCCCATTGCGTGTGCTCGGCGGGGTTCAGGCGCGGCCGGAAGGCGCGCCGCGCCGGCAGGTGGAACACGTGCTCGAGATTGGTCCGCAGGCTGGCGGCGTAGCGGTGGCGCCAGGCCGGCAGGATCGGGAAACGGAAGCGCAGGCGGCAGTCCGCGATGGCGCTGCCGGGGTTGATGCCCAGCTCCTCGCAAACTTCACGGCGGGCCGCCTGGGCCGGGGTCTCGCCCGCCTCGAGGGCCCCGGTCACGGATTGCCAGAAGCCGGCGGGCTGGCGGCGCCGCATCAGCAGGACTAGGTCCCCCGGAGCGGTAATCACCACCAGCACCGATTCGGCGCGCCGGCCGGATTCACGGGACTGCGCCATGCGGGCTCCCCGTCCCTAGCTCTCGAGCACCCCCGGGCGCAGGCGCAGCCCCAGCTCCCGCAGCTGTTGCTCGCTGGCCAGGCCGGGGGCGTTGGTCAGTGGGCAGCTCGCGCTCTGGGTCTTGGGAAAGGCCATCACGTCGCGGATGCTGCCGGCCCCGGCCATCAGCATCACCAGCCGGTCCAGGCCGAAGGCGAGGCCCCCGTGGGGCGGGCAGCCGTAACGCAGCGCCTCGAGCAGGAAGCCGAACTTCTCCTCCGCCTCCTCCCGGCCGATGCCGAGCACCTCGAACGCGGCCTCCTGCATCTCGGTCCGGTGGATACGGATGGAGCCGCCGCCCAGCTCGGTGCCGTTGAGCACCAGGTCGTAGGCGCGCGACACGGCGTTGCCGGGGTCGGCCCGGAGGCCGTCCGGGTCGGACACCGCGGGCGCGGTAAAGGGATGGTGCAGCGCCTGCCAGCGCTTGTCCCGATCGTCCCACTCGAACATCGGGAAATCGACCACCCAAAGCGGCCGCCAGGCGTCCTCGACCAGGCCCAGGTCGTGCCCCAGGCGCACGCGCAGGGCCGCCAGCGACTCGTTCACCACCCGGGCGCGATCGGCGCCGAAGAAGACCAGGTCGCCGGCGCGCGCCCGCGTGCGCGCGATCACCTCCGAGGCCACCGCCGCCGGCAGGAACTTCAGGATCGGGGACTGCAGGCCCTCGGCGCCGCGCTCCGGGTCGTTGACCTTGATGTAGGCCAGCCCGCGCGCGCCGTAGCGCCCCACGTAGGCGGTATAGGCGTCGATCTCCCGGCGCGTGAGCCGCCCGCCCCCGGGGACCCGCAGGGCCGCGACCCGTCCGGCCTCGTCGTTGGCGGGCCCGGAGAATACCTTGAACTCGACCTCCCGCATCAGCTCCGACACCTCGACCAGCTCCAGCGGGATGCGCAGGTCCGGCCGGTCGATCCCGAAACGGTCCATCGCCTCGCCATAGGTCATGCGCGGGAACGGGTCCGGCAGCTCGACGCCCAGCACCTCGGTGAACAGCTCGCGGATCATGGTCTCGCTCATCTCCATGATCCCGGACTCGTCCAGGAACGAGGTCTCGATGTCGAGCTGGGTGAACTCCGGCTGGCGGTCCGCGCGCAGGTCCTCGTCGCGGAAGCAGCGCACGATCTGGTAATAGCGGTCCATGCCCGACATCATCAGGAGCTGCTTGAACAGCTGCGGCGACTGCGGCAGGGCGAAAAAGTGGCCGGGGTGGGTGCGGCTGGGGACCAGGTAATCCCGCGCCCCCTCGGGCGTGGTGCGCGTGAGCATCGGCGTCTCGATCTCCAGGAACCCGCGCTCGTCGAGGAAGCGCCGCAGACTCCGGGTGATACGGGCACGCAGCTGCAGGTTCTCCTGCATGCGCGGCCGCCGCAGGTCGACGTAGCGGTAGCGCAGGCGCAACTCCTCGTTGACGTCCTCGTCGTCGAGCTGGAACGGCGGGGTCTCCGCGCGGTTCAGGATCTCCAGCCCGGTACCCACGAGCTCCACCCGCCCGCTCGGGAGCTTGTCGTTGACCGTGCCCTCCGGGCGATGGCGCACGTAGCCCGTCACCCGGATCACGAACTCGTTGCGCAGGGCCTCGGCGGTCGCGAACACCTCGGCCTGGTCGGGGTCGAACACCACCTGGACGATGCCCGCGCGGTCCCGCAGGTCGACGAAGATCACCCCGCCGTGGTCCCGGCGGCGGTGGACCCAGCCGGCGAGCTCCAGGGTCCGGTCGATGTGTTCCGCGTTGACTTCGCCGCAGTAGCAGGTTCGCTTCATGCTGATGCCCGGTTGATGCGGGGACGACAGAAGGCTCCCGGCGGCGCCGCCGGGAGCGGACGATGATACCAGTCTTCCCAAAGGTATTGTCAGGTCGCAGAGCCGTCGTGCGCTTTGCCGGTCAGGCGCGGGACTCAAGGCGCGGTGGTGCAGCGTTTCGCTGCCGCCGCACCGCCGGCGGAGCGCACGGCGGCTCCCTGGGCCACTGAGACCTGACGATACCTTTGAGAAGACCGGCAAGTGCTGCCGGTGGGGCGCGCAAGCGCGCCCGCGGGCGGGCTGGCCCTATTCCGAGGAGGAGGCGGCCGCCTTGCCGGAGCCGCCGTTGGACTCCTTCTTCGCGCCCCCGGAGGAACTCTTGCCCTCCGCGCTGTCGGAGCGCGCGATGTTGCGCTTGCCGTCCTTCTTGAAGTCTGTCTCGTACCAGCCGCTGCCCTTCAGGCGGAACCCGGCGGCCGAGATCAACCGCCGGAGCTCGGGCCTGCCGCACTCCGGGCAGTCCCTGAGCGGGTCCTCGCTCAGCATCTGCAGCGCCTCCAGGCGATGCCCGCAGGCCTGGCACTCGTACTCATAGATGGGCATCCTTGTTTCCTCTTTGCCTTTGCCTTGACCCTACCGGGGAACTTCCGCCCGGCTGTCGGATACCTCCGGTCGTCGGCTGCCGCCGGCGGAGCGGCGGACAGGCGACGCGCAAAGCGCCATTATATCCCTACGCGGCAGCGACGCACCATGTGGGCGCCGGCGAGGGCCGGCAGACGCAACGTCGCACAGCTTCCCCCGTGCGCGGATTCCCGGTAACGTCTATCCGGCACGCGGATCCGACCGGACCCACCGCCGGGTGCTACCGGCACGGCCGCGGCCAGGCGTGTCACGCACCAACCCGGTCAGAGGTAATGCCACGTCTCAGAGAGCGCGTGTGGGGTGAGGACAAGGCGCGGGAACGAGGGCGTGCCACACGACGACGAGCGAGCGCAACGCGGTCATCGCCGCTCACGCGCTCTCCCGCAGGGCGCTCGTCTCGCCCCGTCGGGACGGCGTTGCTCGTCGGTCGTCCAGCGCCCGACCACACTCCACTCCTCGCGCCCTGCCGGACGGACCGACAGGAGCGCTGAGATGAGGCATTACCTCTGACCGGGTTGGTATCCCGCCCCGATCGACGAGCACGGGCCGGGGAAGGGCGCAGCCGCCCTTTTCGGCAGGCCCCGGCAACTGGCACCGGCACGAGGGACGACGGCGCAGGATGAAAACCCGGCTCTACCTGGTCCAGAAACGCCCGCTGATCGCCGAGTACCGCAGCTTCGAGGTCGTGCGCGACAGGTACGTCGTGGCCAAGTTCCGGAGCCTGTTCCGCTCCGGCGCTTACTACGTCGACCTGCCGCTGGTCAATCCCTCGCCCGAATACCAGCGTTTCATCCCCTGGCGCTGGATCCAGGGTTCCGCGGCTGCCGCGCTGCCGGCGCTGATCTTCGGCCTGTGGGGCGTGGCCATGGGCATCGGCCTGGGAGCCGTGATCTTCCTGGTCACCCTGTTCTCGCTGATCTGCCTGGCCCTGGCCGGGGTGGCCGCCTATCGCTGGCGCAACGACGTGGTGATCTATTCGCGTTTTTCCCACACGCCGCTGTTCCGGCTGTTCGCCAACCGGCCCAGCCGGCGCGAGTTCCGCAAGTTCCTGGGGGATCTCCGGGCTGCCGTCACCACGGCCACGAACCAGGCCGAGCAGCGCTCGCGCAAGCAGAAGATGCTGCGCTTCTCCGAGATCCAGCGCCTGCGCCGCGAGGGCATGATCACCGAGCGCCAATACCAGCAGCTCCTGTCCGAGTACGAGGCCACGGTCGAGGACACCATGAACAATATCCTGCGCGACCTGCGCATGCTCAAGGCGGAGGAGATCCGCACGCTGCGCCGGCTCGACAGCGAGGGCATCCTCGGGGAAGAGGACTACGAGGCCGGGAAGCGGCGGATCCTGTCGAGTTTTGAGTGACCGACCCCGCGGGGGCGGTTTTAGGTTTTAGGTTTTAGGTTTTAGGTAAGAGAGATTCGGCGGCTGTCTGCCGGCCCTGCGCTTCCGCAAGGTCGGGAGCTTCTGACGGCTCCGGCCAAGCCTGACGGGAGAGGGGAAC